>Ga0207689_10005096_pt1 | contig 11819 bp, 6 predicted proteins | sample KBSMisM52_FD_184312 | JGI IMG/M metagenome (GOLD analysis project Ga0207689, IMG submission 184312) | Miscanthus rhizosphere microbial communities from Kellogg Biological Station, Michigan, USA - KBS Miscanthus M5-2 (SPAdes) (version 2) | ecosystem: Host-associated > Plants > Roots > Rhizosphere... | reverse complement strand
TCCATCTCGTCGGAGTTGTCGAGATTGGATTGCCCGTACTTGATCGCGCCCCGCGGGGTGCGGGCCAGATTGAAGTTCCGCAGCTCGGTCAGAGTCTTGACCGGCGCGCTCGGCCCCAGGGTCCGCAGCCAGGCGTTGAAGTCCCGCTTCATGCCGTACTTGAACACGACCGAGCAGCCGGCATCGCTCCCCTTGGCGCCGGTCGCGCCCGAGCAGATGTTCCAGTTGAGGAAGTTGTTCGCGGGCTCGGGGTCGACGACGCTCGGGATGTCGGCGGGGTCCACGATGATCGCGCCCTCTCGCCGCAGCGTCTCGATCGCCTCGGCCATCACCTTGGCCTGATCGTCGGTGAGCCCACCGCGTGCGGTGGTGTCACCGGGCAGCGTGATCTTGTCGTAGAAGAACGCGCGCGGAATGCCGATGCGCGCGCCCTTCAACCCGTCGCGCCTCAGATGCGGGGTGTAGTCGTGGTTGCGCGGCAGTGGGCAGAGCCCGGTCGCGGGGTCGTTCGGGTCGCGGGCGACGCCCTCCAGCACTCCGAGGAGGATCGCCGCGTCGGTCACCGTCCGCGCCAGCGGCCCGGCGGTGTCCTGGTCGGCCGTGATGGGGATGATGCCGTAGCGGCTGATCCGTCCGACCGTCGGCTTGATGCCGACCAGCATGGTCAGGTTCGCCGGGCTCAGGATCGAGCCGGACGTCTCCGTGCCCACGTTCGCGGCCCAGAAGCTGGCGGCGGTCCCAATGCCCGAGCTGGAGCCGCCGGTGGCCAGCGCGACGCGGCCGTCGTTGGTTCCCTCGCGGGGATCGCGCCGGGCATCGTACGGATTGAAGCCGTATCCGGCCAGGCCGCTGAAGTTCGCCGGCATCGGGGTGGGCGGGCCGGCCACCCAGTTGGCCAGCTCGGTGAGCACGGTCTTGGCGATGATCAGGGCGCCCCCCGCGCGCAGATTACGGGTCACGGTCGCCTCGTAGGCGGGCCGGTAGCCCTCGAACGCCACCGCGCCGCCGGTGGTCGGCATGTCGGTCGTGTGGACGTTGTCCTTGAGCGCGATCGGAATGCCGTGCAGCGGACCGCGAATCCTTCCCTGGGCGCGGTCGCGGTCGAGTGCGTCGGCCTCCTCGAGCACCTTCGGGTTGACCGTGATGATCGCCTTGAGCTGGTCCTCGTAGAGCGCGATCCGGGTCAGGTACTCGACCGTGAGCTGCCGCGACGTCACCCGCCCGTCGGCAAGCGCCCGCTGCAGCTCGGGGATACCGGTCTCGACCACGTTGAACGGTTGCCCGGCCGAGCCGAGGGACGCGAGGCGCCCCGCGCAGCCGGTTGCCAGCAAAGCCGTCACGCCCAGCGCCAGCACACGCGTCCACGTCATCGCGACCCTCGCTCGCCACCTTCTTCGTGTGCGCTTCGATGCACCAGGGACATTCCCGAGAACGCCCTCGGGAGTCTAGGCGGGACCGCGGAGCATGTCAAAGCCACGCGGGGGACTCAGCGTGACGCCGGATCGCGCGCTGCCTTTACACCCACCGTGATCTTCGCTACGCTGGCCCGGCGCCCCGGGTGAGGCCCCCGGGGCCGACGGCCTCCCGACAGCCCCGGCCTTCCGAGGACACGCGCTATGGTCACCGACGGCCCGATCATCTCCGCCGACTCACATATCACCGAGCCGCCGGACACCTACACCGCCCGGATCGACCAGCGCTTCCGCGACCGGGCCCCCCGGCTCGTGCACGACGCCAAGCGCGGCGATCTGTTCATCATCGACGGGATCGACAAGCCGATTCCGATGGGGCTCGTCGCCGCCGCGGGCAAGCCGGCGGAGGATCTCACCATGTTCGGGGCCCGCTTCGAGGACCTGCATCGCGGCGGCTGGGATCCCGAGGCCCGGATCCTGGACCAGACCCGCGACGGCGTGAGCGCCGAGGTGATCTACCCGACCGTCGGCATGATGATCTGCAACCATCCGGACTTCGACTACAAGCAGGCGTGCTTCGACGCCTACAACCTGTGGATCGCCGAGTACTGCGCCGCGCATCCGGACCGGCTCCTGGGCATCGGCCAGACCGCGATGCGCTCCGTCGAGGACGGCATCCGCGATCTGCAGAAGATCCGGGAGCTCGGGCTGCGCGGGGTGATGATGCCGGGCAACCCGGCGGTGGCCGACTACCACGACCCGGTCTACGCGCCCTTCTACGAGGCGGCGATCGATCTCGGGCTGCCCCTCTCCTTCCACATCCTCACCAGCCAGCAGGACACCTTCAAGGTGCGCGGGCCCAAGCTCAACGCGTTCATGTCGATCATCCGCGGCTGCCAGGATCTGGTGGGCACCTTCGTGTTCGGCGGAGTCTTCGAGCGGCATCCGCGCCTGCGCATGGTCTGCGTCGAGGCCGATGCGGGGTGGGTGCCCCACTTCATGTACCGCATGGATCACGCCTACGACCGGCACCGCTACTGGCTGCCGTCGGGGACGCTCACCAGGATGCCGAGCGAGTACTTCCGAGAGCACGTCTACACGACCTTCCAGGACGACTGGGTCGCCTTCCAGATGAAGGACCTGTGCAATATCCGCCGTCTGCTCTGGGCCAACGACTTCCCGCACAGTGACTCGACGTGGCCCCACTCGCAGGAGCTCCTCGCCAAGCACGCGGCCAACCTGACCGCGGCGGAGCTGCGCCTGATCCTCCATGACAACGTGGCCGAACTGTACGGCCTCGCCGGGGCCTGAGCGATGGACTTCGATCTCGTCATCCGAGGCGGAACGATCATGGACGGCACCGGCCGTCCGGGCGTGCGGGGCGACGTAGGCGTGCGGGGCGGCCGGATCACCGCGCTCGGCGAGGCGAATGGCCGCGCCGCCCAGACGATCGAAGCGGGCGGGCTCGTGATCGCGCCCGGCTTCGTCGACGTCCACACCCACTACGACGCCCAGGTGATGTGGGACCGGATGCTCACGATCTCGCCCTGGCACGGCGTGACCACGGTCGTGATGGGCAATTGCGGCTTCGGGGTCGCGCCCACGCGGCCGGACCACCGCGGGCTCATCATGCGCACGCTCGAGAAGGTCGAGGGCATGAGCCTCGCCGCGCTCGAGGCGGGGCTGGGGGAGGCGTGGCCGTTCGAGACCTTCCCGCAGTATCTCGACGCGGTCGAGCGCCGCGGCACCGCGCTGAACGTGGCGGTGCTCCTCGGGCACACGCCGCTCCGGCTCTACGTCATGGGCGAGGAGGCGACCGAGCGGCCGGCGACCGCGGAGGAGGTCGCCCGGATGCGGGCGCTGGTGCGCGAGGCGATCGACGCCGGCGCGATCGGCTTCGCGACCTCGAAGGCCTCCACCCACATCGGCTACGCGGGCAAGCCGGTGCCGAGCCGCGCGGCCGAGTACGCCGAGATCGAGGCGCTGGCCGGGGCGCTGGGCGAGGCGGGTCGCGGCATCGTTCAAGCCACCGTCGGGCGCGATCTGTTCTTCAAGGAGTTCGAGGCGCTGGCCCGCGCGACGGGACGCCCGGTGACCTGGACCGCGCTCCTGGCCGGGATGATGGGGCCCGGCTCCCACCGCGAGCTGCTCGAGAAGTCGCGCGCGCTGGTCAAGCAGGGCCTGCAGGTGGTCCCCCAGGTCACCTGCCGGACCCTCAACTTCGAGTTCCAGTTCCGGGAGCCGTTCATCTTCGAGAGCATGTCGGTGTTCAAACCGATCTCGGTCGCCGACCTCGTCGGCAAGGTCCGGCTCTACCGCGATCCGGAATTCCGGCGCGCGTTCAAGGAGAGCTTCGACCGGCCGAAGAAGGGCGCGGTCTTCGCCGGGCTGAGCTGGGCGCGGACGTGGATCTCCTGGTATCCGCCCGATCCGTCGCTCGAGGAGCGCACGGTGGAAGAGGTCGCGGCGGAGCGTGGCGTGCACCCGATCGACCTCGCGCTGGACCTGGCCCTCGCGACGAACCTGGACGCGCGGTTCCGGATGGCGGTGTTCAACCACGACGAGGACGAGGTGGCCGAGCTGCTCGCCGAGCCCGACGCGGTCCTGGGGCTGTCCGACGCGGGCGCCCACGCGAGCCAGCTCTGCGACGCATGCTTTTCGACCTATCTGCTGAGCCGCTGGGTGCGGGAGAAGCAGGCGATCGCCCTGCCCGAGGCGATCCGCATGCTCACCTCGCGACCCGCGGAGGTGTTCGGGATCACCGACCGGGGACGCCTCGCCGTCGGCCTCGCTGCCGACGTCGTCGTCTTCGACCCGGCCACCGTGGGGGCGAGCAAGCTGCGCCGGGTGCACGACCTGCCCGCCGGGGCCGATCGGCTGGTCGCCGACGCCAGCGGCATCGAGGCGGTGATCGTGAACGGCACCATCATCCGGCGCGGCGGGCGCGACGCGGTCGCGCCGGACGGCGCGCTGCCGGGCGCCTTGCTGCGCAACGGCAGCGCGAGGGCGGTCTCGTCGTCATGATTCCGGTCATCGACCTCGCGCCCTACCTCGCGAAGCGCCCGGGCGCGTATGCCGCCACCGCCGCCGAGCTGGGCCGCGCCCTCCGGGACGTCGGCTTCTTCGTGATCGTGAACCACCGCATCCCGCAGACCCTGATCGACGCCACGTTCGCGGAGGCCCGGCGCTTTCACGCGCAGCCGATGGAGGGCAAGCTCGCCCTGCGCATGAACGAGCACAACAACGGGTACATGATGCTCGGCCGGTACGCGGTATGGACGTCGGACGTGAACGCCAACGACAAGCCGGACCTCAACGAGGCGTTCTTCATCAAGCGCGAGCGTTCACCGGACGACCCGCTCGTGCGCGCGGGGCGTCGCTTCGCCGGGCCGAACCAGTGGCCCGAAAATCTGCCCGGCTTTCGGGAAGCGGTGCTCGCCTACACCGACGCGGTGGACGCCCTGGGCCGGCAGCTCCTGCCGCTCTGCGCGACGGCCCTCGATCTGCCGCCCGACGCCTTCGACGGCGCCTTCGCGGAGAGCCAGTTCAGCTTCCGTCTCACCCACTACCCGCCGGTGGCCGCCGAGCCGAACCAGTTCGGCATCGCGCCGCACACCGACTCCAACTTCATGACGTTCCTCGCCCAGAGCGACGTGCCCGGGCTCCAGGTGCGCATGCCGGACGGCGGGTGGGTCGACGTGCCGTACGTGCCCGGCTCCTTCGCGGTGAACTCGGGCGACATGCTGCAACGCTGGACCAATGGCCGGTTCAAGTCCACGCCCCACCGCGCCCTGCCTCCGGTAGGCCGTCCGCGCTACGCGATTCCCTACTTCATGGGCCCGCATCTGGACACCGAGATCGCGTGCCTGCCCACCTGCCAGGGGCCGGACAACCCCCCGCGCTATCCCCCCATCACCTACGCGGCGTACCTCGACTGGTGGTACGACGCCAACTATAATGCGGCACGCCAGCGCGACGCGGTTGCGGCAAGCCAGCGCGACGTGGCCTGAACACCACGCATCGGCCAGGAGGCGGACATGAAGGTCGGGATCGCGCTGAACATGCTGACCCAGGAAGGCCGGCCGGATGCCGCCGTGCTCGGCGACCACCTGGCCCTGGGGGACCTCGCGGAGCCGCTCGGGTTCGACTCGCTCTTCGCGCTCGAGCATCACTTCACCGGCTACGCCATGTCACCCTCCCCGACCCAGCTCCTGAGCTACTTCGCGGGCCGGACGAAGCGCGTCACCCTCGGCACCGCGGTGATCGTGCTGCCGTGGCACGACCCGGTCCGGATCGCCGAGGAGATCGCCCTGCTCGACATCCTGTCGGGCGGCCGCTGCCTGCTCGGGTTCGGCCGGGGCGCCGCGAGCGTCGAGTACGCCGGGTTCCGGATCCCGATGGAGGAGGCGCGCGCCCGCTTCGTGGAGACCGCGCAGATCGTGGTCCGGGCGCTCAGTCAGGACGTCTTCGAGTGGGACGGGGAGTTCTTCAAGATCCCGCGGACGTCGATTCGCCCGCGCCCGATCTCCCACCCGGAGCGCCGCATCTACGCCTCCTCGGTGAGCCCGGAATCGGCCGAGATCATGGCGAAGCTCGGCTTCGGCGTGCTGGTCATCATGCAGAACGAGTGGCCGAAGGCCGCCGCGGACATCGAGCGCTACCGGGAGATCGCGCAGAGCGTGGGACACGCGCCGCGGCCACCGATCATCCTCACCAACATCTCGGTGGCCGAGAGCCGGGCGGAGGCGCAGGAGCGGGCGGTGAAGTATCTGAGCCGCAAGTTCGATTCGATCGACGCCCACTACCATTTCTCGGACGGCCACCTCGCCTCGGTCAAGGGCTACGAGTCGTACGGTGCGACCGCCAAGACCTACGCCAAGATGAAGGACGCGACGTTCCGTCAAAAGGCCGCCGATTTCTACGTGAAGATCCAGGTCGTCGGCACGCCCGACGACTGCCTCCAGCAGCTGGCCGAGCTCCGCCGGCTCACCGGCCTCGACCACCTCGTCACCGAGTTCGCCTTCGGCGGGATGCCGCATCACGAGGCCGAGCTCAACATGCGCCTGTTCGCCGATCGCGTCGTGCCGGTGCTCCAGCGTGACACCGCGTTCTCGCCGGCTGCCCCGTCGGGGCCCGGCGAAGCGTCGCCGGCCGAGCCTCGCGCCGACGGGATCTTCGCTCCGGCGTGAGGTGACGCGCCGGGTCGTCTTCCTCGACATCGACGGGGTCCTGGCGCCGATCCGCCGGTGGGATCGCTACGGCGATCTCGAGCCCGCGTGCATCCAGGTGTTGAACGAGATCGTGGCGGGCACCGGAGCCGAAGTCGTCGTCTCGTCCACCTGGCGTTACGGCAAGACCGTCGCCGAGCTCCAGGCGCTGCTCGACGCGGCGGGATTCACCGGCTCCGTCATCGACAAGACGCCGCTCGGCCCACCCGGCGCGGATCGGGGTGATGAGATCGCGGCCTGGCTCGAGGCGCATGACGTGGCCGGTTACGTGATCGTGGACGATCACCCCAACATGGGTACGCTGCGTGCCCGGCTCCTGCTGACGGATCCCGGCCGTGGGCTCCAGCCGGCCGACGCCGCGCGAGCCCTCGCGATCCTGACGCGACCTCGCGAGGACGGGCCGGAACGGAATGGCGGGCCGGGACGGGCTTGACCCGCCGAGCACGCCGGTGTTCGTCCGGCCGCGCCTAGCGGGCTTCCAGCAGGGCGCTCAGCTCGGCGCTCGACCCCGGAAGCAGCTCCGACACGGGGGCCAGATAGACACCGTGGGGACGGGTATTGCGGGTGATCAGCGCGCCCGCGCCAATGATGCAGCCGGTGGCGATCGTCACCCCTTCCCTCACCATGGCATTGGCGCCGATGACGCAGTAGGGCTCCACGGTACACTCCCCCAGGACCACGCTATGCGGCCCGAGAAAGCAGTGATCCCGGATTTCCGTATGGTGACCCACCACACTTCCCGCCTCCACGATGATGTCACTGCCGAGACGCGCGAATGGCTTCATCACCACGCTCTCGTAAACGAAGCAGTTCTCCCCGACCACCGCGTCCGGCCACGTCACGGCGGTGGAGCTCACGTAGCTCACGAACCGGTAGCCCTTGGCCTGCGCCTGCTGAAACTTCTCCGCGCGCATGTGGTTGACCCGCTTCAGGCCCAAGGGAACCGCCATCAGGTACTCCTCCGGCGGATAGTGCTGAGTGATCTCTTCAAACGGAACCACGGGACAACCCAGCAATTCCGGCTGCCGGATGTGCGTGCGGTCCACCGTGAACGCAACGACTTCGTGGGGAGAGTCTTGATTCAGATAGAAGTGATTCGTCTCCGCGAAGCGCGCGTTGCCGAAGAGCACAACCTTGCTCAAGCTCGAGCTCCGTCGCGGTCAGCCGCGAGCAAGAATGCGGCCAGCTTGTGGACGGTAGAATAGCGGAACAGATCCGCGATCGCCACCGGCCGGGCCACGAGCGGGCCGATGCGCCGGTGCAGCTGTATGGCCAGCAAGGAATGCCCGCCGAGGTCGAAGAAATCGTCGTGAACGTCGACCGGGTGGATACCCAGCACTTCCTCCCAGATCGAAACGAGCTGCCGCTCGAGATCGCCGCCTCGTTCCGAGGGGGCGGTCCGGACCGGAACGACGGGGGCCGGCGTTACGCCCGGCGGGGGAAGCGCCTTGCGGTCGATCTTCAAGTTGGGCGTCATCGGAAACTCGGGCACGTCGACGAAATGGGACGGCACCATGAACTCGGGCAGCTTTCCGCGAAGGTGCTCGCGGAGGTCATTCACCGAGACGCGGGAGGCCCCGGCCCGCGTCACGTACGCGACCAGGCGCTGGTCCCCGGGAGTATCTTCACGAGCCAGCACCACGGACTTGCCGACACCGGGGTGTGCATCGAGCACCGCTTCGATCTCGCCGAGCTCGATGCGATAGCCGCGCAGCTTCACCTGGTCGTCGTTCCGGCCTAGAAACTCGACATTGCCATCGGAACGATAGACCGCCACGTCGCCGGTCCGGTAGAGGCGTCCGTCGGGGCCGCCGAACGGGTCGCGCACGAATCGGTCGGCGGTCAGCTCGGGCCGTTTCCAGTATCCGCGCGTGACACCCTTCCCGCCGATGTACAGGTCGCCGGGCGTACCGATGGGCACCAGCTGCATGCGGCGGTCCAGGATATACAGAACCGTGTTGGCCACCGGCCGTCCGATGGGAATCGTGCTCTCGTTGCCGGCAACCGCGTAGGTCGACGACCAGACCGTGGTCTCCGTGGGACCATACATGTTGATCAGCTTCCCGAGCACGAGCTCTCCCAGATCCTGCGCCAGTGGCGCGGACAGCGCCTCACCCCCCACCAGCATCGCCCTCAACCCGCGCAGGGCGAGACGTGACTCCCGATCGGCGGTCAACAGCCGGGCCATCGATGGGGTGCACTGCAGATGCGTCACCTGGTGACGGGCGATCAGGGCCGGAATCGTCGACCGCCGCGCCGGCGGCCCCGTCACGTCACCCGCGAGCTCTCGCAGGCGGTTCAGATGCTCCAGATGCTCAAGCGCCGTCGAGGAGGCGACCCCGAAGTCGATCAGGCAGGCCAGCTCATCGATGCCGATCCCCTTCAACCGATGAACCATGGCGAGGCAGGTCTCGAGCGTCCCGAATAGCCCGCTCGTCTCGAAGTACCGCTCGAAGGCGTGGTTCAAGACGGCCGCCTTCTCCTCCGGGGTGAGGCTCTGGGCGGCAAACATCTGGCTGAGGCTTTGACCCGTCGCCGAAGCGCGCTCCTTGAACGCCGGGAACGACCACGCGGCCTGTTCGGTCAGATCGAGCGCGCCGGCCAGGTAGTCGATCATCGGCTGCCGCACCACTTCGCGCACCTGGTCGTCATCGTCGCCGACAAAGGTGTGCAGCATCAGGGTCACGTAGCCGTTGCCCGGATGCCCGTGTTCGCGCCACGCCTCGCGGTAGATGGCGACCTTCTCGGCAAGCTGCTCCACGCTCTGGCCCAACAGGTGGGTGAGAATCCGGAAGCCTCCGGCGCCCGCCATGCGAAACGTTTCGGCGTTTCCCGCAACCGTGATCCACACCGGTAGCTCGACTTGAACGGGCCGCGGCAGGGTCCGGACTTCGACCTCCTGGTGGTCGGGCCCCGGAAAGCGGAGCGTTTCCCCGCGCCACAAACGTCGGACCGCCTCGATATCGCGAAACATCGCGTCCTTGCGAATGGCGTACTGCTCTGGCCGGAGCACGAAATCGTTCGGCTGCCAGCCGGCGGCAAACGAGATCCCGACGCGGCCGCCGGAGATGTTGTCGACGACCGACCATTCCTCGGCGATCCGGATGGGGCTGTGCAACGGAGATACACAGCTACCCGCGCGGAGGCCGATCGATCTCGTGATCGACGCCAGCGCGGCGCTGGTGACCGACGGATTCGGATACAATCCCCCGAACGCCCCGAAGTGCCGCTCCGGTGTCCACACCGCGGCGAAGCCGTTCCGGTCGGCGAACTTGGCCCCTTCGAGCAGAAGAGCGTACTTGTTGGCCGCGTTCTCTCCCTCGTCGCTTGCGAAATAGAACAGGCTGAAGTCGATGCCGGCCGCCCGAGCTCCCTTGTCCGCGCTACCGTCGAGGATCACCTTGAACCCGCGCGCCATGGTCCAGAACAACTCCAGCACCGATATGTCGAACGAGAGGCTGGTCACCGCCAGCCAGGTCCCCGGTGGACTATGGGGAATGCGCTCATCCATCCCCGCGAAGAAGTTCGTCACGTTCCGGTGCTCCACCATCACACCCTTGGGCACGCCGGTGGATCCCGAGGTATAGATGACATAGCTCAGGCTGCCTCCCGTGACGCCGCGGTCCAGATCGTCCTCGGCCTCCCGTCCGATGCCCGCCCAGTCGGTATCGATGCACACGACCTTCGCGTGATGAGGAGGAAGCCGGTGGAGCAGAGCCTGTTGGGTCAGGAGAATCGGCAGCTGCGCGTCCTCGACCATCAACGCCAGGCGGTCTGCCGGGTAGACGGGATCGAGCGGAACATAGGCCGCGCCCGCCTTGAGAATCCCGTACACCCCCGTCAGCAGATCGATGGACCGTTCCAGGCAAATGCCGACGAGCACTTCAGGTCCGGCGCCCAGGTTCCGCAGGTGTCGGGCCAGCTGGTTGGCCGCACGATTCAGCTCATCGTAGCTCCTCCGCTGGTCTTCCCAGACCAAAGCCACCGCGTCCGGGGTGCGCTTCACCTGCCGCTCGAAGAGTTCGTGGATGGTCGCGTCGGCCGGGTACGCCTTCTCGGTGGCATTCCAGGTCACCAGCAGCCGCTCGCGTTCCGCTTCCGTGAGGAGCGACACGCCGGCCAGCGGCGCCTCGGGATCCGCGGTCAGGTGTTGCCGGAATACCGTGAACACGCGCTGGAGCTCCAGGATCTGGGCGTGATCGAAGACGGACGTTCGGTAGGTCCAGTGACTCGTGCATCCGTCGCGCGATACTGCGATCGTCAGGTCGTTGTCCGCGGCGTCCTCCGGCTCGTCCCGCTGGAGGAGCCCGATGGGCAACCGGACGGCGCCGCCGCGCAGCTCCGGAGTGCGCGCGACAAGGGACCGTGCATAGGTATGATTCGCCCTCGCGGTCGCGAGCTCGCTCAGGACGGCGCGCCGGGCCGCGTCCCCGCTACTGTCACGGTCCAGCGCGACGCGCACCGGAACCTGAAGAACGAAAAACTGCTCGAGACCGGCCAGCGACTCCTCCAGGCTCCGGGACCCGAACCCGATGTCGAAGCACGAGTGGCCGGTGGTCCGCGCGAGGTACAGGATCAACACCGCGGTCAGGAAGTCGGCGGGGTCGCCGTCGGCGGTGGGCATCTCGTGGAAAGAGAGGGAGGCGGTCGCCCGGGCCTCCACGGTTTGCGTGCTCGCGCGCCGGGGCGCGGAAGGAACTTCCAGGGGGGCCAGCTGCCGGAGTCGTTGCTGCCAGAATTCCTCGTGCCGGGCGACCCTCTGACCGAGCCGGGTGAGCCTTGCCGAGATATCCGCCGGAAGCGTCTCGAAGCGGGAGCCGACCGTGATCCCGGCACCGGCGATGTCCACCGACTCCCCCGCGGTGGTGAGCAACTGCGGAATGACAACCTGATTGGTCGACGTGGCCACCCGAACGGAACCGCCGTCGACATCCAGCACCGTACCCGGCGGCCTCTCGGAGAATGCCGGCAGCACGTCAACCTTCGGCGCGAGAAACACCCTTCCCCCGCCGATCACCTTGGGACTTTCGAGGGGATTTGGGTACGGGCCGAAGTCGAGGGCGCGCACGAGAGCGGCTATCTTCTCGGCGGGCTGGGTCCAGTCGATGCAAGCCTGTGCCGCGGGCCGCGTGTGCTTCGCGAAATAGGTTCGCTCGGAAGGGCTTTGCGGCAGCCCTCG
>Ga0207689_10005095_pt1 | contig 11821 bp, 11 predicted proteins | sample KBSMisM52_FD_184312 | JGI IMG/M metagenome (GOLD analysis project Ga0207689, IMG submission 184312) | Miscanthus rhizosphere microbial communities from Kellogg Biological Station, Michigan, USA - KBS Miscanthus M5-2 (SPAdes) (version 2) | ecosystem: Host-associated > Plants > Roots >... | reverse complement strand
TCCGCAAGGGCAAGTACCCCGACCCGCCCGTCGCCCCCAACGACGTCATCACCGTCTCGCGGCGCCTCTTCTAGCCGTGGCCCTTCCTGCTGCCGTGGCGGCCGCTCCGTCGGAAAGCCCGATCGACTTCCGCTATTACGCCAACCTCCTCTGGAAGCACCGCATCCTTCTCGCCACCGCGGGTGTCCTCGGCTTCGGCCTGGGGCTCGTGATCGCCTTCGCGCAGACGCCGGAGTATCGGGCGAGCGTGATGGTGCAGATCGACCCGCCCACCCCGACCTTCATGAGCGTGCAGGAAGCGCTGGGCGGCGGGTACTGGCAGAACGCGGACTTCTACAACACGCAGTTCCGGGTGCTCCGCTCCAGCGCGCTGGGCGAGAAAGTGCTCGCCCGCCTCAAGCTCAAGGAGCCGGACAGCCGCGATGCCGGCGGCGAGTTCATGTCGCACGTGGAGGTGGAGCCCGTCCCGGAGAGCCGCCTCGTCCTCATCCACGTGACCCACCGCTATCCCAAGGAGGCGGCCCTCTGGGCGAACACGCTCGCGGACGCCTACATCGAGGACGCGATCTCGACGCGCGTGGAGGCGGCGCGCAAGGCCTACGAGTGGCTGCAGGAGCGGCTGGGCGCGACCCAGAAGAGCATGCGCGAGGCCCAGGACCGTCTCTTCAAGAGCTATCAGAGCCAGGACCTCTTCGTGCCCGAGGGCAGCACCTCTGCCGTGACCAGCTCGATCTCCAAGCTCACCGCGGACCTCATCGAGGCCCAGGCCCGGCGCATCGGCCTCGAGGCTGCCCTCAAGCAGATCGCGCAGCTGAAGGCCGCCAACCAGTCCCTGGACGCCGTGCCCCAGTTCGCGGCGGATCCGATCATCATCAACCTCAACTCCCAGGTCTCGGTCGCGAGCAACGAGCTGGCCCGCCTGCGCCAGCAGTACAAGGAGGGCCACCCCGAGATCCAGAAGCTCCTGCTCCAGGTGGACCAGGGGCAGAAGGCCAAGGAGAAGCAGGGGGCGACCATCATCGCCGCCCTGCGCGCGGACTACGAGCAGCTCCAGAAACGCGAGTCGGAGCTGCGCGGCGCCATCGACACGGAGAAGGCGCAGGCCGCCTCCCAGAGCCGCAAGGCCGCGGAGCTGGACGCGATCAAGAAGGAGGCGGAATCGGCCAAGGGGCTGTACGACGTACTCCTGCAGAAGCTCAACGAGACGGACATCGCGGCGTCCATCCGCAGCAACAACGTGAGCGTGGTGGAGCGCGCCTCTCCGCCCGTCGCGCCCATCCGGCCCAACAAGAAGCGGATCGCCGCCGTCGCCGCCCTGCTCGGGCTCCTCCTCGGCGTCGGCGTGGTGCTGGCCCGCGACTATCTCGACAACACCATCAAGGACCCCGAGGAGATCGAGCGGTACCTGCACATCGACCTGCTCGCGGCCGTGCCCCAATACGACGAGGCCAACGTGCACTTCGTCACCGAGGCCTACCAGAACCTGCGCACCGCCTTGATCTTCGGACGCAAGGACGAGCGGGGTCAGATCGTGCTCGTCACCGGCACCGTGCCCCAGGAAGGCAAGACGACGACGCTCGTGAACCTGGGCAAGCTCCTGGCCTCGTCCGGGGAGAAGGCCGTCCTCGTCGACTTCGACCTGCGCCGCGGGCAGCTTCACAGCCGTCTGGGGTTGACGCGCGAGCCGGGGGTCACGAACTTCTTCGTGAACCACGAGGACCTCGACGCCCTCGTGCGCCCGACCCGCGTGGCCAACCTCTACGCGCTGACGACGGGCCCCCTGCCCCCGAACCCGCCGGCCATCCTCACGCGTCCGAACATGCCGGACCTGCTGGACCGGCTGCGCGACCACTTCTCGTGGGTGCTGATCGACTCGCCCCCGCTCGCGTCCGTCACGGACGCGCAGCTCCTGGCTCGCTACGCCGATCTCACCACGTTCGTCGTGCAATACAACAACGCGGACAAGAAGCTGATCCGCCGCAACCTGAGCGCGCTGCGCAAGGTCACGGACACCGTGCTCGGAGTGGTCCTCAACGCCGTGAACGTACGGGCCAAGGGCTACTACTACTACTACTATCCGCACGATCTCGAGTCATCGAAGGCCCCGAACAAGCCAGGCGAAGCCAAGCCGGCGGAGAAGCGGGCCGAGAAGCCGGAAGACGTCGCGGTCGGAAATCGCTGACGGTGCCTGTCGGCGCCGTCCTCTTCGCCCTCCTGTTCGCGACCAAGCCGCCCGACGTCGTGGTGCGCCGGCCCGCCAAGCCCGTCCCTCCCGCTCCCGTCGCCTCCGTCCGCATCCTGGACGGCACGGTCGAGCGCGGCCAGGGCACGTCCTGGAAGTCGGCCGACCGCGAGTTCCGCATCGCCCCCGGAGAGGGCCTGCGCACGAGCCGGGACGGCGCGGCCCTCCTCACCTTCCCCTGGATGCACATCTTGGTGGCGGACGACACCGCCGTCGGCCTCACCCCGAGCACCGTCCTTTCCGCGACGCTGGAGCGCGGGAGGCTCCAGGAGCTGGCCACCGCCGGCGACATCCTGAAGGTCGTGACCGCGGAGGCGGAGGTGCGCGGGCGCGGCGACGTGGTCGTGATCCGGACCGAGTCGCCCGCGCTGACGCGCGTGTCCGCTCTGCGCGGCTGGTTCCGCGTCAAGTCGCCGCGGGGCACGCTCTCCCTCGACGGCGGGCAGGGAGCGGTGATCGCGCCCGACAGTGCTCCCGAGAGGGTGGAGCTGCCGGCGCCGCCCACCGGCCTCAACCCGGGCAGCGATCCCGCCTACGTGCCGCAGGGACGGAGCACACGCCTGGCCTGGACGGGGTCGGCGCCCCGCTATCGCGTGCAGGTGCTCTCCCTGGAGGGCGACGAGTTCGTGCTCTCGCGCGAGGTGTCCGGCTCGTCGGCCGAGGTGCCCGGGCGCTGGCTGGGGACGTTCGGCTGGCGCGTGTCCGCCCTGGACGAGCGCGGCGTGGAGGGCGCGCCCTCCGCGCCCGGCTTCATCTGCGTCGTCGAGAAATAGGGACGGCTACGGCGACGGGCTGACGGCCGGGACGACCGGTGTCGTCACGTCCGGCGACGGCAAGGTCGGCGGCGGCGGCAGCGGCGTGGGAGAGGTGAGCGGAGCCGGCGACGGAGGCGGCGGCGTCGGGGACGGCGGAGGCGCGCTGGGGCTCGGCGCTGGAGTCGGAGTCACGACCGGAGACGGCGAAACCACTACCACCGGCGGAATCACCGGAGGGCCCAGGGGGATGAGGGGGCCGTTGCCGAACGGCGGCTGTCCAGGGCCCGCGAAGGGCGGCGGCTGCTCCGGCCCCGGGATCTGGGCCACTTCGAGTCCGGCCCGCGTGACGGGGACGACGGTGGGGAGGATGACGTCCCCGCACAGCGCTTCCTTCAAGGGCTCCGCCTTCTTCTCGAGCCAGCGCATCGCATCCACCGCGCGGTTGCGCGGCATGGGCCCGGGCGGGCCCACGTCGAACCCGAGCCGGCGCAGCGTCGCGACGTAGTCCGCGGGGCTGTCCTTCTTGCGCTCCGCACGTACGCGCTGGAGGAGGGCGCCGGGCGCGAGGAGCACCGAGAAGGTGTGCCGGCCGGGCGCGAACTGCGCGGTGAGGACGGGGCGCCACTGCATGACGTCCGCGCCCGTGTCCTTCTCCGCGCACACGATGGACTTCAGGCAGGAGTCCGCCGTCCAGCTCTGACCCGCGCCCTTGATGCCGAAGGCGGAGATCGTGTACAGCCCCGCCTCCGGCAGTTCCACCATGACCAGGACGCGCGTGCCGCCCGGCCCGCCCTTGACCGACTCCTGCAGGGTTCCGCTCGCGGCGGCGGGGGTCGCGGTCCCCGACTCCACGTGGAACTGCGAGGCTTCGAGCTCGAGGGGCGCGTCCGACGGTGGCAGCTCGGACTGCTTGTCCACCGCCTGCACCATCGTGACGGCGGCGTGTTCGGAGAGGAGCACGGCGGGCGCCTTCCATCCGCCGGGGGGCTCGATCGGCATCACGCAGGGCGGCGCCACTTCGACGTGCTCGAGGGTGGTGCCGCGCGGCAGGAGGATGGACGCCGTGTAGGCGCCGGGATCGAGATGGGTCGCGCCCGCGTCGATCCAGGTCATCTCCGCGGCGGGCGTCACCGTGAAGGCTTCCAGCGGCTTCACCTCGCCCGCGCGCGCGACTTCGGCCGACACCGGACGCTGGGGGCTGCCCGCGAGCTGGACGCGAAGTCGGTAGTCGCCGCCGCGCACCACGGCCACGGCGTAGCTGACTTCGCCGATCTCGCCCGTCGCCACCACCTGGCGGCGCTCGCCTTCGCCCTCCACGCGCACGTCGTCGCCCGCGACGTAGCGGTCGGCGCGGAAGCTGAGGCTGCCCTTCCAGGACAGGATGGCGAAGGCCTGCGTCGCCGTCGTCGTCTGCTGGATGGCCTCCTGCATGTCGAGGCCGCGCAGGAGCATCCGTGCCCATTCGGCGTGGGTGACGGCCGAGTTCCGGGGGTCGCCGTAGAGCGGCAACAGCGCCGCGACCGCGACCGCGGCCACGAACCCCGCAAGCTGGATGCGCCTGAGCACTGCTTCGCCCCCGGAAAGAAGGGAAACCGATTCGACGGTAGAACGAAACCCGACCTGAGTCAAAGATCGGGCCGCGCAGGGCTGCGCCCGGTCACAACTGCCTCCGCGGCCGGGAGTTGCCGCCGGCCGACGTTGACACACCCGCGGGGCGGGGGCTAGTCTGCCGATTACCGTGAAACCCGAAGTCGGCCGCGAGGAAAAGGAGGTCTTCGCCGCTTACCTGCTCAAGAACCGCCTCAAGCGGAGCGAGCAGCGCGAGGTCATCCTGGATACCTTCCTGCGCTCGGAACGGCACCTCTCCGTCGACGACCTCCTGCAGCTCGTCCAGAAGCGGCGCAGCGACATCGGACGCACGACCGTCTACCGCACGCTCAAGCTTCTGCAGGCGGCGGGCCTCGCCACGGAGCTCGTGCTCCAGGGCCAGACGCGCTTCGAGCGCGAATACAAGCGCCAGCACCACGACCATTTCATCTGCAAGTCGTGCGGCGAGATCTTCGAGTTCTCGAGCGCGGAGATCGAGCGCATCCAGGACGAGATCGCGGCCGAGATCGGCTTCATCATCGACGGCCACCGCCACCAGATCTTCGGGTACTGCCGCGACTGCGCGGCCGACGCCAAGAACCGCACGGAAGCGCGCCGGTAGCCTCCGGCCACAGCCCATGTGCGGCCTGGCCGGGGTCGTTCATTTCGACGGCGCGCCGGTGGCGGCCTCCGTCCTCCAGGCCATGGGCGCGGCCCTCTGCCACCGCGGCCCGGACGCGGAAGGGATCCGCGAGGATCACGCGGGGGCCCCCGCCGTCGGCCTCGTCCACCGCCGCCTCTCGATCATCGACCTCAGCCCCGCCGCCAACCAGCCCCTGGGCGGCGAAGACGGCCGCGTGCAGGTCATGCTCAACGGCGAGATCTACAACTTCCAGGAGCTGCGCGACTCTCTCGCGAACGGCCACACCTTTCGCACTCACGGCGACACCGAGGTCATCGCGCACGGCTACGAGGACCGCGGTGACGACATCATCCCGCTCCTGGACGGGATGTTCGCGCTCGCCATCTGGGACGCGCGGTCCCGCCGCCTCGTGCTCGCCCGCGATCCCTTCGGCAAGAAGCCCCTCTACTACTGGTCGGACGCGCGGCGCCTGGTGTTCGGGTCCGAGATCAAGGCCCTCCTGGCCGCGGGCGTGCCCGCGGAGATGGCGGACGAGCGGCTGCGCGAATACCTCGCCTTCGGCTACGTGCCCACCCCCGCGACTCTCTTCCGGGGCATCCGCAAGCTCCCGCCCGCGTCGCTCATGGTGGTGGACGCGCAGGGGCCGTCCGCGCCTCGCGCGTATTGGGACCTCGCCTACCCTCCGGAAGGCGAGTCGGTGCGCGTCTCTCTCGACGAGGCCGCGCAGCGCGTGCGCGAGCTGCTCGAGGCCGCCGTGCGCAAGCGTCTCGTCGCCGACGTTCCCCTCGGAGTGCTCCTCTCCGGGGGCGTCGATTCCAGCGCGGTGGCCGCGTTGATGGCGCGGCTCGTGCCCGGCCGCGTCAAGACCTTCGCCGTCGGCTTCGAGGGCGACGCCTACTTCGACGAGCGCCCGCACGCGGCCCACGTCGCGCGCCATCTGGGGACGGAGCATCACGAGTCCGTGGTGGCCCCCCATGCCGCCGAGCTCATGGAGACTCTCCTCCACCACCACGACGAGCCGTTCGGAGACTCCTCGGCCCTGCCCACGTATCTGGTCGCACGCGAAGCGCGGCGCGACGTCACGGTCGCGCTCAACGGGGACGGCGGGGACGAGGTCTTCGCGGGCTACGACAAGTTCTGGGCCGCGCTCCTGGCCCGCCGGATCCCGGGGCCGCTGCGCGCCGTCCTGCGCATGGGCGCGCGCGCGCTTCCCGAAGGCGCTCATCACCACGGGCGGCTCGAGAGACTGCGCCGGTTCACCGACAAGGCGACCCGTCCCGAGGTCGAGCGAATCGCCGGCTGGAGCCTGTTCTTCGATCTCCCGGAGATCGACGCTCTCACCCGGGTGCCGGAAGGGGACGTGCTCGCTTCGTATCGCGAGGCCCTGGGCCGCGTCGAAGGGCGATCCCTGCTGTCGCGGCTCCTCTACCTGAACGCGAGGACCTACCTCCTCGACGACCTCCTGCCCAAGATGGACCGCATGTCGATGGCTCACGCCCTGGAGACGCGCAGCCCGTTCCTGGACCGGGCCCTCGCTCAGTACGTGGCGACCCTCCCCGACGACCTCAAGCGCCGGGGGCGGCACGGGAAGGTCGTCCTGAAGAAGGCGGTCGCGGATCTCCTTCCCGCCGCCATCCTCGTGAGAAAGAAGCACGGCTTCGGCGTGCCCCTGGGCGCCTGGTTCCGCGGGGAGCTGCGGCCCCTGGTCGAAGACACGCTGCTCGACGCATCACGGGTCGGACGCCGGCTGGACGCCGCGGAGATCCGCCGGATCTTCGACGACCACGTGGCCGGCCGCGCCGACCGCGGACACCAGCTCTGGACGCTGCTCACGCTGGAGCTGTGGATGCGCAAGCACGCGTTCTCGTGAAGGAGCACCGATGCGTTTTCCGGAGCGGAGCGTCTCCTTTGCCGGCGAGCCGCGATTCACTCGCGGCGAGACGCCCGCGATGAAAGACGCGGAGCGAGGACGCAAATGAAAATCGAGCGCGTGGAAGTGCGCGAGCTGGCCCTGCCGCTGCGGTACCCGTTCGAGACCTCCTTCGGACGCACCACGCGCAAGGAGTTCCTCCTCGTGACGGTGAGCGCCGCCGGCGCCTCTGGCTACGGCGAGTGCGTGGCCGACCGCGATCCGTACTACCTGCCCGAGACCAACGGCACCGTCGCCCACGTGCTGGACGAGTTCCTCATCCCCCTGCTGCTTCAGCTCGAGATCGCGCACCCGCGGGACGTGTGGCCGGGCCTGGCCCGCGTGCGCGGCCACGAGATGGCGAAGGCGGCCCTCGAGATGGCGGTCTGGGAGCTCTGGGCCCGTCGGGAGGGCGTGCCCCTGCGACAGGTGCTCGGCGGCGAGAAGACCGAGATCGAGGCGGGCGTGTCCGTGGGCCTCCAGGACGACGAAGCCGCGCTCGTGCGCAAGGTGGAGACGGAGATCGCGGCCGGGTACCGCCGCATCAAGATCAAGATCAAGCCCGGGCACGACACCGCGCTCGTGCGCGCCTTGCGCGCGCGCTTCGGGGACGTGCCCCTCATGGTGGACGCCAACAGCGCCTACACCCTCGACGACGTCCCCGTGCTGCGCGAGCTCGATCCCATGGGCCTGATGATGATCGAGCAGCCCCTGGCCTGGAGCGACATCGTCGACCACGCCGCGTTGCAGCGGGAGCTGCGCACGCCGATCTGCCTGGACGAGTCGATCCGCTCGCCCGACGACGCGCGCCATGCTCTCGACCTCGGCGCCTGCCGCGTCATCAACATCAAGGCCGGCCGCGTGGGCGGGTTCGCGACCAGCCTGGCCATCCACGACCTCTGCCGCGCCCGCGGCGTTCCCGTCTGGTGCGGCGGCATGCTGGAGTCCGGCATCGGCCGTCTCGCCAACGTCCACCTGCAGACCCTGCCCGGGTTCTCGCTGCCCGGCGACACCTCCGCCAGCGCGCGCTACTTCGAGGAAGACCTCGTGGACCCTCCCGTCGTGGTGTCGGCGGAGGGGCGGATCGCGGTTCCGGACCGCCCCGGGATCGGCCACGACGTCGTCTGGCCGCGCGTGGAGCGGGCGACCGTGCGCCGTCGCACATGGACGCCCTGAGGCCCGGGCGGGCGGGGTTGCATAACGGCTCCGCGCGCGTAGGATGAAGGCCGCTCGCGGTGCAGGACGCTCGGGGAGCTCATCGGCCATGCGCCGTCGCCATCGGTCTCGCGGAAGACGGAGCCGTCGCTCGACGGCGGCCGCATCCGCGTCTCCCGCGTCCAACGACACCTCGTCCGTCGACATCGATCGCCTGATGCCCGCCGCCGCGGTGGGCGAGGCCGCCCTGCGCGAGCCTCCGGCCCTGATCGTCGAGGGGCCGGAAGGGGCCCGTCGCCGCCGGGCCCGCGACGAGCGGGACGGCATTCCGGTAGGGGACCCGCGCCGGCGGATGGTCTACGTCGGGATCGCCCTGTTCGTGGCCGCGCTGGTGGTGGCCGTGCTCACGCTCATCGAGTCGCGGTAGCTCGGGGCGGCGCGGCCCCGCGCGCCCGGATCGCTTCTTCCGCGGCCGCGAGCAGGAACTCGCAGCCGATGGAGAGCGCGTCTTCGTCGAAGTCGAAGCGCGGGCTGTGGTGCGGCTGGTCCAGACCACGAGCCGCGTTCGCGGACCCCACGAACACGAAGCAGCCCGGCACCTGCTCGAAGTAGACGGCCATGTCCTCTCCGCCCATGGTGGGCTCGGGAGATACGACCTTCTCCTCGCCCACGACGCGGACGGCCGCGCGGCGGGCGAGGGCGGCGACGTCGGGATGGTTGAGGACGGGGGGATTGCCCGACTTCACCTCGACCTCGGCCCGGCATTGCATGGCCTGCGCGACCCCATTGGCCACGCGCGTGATCCGCTCCGGCATGGAGGCGCGCAGGGCGGGATGGAACGTGCGGATGGTGCCCGTGAGCACCACCTCGTCCGGGATCACGTTGAAGGCCTGGCCCCCGTGCACGGCGCCGATGGTCACGACGGCGGGCTCGACCGGGGAGACCTCGCGGGCCACGATCGTCTGCAGCGCGACCACGACCTGGGCCGCGGCCACGATGGGGTCGGCGGCCCGGTGCGGCTTGCCGCCGTGCCCACCGCGTCCGTGCACCACGATGCGGAGCCGGTCCACCGCCGCCATCAGGGGCCCGTCCTTGACCCCGATCGTCCCCACCGGCAGCTCGTTCCAGAGGTGGACGCCCATGACGACGTCGACGCCCTCGAGGCCGCCGTCGCGGATCACCGCCTGCGCGCCGCCTTCGCCCTCCTCCGCGGGCTGGAAGAGCACGCGCACCGAGCCGGCCAGGCCGCGCCCGACCAGCGCCCGCGCGGCCGTGACGGCCATGGCCACGTGGCCGTCGTGGCCGCAGGCGTGCATCTTCCCGGCCTCGCGCGAGACGTAGGGGGCCTTGCTCTCCTCCTGGATGGGGAGGGCGTCCATGTCCGCGCGCAGGAGCACCGCGGGGCCGCGGCCGCCGCGCACGGTGGCGATGACGCCCGTGCCTCCCACGCCCGTCCGCACGTCGAGACCCGCCGCCCGCAGCAGCTCCGCCACCCGGCCCGCCGTCCGCGTCTCCTCGTAGGCCAGCTCCGGATGCTGATGCAGCTCGCGCCGCAGCGCGACCATGTCCGCCTGCAGTGCGCGCACGTCGTCGGAGAATCGGGGCATGAGCGGATTGTAGCCAACGCCGACTAGAATCGACCGCATGGGGTCCGGGATTGACGGAAAGGTAAGGCCGGGCGCCTTCCTTTCGGTGGGAGTGGCGGCGGTAGGGGCGGTGGCGATCGTGCTCGGATTCGCGTACCTCCACGCGCCCCGCGCGACCCGCGTGCGCGCCGGGGACATGGCGCCCGATTTCACCCTGCCCTCCATCGTGCGCGGGGATCCCGTCATGCGCCTGTCGGATCGGCGTGGCGGGCCCACGCTCCTCGTCTTCTTCGATTCCCGCACGGAGGGGAACGACGCGTATTTCCTCTCCCTCCAGCGTCTGCACGCCAAGTACTTCCCGTACGGCCTGACCGTGCTCGCCGTGGCCATGGACCCGAACGCCCGCGCCCTTCCCACCTTCGCCGACCGCAACAAAGCCACGTTTCCGATCGTCACCGACCCGTTCGCGGCCGTCGTCCACAAGAGCTACGGAACGCCGCGCGAGCCCGAGGCCTACCTTCTCGACCGCGACGGACGCGTGGACTCCGTCTACACGACGCGCGTCGACTGGCACACCGTCGACTTCCAGAAGCGCGTGGAGAAGTACATCCGGCTTCCCGGCCACTAGGGGCTCGCGCCGCGTGAGGGAAATCGCCAAGTTCGCTGCCGTGCTCCTGATCGTGGGGGGAGCCGCGTTCGGGTTCATCTCCCTGCAGGAGAAGAAGGGCTACGGGCTCCGGCCGGGCGCCGCCGCGCCCGCCTTCCGGCTGCGCACGCTGGGCGGCGGCACCACCGACCTCGGAGCCCTCCGCGGCCGCGTCGTGCTCGTCAACTTCTGGGCGACGTGGTGCCCGCCCTGCGTGGCGGAGATGCCCTCCCTCGAGCGTCTCCACCGCACGCTCGGCCCGGAGGGGCTGGTGGTGCTCGGCGTCTCCGAGGACGAAGACGAGAAAGCGGCCGCCGAATTCGTGCGGCGCTACGGCCTCACGTTTGCCATCCCGCGCGACACGGGCGCGCACACCGCCGCCGCCTATCGCACCACCGGCTATCCGGAGACGTTCGTCATCGACCGCGACGGGACGGTGCTGCGGACCTTCGTCGGGCCCGCGGAGTGGGACACGCCCGATGCGCTCGCCTACTTCCGCGGCCTCCTGCCGCGCCGCACGGACGCCACCGACCGCAGCACCTCGCCCGCCAGATAGAGGCTGCCCGCGGCCACGACGAGGCCGCGGGGCCCCGCAAGCCGCCGCGCGAGGGCGAGGGCGTCGCGCACCCGCCCGACCTTCCGCGCTCGTCGCGCGGATGCGCCCACCCGCCGCACGATCGCATCCGGCGCGGCCGCCCGATCTCCGGGCACGCGAGTGAGGACGACCTCGCGCGCGAGCGGGAAGAGGATCCGGCCCATGGCCGCAATGTCCTTGTCCGCCATGGCCGCGAAGACGAGGACGAACGGCCCCTCGCTGCGCAGCTCGCGGGCCAGGGCGCGAGCGGCGGCGGGGTTGTGGGCGCCGTCGACGAGAAGGGGCGGCCGGCCGGGCAGCCGCTGCAGGCGGCCGGGCCAACGCGTACGGGCGATCCCCTCCGCCACCTTGGAGAGGTCCACCGCGACCCCCGTAGCGCGCGCCTCTTCCAGCAGCGTCACCGCGACGGCCGCGTTCGCGACCTGGTGCGCACCGGGCAGCGGAGACGGCGGCGCCTTCGGGATCTTCGCCTCCGCGAGACGCGCGCCCACGCGGTCGGCCGCCTTCTCGATCGCGCCGCGAGCTTCGGCGGCCATGGGGCCGAGCACGGTGGCGCGGCCGCGGCGGAGGACGCCCGCCTTCTCGCGGGCGATGGCGGCCAGCGTGGTGCCGAGGTACGCCTCGTGATCCCGGTCGACGCTGACGATCGCGGAAGCGAGCGGCTCCACGACGTTGGTGGCGTCGAGCCGCGCGCCCATCCCGA
>Ga0207689_10005094_pt1 | contig 11823 bp, 9 predicted proteins | sample KBSMisM52_FD_184312 | JGI IMG/M metagenome (GOLD analysis project Ga0207689, IMG submission 184312) | Miscanthus rhizosphere microbial communities from Kellogg Biological Station, Michigan, USA - KBS Miscanthus M5-2 (SPAdes) (version 2) | ecosystem: Host-associated > Plants > Roots > Rhizosphere... | reverse complement strand
AAATCATCCACAATTATTATGTTAAAATAGCCTTTACGGTTGAGGTACCCTGTTAGACAACTGCCTATAAAACCAGCTGCACCTGTAACTATTATAACTGCATTACGATCCATCTTCAGTTAAATTGTACTCAATGCCGATCCGGCATCTTCTTTGCGAAGAAAATTTTCTATCGCTGTGTCATATTTATCCTTCCACCAATCGATCGTGCCCCAAAACTCTCCATCAACAACTATTTCGCCGCTTGACACAACACCTATTTTTTCATAGGGGAAACCGGCAAGAGCTGATTCAAATTTCTTTACATGGTTTAAAGAAACACTGACAATAACACGTCCCTGCCCTTCACCAAACAAAAAGGCATCTTTGCGAAGATTATCCTTTGTTATTATTGAAAATCCAAGTTCCCTGTTAAAACCGGCTTCACATAACATGATGAATGCACCTCCTTCACTTATATCATGCGCTGACTGAATTAAGTCTTTCGCTATTAGTTCATTTATTTTTGCATGCAATAAAAATTCTTCATCAAGATTAAAGTAAGGAGCCGGTGAATATTTAACGCCGCGAATTTTGTGAAGATATTCGGAACAATTTATATCATTGTTCATAACGCCGAGTATATAAATTATATTTCCTTCTTCTTTAAAATCCAATGTCATTTTATTGCTTATATCGTCCAATAAGCCGACCATTCCAATAGTTGGCGTAGGATAAACAGGTCCATCGGGATTTTGATTATAAAAACTCACATTACCACCCGTCACCGGCGTTTCAAATTTTCTGCACGCTTCTCCCATTCCTTTTATTGCATGAACAAACTGGTAATACACTTCCGGATCGTAAGGATTACCAAAATTCAGGCAGTTTGTAATACCAAGCGGTTGACCGCCGCTGCAAACAATATTACGAGCCGCCTCACTTACTGCAATCATCGCGCCCTTGTAGGGATCAGCGAATACATAACGGCTGTTACAATCCGTTGTAATTGCCAATCCTTTATCAGTACCCTTGACCGTTACAACCGACGCATCAGTTGGTGCATTTGTAGATGCGTTTACCGTACCTACCATGCTATCATACTGAACATAGATCCAGCGTTTGGATGCAATAGAAGGCAATTGAATTAATTTTTCCGCAACTGCTTTTAAATTTTCGGGAACTGTAATACCATCAGAATTGAATTTTGCTATTTCCTTAAAATATGCGGGTTCGCGATAGTCTCTTTCATATTGAGGGGCGCCTCCACCAAGCACAAGATCATATGCAGGAATTGTTGCTTCAGATTCACCATGCATATAAAACTCAAGCAATCCATTATCCGTCACTTCGCCAATTACTGAACAAGGTAAATCCCATTTCTCAAATATGGCAATCACTTCTTTTTCACGTCCTTTCTCAGCCACAAGCAGCATTCTTTCCTGGCTTTCACTCAACAATAATTCCCACGCCTTCATATTTTTTTGCCGGGCAGGCACTTTATCGAGGTCTATTTTCATTCCCACTTCTCCTTTCGCACTCATTTCAGAGGTGGAACAAATAATCCCCGCAGCACCCATATCCTGCATACCAACAACAGCTCCTGTTTGAATAACCTCAAGACAGGCTTCCAATAATTTCTTTTCCTGGAATGGATCACCCACCTGAACAGCCGGCAATTCTTCGGCACTTTCGGCGCTTATGTTGGCCGACGCAAATGAGGCTCCACCGATACCATCCTTACCCGTAGCACTTCCTACGAACAGAACCGGGTTACCAATTCCTTTCGCCGTTGCTGAAATAGTTTCTCCTGCTTTTACGATCCCAACACTCATCGCATTGACGAGTGGATTGGTATGATAACTCTCATCAAAATAAATTTCACCACCCACGGTGGGCACACCAAAACAATTACCATAATGCCCTATTCCGTGAACTACACCCGCTAATAAATGCTGTGTCTTATCTTCAGTTAAATTTCCAAACCGAAGTGAATTTAAAGCGGCAATCGGCCGTGCACCCATCGTAAAAATATCCCTGTGTATACCACCAACGCCTGTAGCAGCTCCTTGAAATGGTTCAATCGCAGAAGGATGATTATGCGATTCAATCTTAAATACAACGCCCAACCCATCGCCTATGTCCATTAACCCGGCATTCTCCTCGCCCGCTTTCACCAGCATTCTTCCACCTTCCCGCGGCAACGTTTTCAACCACTTAATTGAATTTTTATAACTGCAATGCTCACTCCACATTCCGGAAAAAGCACACAGTTCATTAAAATTAGGAGTACGCCCAAGTTTCTTTTTTATTAATTCAAATTCTTCTTCCGTCAATCGAAGCTGCTGCGCTGTTTTAGAAGTAATTTCCATTTATAGCTTAAGTTTCTTTACATGTTATCAAAGAGAAAGATGCGCAAATTTACAAACTAAGCATCAGGCAGGAGGTTTTAAGTTCTCAATTTTTTACAAATTAATTCTACTTTGTGTGGAAAAAATAAATCCTGTTGGAACACTTCTTATTTGCCGGCTATCTTTTATTATTCGCATGGATTGTTACCAAAATAAAGTTTTTTACCCGTTCGGGTTTAAATAATCCACAGCTTATCATCATTTTTTTACTGAAGGTAATGGCAGGGATACTTTATGGATGGATTGGAATTTATTATGGCGCAACGGCTCAGATGGTGGATACATGGAATTTTCATTACATGGGGATTTTTGAATACAAATTAATTCGGAATAACCCACATGAATATCTTACAAACCTATTTAACAATCAACAGGGCAATAGCTATCTCGATTTCTTAACGGCACATAATTCATTCTGGAACGAATTGAAGGCAAAATTTATCGTAAAGATCCTTTCAGTCTTTAATATTTTCAGTTTCGGCAATTATTACATCAACGTTATATTTTATTCTTTTCTCTCTTTATTTGGCGTTATCGGCGCATATAGAATGATGAAAGATGCATTTCCGGGAAAAAATGTCCAGGTCGGTCTTGCAGTATTTTTTATTCCTTCATTTTTGTATTGGACCAGCGGAATACATAAAGACGGAGTAATTTTTACCAGCCTCGTTCTTATCATTTATAATTTTTATTTCGGCTTCAAGGAAAAAAAATTCACAGCGAAGCGAATACTATTCATTTTCGCCGGTATAATATTGATCATACTCCTGCGTAATTTCTTTCTTGTAATACTTGTACCTCCGTTAACGGCCTGGTATTTTGCCATAAAATTTCCCCGACGATCCTTTCTTGTCTTTGTAACGACGCACCTGCTTTTCGGAATTATTTTTTTTAATGCAAAATATATCAATGAACGACTTGATTTTGCTAAAGTGGTCGTATCAAAACAAAGAGAATTCCTCGATATGTACGGAGGCTCAAAGGTATTGGTGGAAGAACTAAAGCCTACTGCAGTAGATTTTTTGAAAACAATGCCTCAGGCGATCAGCTTATCTATATTGAGACCTTATCCCGGCGATGTTATACATGTCTTTTCATTGGCAGCAGCGGTGGAAACTGATCTTATCCTTCTTTTATTTATACTGTTTATATTTTTTCGCATACCGCTTAAGCAAAACAGGGAATTTGTTTATTTCTGTGTTTTCTTCTCTTTTATATTTCTGTTATCCGTTGGTTACACAGTAACTTTTATTGGTGCAATAGTAAGGTACCGAAGTATAATATTCCCTTTCCTGCTTACTCCAATGATCGCATTGACAGATTGGGCCAAAATTGCAAGAACACTTTTCAAAAGTCGCAATCAGGTATCAAAACATTAGGATCAAAAAAACAACTTATTGATATTCAGTAAGCAATTCTTTATGCACAGACATATTAAATTTTTTTATAAAATAATAATTTGTCAACACTCACCGGGAACTTTTAAAAATTTTTAAACATTTTATTCGTATTGCATAAAAAATTATTTCATTTTCATTCCTGAATCGTAGATTCGCGAGAATTGCAGCCATATTTAGCCCCAAACCATAATATTTATTTTTTTATTAATATAATAAACAGATAACACATGTCTATTGCAAAATTGGAGTACATCTGGCTTGATGGCTATAAACCTACACAAAGCCTTCGCAGCAAAACAAAAATTGAGAAAGATTTTAGCGGTAAATTGGAAGATTGCCCTATGTGGAGTTTTGACGGCTCTTCTACCGAACAAGCTCCGGGCGGTTCTTCAGATTGTCTTTTGAAACCCGTATTTATTGTAAAAGACCCGCAAAGAAAAGACGCCTACCTGGTAATGACTGAAGTATTAAGTGCCGATGGTAAGCCACATGAAAGTAATGGGAGAGCTACAATTGAAGATGACGATAATGATTTCTGGTTCGGCTTCGAACAGGAATACTTTCTGTGGGATACAAAAACCAACAAACCTCTCGGTTTTCCCGCAGGTGGTTTTCCTGGCCCACAAGGTCCTTACTATTGTTCAGTAGGCGCTAATAATGCATTTGGAAGAAATATTGTTGAGGAACATCTGGATGCATGTCTTGATGCCGGATTAAATGTTGAAGGCATCAATGCCGAAGTAGCTTCCGGTCAATGGGAGTTCCAGATTTTTTCAAAAGGAGCGAAAAATGCAGGTGACCAAATGTGGGTCGGCCGGTATCTTTTGGAAAGAATCGGTGAAAAATATGGCGTAGCAATTAACTGGCATTGTAAGCCATTGGGTGCTTTAGACTGGAATGGTTCAGGTATGCATGCTAACTTCTCCAACTCATTGCTTAGAACAGCAGGAAGCAAAGAGACATACGATAAAATATGTGAAGCTTTCCGTCCCGTAATAAAAGAACATATCGCCGTATATGGTGCAGATAATCATTTGCGCCTGACCGGTAAACATGAAACCGCTTCTATAAACGATTTTTCGTATGGTGTTTCAGACCGTGGCGCTTCTATCCGCATACCGGTTGCTACTGTACAGCGTGGATGGAAAGGATATCTTGAAGATCGCCGTCCAAACTCTGCAGCAGATCCATACAAGGTTGCGGCACGTATTATCAAAACGGTAAAACCGATCAAACCATAATCGAATTTTTTTTCGATTCATAAATAATCCCCCATCAAACAGATGGGGGATTTGTTTCAAAAACGGATTACCGGTTATAAAGCTCAACCGGCATCCAACAAATAAATCGATACGCTATTCATCTATATTTGCGATGCAAAAAAAGAATTTCAGTATGTCTATCAGGTTTGACGCCATCAATAAATTAAAGGCTTCCGCACAAACTAAAGTGCAGGGTTCTCCGAAAATTACTGCCATCTTCGGAGAAAGTGTTTTTAACACCCAAACTGCGCGTAAGCATCTCAGTGATGAAGCATTTAAAAGTCTGCAGGGGTCTATTAAAGCCGGTCAGAAACTTGATCGTAGTGTCGCCAACCAGATTGCAAACGGAATTCGTGCATGGGCAGAAGCAAAAGGAGTAACCCATTTTACGCATTGGTTTCAGCCGTTAACAGGTAGTACCGCAGAAAAGCATGATTCTTTTTTCACCATTAAAAGCGACGGTACACCGATTGAACAATTTGACGGCGATGCATTGATTCAGCAGGAACCCGATGCATCTTCTTTTCCCAGCGGCGGTCTACGGGCAACATTTGAGGCCCGCGGTTATACTGCATGGGACCCCTCCTCACCTGCTTTTATTATGGAAATTGGTGAAGGCAAAACATTGTGCATCCCCACGATTTATGTTTCTTATACCGGCGAATCGCTCGACTATAAAGCTCCTTTATTAAAGGCACTTGAAGCACTGAATAAAGCTGCAGTAGACGTTTGTAATTATTTTGATAAAAATATCACGCATGTTACTGCTACGCTGGGTTGGGAACAGGAATATTTTGTAATAGATGAAGGACTTTTCAATGCAAGACCTGATCTGATCCTTTGCGGACGCACGGTATACGGACATAGCTCCGCAAAAAATCAGCAATTGGAAGATCACTATTTCGGGTCAATTCCGGAAAGGATCTATACCTATATGCGCGACTTTGAAGAAGAATCTTATAAGTTAGGAATTCCTCTTCGCACCCGTCACAACGAAGTGGCTCCCGCTCAATTTGAATGTGCACCTATTTTTGAAGAAGTAAATCTGGCGGTTGACCATAATACCTTATTGATGGACGTTATGGCAAGAGTTGCATCGCGACACAATCTTCGTGTGTTGCTGCATGAAAAACCGTTTGCCGGTATCAATGGCAACGGCAAACACAATAACTGGAGCATGGCCACCGATACCGGCGTCAATCTGCTCGCACCGGGTAAAACACCGAAGACCAACCTGATGTTCCTTACATTTTTTGTCAACACAATAAAAGCCGTTCATGATTATGCCGATATACTGAGAGCTTCTATTGCATCTGCGCCTAATGATCACCGTTTGGGAGCGAATGAAGCACCACCGGCAATTATTTCTGTATTTATAGGACAAGATCTCACCAAAGTACTTGAAGATATAAAAGAACGGGTTGGCGATAAATTTGACGAGCAGGATGAAAGCATGCTGAAAATAGACATTCACAAAAGCATACCTGAACTGTTGTTGGATAACACCGACCGCAACCGCACCTCTCCCTTCGCCTTTACCGGAAATAAATTCGAATTCAGAGCCGTCGGTTCTTCTGCAAACTGCGCAAATCCTATGACCGTTCTTAATGTAATTGTTGCGGAAACATTAAAGCGGTTTAAAAATGATGTGGATGCTTTGATTGAAAAAGGTGAAAAAAAAGAAATAGCTATCATGCATACGATTCGCGAGTATATTGTTAGCAGCGAAAAAGTATTGTTTGAAGGCGATGGGTATAGCGAAGAATGGCAGAAAGAAGCGGCTAAAAGGGGTTTGGCCAATGTAAAGACGACTCCATTGGCTCTTGATGCAATGATAACAGATAAAGCTCTCCAGCTTTTTGAAGATAACAATGTATACACGCATATAGAACTGGAAGCACGCCATGAAATTGAATTGGAAAAATATATTAAGAAGGTCCAGATAGAAAGCCGCATTATGGGTGAACTGGCAACCAGCCATATTTTGCCGGCAGCGATACGTTATCAGAATTTACTTATCAGTAACATCAGGGGATTAAAAGATCTTGGCTTTGAAGAAAGCGCTTATAGTAATCAAAAACAAATTCTCGATAAAATTGCTGAGCTTATCAATAAGACCAGTGAGCTGGTGGAAAAAATGATTGCTGCGAGAAAAGTTTGTAATGGTATTGATAATACCCGCACAAAGGCTATTGCATATCAAAGCCAGGTAAAAGACACTTTCTTTGATGCTATTCGTTACAATGTTGACAAACTCGAACTTTTGGTTGATGATAAAGAATGGTATTTGCCTAAATACCGGGAAATGCTATTTTTGAGATAAATTATTAAAGCTTTTCTAGCTTCGAAGACTGACAAGGAGAAGCGACCCTTCCGGGAAACTGGAAGGGTTTTTTATTTCATATTTGCTTTCATTACTCTCAAAACATTCTCACCTAATATTTTACGTATAGATTTTTCTTTATATCCTCTTTTAATTAATTCTTCAGTTATCAACGGGTAATGCGTAACATCATCCATATCGACCGGCAATGATGTTACACCATCAAAATCGGAGCCTATACCAACGTAATCGTCGCCCACCAATTTTACAATATAATCAATGTGATCGATCAATTGTGAAAGGGAGGGCCTGTACGGGCGAAGTTGTAAAGCAATTGCTTCTTCAAGTTTTCTATGTGCCGCCGCAGAATCAGGATAAATATTCTTCAACGAATCTTCCAGTTGTTTTGAATTCTTTTCCAGCTTCGATTCCATTTCAGCAAATTCTTTACCGACAAAACCTGCATTAAAATTTACACAGATCACACCACCGTTTTTGGCAACTGCTTTTATCTGATCGTCTTTTACATTTCTGAACACGGGGCAAATCGTATACACAGAACTGTGAGAAAGCAGCACCGGCTTATTCGTCGTTGCGATCGCATCATAAAATGTTTGCTCGCCGGTGTGCGAAAGATCAACCAATATCCCCAATTTATTCATCCGGTGCACGATCTGTTTGCCCAATTCAGTAAGCCCTTTGTGTTTCAGACTGTCACCATGTTGCGTCTCATCTCTTGCACTTGTTGCCCAGTCGGTACTATTATTCCATGTCAGCGTCATGTAGCGCATACCACGATTGTAGAGTGTATCAAGTTTATGCAAATCGCTTTCGATCATGTGCCCGCCTTCTACGCCGATGAGTGCGACCAGCTTATTCTTTTTGATTCCTATTTCTACGTCTTTGTATGTTTTTGCGAGAATCATTTTATCATTATTTCTTTTCGCTATTGCATCAAGCGAATCAATTTCCTGGTTAGCATCTTTATAAAAGCCTTGTTTATTTCTTGGCGTTTCCCCTGTCCAGACTGAAAAAAATTGCACATCCAAACCTCCTTCTTTCCAGCGCACGAGATCACTATGCCCCGTGGAAAGACGTCGTGAAATATCCAATCCATCAAGAACAGAAGAAGAAAGTATATCATTATGCGTGTCTACGAGCACCGATTTGAAATGAATATCGTTTTTGTTTTGGGAAAACCCGGATAATGAGACAAACAATATTATAAAACAGAAAAGCAATTTTCTCATGTGGTCTTGTTTTTACGAATATAAAAATATAACCGCAAAGGACGCAGACTCTTTTAATTAGAGCGATTAAATTTGTAACGAATGAAATACAGTATCGATCCCTCCATAATAACACTGAAATCAATCAAGGTCACTTTTTTTGAAATGCACAAACGACCACCGGCATTCCAGGAAAAAAGCAATGTGGAGTTTCGTTTGCTACAAAAGCCAATCAGCGCTGAAACATATCTCTTTTACTATTCGCAGGTTGGTAAAGAATATTCCTGGCTTGACAGAATGGTGATGGATGAGAACGAGCTATTGAAACTTATTAATGCCTCCAATATAGCAATATATACTATGCATGTAAACGATGAACCTGCAGGCTTTGCAGAGTTCGCGATAGAAGAAAAGTACGTCGAAATTGTTTATTTCGGCTTATTGCCCGCATTTATCGGGAAAGGACTTGGCAAGTATGCTCTCGATTGGACAATAAACAAGGCATGGAGTTATAATCCTAAATGGATTCAGTTAAACACTTGTGAACTGGATCATGCACATGCAATATCCAACTACAAACGCCGCGGGTTTGAAGAAGTAAAGACTGAAATACAACAACGAAAAGTCATTGCAAAATAAAAATGGTTCCGATTGGAACCAATATTGTTGATGTACGGACTAAAGATCAACGGAGCGTCGCAAGGGAAGATGCCATGAAATACCAAAGCTGGTATCATCAATACCTTGTCAACTCCGGTTGCACTTCATCGATATAAGAAAGGATACCGCCTTTCAGATTATACAAATTGTCAAATCCAAACTTATCCTGAAGTTCCTGGATAGCCTTTGCACTGCGACCTCCAACCTTACAATGAATAATTACTTTTTTGTCTCTTGCAATACGGTCAGCATTAGCCGAAACGGTGCCAAGTGGTATTAATTCAGCGCCAATATTCACTATATCATATTCGTGCGGCTCGCGAACGTCAATCAACTGAAACGGTTCACCACTTACTTCCAGGTCATACAATTCCTGCGCGGTTACTTCTTTAACCGTAGTCTTTGCATCGTCCTTTAATCCGCAGAATTGTTCGTAGTCTATTAATTGTGTAATGGTTGGATTCGTTCCATTTAACGGATTACCGGGATTACGTTTGATCTTAAATGTTCTCGATTCAAAATTCAATGCATCGAAAATATAAAAGCGCCCGTTTAATAATTCACCTACACCCGTTATTACTTTAATCACTTCCAGGGCCTGCAGGCTGCCAATTATACCGGGCAATACACCCAGAACACCACCTTCAGCACAACTAGGCACCAGGCCCGGAGGCGGAGGAGTTGGATAAAGATCGCGGTAGTTAGGGCCTACTTCGCCTTTTTCGTTTTTATAATTGAATACTGAAACCTGCCCTTCAAACTGAAAGATTGATGCATATATATTGGGTTTATCCAACAATACACACGCATCATTCACAAGATAACGTGTCGGAAAATTATCTGTACCGTCTGCTACTACATCATACTGGCGAATGATACCCAACGCGTTTTCAGATGATAGTCTCGCATTATGAACAACTATATCAATGTATGGATTCAGCGCTTCGAGCCTGTCGCGTGCCGCTTCCGCCTTTAACTGGCCAACTTCATTTACACCAAACAACACCTGCCGTTGAAGATTACTATCATCCACCACATCAAAATCCACAATACCGATAGTGCCAACACCTGCTGCAGCAAGGTATAAAAGTACCGGGCTACCCAAACCACCGGAACCAATCACCAATACTTTTGCGGCTTTAAGTTTTTTCTGCGCCTCCAATCCAAACTCAGGAATAATAATATGCCTGTCGTACCGTGCCAGTTCCTCTCTCGAAAATTTTATGTTTTCTGTTGACATATGTCTGTTATTTATTTGAATTATAAATTGCCTCCTGCGATTGCGGGAACAATACTGATCACAGAATCATCTTTTACCGAAGTATGTTCGTTTTGCAAATCACGGATATCATCATCACCCACAAATACGTTTACGAAAGAACGGATCTTCCCGTTTTCATCTAACAAATGCTTTTTTAAGTCCGGGAAATTGAAAGAAAGATCATTTACAATATCCTGTACATTACCTGCTTTTACATTTAACCTTGCTGTATTATTGGTAAACTTTCGTAAAGGCGTTGGAATAATTACTGTAGCCATTGTTTGTATGTATTTTAATTTAATTGTTGAACGATTATATTTTCTTCTTCGAATTGCTGCTGTTCATTTAGTTGCCATGAACGGATATGATCAAACTCGTTATTAATAACTGATAAAATGATGTAAGAAAAAAAAGGCTGCGCTGCTACCCTGTCATGTTCAGAAGGTATTGCAGGATGATTTGGATGCGAGTGGTAAACACCGATTAACTGAAGATCATTTTCCTCCGCGAACTGTTCTGCTTTCAAATAATCCTTTGCAGAAATCACGAACCTTCTTCTTTTATCACCTTCTTTCGCATTATTTACTACCTGTATTTTTGTGACCGTTCTTGAATTTGACTCCTCTTTGCCAAATAAAAAACCGCAGCATTCGTCCGGAAAAGTTTTTACCGCATCTCCAATCATATCATCCAGCGGCGTTTGTTCAACATTCAGCATATCTTATAAAAGCTTTTTTATTACTTCACTGTATTTGTCTGCATTATCAGGGAGAACGGTAACTATAGTTCCACGCTCCAGCTTGTTTGCCACACGAATGGCTCCTGCAATATTTGCTGCAGCTGATGGACTCAGCACTATACCTTCATATTTCGCCACTGCTTTAAGCATTTCGTACGCTTCTTCCGTACTCACATCAAAATTTTCATCCGCCACCGTTGCATCATAAATCGCAGGCACAACCGCAGTTTCAAGATGTTTCCAACCTTCCAATCCGTGCAATGCGGAATCAGGTTGCAATGAAGTAAGATGAATAGCCGGGATCAATTCTCTCAATCTTCTACCCGTTCCGGTAAACGTGCCTGTCGTACCGAGACCAGCCACAAAATGAGTAATATCGGGAAGGTCTTTTACTATCTCAACAGCCGTGGTATAATAATGCGCTTTCCAATTGTTATCATTTTTATATTGATCGGCATAAAAATATTTACCAGGGTGTTTTACAAAAAGCTCCTTTGCTACTTCCTGTGCACCATCCGTTCCTTCAAATCTTGAGGTGAGAATTATTTCAGCGCCTAAT
>Ga0207689_10005093_pt1 | contig 11826 bp, 11 predicted proteins | sample KBSMisM52_FD_184312 | JGI IMG/M metagenome (GOLD analysis project Ga0207689, IMG submission 184312) | Miscanthus rhizosphere microbial communities from Kellogg Biological Station, Michigan, USA - KBS Miscanthus M5-2 (SPAdes) (version 2) | ecosystem: Host-associated > Plants > Roots >... | reverse complement strand
TTTCACTGCTGGTTAAATAAGCATATTCACCACCTGCATCCAAGGTAAAAAATGCATCCCAGTCGGCCGTATTGATCGGTGCGCCCAGGTTAACGGGATCGCTCCATTTTTGCCACGTACTATCAAGACGTTTGGTCATCCAGATATCATTATCACCCAGCCCACCGGGCCGATCACTGCTGAAATATAAAGTTTCACCATCTGCCGCCAGGTAAGGTGTCATCTCGTTATAATCGGGTAGATTAATTTTCTTTCCTAATGTTTTTGGTTCTGACCATGTGCTATCGGGTCGTAAAAAACAAACGTAGATGTCGTTGTTATAGCCACCCTTCTCAGGTGACATATACAGCAATAAAGTTTGGCCATCATGAGCCATGGTGGCGCCATACTGCCGGCCAAGGTCATACTTCTGGTAATTTTTAATTCTCAAAGCATTCGGCTTGCTCCATTTCCCGTTTTTTTGCCGGTAACTCATGCTAACTCCGTTGCCCACATAATCTCCCTCAACAAAAGCGTTTCTTATTAAGATCCTGTTATTATCAGGCGAGATCCAAAACACTGCATTATAGAAATAGGTGTTCAAAGGATAACCCGCATGCCGGGCCTCTCCCCAATGTCCAAAGCTATCTCTCTCTGCAAACCATATATCCTGAGAATTGGGAATGGAATTATAGCTGGTGTTCATCGGATCATTTTCCACGATGAAGAACAGAAGATTTCCGTCAGCAGATACAGTGGGTCTTAATTCTGCCAGAGGAGTATTGATGTTTGGCCCCAGGTTTTCGGTCTTAACGATGGTTGAAGCAGTAATGACATTCTCCTTTTGAGCCACCAGGCCTCCTGTATCAACAGGGGATTGGGCCATTTGAGCCATTAAAGTATGGGCAAAAAAATGAAGTATGGAAAAGGTGATGATTGGCTTTTTCACAACATTGGATTTGCCAGCAAAATAATATAAAATATTGTAAGCTAATAGAGCAGTTTTACGTGCTGGTTGCTCTAAATGAGTCTGTTGAAGTGGTGTGGTAGCTAGTCCCGCTCGCTGAATTCAAAAAAAATAATAGGATCATCAACCCATGACCGGCCACCGGTAATCAGCAACCAGTGCCAGCCTGTTTATTCACAGTTTTGTGAATCATTTTTACAGCTAATCGGCGATTGTAGTTTATTTTCGCATCGAACCTTATAATCGGCCGCCAAACCACTTTCGCTTATGAATTGGATAGTATTGAGAGATCATTTGTGGGAATTCATTTTCTACCTTTTTTGCTTTGCAGCATTCGTTCAGATCTTTTACTATAGTTTCTTTTACAGTCGCGTAGCTTTCTACCGGGAAAAAAAAAGACAACAATCCCAACAACATCCCGTTTCCGTGATTATCTGCGCCAAGGATGAAGATGAAAATATTGCCCGCTATCTTCCCGGCGTATTGGTACAAAAATACTCAAGTACGCACGAGGTGATCGTCGTTAACGATAATTCCGTCGACGATTCCAAATATATTCTCGAGGAGCTCCAAAAAACATTCAAGCTCTTGCAGATCGTTGATCTGAAACAGGAAGCAAAGCTCATCTCCGGAAAAAAATATCCATTATCCATAGGTATCAAAGAGGCAAAACATGAAATTGTTTTATTGACGGATGCTGATTGTGTACCGGCCAGTGAGTTCTGGATACAGAAAATGCAGGATGCATACGTAAATGGTACCGAGATCGTGATCGGCTATGGCGCTTACAACAAACGGCCCGGTTTACTGAATAAGATCATTCGCTTTGAAACTTTTCATTCCGCGCTGCAATATCTTTCATTTGCCCTCGCAGGTACGCCTTATATGGGAGTGGGCAGAAATTTATCGTATAAAAAAGACGTTTTCCTGCGAAACAAGGGGTTTTCTGCCATAAACCACATTCCCGGTGGCGATGATGACCTCTTTATCAATAAGGTGGCTAACAAACACAACACGGCTGTGGTTATTGACAAGGATGCAATCACGTTAAGCCAACCAAAACGAAATTTTGGCGATTGGCATAAGCAAAAAACAAGACACTATTCCACCGCGCGTTACTATAAGAAAGGAAATAAGTTCCTGTTGGCCACTTACTCTCTATCACAATTTCTTTTTTACCCATTACTAGTCGCAAGCATTTTCTTTTATAGTTGGAAGCTCTCGCTGATCGTTTTTGGAGCTCGGTTATTATTACAGGCATTTATTTTTTTCAAATCAATGAAAAAGCTCAATGAGGCTGACCTTTGGCCAATGTTCCTGTTTTTTGATGTCTGGATGTTCTTTTATTATATCATCTTTGCGCCAACACTATGGAAAAAGCCAAGAATTAACTGGGACTAAAAGATTATTATATAGCCAGCGTCTGTAATTCTCTTGAGCTTCTGTTGTGTCACTCCCTTTTACGTCCTTATGGCTATTGAGCAAATGGAAATCATCCTTAAATACTTTAGTGACTTTACTGAACAGCAATTGAACCAATTCAAGGCCCTTGAATCTTTATATAAAGACTGGAACAGCAAGATTAATATCATTTCAAGAAAAGATATTGATGGTTTATACGAAAAACACGTACTGCATTCCTTAAGTGTTGCCGCAGCTTTTGATTTTGCTGATGGCGCACAGATCATCGATATTGGGACCGGGGGCGGATTTCCGGGAATCCCACTTGCCATTTTTTTTCCCGGGGTACATTTTCATCTTGTCGACAGCATTGCCAAAAAATTAAAAGTAGTTGAAGCGATAGCAAAAGAGATTGACTTAAAGAACATAACTACCCAGCATACAAGAGCCGAGGAGATCAAAAGTCGGAAATTTGATTTTGCTGTTTCAAGAGCCGTGGCGCCCTTAAGAGATCTTTGGAAATGGTCAAAACCCCTTATTAAAAATCCCAAACCCCAAATCTCAAATCCCAAATTGTCTCCTGGCCTCATCTGCCTCAAGGGTGGGGACCTGGCCCAGGAAATTTCTGAAAGTGGCACCAGGCCACGTATCATCGAGATCCGGGAGGTCTTTCCTGAGGAGTTTTTCAGGGAAAAATATATCCTTTACATTCCCCGCTAGCGCTCAAAAATTGGCAATTATCTAACAACAATTACCTGAAAGTGGTATTGGAGGTTTGTGGGGTAAACACCACCTTTGTTTCATGAATGATATCAGTGTCTGTATTGTGGATGATAATAATGAGCTGAGGGCAGCTTTAGAGGAAATTATTTCCATGTCTGATGGATATAAATGTGTAGGCACGATGAGTACGACAGATGAAGCCAATCGCAAGTTGCCACTAATAAAACCCGATGTTGTTCTGATGGACATTAATCTTGGGAGCGGTGAAACCGGTATTGACTGTGTCAGGGAATTGAAGCCAATAATGCCTTCTACAAATTTCATGATGTGCACCGTGTACGAGGAAGATGAGAAGATCTTTGAAGCTCTGAATGCCGGTGCAAGCGGATATATCCTGAAGAAAACAGCTCCGGGAAAATTGCTTGAAGCCATTCGGGAGCTATACCAGGGTGGTGCGCCCATGAGCAGCCAGATCGCAAGAAAAGTGGTGGCTGCTTTCCAAAAACACACGACAGCTCCGGGAACAGGTGAAAGTGATCTTGCCACTCTATCGAACAGGGAGAAAGAGATTCTTGAGCTACTTTCCCGGGGATTAATGTATAAAGAAATTGCAGCGGCCTTGTTTATTAGCCAGGAAACAGTTCGTAAGCACGTTTATCATGTTTATGAAAAATTGCACGTTAGCAACAGGGTTGAAGCTGTAAATAAGTTTTATGGCCGATAATAAAAAGTATAAAACAACCAAGTATAACCATTAACATTAATCTTCTTATTCTAGTTTTTCTTGAGCGGGACCTAATCAAAAACAAAGCCCTCCTGACCCGGGGGCTTTACTGTTTTTATGATTGGACATTACCATTTTAACTCTAACCTGTTATTTTTCCGGTCAATGTCTGCCATTCTTTGCGATGGGTCGATCTCAGCAACAACGATGTCTGTTAGCTTTCGCGCCGTTTGTACAGTATATGTTGCAGTTGTCCAATGCCAGGGTTCGTATACTTTTCTTGAAATAGAATCAGTTTCTGCCGGCTTCGTTCCATACATCAGATCCAGTGGCACATAGTGCAATTCTTTTGTGCTGTCTTTAAAAGTTAGTTGCACATCGACCGGCATAGGGATCAATCCAATGTTTTTTATCCTGATATTCGTTTTTCCATTTTCTTCCCACAAACTGTCAATAGCATAATCAATGGTCTTTGTGGAGTTGATCCAAAATTCTTTGTACCAGTCCAGTTTCATGTTGCCTACTTTCTCTGCTATGTTTACAAAGTCTTGCGCATTTGGATGCTTATATCGCCACAGCCTGTAGTATTCTAATAAAATCTTATCTCTTACCTGTTCACCGACGATGTAACCAAGTTGCTCCATAAAGACTGCACCCTTTGAATAGACAGCAGAGCCGTAAGCAAAGTTTGTGTTGTAATGGTCAGCATGCGTAGTCAAGGGCTCTTCTTTTCCGCTTCTTGCCAGATTAAAATAGCCGGCATATTCATCCTGGTATGGGAATGCAGTGGAGTTATTCAAAAAAGCCGTCACTCTTGCTTCCGCATATTGGGTAAAACCCTCATCCATCCAGGGATACATCGATTCATTTGTGCCAAGCAAACCATAATACCAGCTATGCATCCATTCATGAATGGCAGCACCCGGGCCAATGATCAAAGTAGCCATGGGATATTCCATGCCGCCATCGCCGCCGTGAATAAATGAATACTGTTTATAAGGATACGGACCGAATGTCTTTTCAATAAAAGGCAATGCTTTTTGAGCCATATCCAGCAGTGCCTCCCATTGCTGTGCAGTAGCATTAGTCGGTTTATAAAAAACATGTACTGTAAGACTGTCTTTCATTTTTCTTGAAACATGAACATATTCCGGGTCGGCTGCCCAAACGAAATCATGCACGTTTGGCGCGATAAAATGCCAGGTCAACTTTGCACCCGGTGGTCGATTGATAGTTGCATCTTTTGATTCGTAGCCGTAACCGATTTGATTCGGATTTTGCAGGTACCCCGTGGCAGCAAGAATGTAATTCTTATCAATAGAAATGGTTACATCGAAATCTCCCCATACTCCATAAAACTCACGGGCAACATAGGGTGTGGGATGCCAACCCTCATAATCGTACTCACAGATCTTCGGATACCATTGACTCATTGAATAGCGAACCTTTGTGGTTGGATTATCTCTGCCGCTTCTTCTTACCTGTAAGGGGACCTGGGATTCGAAGTCCATTTCAAAACTCACCCTTGATCTTGGAAGAATGGGTTTATCCAATTCAACTTCAAGAATGGTCTCTTCTGTTTTAAACTTTTGCGATCGTCCATTCATTTTCAACGAAAGAATTTTTTGATAGCCATATTCTTCAGGTTTTAAATTCTGAATACGGTCACGAACTCTTTGATCCCAATCCACAATATCATTTCCATTTCTTCCCTGTCGCAAAACAATGGTACCCTGCCGGCGGCTGCGGTTGTCCATCATGCTATTAGGCTGAAAAGCGTTCCAGTATAAATGATAAAATACCCTTGTTAACGTATCAGGAGAATTATTCCAATATTCCAATCGTTGTTTTCCCATGAACCGGTTCGTTTGCACATTCACGTCAACATTCATTGTATATTTTACTTTCTGTTGCCAACGATCGGGCTGTGCGATACAAAGGAACACAAGGCTCAGGGCACAGGGCACAAGTATTAGTTTTCTAATCATCTCAATTTTTTTAAACCGTTCGAAAATACAAAGAAATTGAGGAGAGGTTATTTACGCCTTGTTAAATGGCATGAATAATTTTTGCTAATTTTTTCCGGCAATGACAATCACGATTTCACCTTTGGGATTTTTTTCTTTGAAATGATCACAAACCTCCTGCAAAGTTCCTCTTCTATTCTCTTCAAATAGTTTGGTCAATTCACGACTTACGCAGCAAAGCCTGTCCGCTCCAAAATATTGAATAAATTCCTGCAAAGTTTTTACCAACCTGACAGGAGATTCATAAAAGATCATGGTGCGATCCTCACCCGCTAAATTTTTTAATAAAGTTTGTCTTCCCTTTTTAAGAGGCAAAAACCCTTCAAATACAAAACGGTTGGATGGAATGCCACTATTCACGAGCGCAGGCACAAATGCGGTAGCTCCCGGGAGACATTCTACTTTTATCCCTGCTTTTACGCATTCCCGTATCAACAAAAAAGCAGGATCAGAAATTCCCGGTGTGCCGGCATCGGTGACGAGGGCCATTTTTTTGCCTTGTGATAATTGATCAATTAAATGCAGTAGTACTTTATGCTCATTGTGCTGGTGATAAGGTGAAAGTGGTTTTGTGATTTGATAATGATTCAGCAAGTTTGAAGTAGTACGGGTGTCTTCTGCGAGAATAAGTTCAACTTCCTTCAAAGCATCCAGGGCTCGTAGGGTAATATCTTTTAAATTACCAATAGGCGTAGGAACAATATATAGCATATCTGCGAGTTGCAAGCACAGAGCATTTATCTCGCAGCTCAAGTGCTCAAAGCATTCAATTAACGGAGATCTCGTAATACTCCATCACAGGATTTGCGAGTAATTTTTTGCTGGCTTCTTCAGCAATTTGTTTAGCTTTTTCCTGGGAATCAGCGTCAATTTGTAAAGAGATACTCTTCCCGATCCTTACGTCCTCAACATTACTCAATCCGAGATTTTGCAGGCCACTCATAACCGCCTTTCCCTGCGGATCCAACAATTCTTTCAGTGGCATCACTTTTATCTGCACTGTATACATCATGTAACTTTATTTTTAAAGGCCAAAGATATGATAACATAAAGTACGAAGATGACCGGAACGGCAAACCACTTCAAACTAATTGCTGCTATAATTCCAAGAGTAAGCAAAATATATCTCGCAAGATTATTTTTTATACTCAGATCTTTTATTTTCATGCTCATTAACGGCAGATTGCTTATCATAAGAAAACTAAGCAAAAAAATAATTGCGTATAACAGCCACCTGTTAATAAAAGCCAACTGAAGATTTAAAGTTTGGAAATGGATGATCAAAGGAAAAGACGCGATGACTAATCCAACGGCAGGAACAGGAACACCTTTAAAAGAAACCTGCTGCTTATCATCTAAATTAAATTTTGCAAGTCGCCAGGCACCAGCGGCGGGAATTAAAAAAGCGGGAAGCAAATAAATCATTGACGTATCAAGACCATTTTCATCCTGTGCATAGCTGATACGGAGCAACTGGTATAGAATTAAACCAGGGGCTACACCAAAACTAACTACATCGGCCAGTGAATCCAACTGCTGTCCCATGGGTGAAGTGGCCTTAAAAAGTCTGGCAACAAAACCATCCAAAAAATCGACGGCTGCGGCCACGAAAATGAAGAAGCAACCCCAGGTTATTTTTTCGGGAAGATTTACATCAGTAAAACCCTCCTGTTGAAGCAACACAATGCTTTCGCCGGTCTGAAGTATAAAGACGATTGCCAGGCACCCAAAAATGAGATTGAGAAGTGTAAATAAGTTAGGAATTAGTTTCATGAAAAAATTTATCGAATGAAGTTATTTGCACCCTGTTATTATAGGAACAAATTAGCACATTATTTTTTCATGAGGGATTCAATTTCCTCAACAGTTACGGGTATGTTCTTCATCAGATCTTTATTTCCACTCCTGGTGATCCACACATTATTTTCGATCCTTACTCCCATCTGCTCCTGCTCAATGTAAATTCCTGGCTCGACGGTAAATACCATTCCGGCTTTTATCGGTTCAGTCCTTGTACCAAGGTCGTGAACATCAATACCCAGGTGATGTGAAATGCCATGATACAAATACCTCCTGTATGCCCTGTTCTCAGGATCTTCATTTTTTACATCAGATTTTTTCAATAATCCTATCTTCAAAAATAGTTGCGTCGCCTCCTCGCCTACCTTTTCCGTGTAATCCGTGATCGTAATTCCCGGCTTCAATAAACTTTTTGCAAAGTCATGCAAATGCAGACATGCATTGTAAACTGTTTTTTGCCGGCGCGTGAACTTTCCATTTACAGGGACCGTTCTTGTAAGATCGGCATTATAACCTCCATACTCAGCACCAAAATCCATCAATATCAATTCTCCATCTTTACATTCCTGGTCATTGCTTACGTAATGTAAAGTTCTTGCCCTGTCCCCGCTTGCAATAATGCTTCCATAGGCCGGTCCTGTTGCACGCTGACTTAAAAATGAATGCCAGATCTCTGCCTCTATTTCATATTCCATCACACCCGGTTTAATGAATTTTAATAAGCGACGAAAAGTATTATCCGTTATATCAACCGCCTTTTGTAATACTTCGACCTCTAATGCTGTTTTTATTCCCCTCAACTCTTTCATGATCTTCGCAGCCCTTTCAAACTTGTGCAATGGATAACGGGCCTTTAATTCATCTGCATACCGATAATCCCTCGTTCTTAATAAACTCGCCTTCCGGTCGTTTTCATTAGTGTCGAGATAAATTGTATCAGCTAAATGTATCCAGGGTTGAAGTAAGCCATCGAGACTATCCAGCCAAACAATACTCTTTATCCCACTTATCTCTTGAGCCTCTTGTATTCGTAATCTTTTTCCATCCCATTTTTCTTTTAATTCATTTGGACGAACAAGTACCAAAACTTCGCGATACTTCGGATCCGGGTTACCAGGAAACAGGACCACCATTGAATCCTCCTGAACAATTCCGCTTAACCAAAACAGGTCGCTGTTTTGCTTAAAAGGATACAAAGCATCACCATTTACCGGCACCTCGTCATTGCTTACAACTATGGCAATTGAACCAGGTTTCATCTCTTTAATAAATCTTTCCCTGTTTTTAATAAATATTTCCGGATTCAGCGGCAAATACTTCATATCATATTTTTAAAGATTAAAGATAGGAAGGCTTCATCGCACAGCTATAAAACAAATTGTAGTGAAGGATAAGCAAGTCTTTCACGTTCTTTCTGTCACCCCTAGCTTTTCTTTGTTCTGCAAGTGAAATTTGATTTTTTTCAATAAAAACCACACAATCTTCAACCCTTTTCAATGTAATCTTCATATTACAGAACTTGAGCATAGACTTAGGAAAAAATATTTGATAGCTTACACGCAATTATACTAACGATTGTTCGTTTTTTATTTTACTTTTGTTCCCGGAAAACACAGTTTTTTATGCCAGTTGAAACTACCGCCTCCCAAGCCGGAAAAATGTTGAAGAATTTGTTGAGTTCAGGGCTACAATCTTCAAAAAAAGTACATTACCAATTAACCCCTGATGAGTTGTTGGCTGATTCTTTAAATAGGGGGCAGGGTATGCTGAATGATTCTGGCGCGCTGGTTATAAATACAGGAGAGTTTACCGGGAGGTCCCCTAAAGATAGATTTATACTTAGGGATGACACCACATGGAATGCGATCAACTGGAATGAATTCAATATATCCATCGAACCAAAATACTTCGATATCATTTACAAAAGAATAGTAAGTTATTTGGAAGAGCTGCCGGAAGTATGGGTTCGTGATTGCTACGCCTGTGCAGATCCCAAATATCGCTTAAACATCAGGGTGATCAACGAACAGCCATGGGGTAATTTGTTTGCATATAATATGCTTTTACGTCCCTCAGAAACCGAAGTTGAAAATTTTTTACCGGAGTGGTGTGTAATGAGTGTCCCGGGATTGAAACTGGACCCAAAAGAATGCGGTATCCATCATTCTAATGTTTCCTTGATCTCATTCAAACATAAATTGATCCTGGTTGCAGGAACTGGTTATACTGGCGAGATCAAGAAGGGAATTTTCACGGTCCTCAATTACATCTTGCCCCAGGAAAGAAAAGTACTAAGCATGCATTGCAGTGCCAATGTGGGTAAAAATGGGGACACTGCTATTTTTTTTGGGTTGAGTGGCACTGGTAAAACAACACTCAGTGCTGATCCAAAACGAAAATTGATAGGGGATGATGAACACGGATGGACAGAAGAAAATGTTTTCAATTTTGAGGGTGGCTGTTATGCAAAATGCATAAATCTAAGTGAAGAAAAAGAACCCGAGATTTTTCATGCTATTCGCAGAGGGGCTCTCGTTGAAAATGTCGGTTTCTTCCCCGGCACAAATAAAATAGATTTTGAAGACGCTTCCATTACAGAAAATACAAGAGTTTCATATCCCCTGCCTTACATCTGTAACGCGCAGGAGCCATCCATTGGAAATTTGCCGAAAAATATTTTCTTTTTGACCTGTGATGCATTTGGTATTCTTCCACCCATTTCAAAACTTACCGCTGGCCAGGCTATGTATCAATTTATCTCCGGTTATACAGCAAAAGTAGCTGGAACTGAAACCGGGATCACTGAACCCAAGCCAACCTTCAGTGCTTGTTTCGGTGCGCCATTCATGCCTTTGCATCCCGGCGTATATGCTCACATGCTCGGTGATAAAATGCTAAAGCATAAAGTAAATGTGTGGCTCATTAATACCGGTTGGACTGCAGGTCCCTATAGTGTTGGGCAACGGATAAAATTGCCTTATACGAGGGCAATGATCACTGCTGCATTAGAGAACAAATTTGACAAAATAGAATTTTATACTGATCCCGTGTTTGGAGTAGCCGTTCCAACAGAATGTCCGTGTGTACCGTCGGATATATTAAACCCCCGGAATGCCTGGATCAATAAAGAGGCTTATGATGAAAAGGCGAAATACCTTGCTACCCTGTTTGTAAGAAATTTTGAAAAATATGCCAGCGGCTTGAATAAAGAAGTGATAGTCGCAGGACCAAGTTTATGATGGACGGTTTTGACGATTGTTTGCTTATAAACCCCGTGAACATCTCGCGGGGTTTTTTAATTTTCTTTAACCTATTGCCATAATGATTTTAAAATAATTTAAATCAACTTGCGTTGACATTAACGCCATGAGGTCCTTTTTAAAAATAATAGTCACTTTTTTTTTCTTTTTACCATTATCAGGCTTGGCACAAAATGGGCAGTTCATTGAATGGTCTCCTGTAAAAAGATTGACCTGGGATGATTACCTGGCCATACCTTCTTCGTCAACGGACGCGGCGGCTATTACCAGTACAGCACTTGGTGTTGAATACCATTTAAAACACAATGCTCTTACTTACACAATAACCTGTCGTTTTTCAAAAACCAACTCATGGGGCAGGCATAAAACGGATTATATTCTTCAGCACGAACAGGGGCATTTCGATATTACAGAATTATTTGCCCGCAAGCTGGCAAAAGAGTTGAGAGAATATAAATTTGATCCCCGTAAATACCAGGATGAGGTCAGCAAGATCTATAAAAAGTTAATGGACGAAAAAGAAGAATATCAGAACAAATATGACAAGGAAACAGATTTCAGCCGCAATAAACAAAAACAGGCAGAGTGGTTGGAAAAGATCAAGGATGAACTTGATGAATTAGACGAATATGCTAACTATGGTTCTTCGATCAAAGTTTAACCTTGCGGCAGCGAAATATCATTTCTTAAAATAATCCGTATAACTCACTGTCAACTTTCCTGATGATCTCTCCAAGATGCTCTTCGTTTTCGGGGAATTTATTTTTATCTACATCAATTACCAATAGGGATCCTTCTTTATAATTTTCTATCCATTTGTTGTAATATTCATTTAGCCTCTTCAGATAATCCAATCGTATGTTTTCTTCATATTCCCTTCCCCGTTTCTGGATCTGACCTACCAGCGTCGGCACAGAAGCTTTTAAATAGATCAAAAGATCCGGC
>Ga0207689_10005091_pt1 | contig 11829 bp, 12 predicted proteins | sample KBSMisM52_FD_184312 | JGI IMG/M metagenome (GOLD analysis project Ga0207689, IMG submission 184312) | Miscanthus rhizosphere microbial communities from Kellogg Biological Station, Michigan, USA - KBS Miscanthus M5-2 (SPAdes) (version 2) | ecosystem: Host-associated > Plants > Roots >... | reverse complement strand
CGACGCGTGCAGCGCGTTCGGCGGCCACATCATCGTCGGCCTCGACGCCAAGGACGGCAAGGTCGCGACCGACGGCTGGAGCAAGCTCACCGGCCACGAAGTCGCCGACCTCGCGAAGAAGTTCGAGGACTACGGCGTCGAGGCGATCGTCTACACCGACATCGGCCGCGACGGCATGCTGAGCGGCGTCAACATCGACGCGACGGTGCGGCTCGCGCAGGCGCTGACGATCCCGGTGATCGCTTCGGGCGGGCTGTCGTCGCTCGCCGACATCGAGAAGCTCTGCGCGGTCGAGGAGGTCGGCATCTCGGGCGTCATCTGCGGCCGCGCGATCTACAGCGGCGAGCTCGACTTCAGCGCCGCGCAGGCGCGCGCCGACGAGCTCGCCGACGCCTGAGTGCTCGCCAAACGCATCATCCCCTGCCTCGACGTCACCGCAGGACGCGTCGTCAAGGGCGTCAACTTCGTCGAGCTGAAGGACGCAGGCGATCCGGTCGAGATCGCGGCGCGCTACAACGAGCAGGGCGCCGACGAGCTGACCTTCCTCGACATCACGGCGACGAGCGACGAGCGCGACCTGATCCTCACGATCATCGAGGCGGTGGCGTCGCAGGTCTTCATCCCGCTCACGGTCGGCGGCGGCGTGCGCAGCGTCGCCGACGTCCGCCGGCTGCTCAACGCCGGCGCCGACAAGGTCAGCTTCAACTCGGCGGCGGTCGCCGATCCCGAGGTCGTTCGCGATGCCGCAGCGAAGTACGGCTCGCAGTGCATCGTCGTCGCGATCGACGCCAAGCGACGCGCCGGCGACCCTTCCGGCTGGGACGTCTACACGCACGGCGGCCGCCGCAACAGCGGGCTCGACGCCGTCGAGTGGGCGCGCCGCGTCGCCGCGCTGGGCGCCGGCGAGATCCTGCTGACGAGCATGGACCGCGACGGCACGAAGAGCGGCTTCGATCTCGCGCTGACGCGGGCGGTCGCCGACGCGGTGCCGGTGCCGGTGATCGCGTCGGGCGGCGTCGGCTCGCTCGAGCATCTCTCGGAAGGGATCCGCATCGGCGGCGCCGACGCGGTGCTCGCGGCGAGCATCTTCCACTACGGCGAGTTCTCGGTCCGCGAGGCGAAGGCGCTGCTCGCGCGCGACGGCATCCCGGTGCGGCCGTGAGAGCGCGCGCGCGCGCAGCAGCCGCGGGGCAGCGCGCAGATGCGCGATCGAACGCATTCCCGCGCGAGGTGCGCATCATCGGCGGCGCCTGGAAGCGGAGCAAATTGCCGGTCGCCGATCGCCCGGGACTGCGGCCGACGCCGGACCGCGTCCGCGAAACCATCTTCAATTGGCTCGGCCAGTCGCTCGAGGGTTGGCGCTGCGTCGATGCGTTCGCCGGCTCCGGCGCGCTCGGCTTCGAGGCGGCTTCGCGCGGCGCTGCGGAGGTCGTCCTCGTCGAGCGCGACGTCGCGCTCGTCGCCGGCCTGAATGCCGTGCGACAGCGGCTCGGCGCGCAGAACGTGCGCGTCGAGCGCGCCGACGCGCTGCAGTGGCTCGCGCGCGCCGCCCCGCGAAGCGTCGACCTCGTCTTCCTCGATCCGCCGTTCGACTCGGAGCTGCTCGCGCCGGCGCTCGCCGCGGCGGCGTCGATCGTCGCCGACGACGGCTTCGTCTACGTCGAGGCGCCGGCGGCGATCGAAGCCGACGCGGCGGGTGCGCTCGGCCTCGCGCCGCACCGCGACGGGCGTGCCGGTGCCGTGCACTTCCACCTGCTGCGCAAGGCCACGTCGGGCTGAGCCCGGGGCTACACTGCGCCGCATCGAGGCTGCGCCGGGAGCCGGCGGTCGCCTCGCCGTGTGGAGATCGCCTTGTCCACGAAGCGACTGATCGCCGTCTACCCGGGCACGTTCGACCCGATGACCCTCGGGCACGAGGACCTCATGCGTCGTGCGAGCAGGCTGTTCGAGCGCCTGATCGTCGCGGTCGCGGCAGGGCATCACAAGCGGACGATGTTCTCGGTCGGCGAGCGGCTCGGAATCGCCACTGAGCTCGCCTCCAAGCACCCCAACGTCGAAGTGATGGAGTTCCGCGGCCTGCTGCGCGACTTCGTCGTCGAGCAGGGCGGAAAGGTCGTCGTCCGTGGACTTCGCGCCGTGAGCGACTTCGAATACGAGTTCCAGATGGCGGGCATGAACCGCCAGCTGATGCCCGACGTCGAGACGGTGTTCATGACGCCGAGCGACCAGTTCCAGTTCGTCTCCGGCACGTTCGTGCGCGAGATTGCCAACCTCGGGGGCGACGTCTCGAAATTCGTCTCGCCGCTCGTCCTCGAGCGGCTGCGGCAGCGCGCCAAGCGCGTCGAAGCCTGAGCGGACGAGTCGCAGAGGACTTCGACGTGGCGCTGATCATCACCGACGAGTGCATCAACTGCGACGTCTGCGAGCCGGAATGCCCGAACGCAGCGATCTCGCCCGGCGAGTCGATCTACGTCATCGACCCGCGCCGCTGCACCGAGTGCGTCGGCCACTTCGACGAGCCGCAGTGCGTCCAGGTCTGCCCGGTCGCGTGCATCCCGCTCGACGCGGCCAACGTCGAGTCGAAGGAGACGCTATGGGCGAAGTTCCGGCGGTTGCAGGAGGAGGCGGCGGCGCTGCGCACGTGAGCGCGCTGGCTTCGCCGCCGCGCCGCTGCTACTTCTTGGTCGACGTCGGAACCACGGCGACGAAGTCGCGCCCGTCGATTTCGCGGCGCTCCTTCTTCGTCGCGTGTGCGGTCTTGCGGGTCGGCGCCGACGCGACCGGCTTCGCGCTGAGCGAGGCCGCAGTCGCCGGGCGCGCTGCCAGCTCGCGTTCGTGGCGATCGCGCACCAGCTCGGCGGCGAGCTGCCGTTCGCGCATCGCGACCGAGCGCGCCTCGGCCCGCTGCGCAGCGTCGCGTGAATCGTCGACGTCGACTGCCGTCGCGCCTATGCACGGCGCGGTCGAGTAGCTGTTGCCGCAGCGGTAGACCGTCCCGGCCGACGCTGCCGCCGCAAGCGCGGCGAGGCCCAACGCGAGGGCGGCGATGCGCATGCGCGCGCTCATTGCGGATCCGCCTCGACCGGCTCGGACGGCGGCTGCGCGTCGCCGCCTTCGGGCTTGGGCTTTTCGGGCTTGGGCGGCTTCGGTCGCGGCGGCCGCGCGTTGATCTTCATCGCTGCGCGCTCCATCTCGCCATCGAGGATGAGGTCGAGCCCGGTCAGCGCTTGCTCGATCGCCTTCTGCATCTCGACGCGGTGCTCGGGCGAAGGCTTCTTCAGCACGTAGTCGATCACCTCGGCCTTCACGCCGGGGTGACCGATGCCGATGCGCAGCCGCCAGTAGTCGCCGCTGCCGAGCTGGGCGTGAATGTCCTTGAGGCCGTTGTGGCCGGCGTGCGAGCCGCCGAGCTTGAGGCGCACCTGCCCCGGCTGCAGGTCGAGCTCGTCGTGGGCGACGAGGATCTCGTCGGGAGCGATCTTGAAGAAGCGCGCCAACGCCGCGACCGACTTGCCCGAGAGGTTCATGTACGTCGTCGGCATGAGCAGCCAGAGCGGACGGCCCGCGACGCTCGTCCGCGCGGCGAGGCCGAAGTAGCTGCGCTCGGGAGCGAGCGAGACCTTGAGGCGGTCGGCGACTTCATCGACGAACCAGAAGCCGGCGTTGTGGCGCGTCTGCGCGTATTCCGCCCCAGGGTTGCCGAGGCCGACGATCAATCGAATCATGGTGCGGGATTATCGAGGGCCAGCCCAAGAAAAAAGCCCCGCGTCGCGGGGCTTCGTACTCCCTCGTCGAGGGCACTCTACTTCTTGTTCTGCTTCTCGCTCTTCTTCGCCTTTGTCGGGGCCGGTGCCGGCGCCGCGACCACCGGAGCAGGCGCGGGTGCCTCTTCTTCCTCCGCGGCCTGGACGTTGGCCGAGACGATCACCGGATTGGGCTTGCCGTGAGTGACGACCTTCGTCCCCGGCGGCAGCTTGATGTCGGAGACGTGCAGCGACTGGCCCTTCGCCAGCTCGCCGAGATCGACGGTGATGAACTCGGGCAGCTGCGCCGCCAGGCACTGGATGTTGATTTCGTTGACGACGTGGTTGACGACGCAGCCGTCGGTCTTGACCGCCGGCGAGTTCTCTTCGTTCACGTAGTGCAGCGGCACCTTCTTCGTGATCTTGGTCGTCGCGTCGACACGCTGGAAGTCGATGTGCATCACGATCGGCCGGAACGGATGCATCTGGTAGTCGCGCAGCAGGACCTGCTCGGTCTTGCCGGCGAGCTCCATCTCGAGCAGCGACGAGTGGAACGCCTCCTTCTTCAGCGCGAAGAAGAGCGCGTTGTGATCGAGCTCGATCATGGCGGGGGCGCCGGCACCGTAGACGATGCCGGGAACCTTTTGCGCGTTGCGCAGGCGGCGGCTCGCTCCGGTCCCCTGCTGCGTGCGCTCATAAGCGGTGAACTTCATTTCGACTCCAAAAGTGAGGCCCGCGACCAGGTCCTCGTGAACGGGCTGTGCCCGAAATGTGAACGGGCGAAGCCCGAAACCTGAAAGAGAAGGGCTTCGCGCAGCGAAGCCCGCTGTCCCTCAAAAATTATTGTTCTGCTCGGCGAACAGCGAAGTCACCGACTCGCCGTCCGAAATGCGCCGGATCGTCTCGGCGAACAGGAACGCGACCGACAGCTGGCGCACCTTCTTGCACTGCTTGCCGCCGTCGTCGAGCGGAATCGTGTCGGTGACGACGACCTCGTCGAGCTTCGAATTCTGGATCCGCTCGATCGCCGGCCCCGAGAAGACGGCATGCGTGCAATACGCGAAGACCTTCTTCGCGCCGCGCTCCTTCAGCACCTCGGCCGCCTTCACGAGCGTGCCGGCGGTGTCGATCATGTCGTCCATGATCACGCAGTTGCGGCCTTCGATCTCGCCGATCACGTGCATCACCTCGGAGACGTTCGCCTTCGGCCGCCGCTTGTCGATGATCGCGAGGTCGCAGCCTGCCTGCTTGGCGAGCGCGCGGGCGCGGACGACACCGCCGACGTCGGGCGAGACGACGACGAGGTCGTCGTAGCGCTTGCTCTGCAGGTCCGACAGCAGCACCGGCGAAGCGTAGATGTTGTCGACCGGGATGTTGAAGAAGCCCTGGATCTGGTCGGCGTGCAGGTCCATCGTCAGCAGACGCTCGACGCCGACCGCCTCGAGCAGGTTGGCGACGACGCGGGCGCTGATCGGGACGCGCGTCGAGCGCGGCCGGCGGTCCTGGCGCGCGTAGCCGAAATACGGGATCACCGCGGTCACCCTGCGCGCCGACGCGCGCTTGAGCGCGTCGACCATGATGCAGAGCTCCATCAGGTTCTCGTTGGTCGGCCGGCACGTCGGCTGCACGACGAAGATGTCCCGCGCGCGAACGTTCTGCTCGATCTCGACGTCGACCTCGCCGTCGGAGAAGCGCGCGACCTTCGCCTTGCCTAGACCGATCGACAGGTGGGTCGCGATGTCCTGCGCGAGCGGCCGGTTGGCGTTGCCGGTGAAGAGGACGGTGTTGAACAGCATGGCTCAGCGGATTTGGCAGGGGAGGAAGGACTCGAACCCTCGAATGTCGGAATCAAAATCCGATGCCTTAACCAACTTGGCGACTCCCCTACGCAGGCGACCGGCTCGCGCCTGCCGCCTTCAACCTTCGCCGCCGCCGCGCCTGGCCCAGCCGGCGAGCGGATGGCGCTCGAGAGAACGGCACATCCTGCCCGACCAGCCCGAAGGCCAATCGCCCGGCATCGCTGCCGACGGCACCGGGCCGCTACCCGCCCGCGCGAAGACCGCGCTTCCCGACCCGGTCATCCGGCTGTTGCCGTAGATCCGATCGAGCGCGGCCGCCGCCCGACGGACATCGGGGCAAAGACCTTCGGCGGCTGCCTGCAGGTCATTCGCGCCGAAGCCCGCGGCGAGTCGGGACCCGGCTTCTCCGCGCCCGCCCGGCTCGGCATCGATGCCAGAGCGAGGCCCGGAAAAACCCGCAATTCTAGCAGCGGCGACGCGCTCGGCGACCGCGGGGCTGGCGAAGACGGACGCCGTCGCGAGGCTCGCCGCGGGCTTGACGACCGCGAACCAGCCTGGCTCGACCGCGGCCAGGACGAGTCGCTCGCCGATCCCCGCGGCAAATGCGTTCGTGCCGGCGAGGAAGAACGGAACGTCGGCGCCGAGCGCGGCGCCGATCGGCAGCAGCCGATCGAGCGGCCAGTCCAGCTGCCAGAGACGGTTGAGCGCGAGCAGCGTCGAGGCCGCGTCGGAGCTGCCGCCGCCGAGCCCGGCGCCCGACGGGATGCGCTTCTCGACCGTGATGTCGGCGCCCATCGTCGTCGCCGACGCTGACTGCAGCGCGCGCGCGGCGCGAAGACAGAGATCGTCGGCCGGCAGCGCGACCGTCGCGTCGTGGCGCCGCAAGGCGCCGTCGCTGCGCGGCGCGACCTGGAGCGTGTCGCACCAGTCGATCAGCACCATCAGCGAATCGAGCAGGTGCATGCCGTCTTCACGCTTGCCGACGACGTGCAGGAAGAGATTGAGCTTGGCCGGTGCCGGGACGTCGTGGATCGCGCGGATCGCCATAGCCTGCTAGGAGCGATCGAGGCGGATGCGGACGGTCACCGTCGGCGGCGGCGCCGTCCGCGTCGCATTCAGCATGCCGTCGGCGGCGAAGCTGCCGAGGTCGACGCGCCAGCCGAGCTGCGCGAAGCCCTGCCGAAGCTCGGGGGCCGGCTCGCTCGGCGCACCCGGCCACGGCCGGCCGCGCAGCCAGTCGAACCAGGCTTCGATCGGAACGCTCTCGCCGAGCGCATCGCGGGTCAGCTCGTCGAGGTTGGCGAAGCGGCGCGTGCCTTGCGGCGTCGCCAGGACGACCTCGGCCGGCGACCAGCGCGCCTCGGCGAGCGTGCTGCCGAGCGGCGTCGAGAGCGCGAGGGTTCCGACGCTCGGGTCGCCGCGCAGATCGAACGCCGCCGAGAACGCTTTCGACGAGGCGTCGCCGCTCGCTTCGACGCGAAGCGCGAGGCGGCCGGAGAGCGTGTCGGCGCCGGCCGGAGCCGCGGAGGGCAGCGTCGTGCACGCGGCGAGCGCGAGCGTCGCGAGCGCAAGCGCGAACGTCGCGCCGGCGCGAGACGGCGTTGCCGGCTGCTGCTGCGGCGCCTCCGCGCCGCGCCGCGTCACAGGTCGACGCGCAAGCGCGCGAGCGTCTCGCGCAACACGTCGTTCTGCGCGTCGCGCGCGCGCGCGTCGCGGAAGACGCGCCGTGCTTCTTCGGCGCGGCCGGCGCTCCACAGCACTTCGCCGAGGTGCGCCGCGATCTCAGGATCGGGTCGCGCCTGGTATGCCTCACGGAGCCAGCGGATCGCCTCGTCGCGGTTGCCGAGCCGGTACTCGACCCAGCCCATGCTGTCGGTGATCGACGGCTCGCCGGGGCTCAGCTCCATCGCCTTCTTGATCAGCTCGCGCGCCTCGGCGAGGCGGACCTTGCGATCGGCGAGCGAATAGCCGAGCGCGTTGTAGGCGTGCTGGTGGTCGGCCTTGAGGGCGATCACCCGGCGCAGCAGCCGTTCCATCTCGTCGACGCGGTCGAGCTTTTCGTTGAGCATCGCCTGCTCGTAGAGGAGGTCGGTGTCGTCGGGGAAGCGCTTGTTGGCCTCGGCCATCACTTGCTCGGCCTCGGCGTACATCTTGTGCTCGCGCAGCAGCTCGGTCTCGGTGAGCAGCTTGGCGCGGGCATCGCCCGGCGACTGCTCGGGGACGCGGCGGATCAGCTCGCGCGCTTCCTTCATCTTTCCTTGGCGCGCGAGCAGCGACGCGCGCCGCGCCTGCACCTCGAGCGCACGCTGCGGGTTGTCGACGCGCGCCAGCCACCGCTCGGCGCCGGCGTAGTCGTTCTGTAGCTCGGCGGCCTGCGCGAGCAGCAGGAAGGCCTGCGTCAGCGCGGTGCTCGCGTTCGGCGGCGTGTCGTCGTCGTCGTCGCCACCGTGCCCGACCGGCGCACTCGCCGGCGTGCCGAAATTGACCGCCGCCCCGCCTTCGACGAGACGGACGTACGTGCGCAGCGCCTCGCTGGCCTCCTTCGGCCGCTTCATCTCGAGCTCGAGCGCGCCGAGCGTCAGCCACGGCGGCGCGAGCTGCGGATCGGACTTCGTCAGCACGGCGACCTCCGCCGCAGCCTCCGGCAGCCGCTGCGTCGTCGCCAGCGTTCGCACATAGAGCAGCCGCACGTTCGGGCTCGCCGGGCGGGCGGCGAGCTGGCGCTTGACGATCGCCTCAGCGTCGGCCGTTGCCGGCAGCAGGTCGAGGGCGAGGAACGCTGCGCTCTCGGACGCCGGATCGGCATCGCTCGCACGCTGCGCGAAGGCGAGCGCCTTGGCGGTGTCGCCGGCAGCGAGCCAGGCGCGACCGGTCGCGACGAACGCCGACGCTTTCGTGTCCGCTGCGTCGGCGTACGGCCGCAGCACGCGCTCGATGAGCGCTGCGGTCGCGCCGTGATCGGCAGCGCGCGCGAGGAAGCGGGGCAGCGCCTCGATCACCGCCGGCAACGACGGCCGCGCGCTGCGCTGAAGCAGCAACGCAAGCGGCTCCTCGACGTCAGCGATGCGGTTCATCGCGACCAAGATCTGGATCTGGTAGCGCAGCGCATCGTCCGATGCCGGAACCGCCTGTCGCCACGCCTGCGTCGCCGACAGCGCCTGATCGCCGGCGCGTGCCTGCAGCGCGATCTCGGTGGCGCGACGGAACACCTGCTCATCCTTGGTGCGGCGCGCAGCGTCCATCATCAGCTGATACGCCGTCCCGGCCTGGCCGTCGCGCAGCTCGATCTCACCGAGCAGCAGCTGGTAGAAGAGGGACGCGTCGAGCGACGAGTTCTCGACCGCTTCGCCGGCTGCAGAGGCAGCGTGGGCAGAAAGGGCGGCGCCGGAGGCGAGCAGGACGAGGGAGACGACGACCGGAAGCGCGCCCGAGGTGAAAGCTTTGCGAGACGCCGGCATGGAGGACTCCTCAGGCGAGAAACGATTCTAGTGCTGCGTCGCGCGCGCGAGCCGCGCAAAGACCTGGCAAGACCGCACGGGAACATTCGACCGCTGCCGATCGTGATAATTCCCCGCGCGACTGCCGGCGTTCGCCGACGGGCGGCGCTCGCTCCACTCGCATCCCCATGCCCGAACTCCCGGAAGTCGAGGTCACCCGGCTCAGCTTCGCCGACCGCATTCGCGGCGCGCGGGTGACCGGCGTTCGCGTCGGCAAACCCTTGCGCTGGCCGCTTGGCGGCAACGTCGACGAGATGATCGGCCAGCGCGTCGGCGAGGTCAGCCGGCGCGGCAAGTACCTCTGGCTCGCGCTCGAGCGCGGCGGGCTGCTGATGCACCTCGGCATGTCCGGGTCGCTCTCGTTTGCGCCTCGCGTCGCCGAGCCGGGGCCGCACGACCACTTCGACCTCGTCACCGCGCGCGGAACACTCAGGCTGACGGATCCGCGCCGCTTCGGCGCGGTCGTCTGGTCCGACGCGGCCGATGCGCCGCCCGCATCGACGCTGCTCGCCGGCCTCGGCATCGAGCCGTTCGACGAGCGCTTCGACGGCGCCCACCTGCATACCGCACTGCGCCGCCGCCGCGTCTCGGTCAAGAGCGCGCTGCTCGGAGGCGAGATCGTCGTCGGCGCCGGCAACATCTACGCGTGCGAGGCGCTCTTCGAAGCGGGGATCGATCCGCGCACGCGGAGCGATCGCATCAGCCGGCCGCGCGCCGATCGACTCGCGCTTGCGATCCGGCAGACGCTCGCGCGCGCAGTCGAGCTCGGCGGCTCGACGTTGCGCAACTTCCGCGACGCGCACGGCGCCGCCGGCGAATTCCAGCTCGACGCCAAGGTCTACGGCCGCGCCGGCCAGCCGTGCCTGCGCTGCAAGACGCCGATCCGCAGGGTCGTCCAGAACGCCCGCGCGACGTTCTTCTGTCCGACGTGCCAGAAGCGTTGAGGCGGCGGCAGTCAGCGGCCGAAACGCCCGCGACCGGCATCGATCCGATCGGCGGCGTGCGAAACGGCGCAAGCGGTCGCGGCGGAAGCGTTTGGTCACGGCTCGATGGTGTAAGCGTGCGCTACCATGCCTCGAGCCACCGCGCCCCGCGATGACGCCTTCCTTCGCCACCAGTCTCGACGCCCTCGGCGGATGGCGTGCCGCGCTTGGCGACCGGCTCGAAGACCTCGCGCGCTTCCTTCGCGAGCACGAGCTCGCGAGCGGCGAGGCCGCCGAGCAGATCGCCGCATTGCGCGAGCGGCTCGGCAACGAGAAGCTCGTCGTCGCCTTCGTCGCCGAGTTCTCGCGCGGCAAGTCCGAGCTCATCAACGCGATCTTCTTCGCCGACACCGGCCGCCGCATCCTGCCGGCGACGCCAGGACGGACGACGATGTGCCCGGTCGAGCTCGGTTGGCGCGGCGACGAGCCGCCGTCGCTGCTGCTACTGCCGATCGAGACGCGCCTCGAAGGCCTCTCGCTCGGCGAGATGCGCCAGCAACCGCGAGCCTGGCGGCGCCTCGATCTCGACGTCGGCAACGCCGACCAGCTCGCGCAGTCGCTGATCGAAGTGACGCGCACCGAGTGGATGAGCGAGGAGCGCGCCCGCGCGCTCGGCTTCTGGGACGACGAGACTCCGGACGACAACCCGCCGCGCGACGACGCCGGCCGCGTCGAGGTGCCGGCGTGGCGCCACGCGCTGATCAACTACCCGCACCCGCTGCTCAAGCAAGGCCTCGTCGTCCTCGACACGCCGGGCCTGAACGCGATCGGCGCCGAGCCCGAGCTGACGTTGAGCCTGTTGCCGAGCGCGCACGCGACCGTCTTCATCCTCGGCGCCGACACCGGCGTCACCAAGTCCGACCTCGTGATCTGGCGCGACCACCTTGGCACGAATGCGCCGACGCGCTTCGTCGTCCTCAACAAGATCGATGCGCTCGAGGATCCGCTCGCGACGCTCGAGGAGGTCGAAGGGCAGATCGCGCAGCAGCAGAAGGAGACCGCGCGCACGCTCGGCGTCCCGTTGCAGCGCGTCTTTCCGCTGTCGGCGCGGCAGGCGCTCGCCGCGCGCGTGGGCGGCGACGAGATGGCTCTCAACGAGAGCCGGCTGCCGGCGCTCGAGGGCGCGCTCGGCGCGCAGCTGTTGCCGCAGCGCCGGCAGGTGCTCGAGCAGGTCGTCCAGGACGGCGCCCAGCGGATCGAGAACCACGTCGTCCGTCACCTCGCCGACCAGCGCCGCCAGCTCGCCGAGCAGACGCTCGAGCTGCGGGGGCTGCGCGGCAAGAACAGCGGCAAGGTCCGCCTGATGCTCAAGCGCGTCGAGGCCGAGACGGCCGAGTTCGAGCAGTGCACGACGCTCCTGCAGGCGATGCGCTCGGTGCACGCGCGCATGCTCAAGGACGTCCTCGTCGACCTGTCTTCAGACCGCCTGCGCGACGAGGTCGCCGAGATGCAGGCCGAGCTCGGCTCGGCGTTCATGCACCTCGGCGCGCGCAAGGCCTTCATCGCCCTGTGCGAGCGGCTGCGTGCGTTGCTCGCGTCGTCGCAGCGCAGGAACGCCGAGATCCGCGAGATGCTCGGCGCGTCGTTCGCGCGGCTCAACGCCGAGTTCGGGTTTTCGCTCGTCGTCGGCAAGCCCCTCGACTTCGAGCGCTTCGCAAGCGAGCTGCAGCTGATCGAGAACAACTACGTTCAGTACCTCGGCCTGACGCTGGCGCTGCGCCTGGCGCAGCCGAAGTTCATGGAGCAGTTCCGGCGCATGCTCGTCTCCAAGCTGCGCGTCGTCTTCGAGAACGCGAGCAGCGAGCTC
>Ga0207689_10005090_pt1 | contig 11832 bp, 10 predicted proteins | sample KBSMisM52_FD_184312 | JGI IMG/M metagenome (GOLD analysis project Ga0207689, IMG submission 184312) | Miscanthus rhizosphere microbial communities from Kellogg Biological Station, Michigan, USA - KBS Miscanthus M5-2 (SPAdes) (version 2) | ecosystem: Host-associated > Plants > Roots >... | reverse complement strand
GTAGGCGGGGGAGCCAGGGCTCGTGTTGGGGTGGCTATGCGCGTGGCGCGTACTGGAGGGAACGAAACGGCCAGCGGTGTTCGATCCAGGCCAGGACCGCATGGTAGAGCACCGGGTCGAGGGCGGCGTGGTCGGCGCGCACCCAGGACCTGACCTGTGCGTGCTGTCCGCCCGTACTGCCGCCCTGCTGGCTGTCGCCGGGTAGCGGGTAGATGTACACGCAGCCGATGACATCGCCCCCGGCGGTGCTGAGCACGGTGTAGGTGAACCCGCGGCGTTCAGCGAAGTCCTGTGCGTGGCGTTCGAGGTCGCGGAGATTGTCGGTCAGGCTCATCGGATGAGGCCAGCCCGTGTCGGCGAATCCGGGGGTCGCCCGGATGTGGTCGATGCTGGCCGTCCATGCGGCGTAGTCCGCGGCGTTGTGCTGGGGTCCGAGTGGTTCCAGCCGGAACTGCTCGACCGTCAGCCCGTCGGGCACGGCGAAATCCGCTGGGACGAACAGCTCGTCACTCATCAGCCGATACTAACGGCCGGTCTCCTGCTTCGGCTTCGCTCCGCGGCAGGGTCTCTGACGCTGACGCCCGGGAGGCGGCGCTGCCCGCCCGGCGGCCAGGGGTCGCTGACCGGCATGGCGACCTTTCCCGAGAGCCTCCGGCACCGGCCATAACCCCATCCGCCTAACGCGCGGTCGGCAGCCCGCTGCCGATCACTGCCTCAGGCATCCAGAAGTGGGCGTTCTGCGCGCCTGGGGTCCGGTGGTGGGGGGAGGAGGCCGCTGAGGATCCGCGCGAGGATGTCGCGGTAGCGGTCCGCCGGGTGGCTGGCTGCCTCCGGAGGGCTGGTGCCGGGAGGTGATGACGGCGTGGCGAGCAGTTCAGCCAGGCGCGGGCGGTGGCCGGCGGCAAGGGCGTACCGCAGGTAGGCGGCGTTGCGCTGCTACCGGCCGGGGCCATCGGCGAGCTCGTTCTGGACGAACAGCGCGGTGGCCGCGTTGAGGAGACCGAAGGCTTCGAGCTTGGCCGCGCTGCTGGCGGGGTGGGGGGCGAGCGCTTCCAGGACGTGCTCGAGGAGGACGAGGCCGTTGGGGCCGAGCACGGGGCGGGTGGTGAGCAGCGGCGGCAGCCAGGGGTGGCGCCGCATGATCGCGCGTGCTTGCTCGCCGATGTCGAGCAGGTCGCCGAGCCAGTCGCCGGTCGGCGCCGTGAAAACGTACTCGGCGCCGGTGGCGTCGACCATCAGGTCGAGCAGGTCCTCGCGCGACTCGAGGTAACGGTACAGGGACGCGGCTCCGGTTCCCAGGCGCGCGGCGACCCGCCGCATGGATACCGCGTCCAGGCCTTCCCGGTCCGCGATCGCGACGGCAGCGGCGGTGATCTCGTCCCGGGAGTGCCCGGCCGGGCGGCCGGTCGCCGCGTTCTCAGGGCGCATCCAGATCACGGCGCCACCTCCGCCTGCTGCCATCAGCGCTCCCGCCCTTTCGTTTGCGAACACCGTACCCGAACTGTTAGCCTACTTTGCGAACGATGTTTGCGAAGTCAGCTGGAGGATTAAGGTGATACCCGGTTCCGGGCACGTGCGATACGCAGTCAACGGCCCGGCGCGGATCGCATTCGAAGATCTCGGCGGCGCCGGCGGCGATCCTCTGTTGCTGATCATGGGGCTGGCCGTATCACGGTTCTGGTGGCCGGATGCCCTCGTCGCTGAGTTCGTCCGCCGTGGCTTTCATGTCGTGGCCTACGACCAGCGCGATGCCGGGCAGTCCACCCATTTCGCGGATGCGGGGACAGCCAGCCCGCTCGCGGCGGTGCTGCGCAGGCACTCGCCGGCCTACAGCGCTGAGGACATGGCCGACGACGCGGTCGCGGTGCTGGACGCACTCGGCTGGGACTCGGCGCACCTGTTCGGCCACTCGATGGGCGGGCAGGTGGCTCAGCGCACGGCCTTGCGCCATCCTGGGCGAGTACGCAGCCTCACCTCCTCGGCCTCGCTGCCCGGCGACGTCGGCGGCCTGGTCGCGGGCCGGTATGTTCACCTGGGTCTGGTGGCCAGGCTGGCGCGGCTGAAGGTCCCCGAGGGCCGCGACGGTGACATCGCGCTCGCCGTCGCGGCCACCCGGGCGCTTGCCTCCCCGGCCTATCCCTTCGACGAGCAGACGGTACGGGCGATGGCAGCACGGGACGAGGTCAGCGGCGTGCGTGACACCGCCGCGCAAAGCCGCCAGGCCGGCGCCAAATGGCACGGCGGCCGGCTGCCCCAGCTCCGCGTGCCAGCTCTCGTGCTGCACGGCTCCGACGACCCGCTGCTGCGCCCGGCCGCCGCCCGGCACACGGCCAAGGCGATCAGCGGAGCCCGGCTGGTCATCTTGCCCGGGGTCGGCCACTACCTGCCGGCCGAGGTGTACCCGCAGGTAGCCGGCGAGGTCCGGGCCCTCGCCGACCAGGCCGCCTCGGCACCGTCACAGGCCAGCACGGGCTGAGCTACGCCTGCCCGTGCCTACACCGGCACCCCCGCCCGGCGAGCCGCACCGCCCTGGAGCAGACCACACGGTGGCCCCGCCATCTCGACCACCGGGATCATGCTGGACATGGTGACCCGCCAGATCATGATTTCGTGCGGCACGAAAAAAGGACGCCGCCGGGGTTGTATCAGATGCGCCCGGCCGGCCCACTGTATGGAAAGGGCGATAATCACCGACTCGAGGCGCTGATCATGACGGCAAGTGAGCCTGCCTGGAACGTCGATGCGTGACGACCAGTCAGTCATCGCGCTGGTGACCCGTGCGGCCGGGGATGACCAGCAGGCCTGGGACGAGCTGATCGAACGCTACGCACCGCTGGTCTGGGCCATCTGCACCCGGTACCGGCTGAGTAATCATGACATCGAAGATGTCGGCCAGAGCGTGTGGCTGCTGCTGGTCGAGCAGCTCGGCAAGCTGCGCGAGCCGGCCGCACTGCCCGGCTGGCTGGCGACCACGACCAAACGGGAGTGCCTCCGGGTCGTCATGGCGGCCCGTAAATCGCAGCAGCTGGGGAGCACGGTGGATGACACGCTGTTGGCGGACGAGCGGGCGATCGACGAGCAGATCCTCATTGCCGAGCGGAACGCGGCGCTGCGGGCGGGCTTCGCCGAGCTTCCACCGCACGCCCAGCAGCTGCTGGCCATGCTCTTCCGTGACCCGCCGTGCTCGTATTCAGAGATCAGCACGACGTTGGGGATCCCGATCGGGAGCATCGGCCCGCAGCGCGCCCGTTGCCTAGAACGGCTTCGGCATTCGTCAGCTCTCACCGCATTCGGTGAGATCGAATTCTCAATCAGCAGTCCGAGAGGCGGCCACGGTGCTTGATAGCTGGACTGACGATCAGCTCCTGGCGGCCCTGGGCGCCGCGATCCGGGCACGCCAGGCCGTGCCGGACGCGCTCGTCGAGGTGGGCAAGGGCGCGTACGCGTGGCACCGTATCGACGCCGAGCTGGCGCAACTCACCTACGATTCCATGACGGACCTGACCGCGGCGGTGCGGTCAGAGACGGCATCCATCCGGGCCCTCACCCTCACCTCGCCTCACTTGTCCATGGAGCTCGAAGTCAGCGAGGACTGCCTGCTCGGCCAGGTGATCCCGCCGCGGGCGGGCACCCTCGAGGCACAGACCGGCGCGGGCGCGAGCACCGAGACCATGGTCGATGAGATCGGCTGTTTCGCCGTGGACCCGACACCAGCCAGCCCGTTCCGGTTGCGTTTCCGGGCCGCCGACGGCACCGACGTGCTGACCGGATGGATCACGCTGTGAGCATCGGCGCCGCACCGCTTCGGCGCCCCGGCGCGTCAGCCAGCGCCGAGGCAGATGAAGGACCAGCCGGTGGCCAGGGCCGTCGCGTCGGACTCGGACGCACGGCGGGCGTCCCGCAGGGCCTTGGCCAGGCTGGCACCGCCGCGTAGCTCCCGGTGCAGCGCGACCATGAGCGGCACGACCGCGACGTCGTTCACCGGTACCACGCTCGCCACGATCCCGGCGGTGCCCAGCGGGATCAGCGAGCTGGCCAGCCCGAGCACCTCGTCGGCACCAGCGGGCGCGGTGACGCCCGAGTCGCAGCTCGACAAGACCAGGTGATGCGGCCCCCGCCGCAACCGCTCCAGGTCGTAGACGGTCAGCGGTCCGTCGTCGAGCTGCAGCGCGGAGAACAACGGGCTGTCGGCGCGGAAAGTGCCGTGCGCCGCGATGTGCACCAGGCGGGCGCCGTCGATCGCGCTCAGGACCCGCGCCGCCGTCGCGGTGCCGTCACCGAGCACCACGGCGCCGGAGTAATCGGCGGCGAGCTGAGGGACCTCGGCCCCGCGAGAAGCCAGGCCGGGACCGCGGATCAGCACCACCGGGCTGGCCGTGGCGTTCTGCCCGGCCGCCGCGGCCTGGATGTCAGCACCGGCTCGCCGGGCCCGGAGCCACGACGCCGCCGACGGGGCCACGCTCAGCGCCCGTGAGCGCAGCCGCGGCAGCAGCCCCCACGGCACGGCTTGCAGCTGGCCAGGCGGCACCACGATCACATCGCCGTCTCCTAGCTGCTCACAGGCCTCGCCGAGCAGTACCCGTTCGAGCGCCCCGCCCATCCTGGTCAGCCGATCGCGTACTTCTCCTGAAGGTGGCACGGAGGGCCCGTAGGCCAGCCGCCGCAGCATGAACCGGGCGAACCGGACATCGCGGGTGGCTTGCTCGGCCGTGCCGGCCGCGAACCGTCGGACCTTGCCGCTGCCGCAGACCAGCACATGCAGCTCGCCCCCGATGTCGACGATCTCGAGCAGCCGGTCATCGCCGAGCTCGGCCAGCAGGCCGGGAACGTCGAATCCCGAGATGCTGCTTCGTGCGGCGTTACTCCGGCCGATGCCCAGGGTCCGCAGCGCCCTGGCGCGGACGGCCCGCTCCAGTCGCTGTTGCTCATAGTTGAGCGAAGCAGTGCGCAGTCCCAGGCTGCTGGCCCGGGACAGCCTGCTGCTGACGTCGCGCATCGCCGCGAGATCGGCTTGCCATCGTTCATCGCCGTGCGGGCGCACCGGTGGCACCGACAGCGCAACCGCCCGCCATCGTTCGCTCCAGGCCAGCATCAGCCGGGGACGGCCGAGCCGCAACGCATGCCGCTGGCCGAGAATAGCCAGCTCGGCGCCGTGTGCCGTTGTCTGCGCGCGCAGTTCGGAAGAACCCAGCATGCTGCGGTACTCGTCGATGACGTCCAGGCCCCGGCGGCAGGCGTACATCAGGCGCTGCGGATCGCCGACCGCTTCGGCGCGTAGCGCCTCGGCCAGCCACGCGATTCCCCGGGACAGCGCCGGCCCGTGCCGGCGGCCAACCGCGGCGGCCGCGAGATGCTCGCTGGCCACCGCCGTCTGGCCGAGGGCCAGCGCGACCCGGCCGGTCGCCAGCCGGGCCAGCGGCTGGTCGGGCGAGCCCAGCTCAGACAGCTCCCGGACGCATCGCTGAGCGTCCCGGAGCAAGGCGGCGGTCACCGGTCCCGCCCGGACGGCGGCGCTCACCCGCGTCAGCTCGGCGTGCGCCCGCCACCACTGCCGGCCCTGCCGGTCGAACATCTGGCGGGCCTCGGCGGCCCTGGCCAGCGCCATGCCCGGCTGCCCGGCGGCGAGCGCGCAGCTGGCCGCGGTCAGCAGCAGTTCGGCCCGCTTGGTCGGCCGGCCGTGGATCCGGTCCAGGTGGCTGATGGCGTCGTCGGCCTCCTGCATCGCGTCCCGGGCCAGCCCCGCCGCCGTCAGTGCGGCGCACCGGTGCATGCTCAGGTCAGGCTCTGAGGCACCGAGCCGGCTGAAGCGCTCAGCCGCCTCGTCGAACCAGGTCAGCGCCTCCGGCAGGTCACCGAGCCGGAGAGCGACCAGCCCCCGGTTCACGGTGGTCTCCGCTGACTCCAGCTCCTGACCGTTCGCGGTGAACAGGTCCCCGGCGCGCCGCAGGTCCGCGGCGGCGCGCCGGGCAGAGCCTGACGACAGGTAGCTGACCGCCCGTTCCTGCAGGGCCCGGGCTTCCCAGAGCTGATCGCCGGCCAGCCGCAGCGCCGTCACCGACCGGTTCAGGTCCTCCAGCGCCTCACGGTGGTGGCCCAGGAGCAGCAGCGCGCCGCCGCGACGCAGCAGCGTCCGGCCGCGCAGCTGCCCCGTTGACTGCCGGACCGCCGCGTCCAGGGTGTTGCGCCCCGACACGGTCCGGCCCGCGAAGACCAGCGCGACCCCGAGCGTCGCGAGCACGTCGGCCTCGCGGTCCGCCGAGCCGGCCCGGTGGGCTAGCCGCCGGGCGATCCGCAGCTCGCCGATTGCCGCGTCGATGTCCCCGTACTCCCGGAGCACGATCCCGATGGTCTGCCGCGCGATCGAGGCCTCCAGGAGGCCGGGATCATCCGCGAGTACCTTGCGGGCACGGTCCAGCGCTTCGTTGGGGCGGGACAGCGCCAGCGGAAGCAGATCCGCCGGGTCGTCTCCGCCCAGCTCGGCAGCAGGGGCCATACACATAGATCCTTAAGCAGGGAGGGAGAAGTAGCAACGTGATTCCCTCGCGGCCGCGCCGATTCCTGGCGAGATAGCCCGATTTCTGCGCCCGCGGTGTATCAGACTCAGCACAGGGCTTATCCGACCTATCGACCAGCACTGTCGCTCAAAGGGGGCATCAGATGGACCCGGTGTTCGACGCCCAGTACCTCAGGATGAAGGAAGCGCTCAATGATGCGGGCTACCGGGTTGCGGTCGCCTATACGCGGGCCGGCGAATTTGACTACGTTTACCAGGTCGACGTGCTGCTCGCCCGGGAGGCCAATGTCCCGCAGCTGCGTGATGTGCTGCCGCGGCTGCGGCGGGACCACGCGCGGCCGGAGCCGGCGTACGGAGATCTCGTGCTGCTGCCGATCGGCGGCGACGGCCACCACGACGACGATGGCCACCTGACCGTCCCGGAAGCACTCGACCTCATCGAGCGGCGCGTCGGCCGGGAGAGGATGTACGCCGACGGCGAGCCGCTGGCCACGGCGGCGCACATCGTGCACACAGCGAAGCTCTGCTCGGCGACCGAGCCCGAGGTGCCGGGCGGGCCCGCGCCTGCGCCGTACCCGCCGCCCGCCGCGCCGGGTGCCGGCCAGAACAACATCACGCTCGGGATCAGTGACACCGGTCTGTGGCAGCAGCCGCCCGCGAACCTGCATCCCTGGCTGGCAGGTGTCGTCGGGGTGGCCGACCCGCCGGGCCCCGCTCTGGCCAGCGGCCAGCTGACCATCCCGTACGAGGGCGGCCACGGGACCATGGTCGCGGGCATGGCGAGGTGCATGGCGCCCGAGGCGAACGTGTACGTCGGCAATCACTTGCCGCATTCCGGCGGAACGCTGGAGTACATGCTCGCCCGCGATCTCGAGGGGCTCATCGCCGGCCAGTCTCCGGACCTGATCAACTTGTCGGCCGGCGGCTACACCCACGGGAACGTGCCCCCGCTGTCCTTTATCGAGTTCCGCCAGCGGCATCCCGACGTCACGCTGGTCGCCGCGGCCGGCAACGACAGCACGGACCGGCCGTTCTGGCCCGCGGCCTTCGACTGGGCGATCGCCGTCGGCGCGCTCGGCGCCGATCTGCAGAACCTGGCCTGGTTCAGCAACTACGGCAACTGGGTGAACGTCTACGCGCTCGGCGAAGGCGTGGTCAACGCGTTCGCCACCGGCGTGTACAACTATCACCTGCCGCCGCAACAGCCGGCCACGCAGGTCTTCGACGGGATGGCCAGGTGGTCGGGCACGTCGTTTGCCGCGCCGATGGTCGCCGGGCTCATCGTGGCCGAGATGGCGCGTAACCAGTCGTCAGCCATGGACGCCTGGCAGGCGGTGCTCGGCACCGCCGCGAACACTGGCGGGTTCGGCCCGGTGCTGCTCCCGTGATGCTCCAGGCTCGGCCCCGCCGTCGCGCCAGCTTAGCCAGCAGGTAGCCGCCGGCACCACGCATTCCTGCTAGCTCCAATGCGCGGCACCGCAGACGCTGGAACGCTGGTCACATGACGGCGCTCAGTGTCCTGATCGTGGACGACAACGGGTTGTTCCTGGAGGCTGCCCGCGATCGCCTGGAACAGGGAGGCGTGCGCGTCGTCGGTGTTGCCGCTACCTCGGCTGAGGCACTGCGGCGGGCCGAGGAGCTCCGGCCGGAGGTTGTCCTGGTAGACGTCATGCTCGGGAGTGAGAGCGGGTTTGAGCTGGCCCGGCGTCTGGCCGCACACCACCGCGATGACGGGACTGTCGTGATCTTGATCTCGACCTACTCGGCGGCCGATTACGCAGGCCCTATCGCCGAAAGCCCGGCGGCGGGGTTCTTGCCTAAGCAAGAGCTGTCGGCGGATGCGATTCGCCGGATCATCGATGGCCACGGACCAGGAGGCGCATCCGGCGCGCCCGCGCGTTAAGACTCGCCGCGGCCGGCGGCTACGGGGCGCCGCCCGGCAGCGCGGTTGCGGCCATCGGATCGGCCGGAAGCTGGACGTGCAGGGTTGTTCCCTGGCCAGATGGGCTCAGGACCAAAATAGTGCCGCCGAGGGCCTCGACCCGGTCTCTGAGACCGATGATGCCGGAGCCGCGGCTCGGGTCGGCGCCGCCTACGCCGTCGTCGCTGATCGAGAGGGTGAGGGCACCGTCACGGGCGTCCACGCACACGTCGATGACCGAGGCCTGTGCGTGCTTGGCGGCGTTGGTGATCGCCTCCGACGCGATGTAGTAACCGGCCGCCTCGACGTGCTTATCAAGCCGCGGGCCGAGATTCAGGTCGAGTTCGACCGGTACCGCGGAGCGCCGGGCGAGTGCCTCCAGCGCTGGGCCGAGCCCGGACTCAGACAACAGGGCCGGGTGGATGCCGTGCGAGATCTCCCGCAGTTCGTCCAGGACGGTACCCAGACCATAAGCCAGCCGCGACAGCTCGCCCTGGATGTGGCCCGCGGGCCGGGGTGTCATCATCTCGATCATCTGGGCCTTCAGCGCGAGCGAGACCAGGCGCTGCTGAATACCGTCGTGCAGGTCACGCTCGATGCGCCGCCGGGTCTCGTCCGCGGCGGCGACGATCCGGGCGCGCGAAGCGGACAGCTCGGTGCGGCTCTGGGCGTTCGCGATGGCGGTCCCCACGAGCTCGGTGAACTCGGCCAGACGGTCCTCCGTCTGATCGGGGAGCGGCCCGTCAGTCGACGCGATCGTCACCAGCCCCCAGACAGTTCCGTCGACGATGATGGGCGCTCCCGCGACGCTCTGCAGCCCCAACTCGCGCGCCTGCCCGGCAAAGGCGCCGCGCCGGTTTGAATAGTCCTTCACGCGTCCCGTGTGACCCGTCTGCCGCACTCGTCCGCCCAGCCCCGAGGCATGGTACGGCCATCGCGTGCCGGGCTGGAACGGGTGCGGGCGGTCGCTCCAGGCCGCGGTCACCGTCGTCGTGTCGTCGTCTTCATAACGCTGAACCGCGGCTACCGGCAGGTGCATCACCTCAGCAACCTCGCGTGCGACAGCGGTGAAGACCTCTTCTGTCTCCGCGCCCCTGGCTACCAGCGTGGCGACGCGCCGCAGCGCCGCCTGTTCTCCCGCCAGCCGCTCGATCTCGGCCCGTGCGTCACTATTCGCGATCGCCGTCGCCATGAGCTCGGTGAACGCGCCGATGCGCATCTCGGTGCCAGCGGGCAGTGGCTCCTGTCCCGAGGAGCCGACCGCCATGACCCCCCAGAGCCGTCCCGCCACCAGGACCGGAACCCCGACCGCAGCGCGAACCCCGATGGAGCGGACGTTCTCGGCCACCAGGCCGGTGGCGTCGCCGTAGTCGTCGATGCGGGCCGGCTGTTGCGTCCGCAACACGCGGCCGATGACGTTGTCCCCTTCCACCGGTACCCGCGTGCCGACCGGTATCGGCGGCCCCGGCAGGTTCCAGGACCCGACCACCGTCGCGGTCTGATCCCGCTCATAGACGATCAGGTGGGCACTATCGATGTGCAGGAGTCTCGCGGTCCTCGCGGTCTCCTCGGTCACGGCGGCGAAGACTTCCGCAGGCGAGGGCTGGCTTGCGACCAGCGTCGCCACCCGCCGCAAGGCCGCCTGCTCCTCGGCCAGCACACCCCGAGCCTGTTCTGACCCGGCCGCGCGGCGGCCGGCCTGAGTCGCGAACCCGCCTACGATGACTGACACGGCCAGGAACAGCGCGAGCACGAACACGGTGGCCCCGTCGAGGTTGCGCAGCGGGGGCAGGAAGTACCAGTCGAACGCCTCGATAGTCACGGCCCCGACCGGGAGCGCGTACAAGATCCCCGCGAAGCGGGCGACGGCCAGCACGACCAGGAGGAAGAACAGGCCCAGGAGCACGGCGGGCACGTGGGATCTCGCGACTGTGCTCACCACAGCCGCGGCTACGAACGCGGCGACGCCCACGACAACGGCCAGGACGATCTCCACCCAGAACCGTCCGCGCCGCCGTTGTGACCACGAGGTCACCCTGGCTACCTGCTTAGTCGACTTGGTGCCGTCCAGCGGGCCCGCAGTGCCCGCCATCATCCGAGCCTGTCACCTCAGCCCTTGGCCCGCAATGGCGAGGGCTGGGCCGGGGACGCCCGGCTGGGCCAAAGACCCAGACGGCGGCCTGCGCGGTCTGCCCCAGTTACGCTATCCGCCCGGCAGCGGCTAGTCGATAATGCAAAGCATGACGAGCAGCGGCAGGACCGCCTGGCTCGCCCCCGGTGGAATGGGGCGAGCCCCGTGATGACCGTGCCGCGGGTGGTGCTGGCCGAGGACGATGTCCTGCTTCGTGAGGGCCTGGCCAGTCTGCTCGAGCGCTCCGGCTATGAGGTGGTCGGGCAGGCCGCCGACGGCACGCAGCTGATTACGCTGGCCCGGGAGGCCGGGCCTGACCTGGTAGTGGCCGACATCAGGATGCCGCCCACACACACGACCGAAGGGCTGGAGGCGGCCCGGGTAATCCGTCAGGAACTGCCTGATACCGCCATCTTGGTGCTGTCCGCCTATGTCGAGGTCGAGCACGCGATGGAGCTGCTGGCTGGCGGGGGCGGCGTTGGCTACCTGCTCAAGAGCCGTATCGCCGATGTGGAAGAGTTCCTGGACGCGGTGCAGCGGATTGCCAGGGGCGGTTCGGTCGTGGACCCTGCGCTGGTCCAGGAGCTGGTGACCGCCCGCCGGCGCAAGGACCCGCTCGCCACGCTCAGCGCCCGGGAGCGCCAGGTCCTCGCCCTGATGGCCGAAGGACGCTCCAACGCCGGGATCGCACGGCGCCTCTTCGTCACCGACGGCACCGTCGAGAAACACATCAGCAGCATCCTCATCAAGCTGAACCTGCACGAGGGCGACGATGACCACCGCCGCGTCCTCGCCGCGATCACCTTCCTCAAGGCCCGCTGAGCCTAGAAGGCACGCATGACGCCGTCCGGCGCCAGTCCCGGCGACCGCCCGGCTTCGGGGTAGCAGGCAGCCCGCGGTAGGGCTGGCTGGGGGGCCGGCCTGGGGGCTCGCGCCGATGCGACCAGGCCGCTCAGGAGGCATCGTCGGTTACACGGCGGAATCGTCAGCGTCGCCCTGGCGCAGGGGCCCGGGGCGGTCCACAAATCGGGAGTTAGCAATGATCAGGTCACTCACCCGCCAGAAAACACCGAACCGCCTCCGGATGCTGCTGGCAGTGCTGGCCGTCGCCGCGGCCTCGGCCATCCTGGCGGCGTGCAGTTCATCCGGCACATCCTCCACTAGCGGCAGCGGCAGCGGCAGCACCGGCACCAGCAGCCCCGCCGCGGCGACCACGGGCAACCTGAAGACCACCACGATAGGCGGCGCGACGGTGCTGACCAACGC
>Ga0207689_10005085_pt1 | contig 11836 bp, 11 predicted proteins | sample KBSMisM52_FD_184312 | JGI IMG/M metagenome (GOLD analysis project Ga0207689, IMG submission 184312) | Miscanthus rhizosphere microbial communities from Kellogg Biological Station, Michigan, USA - KBS Miscanthus M5-2 (SPAdes) (version 2) | ecosystem: Host-associated > Plants > Roots >... | reverse complement strand
GTCGCCGACGTCCGGGGCATCGGCCTTCTGCTGGGACTGGAACTCGCGCGCGACGGCGTCCCCGCGCGACGCGAGGCCGAACGTGTGATGTACCACTGCCTCGCCCACGGCCTGTCGTTCAAGGTTGGCCAAGGCAACGTGCTCACGCTGTCGCCGCCGCTCGTGATCGCCGAGAACGATCTCGACGCGGCGTTCGCAATCCTCGACGGGGCGCTCGCTGCCGTCGAAGGCGGGACGGCGTAGCGCATGCAGATCCTGCTCAACCTCCTGGCCGGTGTTGCGCTGCTCGTCTGGGGCACCCACATCGTTCGCACCGGGATCCTGCGCATCTACGGCAGCAACCTGCGGCGCTTCCTCCGCGTCAGCGTTGCGAAGCCGGTGAACGCGTTCTTCGCGGGGGTCGGGATCACGGCGCTGATCCAGAGCAGCACGGCGACGGCCCTCATCGTCGCCGCGTTCGCGGGACAGGGTCTGATCGGCACTTCGCAGGCGCTGGCAGTGATGCTCGGCGCGGACGTCGGCACGTCGATCGTGACGGTCGTGCTGTCGTTCGACTTGTCGTGGCTGTCGCCGCTCCTGATCTTCATCGGCGTCGTGCTGTTTCTCGCCCGCCAGGAGAACGTCCTCGGGCAGTTCGGGCGCGTGATGATCGGCCTTGGCCTCATCATGTTCGCGCTGCAATGGATCTCCGTCGCCGCCAAGCCGATGGTCCAGGCCGCCGGCGTCCAAGTGCTCTTCGCGTCCCTTACGGGCGACGTGCTGCTCGACATGCTGGTCGCGGCACTGATGACGATCCTGTGCTACTCGAGCCTCGCCGTCGTGCTGCTGATGGCCACCCTCGCCTCGTTGCACGTGATCGCGCTCCCCGTCGCGCTCGGCCTCGTGCTCGGCGCCAATCTGGGAAGCGGCCTTCTCGGGATGTTGTCCACGCTCAATTCTCCGCCCGAGGCGCGCCGGGTGACGCTCGGCAATTTCCTGTTCAAGCTGATCGGCTGCATTCTCCTCGTGCCCTTTGTCGCGCACGTCGAGAAGCCGATCGGCGCCCTGGTCCTCGGGCCCGCGCAAGAGGTCGTGCTGTTCCACCTCGCGTTCAACGTGACGCTTGCACTCGTCTTCATCTTTTTCACGGCGCCGATTGCGCGCGTCGCCGAGCGGCTCCTGCCGACGAAGCCCGCCGTCGACGACCCGGCGAAGCCACGGCATCTCGATCCGTCCGCGCTCGCCACGCCGACCCTCGCCATTTCGTGTGCGGCGCGCGAGGCGCTGCGCATTGGCGACGTCATCGAGCAGATGCTGCAGGGCCTCCTGACCGTGCTCAAGACCAACGACCGCGTGCTCGCCGAAAGGCTGCGCAAGATGGACGACGTCGTCGACGACCTCTATACGGCGGTCAAGCTCTACCTCACCCAGATATCGCGCGAGGCGCTGGAGGAAGAGGAAGGCCGGCGCTGGGCCGACATCGTGTCGTTCACGATCAACATGGAGCAGGTCGGCGACATCATCGAGCGCATCATCATCGAGCTCGAGGAAAAGAAGATCGACAAGGGGCGCAACTTTTCGGAGGCAGGCATGGCGGAGATTTGCGATCTCCACGCCCGGCTCATCGCCAATTTGCGTCTCGGCCTGTCGGTGTTCCTCAACGGCGACTTGAAGAGCGCGCAGGAGCTCCTCGCCCAGAAGGTGCTGTTCCGCGACCTGGAGCGCGCCTACGCCGACTCGCATCTCGCGCGCCTTGCCGAAAACACGCAGGACAGCATCGAGACGTCGTCGCTGCACCTCGATCTCATCTCCGACCTGAAGCGCATCAATTCCCACATCTCGTCGATGGCATATCCGATCCTCGAGCAGGCCGGCGTATTGGCCAAGACGCGACTCAAGGAGCCGGAAGTCGTGCCCGTGCGCGCGGTGTGATGAAGGGCCCCCACGCTCACTCCGTGAGCTGCCCTGCAGGCGGCGCGCAGTGCGCCGCGTTTACGTCCAGGCGGCCGGGCGCGCACTGAATGCCCGCGACCGAACTCACGCTCGGCGTCACGCTCGCCGTTCTCGGCGCCGGCCTCTTGCACGCCGGATGGAACGCGCTCCTCAAGTCGGCTCCCGGGGGCGACCCGCTGCTCGACACTGCGACCGTCGTCGCGGGCTCGGGCGTATGGGGGCTTGCCGCTATCCCGTTCGTCGGCATCCCGGATGCGGCCGCGTGGATTTTCATGATCCTCTCCGTGGGCATTCACTGGGCGTACTACATCACGCTCGCGCACGCGTACCGGACGGGCGACCTCTCGTTCGCCTATCCGCTGATGCGCGGCACCGCGCCGCTCCTCGCCACGCTCCTGAGCGTGCTTTTCCTGCGTGAGTGGCCGACGCCGCAAGTCGCGCTCGGCATCGTGTTGATCTGCACCGGCATCGTCGGCATCGCGTTCGTGGGCCGCAACCCGCATCCGCGAGCCGCCGTGCTGTTCGCTCTCGCGAATGCCGCCATCATCGCGGTCTACACGCTAGTCGATGGCGCCGGCGCGCGCGCCTCCGGGAGAGCCGCGAGCTACGCGGTGTGGCTTACGTTTCTCGAGGCCGTCCCGTTCCTCTGCTGGATCCGGTGGCAGCGCGGCCGGGAGGCCGTCGACTACATCTCCCGCGGCTGGCGGCGCGGCCTCATGGGCGGCGCCGCGAGCCTCGGCGCGTACGCGATCGTGCTCTGGGCGATGACGAAGGCGCCTATCGCCGCCGTCGCGGCGCTGCGCGAAACTTCGGTGCTGTTCGCTGCGCTCATCGGCGCGATCTGGCTGAAGGAAGGCTTCGGCTGGCCAAGGCTGGCCGGCGCGGCGAGCGTCGTGGCCGGCGTGGCGGCGCTCAAGTTGTGACTTCCAGGCTGCCCGCTCAGGCTCGCGTCGTCGTGGTCGGAGGCGGCATCGCCGGCGTTTCCACGGCATACCACCTTGCGAAGCTCGGCGCGAAGGACGTGGTGCTGCTCGAGCAGGGCAAGCTCACCTGCGGCACGACGTGGCACGCCGCGGGGTTGGTGGGCCAGACGCGCGCGACGCGCAACGCAACGCGAATGAGCCGCTACGGGATCGACCTCTACGCATCGCTCGAGAAAGAGACCGGGCTCGCCACCGGCTGGAAGCAGTGCGGCAGCCTGAACGTCGCGGGAACGCCCGAGCGCCTCGTGTCGATGAAGCGGCAAATGGCGAGAGCCAGGAGCTTCGGCATCGAGTTCGAATTCATCTCCCCCGCCGAAGCAGGCCGGCGAGTTCCGATCCTGCGGACCGACGACCTCGCGGGAGCGGTGTGGATTCCCGGTGACGGCAAGGCGAATCCGACCGATCTCACGCAGTCGCTGGCCAAAGGCGCGCGCATGCACGGCGCGACGATCGTGGAAGGCGTCAAGGTCGAGAGCATCGACCAGGCCAAGGGACGAGTCCGCGGAATCCGCTGGCGGTCAGCGGATGACGAAGGATCGATCGCCTGTGAAACGCTCGTCAACTGCGGGGGGCAATGGGCCCGCGCGTTCGGACGCCTCGCCGGAGTCAACGTGCCGCTCTATGCGGCGGAGCACTTCTACCTGGTCACCAAGGCGATCGAGGGTGTTTCGCCCGACATGCCGGTCATACGCGACCCCGACGGGTATCTCTACTACAAGGAAGAAGTCGGCGGGCTCGTCATGGGCGGTTTCGAGCCGAAGGCGAAGCCGTGGACGGTGGATCCGATTCCCGATGGCTTCGAGTTCCAGCTGTTGCCCGAGGACTGGGATCACTTCGAGATCCTGATGCAGAACGCGATCCATCGGACGCCGTGTCTCGAGACCGCCGAAGTGAAGCTGCTTTTGAACGGACCCGAAAGCTTCACCCTGGATGGGAACTTCATTCTCGGAGAAGCGCCGGAGCTCGCCGGATATTTCGTCTGCGCCGGCTTCAATTCCGCGGGCATCGCCAACGCCGGCGGCGCGGGCAAGCTCGTCGCCGAATGGATCGTCAACGGCGAAGCGCCGCTCGATCTCTGGGACGTCGACACGCGCCGCTTCGCTCCGTTCCATGCCAATCGCCGGCACCTCGCCGACCGGACGGTGGAGTCGCTCGGGCTCCACTACGCGATGCGCTGGCCGCGCGAGGAGATGGAGACGGTGCGCCCGCTGCGCCGCTCACCGCTCTACGACCGCCTGGCGGCCAAGCGCGCGGTGTTCGGCAGCAAGATGAACTGGGAGCGCGCGAACTACTTCCTTCCGTCGGGCACAGCGAAGCCGCCGTACACGTTGGGCACGCCCGGCTGGCTGCCCCACGTGCTCGAAGAGCAGCGCGCTTGCCGCGAGGACGTCGTCGTGTTCGATCAGACTTCGTTCTCGAAGTTCGTGCTCAAGGGCCGCGCGGCGCTCGCCGTGCTCGAGCGGTCCTGCGCGAACCAGATCGACGTGCCGGCAGGAAGGATGGTCTACACCGGAATGCTCAACGCGCGCGGCGGATTCGAGAGCGACCTCACGATCGTGCGCCTCGCGCAGGACGAGTTCCTCATCATCACAGGCTCCGCGCAGACCACACGCGACTTCGCGTGGATCGAGCGTGCAATCGGCGACGAGCCTGCGGCCCTCGTCGATGTCACGAGCGCCTATTCGGTCCTCTCCGTAATGGGCCCGAAGGCTGGAGCGCTCCTCGCCCGCCTTTCTCCGGACGATCTCTCGAAAGCCGGCATGCCGTTCGGCTCGACGCGAATGATCGACGTCGGCCACGCGCGCGTTCGCGCGGCGCGAATGAGCTACGTCGGCGGTCCCGGCTACGAGCTCTATGTCACCGCGGACCAGTGCGTAACGCTCTACGATGCCTTGTGGAGCTGCGGCGATGCTTTCGGCTTGAAGGACGCCGGCTACTACACGATCGACGCTCTGCGCATCGAAGCCGGGCGTCGCGCGTGGGGGGCGGAGCTCTCGCCCGACGAAACACCGTGGGAAGCGGGACTGGGCCACGCGGTGAAAATGGACAAGCCAGTCCCCTTTGTCGGGCGTGAGGCGCTCCACGCGCAGCTCGCTGCCGGCATCAGGAAGCGGCTCGTGACGTTCACGTTCGACGACCCTGCCGTTTTTCCCTGGGGTGGCGAACCCATTCTCATGGATGGGAGAAGTGTCGGCGAATTGACGTCGACCGGCTACTCCCGCCGTCTCGGCCGCGCCATCGCGATGGGCTACGCCCGCTCCGATCTCGTGCTCACCGACGAAATCCTGCAGGGCGCCCGCTATCAGGTGGACATCGCCGGCGAGGTCCACGCCGTGACGCCGCATCTCAAGCCCGTTTGAAATGGAAGGCGGGACCGTGGCCAGCGGAATGTTAGGCTAGTGCGATGCCGCATCGCTTCACCAACCCTCCCCGTCAAGGCCGTATTCCATCGAAGCCCGGCGCCGTCCCCGGACAGGTGCAGAGCCTGACGCGCGGGCTCAATCTGCTCGAAGCGCTCGCCAAGGCCGACGGCGGCATCACGCTCACGGATCTCGCACACCGAGTGAGCCTGCCGCCATCGACCACGCACCGGCTGCTCTCGACGCTGGAAAAAATGGGCTACGTCTATCAGGCCGGCGCGCTTGGTCTCTGGTATGTCGGCCTTCACGCCTTCACCGTCGGCGCCGGGTTTCTCGCCAATCGCGACTTCGTCGCCCAGAGCCACCTCTACATGCGCCGCCTGATGGAGCAATCGGGCGAGACCGCGAACCTCGCCATACTCGACGGCACCGAGGCCGTGTTCATCGCGCAGGTCCAGTGTCACGAGATGATGCGGATCCTGGTGCGGCTCGGAAGCCGGGTACCGTTGCACGCTTCGGGCGTCGGCAAGGCGATATTCGCCTCGCTGCCCGACGAGCAGATCGACGCGATCCTCAAGGTGAAGGGACTGCCACGCATCACGCCGCACACGATCGTTGCGCCGGAGACGATGTGGGCGGCGCTCAAGGTCATTCGCCACCGCTGCTATTCGTTTGACGACGAGGAGCACGCCCCGGGCACGCGCTGCGTCGCCGCGACCGTCTACGACGAGCACGCGGAGCCGTTGGGGGCGATCTCGCTGGCAGGGCCGTCGTCGCGGCTGCCGGACGAGCGGATCCGGCAGTTGGGACCCGCCGTCGCGCACACCGCGGAGGAGCTCACTCGCAAGCTCGGCGGCCGGTGGCCGCATCCGTACTGATCTCTACCCGTGTGGCGTTTCGGAACGCCCAAAGCGGTCATCGACTGGCCGCCTTGGCGGCCCATGCCCTCGTGTCGTGACATGTTTCCATGGCCCGCTTGTAGCCTTCACGTCCGCTGGTGCGTGCCACGTAGGCCTTCTCCGTGTTGCCGAGGGCGAAGGCGCCGGATCTCTGCGCCAACTCCAGGGCGTAAGTCACCGAAATGTCGGCTGCCGTGAAGGTGTCTCCCGCAAGATAAGTCGAGCGCGCGAGCTGCCGGGTGACCAACCCCAGCCGGCTCTCGAATACTTCCAACGCCTTGCGGGCGCCCCAGTTCTGCCGTTCGGCCTCGGGCGCGAGATGGCGGCTGACGACAACGAAGTAGATGGAGGCGGCGAGGCCCGCTTCGCCGAGGTGAAGGAACTGTTGGTATGGAGGAAAAGCGGAATCGAGCGGGTCCGGCGCAAGCGGCGTCGGTCCGTAGCGGGCCATCAGGTACTCCATGATCGCAATGGACTCGACCATCGTGACGTCGCCGTCCTGGATCGCCGGGATGAACCCGGCAGGGTTGATGGCCAGAAACTCCGCGTCTTCCTCGACCCCGGCCAGCAGGTCCACCGGCCTCAGCTTGTACGCGAGCCCCATCTCCTCCAGCAGCCAGACGACCCGGAATCCTCTTCCTTCGCCGAAAACAGTGATCATGACTCCGATTTCCCTGTGCGCTGCCCAATGCTGGAAGCAGGCGATGAGTCGTGCATCGATTTGAAATCGCGCCAATTCATGACGGAGGCCGATCGAGAACGGCGCTACTCGGTCTTCGCCTTGCTGCCGTCGACACCAGTGGGTAACCATTGCCTGCGGCCGCGTCTCACCCGCATGCGGCCCTCAGGGTTCCTTCCTGAGCACGATCTCGAGCGAGGCGAACCACGCGGCGAGGTCGGCGATGTCGGCATCGGTGAGGGGCTTCGCGACGACGCCCATCACCTCGTGCGCGCGCTTGCCGCTGCGGTAGGCCTTGAGTTGATCGACGAGATAGGGCTCCGACTGTCCGGCGAGGTGCGGCGTGTTCGGCGCCACGGCCAAGCCATTTGTGCCATGGCACGGCGTGCACATCTGCGCCTTGGTCCTCCCCGCTGCGGCGTCGGCCAAGGCAGGCGAGGAAGCAGTCGCGACCGCGAGCGCCGCGGCGACCGCGACGGCCACCCCCTCTCGTGACACGATGGAACCGCCTTACTGCGAGTAGCTGATGCGGTAGATCGCGCCTGCGAAGTCGTCGCTGACGAGCAGCGAACCGTCCTTCATCGTTGCCACGTCGACGGGCCGACCGCGGTAGACGCCGTTCTCATCGAGCCAGCCCTCGGCGAAGACGCTGCTCTTGTCGGCTGAGCCATCGGCCTTGAGCGTGACGAAGTTGATCAGGGCACCGGAGGGCTTGGTGCGGTTCCACGACCCGTGCGCTGCGACGAAGATGCCGCCCTGGTACTGGGTAGGAAACATCTTGCCGTTGTAGAAGGCCATGCCCAGTTGTGCCTGGTGCGCGGGAAACTCCACCTGCGGCTTCGTCCAGCTCGCCGGCGGCGGCATGTCCTTCAAGTCCGGCGCGGCCGCAGTACCGGCAACCTGGACACTGTTGCCGTGTATGTACGGATAGCCGAAGTGCTCGCCTCCGGCCTTGGAGATGCGGTTGAGCTCGCCGGGTGGTGTGTCGTCGCCCATGCCGTCAGTCTGGTTGTCGGTGAACCATACGGACTTGTCCTTGGGGTTGATGTCCATGCCAACCGAATTCCGCACACCCCGGGCGACCACCTCGCGACCCGAACCGTCGAAGGGGTTCAGCCGGATCATGCCGCCGATGCCCAGCCTCTCGTACAGCCCGACCTTGTCCCGCGGCTGAACGTTGTAGGGCTGGCCGAGCGTAACGTAGAGCTTGCCGTCGTCACTGACGCGGCAAGTGCGCGCACCGTGGTTGTAGCTCTCCTCGTCGGTCGGTACCAGCTGGCCCTGCGGCACGACCTCGATCACCGCGACGTCGGGGCCCTCATAGAAGAACTCCGCGGCAGGGAAGTTGAGCACGCGATTGTGCTCGACGACGATCAGGAAGCCGTCCCGGGTCCAGCACACGCCATTCGGGTTCGTGAACTTGAGGCTCGGCGCGAAGCTCTTCACCTCGTCGGCGACGCCGTCGCTGTTGCGGTCGGTCACCGCCCAGACAGTGGTCTTGCGCGTACCGACGAAGAGCATGTTGGTGCTCGGCGCCACCGCCATGTGGCGCGCATCGGGGACGATCGCAAAGAGCTCGATCTTGAACCCGGGCGGCAGCTTGATTCGCTTGAGATTCTCGCGGATGGCATCCGCATTCTTGCCGGTCTGCGGCACCACGGGGATGTTGAGGTCGGTGGTCGCGACCTTCATCTGCTTGAGCTTCTCGAGGTTCTGGCTCTGGGCCAGCGCTGGGCCGCCGAACGCGACGAGCAGCGTGCAGGTCAGCGCGACGGCGGTGACGGATATGCGGATTTGCATGTTCCCTCCTGAGTTCTTGTCAAGACGTGCTGCCTGTGAAATGGGCAGGGCGTCTAACGCTACACCACAGCCGGCCGGAATTGAAGAGGGGGCGCCCCGTTTGCCTGGCGGATTCGCCATGCGCGGAATGGGATTCAGCGCTGCGTACACGAACCTTTCGTGAGGAACTCCGCGTGCCGAGGCTTCCCTACGACTCTGCGGAGTGCAATTCCATCCTGGCGGTCCGCCGTGCAAGCTCGGGCCCGGTTGCCGGGCGCCACGTCGCGAGCAACGTGTCTGCGCCCTCGAAATCGTTGCAGGCCAACACCATGTCGCACCCCGCAGCGACGGACGCTTCCGCGCGGGCGACGAGATCGCCGACACCTTGCGCGCCTGCCATGCCGAGATCGTCGGAAAAGATGAGGCCGTCGAAGCCCAGTCGTCCGCGCAGGATCTCCTGCAACCATTTCTGCGAAAACCCGGCGGAATCCTTGTCGATCGCGGAATAGACGACGTGCGCCGGCATGATCGCCTCGAGACCGCGGGCGATCAGCGCACCGAACGGGACGAGGTCGTCGGCGACGATGGCCGCGAGCGGGCGATCGTCGACCGGCAACTCGGTGTGCGAATCCGCTGCGACGTGACCATGACCCGGAAAATGCTTGCCGACGGCGGCCATGCCGCCGGCGTGCAGGCCGTCGCAGAGCGCCGACGCGAGATGGGCGATCGCATTCGGATTGCGATGGAACGCGCGATTGCCGATCACCGCGCTCTCGCCGTGATCGACGTCGAGGACCGGCGTGAAGCTGAAGTCGACGCCGTGCGACCCGAGCTCGCCGGCGATGGTGCGACCGATACGCACCGCTTCGCGCGCCGCACCGGCGACATCGCTGTCCCAGAGCTCGCCCAGCGTGCGCATCGGCGCGATGACGCTGAAGCCGTCGCGAAACCGCTGCACGCGGCCCCCTTCGTGATCGACGGCGATGAGGAGCCTCGGCGAACGCAGCGAGGCGATTTCGCGTGTCAACGCCTTCAATTGTGGCGGCGACTTGAAATTTCGCGTGAACAGGATGACGCCGCCGACGAGCGGATGGACGAGTCGCTCGCGGTCGGCAGGAGAGAGCTCCAGCCCCTCGACGCCGATGAAGACGGGGCCGCGCGCCAACGGGGTCATGCCGCGGCCGTCACGTCGGCAGCGGACGTCGCTCCCGGTTTCGCGGCATGGCAGCGCCAAAGGCCGTTTGCCCTCATTGGGCTGCCTCGCGCAGCAGCGCTTTCATCTGCCTGACGGCCTCGCGCATGCCGACGAACACCGCGCGCGAGACGATCGCGTGTCCGATGTGGAGCTCGCGCACGCCGGGCAACGCGGCGACAGGCTGCACGTTGAAATAATTGAGCGCATGCCCGGCGTTGAACCGCATGCCGGCCTGGCGAATGGCATCGCCCGCGGTGCGGATCCTCGCGAGCTCCTCCACCACCGGCGCGCTTTCGGGATCGCGTCCCTTCACGTGGAATGCGTGCGCGTACGGGCCCGTATGGATCTCGCAGACCTTGGCGCCGATGCGCGCGGAGGCTTCCACCTGCCTCAACTCGGCGTCGATGAACACGCTCACCCGGATGCCGGCGTCCGCAAGCCTCTTGACGACTCCGCCGAGCCTCGCTTCCTGGCCGGCCACATCGAGACCGCCTTCGGTGGTGATCTCCTCGCGTCCCTCGGGCACCAGCATGGCCATCTCGGGCTTCAACCGCACCGCGATGTCGATCATCTCGCGGGTGGCCGCCATCTCCAGGTTGAGCTTGATGTGAACGAGCTCGCGCAGCCGCCGCACGTCCTCGTCCTGGATGTGGCGGCGATCCTCGCGCAGGTGGACGGTAATGCCGTCCGCTCCGCCCAAGTGCGCTTCGACGGCTGCCCACACCGGGTCGGGCTCGTAGGTGCGCCGCGCCTGCCGCAGCGTCGCGACGTGGTCGATGTTGACACCGAGCTCAATCACGGTCGTTCTTCTCCTGTTCCAGGCGCGTATCGAGCGCCTGCAGCTCCTGGACGACGCGGCGACTTTCCACGCCGCGCTGTTCGAGGTAATGATCGAGAACCTCGCGCATCAGTCGCTTTGCCTCGGCCGCGGTCTCGGCATCCGCGTAGCGACCATCGGCCAGCGCCAGCAACGTCGCGCCTCGCACCACCGGCCCGCGGCCAATCGGGTCGGCCGATGCGTGGCGCGCACCGCGATCGAAGGCGTAATGGTAACGCGCGGCAGGATCGATCGGGCCGCCGGTGTCGGCCTCGCGCGCGAGCGGCAGCGCATAGCCCAACTCGGCGAGCAGCAGAATCTCGAAGCGCCGCAGCACCGGCGCCTCTTCATTCCCCGCGGCGAGGTCGGCAAGCGCCGACTCGTAGCACGCGAATAGGCGCGGATGCGGATCTTCCCGCGGCAGGAGCTTGAGCAGGAGCTCGTTCAAGTAGAAGCCGCAGACGAGCGCCGAGCCGCCGATTCTCGCGAGCCCTCCCCGCCATTCCGCATGCAGCAGCGTCTTCAACTCCTGTTGACCCGACCAGGACAGGAGCAGCGGCTGGAACCCCTGCAAGAGCCCCCGCAATTCCGAGCGCGGGCGGCGCGCCCCGCGCGCCACCATGGCGACCCGCCCGTATTCTTCGGTAAACGCCTCGACGATCACGCTCGTCTCGCGATACGCAAACGTGTGCAGGACGAATGCCGGCTGGTCGTCGCGGCGCAACGGTTGGGCGCGGGTGGCCATCGGACTCTTTGGACGTTCTAATATCCGAAGCGCTTGAGCTGCGCGTCATCGTCCGCCCAGCCGCGCGCCACACGCACGAAGACCTCGAGGTAGACCTTTCCGCCGAACAGCCGCTCCATGTCCGACCGGGCGGCCGAGGCTGCGTCTTCGCCGGACGCTGCCCCTGGCAGCTGGGGCGGCTGTGCGAGGAGGAAGCGCCGCCCTGGCGCAGGGTCGGCGAGGATCTGCGCATCCGGTGCCACATCGCGGAAGGCGGGGTGGATGCGATGGCGGCCCGGGACGTGAGCGACGGATTGGAAGCCAGGATGGCGAGGGGAGCGATACCATGAAGATTGCGCGCATCGAGGTGTTTTTCCTGCGCTACAAGTACGCGGATCACCTGCGCTATCAGTTCACCGGCGGGCGGGTCGAGACCCTCGATCTGGCGCTGATCCGCGTCACCTCGGA
>Ga0207689_10005084_pt1 | contig 11839 bp, 12 predicted proteins | sample KBSMisM52_FD_184312 | JGI IMG/M metagenome (GOLD analysis project Ga0207689, IMG submission 184312) | Miscanthus rhizosphere microbial communities from Kellogg Biological Station, Michigan, USA - KBS Miscanthus M5-2 (SPAdes) (version 2) | ecosystem: Host-associated > Plants > Roots >... | reverse complement strand
ACGAAGGACTGTTCCGCGCCTACTCGTCGGTCGAGTTCCTTTCTCCGGTCCGGGCCGGCGACTACCTGGAAGTCGAGGCGGAGCTGACGCGCGTCGGAAAGACGTCGCGGGAGATGCGGTTCGAGGCGCGGAAGGTGATCGCTCCGGCGGCGTCGGACTCGGCGTCGTCCGCGCGCCTCATCGAACCGCCGCTCGTTGTCGCGCGCGCGACGGGAACGTGCGTCGTTCCGCTCGAGCGCCAGAGGCAGCGCCCGTGAGCGACGAGCTCGTCATCACGGTCGCGGGAGTGGGCGCCGAGGTCACCCGGAAGCAGCTGCCGCACCTGCCGCTCCTCCCCGAAGAGGTCGGCGAAGAGTACCGACGCGCGTTCGACGCAGGCGCCACGCTCGGGCACGTCCACGGCCGCCGCCCGGACGGGACCCCGACTCAGGACCGCGAGACCTTCCGGCTCTACTCGGAGGCGATCCGTTCCCGCTGCCCGATCCTCCAGCAGTTCTCGACGGGCGGCGCGGTCGGGATGGGCGTCGAGGAGCGCATCGAGGCGCTGGAACTCCGGCCCGAGATGGCGACGCTCACCCTCGGGACGTGCAACTTCGGAGACGAGGTCTTCGAGAACTCCCTCCCGACGATCCGGACCATCCTGGACCGCCTGAAGAAGTTCGAGATCGTCCCGGAGCTCGAGATCTTCGACGACGGAATGCTCGCGACGGCGGACGTCCTCTTCGCGAAGGCTCTCCTGACCGCGCCTGCGCACTTCGACTTCGTGCTCGGGGTCCCCGGCGCCGCCGCGGCCACCGCGGAGAACCTGCTCCACTTCGCCCGTTCGATCCCGGCCGGCAGCACGTGGACGGTCGCCGGCATCGGGCGGCGGCAGACGGCGATGGCGACCCTCGCGATCGCGATGGGCGGGCACGTCCGCGTCGGCTTCGAGGACAACATCTACTACCGCAAGGGGGAGCTGGCCGACTCGAATGCGCGATTCGTCGAGCGGGTCGTCCGCATCGCACGCGAGGTCGGCCGGGAGCCGGCGACCGTGGACCAGGCCCGCGCCCTCCTGCGCCTTCCGGCCGTCGCGTGAGCGCGCCCGCGACTCCGATTCCCGCGGCCGCGGAGGGGTCCGCGTCCGACACCGGCCTCGAGCGGGGATTGAACATGTGGGACACGACCCTGCTCGTCCTCGGGATGGTCCTGGGAGGCGGGATCTTCCTGACGCCGGCGGCGATCGCCCGGGCGCTCCCCGCGTCCGGCTGGATCCTCGCCGCGTGGGTCGTCGGCGGCCTGCTGTCGATCGCCGGGGGTTTCGTCTACGCGGAGCTCGGCGCGATGATGCCGGAGCCGGGCGGCATGTACCTGTACATCGGACGGGCGTTCGGTCCGCTGCCCGGCTTCCTCTACAGCTGGATCTCGTATTTCGTCATCCTCGCCGGCGCCGGAGCCGCCGTCGCGATCGGCTTCGCCGAGTACTTCTCGGCGTTCTTCCCCTCGCTCTCCACGAAGAACGTGCTCTTTGCGGTCGGCGGGTTCGACGTCTCGGCCGGACAGCTCGTCGCCGTCGCCGCGGTGCTCCTCCTCTCGGCCACGCAGTACGTCGGCATCCGGGAGGGATCCCGGATCCAGGGATTTCTCACTTCGCTCATCGTCGCCGCCCTCGTCGCTCTCACTCTCGGAGGTCTGTTCGCGAAAGCTTCTCCAGACGTTTCGGCTTCCGCGCCGTCCGCCGGCCCGATCTCGCTCGCCGCGTTCGGGACCGCGATGGTCGGCGTCTTCTGGTGCTACTACGGCTGGAGCGAGATCGCCGCCGTGGCCGGAGAGGTGCGCCGGCCGAGCCGCAACCTGCCGCTGGCTCTCATCGGCGGCACGACGCTCGTGATGCTCCTCTACGTCGGCGCCAATTTCGCGTTCCTTCGGACGATGTCGGTCGGCGATCTCGCGCAATCCGGCCATCCGGCCACGGTTGCGGCGACGACCCTTTTCGGATCGGGCGCCGCCATCGCCGTCGCGCTCGCGGTCGCGGCGGCGGCCGCGGGCTGCCTCTCCGCCTCGATCGTTCCGGGTCCGCGGATCGCGTTCGCTCTCTCTCGGGACCGCCTGTTCTTCCCGCGTTTCGGCCGGGCGCATCCGCGCTTCCACACACCGGCATTCGCGACCGTCGTTCAGGCGATCTGGATGTCGCTCCTGTGCCTTTCGGGCCGGTACGACCAGCTCTACACGTATGCGACGTTTGCGGTCATCCTCGCTTACACCGCGACGGGGATCTCGCTCTTCGTGTTCCGGCGCCGGCTTCCCGGTGCGCCGCGCCCGTATCGGTGCTGGGGGTATCCGGTCGTTCCGCTCCTCTTCGTCCTGTCTTCCGCGGCGCTCGCGGTCAACACCGTGCGCGAGCAGCCGAAGGAGACGCTCGCGGGTGCCGTGATCCTCCTGCTGGGCGTTCCGGTGTACTTCTGGAGAAGGTCGGCCCAATGAGCCGGGCTTTCGCCGCGCTGCTCCTCCTGATCGCGGCAGCGACGGCGCCGCCGACGCCCCCGGTCGGGTTCAAACCCGATCGCGCGAAGTGGCAGCTCGATTACGAGCGCCGGCTCCTCGCGTTGCCGCGGCCCGAGGAGTGCGACGCGCTCCTGCGCGAACTGACGCGCGCCCCCCACCTCGCCGGCACCGACGGAGGACGGCGCGTTGCCGACTTCGTCGCCGCCGAGTTCCGCAAAGCGGGGCTGAAGGTCGAGACGCCGACCTACGACGTCCTGCTGTCGTATCCGAAGAGCGCGAGCCTGACGATCGTGGGAGAGCCGGAGGTGCGCCTCGCCCGCTCCGAAGAGGCGATCGCCTCCGACGCCGACTCGGCGATCGGTCCGACCTCCCTACCCTGGAACGCGTACGCGCCGTCGGCCGACGTCAGCGCCGAGGTCGTCTACGTCAACCACGGCGCCGCGGAGGACTACGACCGGCTCGCCCGGATGGGCGTCGACGTCCGGGGAAAGATCGCGCTCGCCCGCTACTTCGGCGGATACCGCGGAGGGAAGTCGCTCGAAGGGGAAAAGCGCGGCGTCGCGGCGATCCTCGTCTACTCGGACCCGCGCGAGGACGGCTGGTTCCAGGGCCCGGTCTATCCGGAGGGTCCGTGGGGACCGGCGTCCCACGTCCAGCGCGGCGCGAACGTCTACGACTTCCTCGTCCCCGGCGATCCGCTGACTCCGGGGTGGCCGTCCACCGCCTCCGCGCGGCGGATTCCCGAGTCCGAGTCGACGATCCTTCCGAAGCTGCCGATGATGCCGCTCTCCGCGCGCGATGCCGCGGAGCTCCTCCGGCGCCTGCGCGGGCCGGCGGTGCCGACGGAGTGGCAGGGGGTTGCGATTGCCGACACGTACCGGATCGGGCCCGGGCCGGTGCGGGTCCGGTTGCAGGTCGAGAACACACGCGAGCGGCGGACGATCCGGAACGTCATCGGAGTCCTCGAGGGAACGGACGCGCGCGCGCAGAAGGTGATCCTCTCGAATCACCACGACGCGTGGGTCTACGGCGCGGTCGACCCCTCGTCCGGGACCGCGACGATGATCGCGCTCGCGCGCGCGCTCGGGCGCCTCGCCCGCGAGGGACTTCGCCCGCGCCGGACGATCGTTTTCGGGGAGTGGGACGCCGAGGAGTACACGCTCACTGGATCGACGGAGTGGGGGGAGGAGCACGAGTCGGACCTCATCCGCGATGCCGTCGTCTGCATCAACGTCGACGCCTCCACGTCGGGCAGGGACTTCTCCGCTTCCGCCTCACCGACGCTCGCCGCGGTGATCCGCGAAGCCGCCGGGATCGTTCCGGATCCGGGCGCGCCGGGAAAGACGGTCGCGGACTCCTGGCGCGAGCACGCGGGCGCGAAGAACGTGCGCAGCTACGCGTCGGGAGAGCGCACCGGCGACGAGCTCCCGATCGCGATCCTGGGAAGCGGATCGGACTACACGGTCTTCTTCAACCGCCTCGGGATCGCCTCGATGGACATCCTTTTCGACGGTCCCTACGGCGTTTATCACTCCGTCTACGACTCGTACGGCTGGATGTCGCGGCACGGCGACCCCGGATTCCGCTACCACGCCGCCATGGCTCGGCTCGCGGGCCTGCTCGCGTTGCGCTTCGCCAATGCGGACCTGCTGCCGTTCGATCCGTCCGCCTACGGGCGCGAGATCGCGACCTACGCAAAGGACCTGGCGGCGGCGCCGGCCGGCCGGCCCTACGCCGGGGATCTCGCGCGACTCTCCGCCGCCGCCGAGCGCTGGGCGACCGAGGCGAAGGCGACCCGCGACGCCGTCGCCGCCGACCTCGCGTCGGGGCGCGCGGACGCGGGACGGCTTCGCGGCGTGAACGAGTGGCTGCTCGGCCTGGAGCGGGCGGTCTCGGATTCCGCCGGACTCCCGGGCCGGCCCTGGTTCCGGCACCTGATCTACGCGCCGCTGCCGTCGTACGCCGCCGAAACGCTCCCGGCGATCCGGGAGGCGGGCGTCCGCGGGGACGCTGCGGCCGCGCGCGCCGAAATCCTTCGGCTGGAGTCCAGGCTCGAGCGCGCCGCGGAGGAAGCCCGAAAGCTTCGCTAGGTCTTCTTCGCGGCGACGCGTTCGCGTACTGCCTGGACTTCGGGATGCTGGAAGCCGAGGAGCTCCGCGATCCGACGCGCGAGCTGCCCCTCGACCGCCGTCAGGACTCCGTCGGAGTACACGACGCCCCAGATCGCCTCGATTAAGAGCAGTCGTTGCTCACGCGAGAAGCTTTCGGTCACGAGACGCGTGAACTGGTAGAGATCGACGCTCGCCTTCCGCGCTTCCTCCGCGAGCCGCAGGACCTCGCGAACGTCGCCTTCCGCGACGTTCAGGTCCTCACGCGCGTGGCGCGCGATTCGATCGCGCTCATCGGCGGTGAACGTCTCATCGGCGTGCGCAATCTCGAGCAGCAGCGCGCACGCCGCGATCGCGACCGGATCCGGGCCACCGGCCGTCGGGTCGGGCGACTTCGAAAAAAAGGAGCGGAGCGCCTCGAAAACCACGGGGCGAGTCTAAACGGATTCTCAAGTTTCCTCGGAAAAACGGCGGTTTCGGGAAACTTTCGACACCCCCTGTGCGTAGTGGAGAGATGGAGTTACACATGAATCGCCGCGAGCTCGAAACCCTTTTCCTGACCCTGGAGTCGACGCCTGCCCTTCTTGCCCGCGCAGCGGCGGAGCTTCCGGAGGACAGCGTGCGACAGCGCGGCACGACCGGCGGCTTTTCGCTCGTCGAGCACGTCTGGCATCTCGCCGATCTGGAGCGAGAGGCGTACGCGGTGCGCATCCGCCGCCTGCTCACGGAGGACGAACCCCTGCTTTCGAACTTCGATGGGGACCGCGTTGCGCGCGAAAGGCTCTATCAGCGGCGCGACCTCGCCGAGGGCCTTCTCGCTTTCACGCTGGCACGCACGCGGAACCTTCAGAAGCTGCGCGACGTCTCGGCCGAGGAGTGGAAGCGCGCCGGAAAGCAGGAGGGCATCGGCCGGGTCGAGCTCGCCGACGTGCCGCGCATGATGACCGAGCACGACCGGGTCCACGGCGTCGAGATCGCCGAGCTCGTGCGCGAGATCCGCGACCGGTTCGTGCCGCCGGCGACGTCCCCGCGGCCGGTTTCCGCGGTCGCCTAATCGGCGGCCCGCGCGCGGGCCGATCTCCTCTTCTTCATCCACTCCCGCCCGAACGCGATGATCCCGGGCAGGATCGAGAGGAAGACCACGATCAGGATGACGACCTCGATGTGCTCGCGCACGCCCGGGATCCGGCCCAGGAAGTAGCCGATCCCGGTCATCGAGGCCACCCAGAACACGCCGCCGAACACGTTGAAGGACAGGAACCGGCGGTAGTTCATCTCCCCCATTCCCGCCACGATCGGCGCGAACGTCCGGATGATCGGCATGAAGCGGGCGATGATGATCGTCTTGCCGCCGTGCTTCTCGTAGAAGTCGTGCGCCCGGCGCAGGTGGTCCGGGTTGAAAAGAAGCGATTTCGGCCGCTTGAAGAGGGCCGGGCCGACGCGCCGCCCGAACCAGTATCCCGCCGTGTCGCCCGCGACCGCCGCCGCCATGAGAAGGGCGTTCAGCGACCAGATGTTCAGCTTCCCGGCCGCGGCGAAGACACCCGCCGTCACCAGGAGCGAGTCCCCCGGCAGGAAGAACCCCACCATGAGGCCGGTCTCCGCGAAGACGATTGCGGTCATCGCGGTCAGGCCGCCGACGCGGACGAGAGTCTCGACGTCGGTGACCCGGTGAAAGAGGTCTCGGAACCAGTCCATCCGGATCAGTCGGACGGGTATCGCGCTTCGACCACTGAGGAGATTCCGCCGCGCGAAGAAAAACGGCCGACGACGGTCATCCGTTTCGGACGGCACGCGGCCACGCAGTCGCGCAGGATGCGGTTGACCGCGTTCTCGTAAAAGATGCCGACGTTGCGGTAGGCGACCACGTAAAGCTTCAGCGACTTCAGCTCGAGGCAGAGGGCATCCGGAACGTAGCGGATCGTCAGGTGTCCGAAGTCGGGCAGGCCCGTCTTGGGGCAGATGGCGGTGTACTCCGGGATCTCCACCGCGATCTCGTAGTCGGGATACTGGTTCGGCCAGGTCTCGATCGGCGGGAGCTCCGCGTCGATCCCGGAGCGCGCGTGTTCCCCGGTGTACTCGGGCATCAGCCGGCCGACTTCGCCGCGGTCGCGGGGGCCCCGCGGAACTCGGCCTGGAGGATCTCCTTGATCCGCGCCGCGGCGTCGCCGGGCTTCCCGCCTCCGACAGGCCGCCCGTCGACCTCCACGAGCGGGTAGGTCCACAGCGTCGTGGAGGCGAGGAAGACCTCGTCCGCCGTGAAGAGCTCTTCGACCGCGATCGGCCGCTCTTCCACGCGATAGCCGAGGCTCGCGGCGGCCTCGAGGGCCGCGCCGCGCGTCACGCCCGGAAGGATGCGCGGGCCGCGCGGAGCGGTGCGCACGACCTCCCTCGACCGCACGAAGAGGTTGGCCTTCGTTCCCTCCCAGGCGATCCCGTCGCGAACCAGGATCGCCTCGATCGCGCCGGCCTCCCGCGCCTGCTGCGAGGCGAGCACGTTCGGAAGGAGCATCACGGCTTTCACGTCGCAGCGTCCCCACCGCTCGTCCGGGACGAGGATCGCTCTCCCGCCCGCGGCCGACGGCGGCGGATCCGTCTTCCGCGCGAACGCGAAGACCGTCGGCGTCGTGCCCTCCGGCGGAAAGGCGTGGTACCGGGGCGCGGCGCCGCGCGACACCTGCGCATAGACGAGAGCGTCGGCGTCGCCCAGATCGTTCTGCTCGACGAGATGACCCGCGACCTCCGGGAAGAACGACGGCTCGGCCGCGATCCGGAGCGCCGAGAGGCCGTCGCGCATCCGCCCGAGATGCTCGGCCAGCCGGTAGGGACGGCCGGCGCCGTATCGAACGACCTCGTAGATCGCGTCGGCGAAGAGGAATCCCCGGTCCTCCGGCGAGATCTTCGCTTCCTCGCGCGGGAGGTATCGGCCGTTCAGGTAGACGATCACGCGCCGGCGATTGTAAGCGGAGCTCGGGCCGAGCCGGAGTGGAAGCCCTCGCTTGAAATCTCCTGTCCGCCGTTCGCGAAGCGAACGCCGCGGACCCGGTTTCAGTCTTCGCCGATCTCGCGCGGGTGCTCGGCGCGGCCGGCTTCCCGGGCCTTCCGGAACTCCTCGACCGCGCGCCCGAGGTCGACGCTGCCGGCGAGCAGGCGATACGCGTCCTCCGCGTGCGGAAGGGCCTCGGCGAGCGCGCGCCGGCGGTCGGCCCGCAGGAGATCGCGCGCTCCGGCGAGGGCCGCGGGGCTCGTCGCGAGAAGGCCCTCGACGAGGCGGTCGGTCTCGGACGGGAGATCCGACGGCGACAGCGCGCGCGCCGCGAACCCGGCGCTGGCGGCTTCCCGACCCGAGAGCGTGCGGCCGGTCAGGATCCACTCCGCCGCGCGCGCGCCGCCGATCCGAACCGGCAGAAGCGCGGACGCTCCCGGCGGGAAGCACGCCAGCCGGATCTCCGGGAAGCCGACGCGGGCGTCCTCCGTGACCAGGACGACGTCGCAAGCCGAGACGAGCTCGGCTCCCCCTCCCAGGCAGGCGCCCGAGACCGCCGCGACGGTGACCGCGGGGGTCTTCACCAGCGCGTTCAGCGCGTTGCGCATGGCGACCAGCATCTTCTCGATCGCCTCGCGTTCGGGGGCGTGCTCCGCGATCGAGACGCCCGCGGAGAACGCCCGCGGAAGGCCGGAGAGCACCAGCACGCGGGTTTCCGAGAGCTGCAGGAGCAGGCTCGCGAGCTCTTCGAGGGACGCTACGTCCAGAACGTTGACCGGCGGGAAGTCGATCGCGATTCCCGTGCGGCCGTTCGAAGACGTGACGTGGAAGGGCACGCCCCCTTCTACCTCAGGACGGGGTCTTGCCGCTCGGGGTGAGCGACGCCGGCGCGCGCGAAGGCGTCGCCGCCGGGCTCGTTGCCTTGTCCTTCTCGCGACGGTAGACCGCCAGGGCGTTCTTCAGGTGCGCGTCGGACATCGGGACGTTCGGGATCTTGTTGTCCGGCTCCCGCAGCCGGATCTCGACGAAATTCTCGGCGATGCCGGAACGCACGAGCTTGACGACGATCTCGTGCAGCGACCGGATGTAGGCGAGCGAATCCGCGAGGCCGGTCTTCGGGCCGATGAGTCCGTGGCCCGGGACCATCTTCTCGACCGGCGCGCCCGCCAGCCGCGTCAGGGCCTTCATCCACGCTTCCGCATCGGCTTCCGGGAGGTGGAGGTCCGGAAGCCGCCCGTTCAGCGCAAGGTCGCCCGCGAAGAGAACCTTCTCGTTCGGCAGGAGGACGACGAGGTCTCCGGTGGTGTGGGCCGGACCGAGCCACTGGACGTCCGCGCGGTGCCTTCCATCGAACAGGATCAGCCGTTCCGAAACCGTCATCAGCGTGGCGGACAGCCGCTTTCCGGACAGCGGGTCCGCGGGATCCTTCGACGCCTGCGTGATGTACGGCAGAACCGTCGGTGCTGCATTTTCCTGGCAGATCACCTGCGCGCCGGCCGCGACGAATGCCCGCGTGCCGGTCGAGTGGTCGGCGTGCGCGTGGGTGAGGATCAGATAGCGCACCGGCTTCCCGCCGGTCGTCACTCCGATCTGCCGCAGCACTTCCTTCGCCGTGGCGAGGTCTCCGCCGGAGTCCACTGCGACGACCCCATCGCCGTAGAGGAACCATCCCACGTTCGCGCCCCGGTCGGGCTGCGCGGCCCAGATGCCGTCGGCGACCTTCTGGACTGCGAGGGTCGTCTGCGCGGAGGCGGCGAAAGCGAAAAGGAGGAGGACCAGGGCGAGGCTCGAGGCGCGAAATCTCATGCGAACGGCTCCTGTCGTCGGCGTTGGGTCTTCCGAGAGCGCGTAAACCCCGGGGATCGCGGCCGAATTCCGGCCGGGCGCCCCCTTATTTCGAGGCTTTCCGCCGCCGCGCCTCGGCGACGAACTCCCGGAACAGGTTTCGCGACACCTCGTCGTTCGTCAGGTTCTCGGGATGCCACTGCACGGCGACCAGCCACCGGCCGTCGGGTGACTCGATCGCCTCGATCACGCCGTCCGGCGCGGTGGCGGACACGACGAGGCCGGCCGCGGGGTGATCGATCGCCTGGTGGTGCCGGCTGTTCACCTCGATCTCGCGCGCGCCGGCGATCTGCCCGAGGCGCGTTCCGGGCTCGACGCGGACCGTGTGATCGCTTTCGTTCTCCCGCTTGGGCCGCTGGTGCGCGACCTCCGACGGTCGCTCGAGCGGAAGGTCCTGCACGAGGGTCCCGCCGCGCGCGACGTTGATGACCTGGAGGCCCCGGCAGATCCCGAGGATCGGAACGTCGGACTCCCACGCCCCCTCGAAGACCGGGAAGTCGACCGAGTCGCGTCCGTGGTCGACTTCGACGTTGGCGCCCTCGAGAATCTCGCGGCCGTAACGGCCCGGATCCACGTCGTCTCCCCCGCCGATCACCACGCCGTCGAAGGCACCCCGAATGGTGTCGCCCGGCCGCAGAACGACGATCTCCTCGCGCCGCAGCCCGGCGGCGAGGAGCGCGCGGATGTAGTCGTTTTCTTCGGCGGGGACGTCGCCGTCGACCGCCAGGGCGATACGCACGTGCGGATTGTAGAGGTCTTCGGGCCTCAGGGCCTCTCGAACAGGACCGCCATACCCATGCCTCCCGACACGCAGAGCGTCGCGATCCCGCGCTTCGCGCCCCGGCGCTTCATCTCGTGAAGCAGGGTCGTCGCAATACGCGCGCCGGTCGCTCCGATGGGATGACCGAGCGCGATCGCCCCGCCGTTGACGTTCAGGCGGGCCGGGTCGAACGGCAGCTCCCGCGCGCACGCGATCACCTGGGCCGCGAAGGCCTCGTTCAGCTCGATCAGGTCGACGTCGGAGATCGCGAGCTTCTGCTTCGCCAGGAGGGCGCGAAGCGCGGGCACGGGCCCGATTCCCATGCGGGCAGGCTCGACACCCGCCGACGTCCAGGCGACCACGCGCGCGAGCGGTTCGACGCCCGCGCTCCCGACCTCCTCTTCGGAAGCCAGCACGAGCGCGGCGGCGCCGTCGGTGATCCCGGAGGAGTTCCCGGCGTGCACCGTGCCGGATTCCGGATCGAAAACCGGCGGCAACTTCGCGAGCGATTCGGCGGTGGTGCCGGGACGCGGATGCTCGTCCGTCTCGACGACCATCTCTCCCTTGCGCCCCGCCACCTTGACCGGCGCGATCTCGTCGGCGAACCGGCCGGAGGCCATCGCCTCCGCGGCCCGCCGCTGGGACTCCGCGGCGAAGGCGTCCTGCTCGGCGCGGAGGATGCCGTACTCCCGGACCAGGTTCTCCGCGGTCTCCCCCATCAGCTGGCCGCAGAGCGGACACAGGAATCCGTCGCGGTACATTCCGTCCACGATCTCGGAGTCCCCCATCCGATATCCGAAGCGGCCGCGCGTCAGAAGGTAGGGCGTCGCGGACATGCACTCCGTGCCGCCCGCGAGCACGACCTCGCTCTCGCCGGCCGCGATCGAGAGCGCGCCGAGCGTGATCGCCTTCAACGAGGAGGCGCACGCCTTGTTGACGGTGTAGGCCGGGATCGAGTCCGGTACGCCGGCGCGGTGCGAGACCTGCCGGGCGGTATTCGGGCCGCCGCCCGCCTGCCGGGCATGGCCGAAGACGGTCTCGTCGACCGCGGCCGGAGGAAGTCCCGAGCGCTCGATGGCGGCGCGCGCCGCGACCTCGCCCAGGTCCGCTGCAGAGAGCGACGCGAACACACCGCCGAATTTCCCGATCGGGGTCCGGGCGGCCGAGAGCACGTATGCGGGTTTCAAGGTGTCAGGTTTGAAGGTATCAGGGGAACAGGTGTCCGGTCTCAGGTTTCAGGTGTCCGGGGCCAAGCCGCGACAACCATCCTGTGATGGTCAAAATTGCCGTCCAGAGCTATCGCGACCTGCTGGTCTGGCAGAAATCGGTGGAACTCGCGATCGGGTGTTATCGAGCGATCAAGAGTTTTCCGGCTAGTGAGCTGTACGGACTGACGAGTCAGATTCAGAGAGCGGCGGTATCGGTCGCCGCAAATATTGCTGAAGGACACGGCAGGAAAAGTCTGGGCGAGTATCTGCATCAGCTGTCGATTGCCCGCGGTTCCCTGATGGAGCTCGAGACCCACCTGATCATTGCGGCGCGACTCTCCTATCTACGGTCGCCAAAGACTCTGCTCGAGGACACCGCGGAGGTGGGCCGGATGTTGAACGGTCTGATTGCCCACCTCAAGAAGAGAGTAGCGGGCTCTCCTCTCCA
>Ga0207689_10005080_pt1 | contig 11847 bp, 12 predicted proteins | sample KBSMisM52_FD_184312 | JGI IMG/M metagenome (GOLD analysis project Ga0207689, IMG submission 184312) | Miscanthus rhizosphere microbial communities from Kellogg Biological Station, Michigan, USA - KBS Miscanthus M5-2 (SPAdes) (version 2) | ecosystem: Host-associated > Plants > Roots >... | reverse complement strand
AGTTTGGCCTGATTTTTGATGATTTCGTCCAAGCCATAGGGCCCGCCAATAATAAAAATCAGGTTTTTAGTGCTTTGCTGCATGCGTTCATTGAGAAAACCGGCAAATTCCAGTGATGTGAACTGTTTGCCGCGTTCATCCAGAGCCAGCATATAACTGTCTTTGGTAAGGTGTTTGAGGATTTCCGCGGCTTCCTTGGCTTTGACCATTTTGCGCCCGGCTTCCGGGTCGCCTTTGGGGATTTCGACCTCTTTTAAAGTGACAGTTTCTATTGTTATTAAAGGTTTGAGCCTTTTGAGATATTCGGTCTCTGCCTCCTGGAAAAAGGAGTGTTTGGTTTTGCCTACCTGGATAATGGTGAGTTTCATGACTCTATGCTAGCATAGGTTCGTTTTTGTAACCTTTCTTTTTATGGCATCAGAATTTTCTTTTGATATCGTTTCGCAGTACGACCAGCAGGAACTGGTTAACGCTGTTGATCAGGTGAAACGAGAGATCGGGAATCGTTATGATTTTAGAGGAACAAATACTGAATTGACTTTGAACGATAGCGATATTACGGTTATGGCTCCAGATAATATGAAACTTAAGGCTGTGCAGGATGTGCTGTTTCAAAAACTGGTGAATCGCAAACTTTCGCCAAAAATTCTGGATATTCAGGAGCATGAACCGGCTGCGGGAGGAATGCTGCGTCAGGTGATGAAACTTGTGAAGGTGATGAGTCAGGAGAATGCCAAGGAGGTGAGCAGAATTATTAAGGAGAATTTTCCAAAGGTGAAAGCGTCGATTATGGGTGATGCGGTGCGTGTGTCTTCTAAAGATAAAGATAATTTACAGGCGGTGATTGCGTACTTTCAAAAATATGAAGGACTGAAGGTTCCCGTTGCGTTTACGAATTACCGCTAATGAAGAGAGGTGATCTTTTAACGGTTCAGATCGAGAGCCTGGCTTTTGGCGGTGAGGGTATTGCACGCGTTCAAACTGAGCAGGGTAGTTTTGTGGTTTTTGTTGAAGATACGGTGCCAGGCGATACGGTGGAGATCGAGTTGGGTTCGCAGAAACGGAATCATGCTTTTGGATATGTGAAGAAAATAGTGCAGCCAAGTCCGAAGCGTATTGTAGCGAGGTGTAAACATTTTGGGTCTGTGCGTGAAGGTGGTTGTGGCGGGTGTTCATTGCAGTTTTTGTCGTATGCGGATCAGTTGAGTATTAAAGAGCAACAGGTTCGGGATGCGATGGTGCGGATTGGCGGATTTAGCGGCGAGGTGGTTTTGCCGATTCTGGGATGTAAAATGCCGTGGTACTACCGTAATAAAATGGATTTCAGTTTTAGTAGAACTCTTGATGGAGTGCTGGGATTGGGTCTGCATGTGAAACGCCGGCATCATGATGTGATCGAGCTGGAGGAGTGTTTTTTGTTTGCGCCATACGTCGGAGCTTTTGTTACTTGCGTGAGAGATTTTTTCAGGTCATTGGATAAGCAAAAGGTTCTTGATGCGGAAATGACACTGTCTTCTTTGGTTTTGCGTGAGGGGAAAAATACGGGTGAGGTGATGGTGAATTTGATTGTGGAAAATGGTGAGGTGAATTTTTTGAGTGATTTTACGGCGATGGTGCGGGACTTTTTTAAGAGAGAGGTGGAGACTTCACAGACTCTGGTTCGCAAACTGACTTCCGTGTATTTCACTCATATCCGGAATAAAAAGGGGCAGCGCAAATCCATGGAAGAGACCGTTTTATGGGGTGAGCCGGTAATTCATGAAGTGTTACATCTGGATGATGGGTCTAATCTTTCTTATGAGATTCATTCGCAGGCGTTTTTTCAGCCGAACACTACGCAGGCACAACTTCTTTATAGTGAGGCGGTGCGGGCTGCTGGATTGAGTGGCAAGGAAACTGTGTTTGATCTTTTTTGCGGAACTGGAACGATCGGACTTTTTTGTGCTTCGAAGGCTGCGAAAGTTGTGGGGATTGAGATGAATGAAAAAGCTGTTCGAAATGCCGAAGCAAATGCACTGCATAATGGTGTTAAGAATATCGGGTTTATTGTTGGAGATGTTCTGGAGAAATTGCCACAGATTCAAGCCAAGCCGGATGTGGTGATTCTTGATCCACCACGAGCAGGCTTGCATGAGGATATTATTCAGCATGTTGCAGATTTTGGGCCTGAACGAGTTGTGTATGTTTCCTGTAATCCAACAACCCTGGCTCGCGACCTGCAACTTTTTGGCAAAGCCGGATATAGTTTGAAATCTGTGAAACCTGTGGATATGTTTCCACAGACTTACCATATAGAGAATGTGGCTTTGCTTGAAAAAAACTGATTTAGGTTTTGACTATCCGTTGTTGGATTGATTTTGATTTCAAAAAAAGCCCCTCATTGCTGAAGGGCTTTTTTATTATCTTTCAAAACTATTACTCTTTAGAAGCTATACGACGGCGTGGAGTTGCCTTTTTCATTGGCATCTCTTTCATAGACATATCTTTCATTGGCATAGATTTTTTTGGCATTTCGCATTCCCCTTCACAGTTGGAGTCGCCACATGCGCAGCTTCCGCCACAACAATCACAACCACCACCACAGCAAGGATCTTTTACACCACATGCAGCTACTTTTTTCACAGCAGCAACAACTGCAAACATAAAGAAGGTTGTACTTATATCCTGGAGGAAGAAGAGAACTTTCAAGTGAGTAGCCATACCTGGGTCAACAACCGGAATCCATGGCTGACCAAAGAAGCCCCATACAAACATGACGAGGACGAGTAAAAATTTGAGAATGAGCATCAGTCCCACGAAGTGGCAGAGGCCCGAAACAACCTTAGGTTTAAACATAGGGTGAAGTTAAAAAATAGTTTATTTTGGAACTAAGGGATATTTTAGTACAAGTTACTTTTTTTTGCGAGATTTTTTTATTGGAATAGCTTTTGAAATTTTCGTTTTGTTTTTTTTGAGAAAATTTTCTTTCAACCACGATTCAGCTTGAGGCCTGGTTTTAATTTTTTCTTCCAATTGTAGTTCATGAAGTTCATCGAGGATCTGGCCGATTTTTTTACCGGGTTTGATGTCGAGAATTTTCATAACGTCTTCTCCTTTGAGGAGTGGCACAGGCGGATGAGGCATGACTTTCAGACAACGGCGGTACTCTTTCATCACCTGGTTTACCAGAGACATATCACCGGGAACTGTACCTGCTACATCGGCTTTGCAGACGGCCATCAAATTTAAAAACCAGGGATGCAAAAACCATTTTCGTTTTTTGCCTTCGGGCATTTTTAAAAGTTCCACCAGCATCATGTGATGTTGGGTGAGCCAGACAACCTCTTCAATAAATTTTCTGGAGTAATGAAGTCGGTTGAGAATTTTCCGGGCGATTTCACCGGATTTTTCGGCGTGGTGGTTGTAGCGGATGCGTTCTTCAACCGTAAATGTGATAGTTTTTCCAACATCGTGTAAAAGGGTTGCCCAGCGGACAGCGAGTGAAGTTTCCGGAGCGAGTGATTTCAAAGCCATCAGTGCGTGTGTCCAGACGTCGCCTTCGGTGTGGTATTTGTAGGGTTGGGCCAGGCCTTTCATAGCGGCCAGCTCGGGAAGAAGAATTTCCATGACACCCAGGTCGTACATATCATCAAAAGCTTCTGCGGCGTGTTCGGTGACGAGCATTTTATCCAGTTCATTGGCAATTCGCTCCTTGGCAACTTTATCGATGACGAGTTTGGAATTTTGGTGAAGGGCGGTGTAGGTTTTTGGTTCGTATTGGAAATTGAACTGATTCTTAAAACGGATGGCGCGGAGAATGCGGAGGTGGTCCTCGAGAATTCTTTCATGCGGGTTGCCGATGAATCTGATGAGACGTGCTTCCAGATCTTTTTGGCCGCCGACGTAGTCCAGAATTTTATCGTCGATGGGGTCGTAGAACATGCCGTTGATGGTGAAGTCGCGGCGTTTGGCATCTTCCTGGGCGTTGGTGAACATGATGGCGTCGGGGCGTCGGCCGTCGCTGTATCCGGCGTCCGATCTGAAGGTGGCAATCTCAAAATGATGGCCGTTTTTGACGGTCATAATGACACCAAACTGTTTGCCAACCGGTATGGTGTATTCCAGAAGTTTTTCGATTTCGTCAGGCTTGGCACTGGTGACGATATCGTAATCTTTTGGCTTGATGTTCAGCAGAATGTCACGCACGCAGCCGCCCGCCCAATAGGCCTCATGACCGGCCTTGCGGAGAATTTTTATGATCTCAATAGAGGTTGGCAGCATACTTCGGCTATTGTAGCATAGTGGCATGGATACATTGAATAACTATCAGGAGAGAGAGGTACCGTTTTTTGGAAAAAATAAGTCGGGTTTGCCGCTTGGCGATGAGGAGACTTTTCGCGAGATTTTACCTTCGGAAAATTTGGATGAGGCACATGATGAACTTGTTGAAATAAACGACGAAGTTTTAACGCGAGCGATTAATGTGAAGCGTGGATGGACAGATGATTCAAAATTGTACTTACGAAAACCGGCTCTGGAGCTCTTGAAAGAGTATGACCGGATGCTTAAAGAAGCGTTTGGTTGGAGAGTGCGCGTGGTGGATCCATACCGACCATGGACGATTCAGAAAAAAGGTTTTTGCTGGGGTGTTCAGAAGGTTGTTCAAAATCAGGGTGGGGTATGGGAAGATTTTGTGGCAATGGCGAAACGCTGTTTGGGTGGCAAAGGTACTCCTGAAGAAATTGAAAAAGTTTTACAGTGTTTTCAAGATGGTGATGAGTTTTTTTCTTTTGTAAAACCTTTGGCGTATGACGCGAGTAAGTTTGTAGTTGATGTACCTGAGCTTCTGATTTCCGGGGCCGCAAATTTTGGTTGGGTGGATTTGCCTTTGGATAAGTATGCTTTAACACCGCACAGTACGGGTGGTGTTGCAGATTTGGAATGGATTGATGAAAAAACAGACCTACTGATAAATGTGGGCGTACCGGTGGACACACAAGGGTTGCCATCGGCATTCCCCTACTTTGAAGATAAAGTTGCACCTGTGCTGAAACCAAAAGTTCAGGGGACTGATCTGCAGAGTCTGGATGGACGGAAAAAATATTATAAGGAGATGATCCGGAAAAATGAGCCTGTGCAGGAGTACTTGAAAAAGACCGGGGTTACAGTTGAACAGGTATTGGAATCTGATGAGTCTTTTGATGAACTGTGGAATGCGATTCAAAAAAATCGCCGTTTGGTGGCAAATATGGCTGCGGAACTTGGCATTATTTTTTATGGATTGGAGTCATGGCATGCGGATTTTCATAATGAGCGCGGCGGGGTTGATGTTTCGAAAGGTGTGAATGGCGGACCAGGTTATGCGATTCACATTGGCAAAAAGAGTTGCGCCTGGGGAAATGCGACGAAACTTTGGGAAAAGTTGTGTTAAGTCCAGTGTTTTGAGTCGAGGATTTCTTGACTTTGTTTTGGGGATTTTTATAATGCCCGCACATTTAATTTTATTTATTATATGTTTGAAACAGGATCAGAAAGCGGATATGTAGTGGTTAAGGTCGGAAGCAATGTAGTGACACGATCGGTTGAGGATACTGATCGGAAAACCCGCATCGACCGTAATGTGATGGAAAATATTGCCCAGGATATTAGCACGGTGATGAATGGCAAAGGCCATAAAGTTATTTTAGTGAGTTCAGGAGCTGTGGCTGCCGGACGTGAACATATTGTGATGCCGGAAAATATTGATCCGATTGCTAAAAAGCAGGCTCTTGCCGCTGTGGGACAGCCGGTATTAATGCAGGAATGGGCCCGGTTTTTTTCTACTGCGCACCCAAGTAGATTAACTTCTCAACATCTTCTTACTTGGTCCGATTTCGATAGTGTGACGAGGAGCGGCAATATTGCAGGTGCTTTTCATGCTTTGCCTGATTCTGTTGTTCCGATTGTTAACGAAAATGATCCGGTTGCGACTGAAGAGCTAAAGCTTGGCGATAACGATCAGTTAGCTGCGGATATTGCCAGGTTGATGAAGGCAAAGTTTCTGGTTCTTTTGACGGATGTTGACGGTGTTTTTGATAAAAATCCAAGTGAACCGGGTGCTCAATTGATTGAGCAGATTGATGCTGCAACATTGACTCCTGATTTTATTAAATCTCTTGGGATTGGTGCCAGCACTAACGGTACCGGTGGCATGGCCAGCAAATTAAGTGCCGCTAAAAAAGCCACTTCTGCAGGTATTACTACTTTTATTGCGAATGGGAAAAAAGAGGGCACTCTGACCACCATTGCGAAGGGTGGTAAAACCGGAACACGGCTGGAGGGTTTGGGTAGAATGAAGGCTTAGTTGTCGGGTCTCCCGTTTTGAGACCTTCAATGGTATATTAGAACCGATGAAAATTCTTGGAATTGAGACTTCGTGTGATGAAACGGCCGCAGCTGTGGTTGAAAACGGCACGGTTGTTCATTCAAATGTGATTGCTTCACAGGTGGATCTGCATCATAAGACGGGCGGCGTAGTGCCCGAAGTTGCGGCGCGTGAGCATGTTTTAAAAATTACTCCTGTAATTGAGGAGGCATTGCAACAGGCCGGAATGACTTTGGATGATATCGATGCGATTGCGGTGACGCAGGGGCCGGGTTTATTGAGTTCGCTGGTGATTGGTGTGACGGCGGCTTCGGCTTTGAGTATGGCAACAAATAAGCCTTTGATTCCGGTGAATCATATTGCGGGTCATATTTATGCCAACTGGCTGGGAGAAAAAGCAGATGATCCGATTGAGTTTCCGGCGATGGTTTTGACGGTTTCCGGAGGGCACAATGAGCTGGTTTATATGAAGTCACATGTTTCGTTTAAACTGATTGGTGAGACCCTGGATGATGCGGCGGGTGAGGCTTTTGATAAGGTGGCGCGCATTCTGGGGCTGGGATATCCGGGAGGACCGATTATTTCCAGAGTTGCCATGAACGGCAATAAAAAGCGGTTCGATTTCCCTCAGGCACATATGGGAAAGGCCAGTTATGATTTTAGTTTTTCCGGACTTAAAACTGCGGTTTTGAATGTTGTAAAAGAGGAACATGCACGTGAAGGGGTTTTGAGTGAGGAGTTTATTGCTGATTGTGCTGCGTCTTTTGAGGAGGCGGCTTGCCGTGTACTTTCGAATAAATTATTGCGGGCAGCTGAAGAGTATAAGGTGAAAGAGGTGCATCTGGCCGGCGGAGTTTCTGCTAACCGAAGGCTTCGCGCCATGGTTCAGGAAAAGATTGAGCAGAGTTATTACTACAACGCTTTGGGCAAGAAAGTGAAATTGCATCTGAAGCCAAAACTGCGTTTTGCTGAAAATATTGCCTTCTGTACCGACAATGCGGCAATGATCGCTTCGACGGCTTTCTTCCATTATAAAAAGGCTCCGCACCATTATGTGAAACCTTTCCCGATTCTGGCAGATCCGAATATGAGGATTTACGGGTAATTTCCGGCGGCAGATATAACAAAAACCCTTTTTGTTCTGCCAAAAAAGTGATACACTCCTCCTGATCTTTTAGTTAATATTTATCGTATGTCGAAATCCTACGACCAAGCTGACGAAGCTGATGAAGGCGAACAACGTACCCAGGTACCTCCGTTCCAGACACCAAAAGGCGTGCATGACATTCTGCCTGCGGATCATGAGTATCACACATTTATTAAAAAGGTTGTGCGTCACCGTTGCCGCCAGGCCGGTTTCCGCCGTATCACCACTCCGATGTTTGAGTTTACCGAGGTTTTCAAACGCAGTCTTGGAGATACAACGGATATCGTGAGTAAAGAGATGTATACGTTTCAGGATCGTAAAGGCCGCAGTTTGACACTGAAACCTGAAAGTACAGCCGGTGTTGTTCGTGCTTATATTCAAAACAATATGAAGGAGTGTGCTCAACCGGTTGAGCTTTATTATATTGAGCCGCATTTCCGTTATGATCGTCCGCAAAAGGGCCGTTACCGCCAGTTCTGGCAGTTCGGTTTTGAGGTGATCGGTGAAAGCGATGCAGCTCTTGATGCCCAGGTTATCCAGCTGGCTTATAAGATTCTGGATGATCTTGGTATTGCCCAGATTTTTACTTTGCAATTAAACACTATTGGTACATCTGAAGAGCGTGGGAAGTTTATGGAAGCTTTGAAGGATTACTATTTTGGTAAAGAAAGATATTTGAGTCCAGATGATAAAATGCGTCTGGAAAAAAATCCGTTACGCATTCTGGATTCCAAACATGAAGATACAATTATTTTGAATCAGTCTGCACCAAAAATGATGGATTATTTTGGTGAGGAAACAAAAGCCTATCATGATGAACTGAAAGAGTATCTGGCTGAACTGAAAATTCCTTGGGTGGATAATCCGGGTTTGGTTCGCGGACTGGATTATTACAGCAAAACTGTTTTTGAGTTCTGGGATAAAACTGAAGGAGCGCAGAATGCCATTGGTGGCGGCGGACGCTATGACGGTCTGTTTGAAGTTATGGGTGGCGACCCGACACCGGCTTGTGGTTTTGCTGCGGGTATTGAACGTGTGATTGCCAATATGAAACGTGAAAAAATCCGTGTGCCTCGCAAAGATGATCTGCATGTTTTTGTAGCTCAGCTTGGTTATGAAGCCAAGAAAAAAAGTTTACCTTTGATTAAACAGCTGCGTGAAGAGGGCATCCGTACTATGGGTGCGCTTGGTAAAGGTTCTATTAAAGTTCAACTTCGCCTGGCTGATAAATTTAAAGTTCCTTACTGCGTTATTTTGGGTATTACCGAAGTGCGTGAAGGGACAGCTATTATCCGTGATATGAAAGTCGGCACTCAGAGAACTGTTCCGTTTGAAGATACGGTAGAAGAGGTTATTAAAGTTATCGGAGAAGAAAATCTTGATCGCTACACTCCAGGTGAAGCGATTTACTAGGAAAGATATTTAAAAAAGATTCACATTTTTTTGTGATTCCATGAAACAAAAAAAACTCTCAGAGAATACCCAAAAACTGCTCAAATTTTTATTACCCGCTCTTGGTGTAATAATTATTTTGGGTGTTATTTATGTTTCTTACTCACCTGTTTGGTTTCACCAGCAAACGTTGGCTGAATGTTTAACGGCGAAAGGTGTAACCATGTATGGTGCTGACAGCTGCTCTCACTGCCAGGATCAGAAAGCACTGATTGGAAAAGATTTTGAAAATATTCATTACATCAACTGCGAGTTTGATAAAAAGTTATGTGATTCGCGAGGTATAACCTCATATCCGATCTGGTCTTTTGGAAATAAGGTGCTTGTTGGTACGCAAACTAAGTCGGCGCTCGCTTCATTTGCCGATTGTCCAACAATTCCGTAAACTATAGATATTCTTAAGTTAGATTTTGAGATGAAAACAAAACTTTTTTTTAGTGTTTGGTCTGTGGTTTTAGTCGGGATTGTGGCTTTGCCTTTTGTGGCTCAGGCAGCCTCTTTTACTGATGTCGCTGAGAATACCGTGAACTATAATGCGGTTGAATATTTAAAAGCAAAAGGTGTGGTGAGTGGTTATCCGGACGGAAGTTTTCAACCGGAAAAAACTATTAATCGTGCAGAGGCCTTGAAAATTATTTTGCTGGCGAGTGGTCTTAACGGTGATTCGACGCAGACGATTGATTTTCCGGATGTTCATCCTGAGGACTGGTTTTATAATTACGTTCGACGTGGTGTAGAAAAGAGTATTGTGCGCGGATATGACGATGGAACCTTTAAACCGGCCAACAATATTAACCTGGCTGAGAGTCTGAAGATAATTCTTCTTTCTTTTGCTTTGGATTTGCCTGATTCTGTTCAGAATGATCCTTATCCGGATGTTCCAAAAACTATCTGGTATGCGAATTATGCCGAGTATGCGCGAGCCAAACAGATTGTCTGGTCTCAGGATAATGGTGACCTATCGGCCGGGCGTGATATTAAACGCGGCGAGTTTGCCCAGATTATTTACCGTTTGATGTACATCAAAGAAAAAAATCTGGATGTATTTCCTTTGAGCACAGACTGGCCGACGTATACTCACCCAAATGAGCATTATTCGGTGAAATATCCGTTTAGTTGGCAAAAACTGGAGGCCAGCATACATACGGTTTTCTGGAAACAGGATACGGGAAATTTCCAGGTAAATTTTGCAAGAGTGTTTCCGAATGCAGCTACTGTGGTTATTTCTATTGATCCGAATAATGATCGTCTGGCTTTCCAAGATTTTGTGGATCAGCATAATCCATCTACAAGTTCTGTCACGCAGACCATGACGTTGAATGATTATCCGTTTGCTGTGATCTCTCACCCGGATAATCCGAATATTGTGGACTATTTCTTTGAGCTGCCGAATAAAACTATTTTGATTGCCTATGCAGAGGTTGGGAATGGTCCAAATCGACCGCAATTGCAGGAAGAGATTCGTAATGTTATCGGATCTGTCCGATATAATGAAAATGCACCAGGAGGTGTGACAGATAAAGATTCTCTTCTGGCGAAAGTGCGAGAGTATATTTTAGTCCAGGGACAGGGACAAGTAGCACTGGATTTGATCGATGATGAACTTATTATTGAAACTGATACGATCGGAATTGGTACCGGTCCGGTAGACTATTATTACAGTGCTAAAAATGACGTGACGCTCAAGTTTGAACGAACTTCCGCAACACTCTTGGCATTAAGCAATGGTAAAAATACCGCATTCTAGCTTTTATTTTGTCATTTTTTCGCTTCGAGGCTAAAATTTCCGCAGCATCATTATTTATTTATTAATAGTCACTTTCTATGAAAAAAATTCTTGCGATCGGATCGGTTACCGTTGCTTTACTTGCATTTGTCGGTTGCCAGCAACAGGCTGTTACTCCAGATACAACTACACAAAAAACTGAAACTTCAAAAGCTTCCATTCAGATTACTGAAGGCGATACAGCAACTTCAAAGGCATCTCTTGAGATCAAACCAAGTACTGAAGAAACTGAAGGAACTATGGAAACTAAAGGTGGAGGATCTGAAGAAGGAAACTCTCTCGAAGGTATGATGATGGACGGCGGCAAAATGATGAGTGTATGGGAAGGCGGCAACGCAACAGCTATGATGAAAGATATGACTATGACCAACGGAACACAGGTAATGATGAGCGGTAAAGTTATGATGAAAGATGGAACGACTATGATGATGAAAGACGGCGATATGATGATGGTTGACGGTAAGATGACTACAAAAGCTGATTATATGAAAGCTGAAGGTTATACAAAACTTTAATTAGCGATTCGATAATTTTCCGGAATGAAAAAAAGTTTTTTGACACAATTTGTACTTTTAACGGCAGTTGTTTTGCTCGTTTTTGCAGGGTGTCAGAACACAGCGGCTCCACAACCTCAGGCAACTCAGGAACCACAACTCCCTCCTCCATTTTCTAAGGGTCCAACTACTCCGCCCGGAGTCAAAGGTCCGACATCTGGTCCACCGGGTTCAGCGAGTTATAGTCAGCAAGCTGTTTCTGAAACGGAATCTGTACGTTATACATTGCCAACGACTCCAACTGTACAGGTTAAACAATAAAGTAAATTTAAGGAAAGCCCCGCCGAATGGCGGGGCTTTTTTTTATCTCAGCTCATGATACACTGGGTCAAGAAATTTTTCCTTAAAGTTTTTTTGCAGGACCTTATATGGCGGCAGACAAAGATGTTTATCAGCGATCGCTGGAACTTCATAAAACAAACCACGGTAAAATTGCTTTAGTTTCAAAGGTACCTGTTGAGAGTCGTGAAGACCTGACTTTGGCGTACACACCTGGCGTGGCTGAGCCATGCCGTGCGATTGCTAAAAATCCGAGCGATGTGTATGAGTACACTATTAAAAGAAA
>Ga0207689_10005076_pt1 | contig 11861 bp, 15 predicted proteins | sample KBSMisM52_FD_184312 | JGI IMG/M metagenome (GOLD analysis project Ga0207689, IMG submission 184312) | Miscanthus rhizosphere microbial communities from Kellogg Biological Station, Michigan, USA - KBS Miscanthus M5-2 (SPAdes) (version 2) | ecosystem: Host-associated > Plants > Roots >... | reverse complement strand
GCCATCATCTGCCTTCCATAGTTTCTGCTGGCACATATCACTGGATGGTAGGTCTCGGACGAAGATAACTCTCACAACAAGTCCTTCAGGTAGTTCTTCCAGTCAGCGGACGGACGAAGCTCAGACGATTCAGTCAATGAGTCAAGCTGAGCGTTCTTGTCATCACACAACGCACGGATGAAGAAGTCGACAGAACCGTCGCACATCAGATTGTAGACGAACACTGGCTCGCCGGCATTCTCACCCGGACGAACCGCACGGGCAATTGCCTGACGGTTACGAGCGTCATTCCACCACTGATCCAGCATGATAACTGCACGAGCACCACCGGGCCACTTAGCAGTGTCCTTGTGCAAGTTCAATCCCTCACCCATTCCGAGGGTAATCATCAGCACGTCAATCTTCTTCTGCTGGAAGTCCGTCTCATAAGTCGCCATTTCCTTGGCGTACTTGCTGGAGATAATCTCTGGGCGGAGACCCTCCACCTGTAGGCGGAGAGCAAGTTCTTCCATCGGTTCGAGGAAATTGCTGAACACAATGACCTGATCGCCAGTTTGCATGATGATATCGACGGCCTCATCGAGCTTTGACGAGTCACGAACATCGAGCTTGATTGTGTCAACCACAAACCCATCGGCATCCTTGATCTTGAATGTTGCAACGGGGAGAACGTTGATCTGACGAAGCCGAGTCAATTGTGCAAGGAGAGACGTGGCAGATAGTGCCTTCTCTTGCTTGTCCAACCAGATGAAGAACTCTGTCCGCATCTTCTGGTACAACTCACCCTGCTGCAAGTTGTGAGGCAGAACGACGTCCTGGTAGTTGACGGGAGGAAGTTGCAGCCCAACTTCTGTCGCTGTCCTACGGATCAAACGGCCACGCAGAATGTCCTTCAACATCCGCTCGGACTGTAGGGAGAATTGAAGATTCCCACTCAGGTCACGAAATGCGGAGAACTGTCGAGCGAAACGCTTTGCATCCGGGAAAGCATCGGCATCGAAGATATGAAGGTAGGACCAGATTTCCTCCACCTTATTGACCATCGGCGTGCCGGTGAGCATCATTGTGAAGCCCATTGAGAGGTTCTTAACCGCCTCCCAAATTGCTGTAGGTCCACCGGAATTAGCTCCGCCCTTCAGTTTGTGGACCTCATCCATGATGACGATATCCCAGTGAATCTTCTGGGCTTCTGGCGTGGTCTTGATTGTCTCGTAGTTGGTGAGAACACAGGTACCACCAGTACGTGCGAACTTCAAGACCATCTCTTTGGCAGCCTTGTGATCGGCACCCTTTAGCGGGAACATACGCAGCTCAGGATTCCACCGAGTTGCCTCATTCTTTGTGCCACCAGTTGTGAGAATTGAGAGCTTGGTCAACCAGAGCATAGTTGGCTTCCGATTGTGCTTGCGCTCAAACAGCTTAGTGATGATGTACAATGCGACCAAACTCTCGAACGTCTTACCGAGAGCCATCTCGTTCGCATTCATCACGCCGGATGAACCGATGAGATACTGGTGGACGATACGCACGATATCTTCCACCTGGTATTCACGGGCCTGATGCCAAGCGGCAAAGTCCTCACAGATTTCCTTGATGAGAGCGATGGTCTCTTCAAAGACTTTGTTCTTCTCTTCTTCGAGCTTCTGTCTACGCAGTGCAGCTAGGCGAGCCATATCCTCGTCGTACTTGCTACGAGCCTTGTCGAGAATCTTGTACTTCGTTGTGTTGTTCTCAACTAGGCGCTGTCTTAGAGCCTCAATCTTGGCGATGATTTCGTTGTGCTTTGTCTGGTAGTCAGTCTCGACCTTGATGACTTCCTCTTTGTGAAGCTCAGTTGACTCCACCAGTTTGCGAATCTCATCATCCAAGTTAAAAAACTCGGGCTGCTTCTCAGGTTCATTGTCCGGATTGAATGACAGTTCCATTAGCTTACTTTCCAGTGAGTGAGTAGTTCGGAGATTTTGTTCTGACGACGCTCTGACATGATCGGATAGATTGTCATGAGCAATGCTGCAACGTGCTTTTGCTTGGCAATTTCCCAGGTCCAGTATTCCAGATTGCTCTTGTACTGATAAGGGCCATGCATTGTGCCGTGGATAGTCAAGCCATCCAATCTCTCGATAACATCCTCGTCAGTAGATGCAGCAGAGATACGAATGTATGTCTTGTTTCCAACTTTGGCTAGCTTGAATGCACCCTCACCTTCGAGGAATCCAGCCACCCAATGTATGTCTGTTAGTTCCATCAGACTTCTTCTCCATTGTATTCGATCTCTTCAGTGAACGGAAGTTCGGGCTGGCAAATGTGCTGATCGAACGGGATCAACTCTTCGCAGTACCTACAGGGGCAGTTTGGGACGTAGCCGCAGATGAGACAAATCTTCACTTTGAAAGCTCCTCAACCTTGCAACCGCAGTTTGGGTTGGACTTGACGTAATCCACAACGTCCATCAAGTTCGTCTGGGTAATACCCAGCTTTTTGGCGACCGCAACTGGGTTTCTCATCCACTCAGTTTCGCCGTCCAATAGGAACACGTAACGAGGGAGACCAACCGGCTTCCCGTAGTTGCCCGGCATATTGGGAAGCGGCTGTGCCTCGAACTTACCGAGCACCTTCATGGCGTGAACATACTGGTTGAAGATTTCACGCAAACGGTTGTACTGTTCGTGCGTAGTCTGCTTGTCCAAATGCCCGTGGTTGTTAGCCAGGTCTTGTGTCGCACGATAGTCGATCAGATTCTCGACGTCTCTTGCCAGCTTCTGAATCCGCTTCACCAAATCAGGCAGTGAGACGAGTGGCATTGTCTGAGCCAATTCATAGATGGCATCTTCGTGGACAGCAAACTCAGTGAAATCAGCCGTCTCTTTGGGGAGACGAGCAATGTAGTCACTTACCGAGGTGTTAGTGCGGAGGATAGTACGAAGCTCTTCAGCCTTTGCGTAGACCCGCTTGCAAAAAGCGGCAGGATCAGTGAGCTTGTCACTGTGGTCAATTTCCAGGTCATCGAAGATGATGTTAGTCATCACAACACCTCCAAGACAATCTCTTCGTGCTTGTCGCACAAGTAGACGCAGCCATTGCCGCTGGCAGGATACAGACCAATGATGGCCCGAGGATGCTCGGACTTCCACTCGTCAAATGCCAGAACATCCATGCGGTCCATCAAGTAGGTTGCATTGTTCTCGCAACGCTCCCAGAAGATAGGCGCATCGGCACGCTGCATGAAATAGCAGTGAACAGGCTCGCCATCAGGGAGCAATATTTCCGGGTTCTTATTCATTCTCTCTAATTTCTTTCTCAATTAGGGCACCGGATTTGTGCAAGGGTAGACGGGTGCCACCACGATTATCGCACGATAACGCCGTTATGGTCAAGGGGTTTCTGTGTGACATGCGGCACACCCGCCTACCCTATTAACAATTAGCTATTAGGCAATGTTGTCCATTAGCTTGTTGACGAAATCGTCGTAGATCATTTCGAGCGTTTCATCATTGCTATTTTCGGCGACGGCGAGTGTGATTGCAGGGAATTCAATGCCCTTAGCTTTGAGGTAGACAATCACGATGGGTGCAAGCAAATCAATCCACGGCGCATCTTCTACCTTAGAATCCAATACTCCCCTACAGGCATTGCTGGTTTGAATAGAATCCCAATCGAATATCTGGTCAATGATAGCTTCTCGTGGCTTGATCTTTGGAGCGTCCCTAAATCTGAAAGCCGCCTTACTCTCTAACGCTTCCAATCCAGCCGGCGTGATACGATACTCACTGTTATTCTCTACTGCCCAGCCATTGCTAGTCAATTGAGCTAGAGCGTTTCTAACTGTACCTTCAGCCTTATCTGTAAGGTCTATTAGATCGGCCTTAGTTACAGGGCCATCTTTACGGCTCATGTGTTTGAGGATAGTAATGCGTGTGCTCACTGTAAACCTTTCGATTGTCTGTAGCGGCTAGGAGGATTGTACCACACTCAGTCAGTCAAGTCAAGCAACTTCTCCCTAGCCTCCAGTGTATAGAGTTATCCACAGGCAGCTTAGAACAATAGAACTTTCGGTGACTATTGTGTTATTCAAATACGTATTGCTCGCCCGGCCCTTGCGGGTGCAACAGTGAGTTTAGGGCTGTGACCAGGGGTTATGTGATCGTGAGTTTGGAGGGTCAAACTCACGAACTCACGAACTCACGGCAAACTCACACCAAAGTCACGGTAAACTCATACCAAACTCACGTTAAACTCACGATTAAGGGTCAGGAAACGACTTCGTCGTTTCTTATCTGACCCTGTGCGGAAGCTCTTTGCCATTCCTGTAGGTAAGCCCAGGTAGCCGCCCATAAAGGGAACATCCGTTCGATAGGTTAGCTTCCTAAGCCTTCAAAATGAAAATCGAGAATGTATTGAGTCAGGAAACGAAACGTATACACTAAGAGTGTATAAATCGCTGGCAAATTAGAAACGCTATTTTCACCCCATCGACGAGTAGGTAAATTGCGACCCTGGGTACCCCCAGTCAACGCAAAATGCCCGACGACCGATTGGCCGCCGGGCAAATTGTGGGTGAAGATTGAGCGGGAGCCTAGGGACTACCTAGCGCCGGTTCTTAGCCTTTGCCAAAATCTCCGCCTTTGTGGGCGCAACTTTTGGCGCATCTTCGTCGTTCTTACGCTGCGCTCGCAGGCTCTCCACACTCGGGAGAACTTTGCCGTTCTTCCATCCGGCCCAAACTGCCGAATCGAATGCCTGACGGAAAACGATCCCGAACACTGAGTACCCAGTGTTCATCGCTTCCCGCAGCGCAATTTGGTCGTCATGGTCGAATGCAGTCCATTCGTCCAACATGATGACGTCGAACAGTTCTTCGTAAAGACTGTCCAACCGAGCCTGAATATTTGCAATGTCCATTTTTTCCTCTTTCAATTTGTGTGAAAATACGGCCCGAAATTAGGCCGAATTTAGGCAAGGCTATCGCAGAGGCTCTCGCTCAATCTTCAGTTTTCAATGTACGCCACGACCCTAGCAGATGACCGGCCCCAAAATGCAAAAAGTCCCTGTGACATTTGTCACAGGGATTCATCCGGAGGAAATATCCTATAGGATATTGGCTACAGCCTACATCATAGATCCTATAGGATATAGGATAGATCATCATGAGGAATCGACGAGTGGGTTAATTGCGACTCCGAGGAACGAGGACCAGGGTTTCCCCCGGTCCTTTCGGTCACACTCCGATCCTCTCGATTGTCATGGCCTTGGCCTTCCGGATTTCGGCGGCGCACTTTCCGCAGATTGTCGTTTCCATGTTCTGGTCAAGCAGATACCAGCGGCCCGCTCGCTTCCAACACATTTCGCATGTCATGTGGTCCATGTCTCGAATCTACTCTCTTTCGTTTCGTTTGTCAAGACATTTCCAGGGGGAATCTTTCGATTCCCCCTGGAATCTGTCAACTACCGGCGAGCCTTCGCCTTCGCCAGAATCTCGGCCGGAGTCGGCGGAGCCTTGACTTCGGCGGAGTCATCCTTGCGCTCCTTCCGCAGGGATTGAACCTCCTCCGAAACGGTCCCGTTCCTCTGACCTTCCCACACCTTCGAGTCGAATCCCTGGCGGAACACGATTCCGAAAGCGGAGTAGGCATCGTCGAGCATCTCACGGAACGCAAGTTGCGTTGCGAGATCGTAGCTGGTCCACGTTCCCAACATGATGGGATCGTAGAGCGTCTCGAACAGATCGGTGACCTGTTCCTGCCAGGAAATGACTTGCGCCATCTCTGCGGACACTTCGGCGACAACCGCCGTCTCAACATCGGACATGGTATCTCTCTCTCTTGTTTGTCCCGAGACTCTCTCGGGATCGTGGCGCCGGTACCTTTGACAGTACCGGCGCCGACCACATTACGCCGTGGCAGCGTGCGCCGTGAACAGACCGGCGATGTTCGAGAGAACATCGACGTTCACGTACGTTTCGATCGAACGCACGTCGTCATCCTCCGAACCCTTCGGCTCGACAATGACCTTGACCTTACGATCGTAGGCCCACACGATGGACAGACCATCCGTGTACCGTGTGCGCTTCGTGATTGTGACTTCCATGACTTTCTCTCTCTCTCTCTCTCGTTGGCGTCTCTCACCAACAAGAGTCATGATAGTCCCTTCCAACACGGAACGCAATATGTTTCGTGTTACAGGTTGATGACAATAATACGTCATGATGAATAGGTAGTGCGAGAGCATAGGCTCTAGTCAAGCCTAGGTTCTAGTCAAGCCTAGGTAAGTGGAGAGCCTAGGTTCTCGGCGGACCTATGCTCCCGATCGGTAGGTATCGACAGGTACCTGACAGTTGCCCTCGCAAATATAAAGCACCCCTTACAGAATTGGTGAACCCCCCCTACCATCCGGTGTTAGGCACCCCTAACACGAGTTGATCCCCCTTATGCGATGAAAGGAATCTTGATTTCTTTAGCGTCCGCCCTGAATTTTTGTCAAACCCTTCCGAGCGATGGATTCCTTACTGAACGGAAATTTTCCGATTTGACAAATGAGCATACACACTGTACCCTCACAGTAATGGACCTACCGAGCAGGCGGATGCTGCAAGAGAGTCAAGCATTCTTGGATTCCATCAAGAAGTTCAACGAACCCAAAGCAGAGCCTATTTCTGAGGAACCGGAAGATGACTCACAATCACTTGAACCGGCAGTCTCTCTCCCCCCTGTAGGTTATAAAAACGGTCCAAAGATCAGATTCTGGCCATCTCTTCAAGCAGACTTCAATCATGAGCTAGTCACGTTCATTGAAGTCTTTTTCAACAAATACAACACGCTCCCCAATAAAGCAGACTTCGAGCGGCAATTCTCTTACAAAGCTGACCTCCTTCCAAAGACACAGGAAGCTTGGGAGAACCTCCTTCTAGACCTGCAAGAACCTCTCATCAACCGGGGAATCCGCCCCTATGAGACACCGCCACAGTACCTAGAGGCTAACTTCGTTCTGGCTGTTAACTTGATCGTCAACGTGTATGACAAGCGTACGATCCCTGCAAAGCTTAAAGATGCAAACTTGTCATCAAAGCAGTGGACTTCCTTCCTGAGAGACGAAGCACACTACGCTTACTACAAGGAACAGCTAGACAAAATCTTCGACAATGACTTGCAGAATGACGCCAAGCTGGCTCTTCACAAGTTGGTACAAGCTGGTGACTTGCAAGCCATTAAGCACTACCATGAACTTCAGAACATCTACCGGCCGCAGCAGGATAACCAGAAGGTAGTTCTTGACACCCTCCGTGTTATCATGGATATCCTGTCCCTGCATGTAACTCCTGACGTCTTGGGACGGGTAGCTGCTGAGCTAAGGAAGGCAAATGTCATTGAAGCCAAAGCCTCCTGAAGAACCGTTCAGAAAGATTTGGACCGCAGACAAGATCAAATACTGGGGAGATATCCTTGGACCTCTGATCTACGAAGTCCAAGATGTTAGACAAGTTCCAGATGTGGATGCGTTTGACGTGATCTTCAAGGACCGAGCTACTATTCGTGTGAGCGGACAACAACTTGCAGCCGCAGAAAAGAGATGGCAGAATGTTAATTCCTAGGAGTGAATGGACCTCGATTGTACCACGGCCTTCAACGGCTGGAGAGAATACAATCGGGCTGACCTACTTCAAGTTCAAGCCGGAAGTGGAGTTCTTAACGCCTCAGAAGCCGCTTCTCTATGCGTACAGGAATCCGCACAAAGAACTGGAAATGATCCTGAAAGAGAACACTCACCAGACTGGCATCTCTGATGTGGATTACAACTACGCCATTGCAAGTAACATGGCTGGCATCTTTGTCTGTCGTGGCAAGCTAACCAAGTGTTCTCACACTGACAAGCTCAAAGTTCTCATGCTTCAAGGTACCACCGAGAAGCCAACGGACGTTCTCAAAAAGAACAAGCGAGACTTCCTAGAGGCGTGGAACAACGGGATGGAAGGTAACCCACTCGTTACAACGCCGCTTAGGCCGGGGATGAACAACGTTCACGTCTTTGGGCTAATCGAGTGGTTAGCAGAACGGCGGTACTATTTCACACGTAATGACGGAGTTTACGGCCCTATGCTCCAGCGGGCAGTCTGTGAGTTCCAAGATGACAACAACCAAGAGATCAACGGTCTGTGGGATGAAAAGCTGATCCATTTCGTGGACTATGAAGGTGCGGAATTCATTCCCCTTCCTGTCTCGGATAAGCCCCCTGTAGGTGCTACCATCGACTCAATGATGGGTATTGATGCCTAAGACTGATGAACCGTTTACCTTCGACCAAGTTGCCTTACTAGCTGAGGAACTTCTTCGACGTGCTTCAATTTCTCCAGGGTTAAATGCCTACAAACCGCATCCATCCCAGGAGAAGTTTCATAGGTCTACAGCCAAAGAGAAGCTCTACATTGGCGGTAACAGGTCTGGAAAGACTGTAGCCACTGTGACTGAAGCGGTACAATGGCTGACGGGAGAACACAAATTCAGGACTGACATTCCTCCGCCACCAATCAGGGGACGTGGTGTTGCAGTTGACATTGAGGATGGAATTAAGAAGATCATCCTCCCAGAGCTTGCAAAGTGGATGCCACAGTCGTACTTGTTGGATGGCTCCTGGGAGAAGAGTTACGACAAGCAAAGCCGTACGCTCACTCTCAACAACGGTTCGTTCATTGAGCTTATGTCTTATGAACAAGATGTGGAGAAGTTTGCCGGAACGAGCAGACACTTCACATTCTTTGATGAGGAACCGCCGGAAGATATCTACAATGAATGCCTGATGCGGCTGGTTGACACTGACGGATCGCACTGGATTTCAATGACTCCACTCATTGAAATGACATGGATTAAGGACAGAATCTATGATCCCTGGGCTGGGGGCGACACCAGTATCTATGTTCTCGAAGTCAACACCGAAGAGAATCCCCATATCTCAATTGAATCGCTTAACAGAATTACTAGGGGTTTGTCCTCCGAAGAGCGTGAAGCCAGGACAAAAGGAACATTCATTACTCATACTGGTCTGGTGTACGCCGGGGCGTTTTCAGCTAGGGATTATCTCGAAGGAGGCAATGTCCTTGACGACATTCTGAACCACAAGTTCAGAGAGTACACAGAACATTGGGGCCACTTCGCCTGCATGGATCACGGTTATGCCAATCCATGTGTCTTTCTATTCTGTTGCTTTGATGGAGACGGCAACATTATAGCGTACGACGAGATTTATGAGACAAGAAAGATCGTCAAAGAGATGTCCCAACTGTATAGACAGCGAGTTGAAACGCTCGGTGTCAGACCTATATACTGTGTCGGTGACCCATCCATCAGGAACACTAGTCCTATCACTAGAACCTCGATACAGACTGAATACATGGAACACGGAGTTCCAATCAGTCTCGGACACAATGACATTCGTGCCGGTATTACCCGTGTGCAGAACCGCTTCCAGAAAAAGCGGCTTTTCATCACCCGCCGATGTGAGCAGACTCTCAAAGAGATTGGATCTTATCGTTGGGATAGATTCGCTTCTTCCAAGATAGAAGCAAGACGGAACAAGAAAGAGACACCACTCAAACGGAACGATCACTGCATGGACGCTCTACGCTATGGCGTTATGAGTCGACCGGCATATGAAGAAGAACAAGAGGTACCTGTAGGTAACATCCTAGGGGTCGCAACAGCAGGAGCATACGACATTGACTACGAACTCATGTTCAACAACAAAGAACGAGAAGAAATAGTATGGTAGATGTTCTAACCAGACCGAACTTCCCTCCGTACGTCTGCCTACTGTGCGGAGCCGGATCAGGTCGTAAGTGGTTTGCTGATCTAGGTCTGCCAATCGAGAACTACTTCAACCCTGTCAACAATGGTGCTTGTTACGTTTGTGATGAGTGCTGGGATGGCCTGTCCGTAACAATCGCCCAAAAGGTTCAAGTTCTCCTTGTCGGAACAGAACCGTGGCAAGGAAGGGTGGAACCAACATACGACGACACTACAGATATAGAGGAAACGAATGGAAGTGGACCCGGAATTCCTGATCCGAGCGCAGCAGGAACTGATCCTGTCGATGCAGCAGACGATCAAGATGCAGACCGAAGTGATGATGAGCCTGAATCAGACGATAGTGATCCAGAATCCGAATCGGTTCGGGAGTTTCGAGGATTCTTCGGAGGAAACCCCGGAGGAAATCCCTAGTCTGTTCGACCCAGTATTATTCCCAGATGACGACGATGAGGAGACAGAATAATGTCCGACCAACCCAAAGAGCACAAGGCTGAAAAGGCCCCCGATCCACTTCCGCCGACCATCAATGGTGCGGAAGATGCCGTTCAGGCATATCTCCGTGCAGAGATTGACGAAGATGAACTTCGTCAATACTGCGCCAAGTACAGCGTAGTTCCCGGTGAACTCGTTCCCAACTTCAATCCGAAGTCTCGGCCCGATGCGGCATTCGAGCGCAAGATTCCGGACGATCTGCTCTTCCCTGTAGGTTCTGACGAGAACCCGGTGAAGGATCAGAAGCCCGATACTCTGGAGAATCGTCTCGCAACCGCAGACGAGAAGCAGAAGGAGCGGGAAAAGGCTACAGCTGAAGATGAGAAGCTGAAGGCCAAGACTCCCGTCCAACAGCCTACGCAGACTCAGAAGTAAGTAATGATTGTTGTTGCAGGCTCTGCTGATGCACACCTGATTGAGAAATGGGATAGCAACTTAAAAGCCTGTCAACAACAACGTCTCACGTTCGAGAAGCAGTGGCACGAGAATATGTCGTTCTATTTCGGACGACAGTGGATTACAACCTCCAAGAGCCAAAACGGCGGCTTTTCAATGTCGGAGATGCCTCCGACTGATAGCTGGCGTGTTCGGCACACTGCTAACCGGATTCTCAGAATCATCCGTACGGAAGTGACAAAGCTCACAAAGGAAGAACCGCAGTTCTTTTGTGTGCCTGATTCGACGGAAGAGTCTGACCGCTTGGCAGCAATGGCAGGTGATTCCATCGCAGAATACTTGCTCAAAACGAAGCATTTTAACCGGAGACGGTTGGAGGCTACGTTTTGGGCATGTATCTGCGGAAGCGGATTCATCAAGAACTACTACGACCCCAACAAACTAGAACAAGACGGACAACCAGGAAAGATCGACTTTGAAGCGGTAACCACCTTTCATACCTTTGTACCAAACCTACAGTGTACAGAGATTGAAGATGAACCGTACATGATCCACGCTCGTACGCTGAACCCAGAAGATGTCTATACCACTTATGGAGTGGAACTTGAAGCAGGCACGGATTCCAGCTCGACCGTCATTGACAGCCGCTTTCTCTCGTCTATTGGAATTAAGCAGAGCAAGCAACAGGCTACAAAGCAGTGCTACGTCAAGGAAGTCTACGTCAAGCCGTGTAAAGATTTCCCGAACGGCTCAATGTTCGTCTACGGAGAGGGCAAAATCCTCTACGTATTCGAGGCTCCAGAAATCCCGGAGGGTTTACCTGGTGGAATGCCAGAGCAAATGGCCGGGGATATGGGAGCGGAAATGGGAGGCCCGCCCTCTATCGAAGGGATAATGGCCCAATTGCAGGGTGGAATGGACCCATCAATGGGTATGCCTCCACAAATGCCCCAGCGGCCCCCTGTAGGTTTTCCTGGTATGCCGCCAACTCAGGAACAACCTGTAGAAGATTCATCAGAAATCACGGCTCCAAAGTCTGATGAAGCAGGAATGAAGAGCTACAACCATGAGTTCCCGTATCGTCATGGTCATTTCCCATTCGTAAAGATCGACCACATCCCTACAGGGATGTTCTACGGTGAGTCCGTAATCAAGTCTCTGATCGGGCCACAGAAAGAG
>Ga0207689_10005068_pt1 | contig 11869 bp, 8 predicted proteins | sample KBSMisM52_FD_184312 | JGI IMG/M metagenome (GOLD analysis project Ga0207689, IMG submission 184312) | Miscanthus rhizosphere microbial communities from Kellogg Biological Station, Michigan, USA - KBS Miscanthus M5-2 (SPAdes) (version 2) | ecosystem: Host-associated > Plants > Roots > Rhizosphere... | reverse complement strand
GCCGCGGTGCTCGGCGCGGTCGTGACGACGGCGCTCGTGGTCGTCGGCGCGGCGGCGCTCGGCGGGCCGGCCAGCCCGGCAGGCCCGCTGCCCGGCGCCAGCACGGCGCTCGCCGCCGACCTGCCCGCGGCCCGCCCCGCTCCGGCGGCCGCCCCCGCCGCCGTTCCCGCGCTCGTTCCCGCCGCCGCCCCCGCCGCCGCCCCCGCGCCCGCGGGCGGCTCCGGCGGATCGGCCACGAAGGCGCCCTCCACCCCGAAGGCGACGGCGACCCCCCGCACGACGGCCACCCGCGCGAAGGTGGCGCTCGTGCCGGGCACGCCGTGCACGGCGACCGCCAAGGCGTGCGTCGACATCGCCGAGGGCCGGGCCTGGCTGTTCGACGACGGCAGCGTCACCCGCGGCCCGGCGCACATCATGACCGGCGACCAGGACGACCCGACCCCGATCGGCACCTTCCACGTGCAGTGGAAGGCCGAGCAGTACACCAGCCGCCAGTACCTCGTGCAGATGCCGTACTCGGTGTTCTTCGCCGACGGCGGCATCGCGTTCCACGAAGGTCGCCAGGACACCTCGTCGGGCGGGTGCGTGAAGCTCGGCCACGAGGACGCCATGGCCTGGTTCGCCTACCTCCAGGTCGGCGACGAGGTACAGGTCCACTAGCTCTACCTCAGGTAGAATCAGGGGCGTGCCGACGTTGGGTGAGCTGGAACGCGCCGTGATGGACGCGCTGTGGTCCGCCGACGCCGCGGTCACCGCGCGCGACGTGCAGGATGCGCTGGCGGGCCGTGAGCTGGCCACCACTACCGTGTTGACCGTGCTGGGTCGCCTCGAGCGCAAGGGCCTCGTCACCCGGGAGCGCAGCGGCCGCGCCCACCGCTACCGGGCGACGGCGAGCCGCGCCGACCACGTCGCCGAGCTGATGCGCGACGCGCTCGACGCCACCCCGGACCGGGGGGCCGCGCTGGCCCGCTTCCTCGGCTCCATCCCCGACGACGAGCGCGCCGCGCTGCGCGACCTCCTCGACTGACCTGACCGTGGCCTAGCCACCATGGAGCTGGTTGCGCTCGGCCTGCTCGTGTTCGGCGTGGCGCTCGCCGAACCCGTGAGCCGCCTGCTGGCCAGGGCCCGCTGGCCCGGCCGCGACCCGGTCGGGGCGCTGCTGCTCTGGCAGGCCATCGGGCTCGCGGGCGGCCTCGCGCTGCTGAGCGCCGGGGTGATCTACGGGCTGTCGCCGCTCGGCGCGCCCCGGCCCGCCCTCGAGTCGGTGCTCGACGAGCTCGGTGCCGGGCGACTGCCCGCGCTGGACGTCCCGCACGTCGTCGCGCTCGTCCTCACCGCGGCGCTGGCCGCGCGGCTGCTCGGCGTGCTCGTCGCCGTCACGGTGCGCACGTTGCGCGTTCGCGCCCGGCACCGCGAGCTGCTCGACCTGCTCGCCACGCCGTGGCCCGCCGCGCCGGGCGCCCGCGTGCTCGAGCACCCCGTCCCGGTGGCCTACTGCCTGCCGGGCCTGCGCTCCCGCCTCGTCGTCTCGGCGGGCGTGCTGGACTGCCTCGACGTCGACCAGGTGTGGGCCGTGCTCGCCCACGAGCGCACGCACCTGCGGGAGCGGCACGACCTCGTCGTGCTGCCCTTCGTGGCGTGGGGGGCGACCGCGCCCTTCGTGCGGGGGATGGTGTGCGCGCAGTTCGCCGTCGCCACGCTGATCGAGATGCGGGCCGACGACGTCGCCGTGCGCCAGGCGAGCCCCAAGCAGCTCTCCGGGGCGCTCGGCGCGATGGGGGGAGTGGCGCCCGCCGCCGCGCTGAGCTCGTTCACCGCGGCGCTGCACCGCAGGTTGGCCCGCATCGTCGAGCCGCCCGCACCCCTCCCGCTCGCGTTGCGGGCGCTGGTCCGGCTGATCGCGGGAGTCCTGGTCGCGGTGCCGCTCCTCGCGGTGCTCGGGTAACTCGGGCAAGGCAGGCCTCCACGAGTTCCGCTCAGCGCCGACGTTCGTTCCACAAGTTCCGCTCAGCGCCGACGTTCGCTCCACAAGTTCCGCTCAGCCTGCTCACAGCCTCCCTTTGCGATGCTGCTCACAGCACCTGATCGGGCCCGACCAGGCCCATGACCGGAGGCTCCCCATGAAGCTCCAACTGCACACCGGCTCCCGAACGGTCACGATCGGCGCCGACTTCCTGGTGTGGGACGTGCCCTGCCGGGTCGTGCTCACCGACCCGTGGCAGCTGCGTGAGGCCCGCGAGGTGCTGCGCGAGGAGCTCACCGCGCTGGATCGGGCCGTCCGACCGCGGTCCACGCGGCGTCGGCGCGACATCGCGCCGCAGCCGCCGTCGCCCGCGGGCCGCTACCCCTACGGCGTCACCACCGCTCCGCCCAACGGCGTCGTCCACCACCGCCTGGCCGCCCTCGACGGGCTGGAGACCGGCCGCGGCCGCCGTCGCCCCCTCCACCTCGACCCGGCTCCGTCGTTGACGGCGGTCGCGGTCCAGCGCTGCGCCGAGGCGGTGGCCGAGGCGGCCAGCTGCGGCGTGCTGGTCGCCATCGGCGGCGATCTCGCCGTCTCCGGCCTCGCGCCCGCGGGCGGTTGGCGCATCGCCCTGCCCACCACGTCCGACACCGTGCCCACCGTCCTCGCGATCGACGGCGGCGCGCTGAGCACGGTCGGGCTGCCCACCCGCGGCCCACTGCGCAAGCTCGTCGTCACCGCTACCGCGCGCCCGGTCGAGCCCGTGTGGCGGCACCTCGTCGTGCTCGGCGCCACCGCGCCCGCCGCCAACGCCGCCACCTCCGGAGCCCTGCTGCGCGGGGCCGTCGCGGGCTCGTGGCTCGCCGCGTGCGGTCTCGGTGCCCGGCTCGTCGACTCCCACGGCGGGCGCCAGGAGGTCGGCTGCTGGCCCGACCGCACCGCCACCCCCGTCGCTCCCGCCTGATTCCGGCGACAGGCCGCTCGCCCCGTCCGGGCGTAGCGTGGGACGGGTGCCTCACGAGCTTCCCAGCACCCTGGGCGCGCTCCGCGCGTCCGGCCACGTCCAGCGTGGCGTCAAGGACGAGATCCGCCACAACCTGATCACCGCGCTGAAGGCGGGACGCGACCCGTGGCCGGGCATCGTCGGCTTCGAGGGCACCGTGCTCCCCCAGCTGGAGCGGGCCCTGCTCGCGGGCCACGACGTCGTGCTGCTCGGCGAGCGCGGCCAGGGCAAGACCCGGCTGCTGCGCGCGCTCGTCGGCCTGCTCGACGAGTGGACCCCGGTCATCGCGGGCGCCGAGCTCGGCGAGCACCCCTACGCCCCGATCACCCCGGCCTCCCGGCGGCGCGCCGCCGAGCTGGGCGACGACCTGCCGGTGGCGTGGCGGCGCCGCGACGAGCGCTACACCGAGAAGCTCGCCACCCCCGACACCGCCGTGGCCGACCTCATCGGCGACATCGACCCCGTCAAGGTCGCCGAGGGGCGTTCGCTCGGCGACCCCGAGACCATCCACTACGGCCTCGTGCCCCGCGCGCACCGGGGCATCGTGGCCATCAACGAGCTGCCCGACCTCGCCGAGCGGATCCAGGTCTCGCTGCTCAACGTGATGGAGGAGCGCGACATCCAGGTGCGCGGCTACACGCTGCGGCTGCCGCTGGACGTCCTGCTCGTCGCGTCGGCCAACCCGGAGGACTACACCAACCGCGGACGGATCATCACGCCGCTCAAGGACCGCTTCGGCGCCGAGGTGCGCACGCACTACCCGCTGGCGCTGGCCGACGAGGTCGCGCTGGTCGACCAGGAGGCCGAGCTCGTCGCCGAGGTGCCCAGCCACCTGCGGGAGGTCGTCGCCCGCTTCACCCGTTCACTGCGCGAGTCGAGCGCCATCGACCAGGGTTCGGGCGTGTCGGCCCGGTTCGCCGTGGCCGCCGCCGAGACGGTGGCCGCCGCCGCGCTGCGCCGGGCCGCGCTCACCGGCGAGCCCCGCGCCGTGGCCCGTCCCATCGACCTCGAGTCGGTGCCCGACGTGCTGCGCGGCAAGCTGGAGTTCGCCTCGGGCGAAGAGGGCCGGGAGTCCGAGCACCTCGAACACCTCCTGCGCACCGCTACCGCCGCCACCGCGCGGGCACGGCTGCGCGGCCTCGACCTCACCCCGCTCGCGGAGGCCGTGGCGAAGTCGCCGGTCCGGACGGGGGAGCGGGTGCCCGCCGCCGAGGTGGTGGCCGCACTGCCCGCGGGCCGCGCCGTCGACGCCGTGCTCACCGAGGTGGCCAAGCGGCTCGACGCGGCGGGCACCGAGGAGCCCGGGCCGATGGCGAGCGCGGCCGAGCTCGCGCTGGAGCTGCTGTTCCTCACCCGGCGGCTGGCCAAGGACGAAGGCGACGACGACACCGTCCGCTACGGGTAGACCGGCATACTCCGCGCCATGGGAGCGGAGCGGCGGCAGACGGTGGGCAGGCGGCAGGTGATCGCGGCGGCTGCTGGGCTGGCGGCCGGGGGCGCGGTGGCCGGATGCGCGCCCCCACCCCCGCCGTCGCCGCCGCCCGCACCACCCACCGACGCACCGACCGATTCGCAGGTCGCCCAACCGACCGCTTCGGGCTCGGCGGGCACCAAGCTCGGTCCGGCGTCCGACGTCCCGGTCGGCGGCGGCACGGTGTTCGAGAGCCTGGAGGTCGTGGTCACCCAGCCCACCCCAGGCCGCTTCGTCGGCCTGACCGCCGTCTGCACGCACACCGGCTGCATCGTCGACAAGGTGGTCGACGGCCTCATCGAATGCCCCTGCCACGGCAGCCGCTACCGCCTCGACGGCACCGTGGCGAGCGGCCCCGCGCCGCGGGCGCTCCCGGCCCGTCCGGTCACGGTCGTCGACGGGTCCATTGTGCTCTCCTGAACATTCTCGGCAGCGGCCGGTTACCGCGGTAACATCCTTCGTCACCCGTTCGACTCCTAGCACGACCCGGTGCCTGCCGGGACCGTCGGCGGGTCACGTTGGGGGGGCCATGCAGCAGTTCGGCCAGTACCGGATCGAAGGCATCATCGGTTCGGGTGGCATGGGCGAGGTCTACCGCGCCTACGACACGCGCCGCGACCGCGAAGTCGCGTTGAAGCTGCTGCCCACTGCGCTGTCCGACGACCCCGAGTACCAGCGCCGGTTCCAACGCGAGTCCTACGCCGTCGCCCGGCTGCGCGAGCCGCACGTCATCCCGATCCACGACTACGGCGAGATCGACGACCGGCTGTTCATCGACATGCGCCTCGTCGACGGGCCCAACCTCGGCGAGCTCATCGCCCGCGGCGGCCCCCTGTCGCCCGAGCGGGCCGTCGGCCTGGTCTCGCAGATCGCGGAAGCGCTCGACGCCGCGCACGCCGACGGCGTCGTGCACCGCGACGTCAAGCCCAGCAACGTGCTCGTCACCGCCAACGACTTCGTCTACGTCGCCGATTTCGGCATCGCGCACGCCGTGGGCCACAACCGGTCGAAGCTCACGATGACCGGCGCCACCATCGGCACCCTCGACTACATGGCGCCCGAGCGCTTCGAGAGCCACCCCGTCGACCCGCGCACCGACGTCTACTCGCTGGCCTGCGTGCTCTTCGAGTGCCTCACCGCCGAGAAGCCGTTCCTCGGCGACGACCTGCCCGCCCTGATGTACGCGCACCTCTACACCGCGCCGCGGAAGGTGAGCGCGGTCAACCCGGCCGTGGGCACCGAGCTCGACGCGGTCGTCGCGAAGGGGATGGCGAAGAACCCCGCCGCCCGCTACCCGAGCACGGGGGCCCTGGCCGCCGCGGCGCGCGCCGCGATCTCGATGCCGGGCGACCAGACCGAGCAGCACGTCGAGGAGATCACGCGCCGGGTCGAGGCGCCGTCGGAATCGGAGACGGTGATCGCGCGGCCGCTGGTCGGCGCGCCCGCCGGGGTCGGCGCCGCCATGGCGGCGGGCGGCATCACCGAGCCCCCCGGGCCGGGCTACGCCGAGCCGCGGTACGACGAGCCCACCGGCCCGCGCTACGCCGAGCCGCAGCACGACGACGCCACCCGGCCTGCCTACGGCGAGCCGCAGTACGACGACGCCACCCGGCCTGCCTACGGCGAGCCGCAGTACGACGACGCCACCCGGCCTGCCTACGGCGAGCCGCGGTACGACGATCCGGCAGGCCCGCGCTACGCCGAGGCGCGGCACGACGACCCGGGCGCCGCGCCCACCGTCGGCGTCCCGATCGAGTACCCGCGCGCGGCCGGGCCGCCGCCCGGTCCGCCGCAGCCGCCGTTCGGTCCCGGTGTGCCCCCACCCGAGCCACCGCGCAAGGGCGGGTCGCGCGCGCGGTTCATCGCCCTGCTCGCGGTGATCGCACTGCTCGTGGCGGGCGCTGCGGCGGGCGCGATCTGGTTCCTGTCGCGCGGCTCCGCACCCGCGCCGTCGCCGGAGCCCCCGGCCCCCGCGGGCGCCGCGCCTTCCGACCCGGTCGGCCCGGCGATCATCGCCCCGCCCGCGGCCTCGGTCGGGCGGAGCGTCGACACCCCGACCGTCGGGCAGACCGTGCCCGCCAACTCCACGCCCGGCTACATGGAGATCGCCCCCAGCGGCCGCTTCGCGTACATCGCCAACCGCGAGCTCGGCGTCCTGAGCATCTTCGACACCACCCGCAACGCCGTCACCGGCACGATCAAGGTGGCGGAGGGCGGTCCGCAGTTCGTGTCGTTCGCCCCGGACGGCAAGCGCGCCTACGTCAGCATCTTCAACAACGCCCGCACGGTGAACGTCGTCGGCGTGCTCGACACCGTCACCAACGCGTTCATCGCCACGATCCCCGTGGGTGTGCGCCCGTTCGCGCTCGACGTCACGCCGGACGGCAAAAAGGTCTACGTGCCCAACCACGACTCCGGGTCGATCACTGTGATCGACACGGCGACGAACAACGTGATCAACACGATCAAGGTGGCGCCGAACCCGCACTGGGTGGACCTCTCCGCCGACGGCAAGACGCTGTACGCGGCGAACCACGAGTCCAACGTGGTCTCGATGATCGACACGACCAACGACAAGGTGATCACGACCGTGCCGGTGGGGCAGTCGCCGCACAGCATCTTGCGCCACCCCACGAAGCCGTTGCTGTTCAACGTGAACTACGACAGCAACTCGCTGAGCGTGATCGACACCAACTCGAACAAGGTCATCAAGACCGTCCCGACGGCCAGCCACCCGCAGGACATCACGCTGTCCGCCGACGGCGAGCACATCTACATCGCCGCGGTCGACGACAACGCCATCCAGGTGTTCAGCATGAAGACCATGGAAATCGTGTCGCGGGTGCCGGTGGGCAAGGCGCCCACGAGCGTCTCGGTGAGCCGCGACGGCAGGCAGGCCTACGTCACGAACCTCAACGACGGCACGGTGACGATCCTCAACCTGGCGGGCACCGCCTGACCGGCGTCAGGGGCGCAGCGCGGCCAGGCGGTCGGCCACGGCCTCCGCGGTCGGCAGCCTGCCGTCGTCGGGGGCGAGGCAGAGCCGCACGAGCTCGGCCTCGTCGGGTCGCAGCGCGGGGTCGATCTGCGGCTGGGCGCCGAGCACCTTCCGGATGGCCAGCAGCGGTTGGGCGTCGGGCAGCTCGCCGTAGAGGCCGGTGCCCGCCAACGCGCGGTGCACGGTGGCGCCGAGCGCCCAGATCTCGGTGCGCCGCGACGGCCGCGCCCCGCCGATGACGTCCGGGTCGACGTACTCGACCGAGCTGGCGCGACCCATGCTCGTGAGCGTGGCGCCGGGCGCGAGGAAGCGGGCGAGGCCGAGGTCGGAGAGCCTGCCGCCGATCCCGGCAGCGCTGCCGCCCGAGCCCTCGGTGAGCAGCACGTTGGCGGGCTTGATGTCGCTGTGCGCCATCCCGGCCTCGTGCAGCGCGTGGGCCGCCCGCGCGGCGTTCTCCAGAGCGCGGTGGACCTCCGTCCGCGCCAGCGGCCGCGCGGGCGCGGACAGCGAGCCGAGCGGGAAGTACTGCATCGCGTAGGCGAAGGTGTCCTCGAGGACGGCGTCGTACACGGTGACGAGGTAGGGCGAGCGGACGGCGGCGAAGGCGCGCAGCTCGCGCACCCCGCGCTCGTAGGCGAGCTCGCCGACCCGGTCGCCGAAGACCTTGAGCGCGACGAACTCCTCGGCCAGCTCCAACCGGGCCGGTGGCCGGGCCAGGTAGTAGCGGCCGTGGTTGCCCTCGCCCAGCTGGCGCACGACCACGTAGTCGGCGACGGCGGCGGGAACGGCGGCCTGCCCCCGGGTATCGACGGGCGTCGCGAGCGGGGACGGGTCCATCCTTGATCTCCCTCTGGCCGGTGCGACCTGCCGTTCAGCGGTCGATACCCTAGCCCGCGCCGGTCGGGAAAAGCCGTGAGGGGGCCGCGTGGCCAAGGACGTGCTGCCGTTCGTCTTCCTCGACATCGCGATCGTCATCGTCGTCGCCCGGCTCATGGGCAGGCTGTTCGTGCGGCTGCGCCAGCCCGCCGTCGTCGGCGAGATCCTGGGCGGGATCGTGCTCGGCCCGAGCCTGCTGGGGCTGCTGCCGGGCAACCTGCCGCAGGTGCTGTTCCCGGCCGACGTCCGGCCGCACCTCACGGTCATCGCCCAGCTCGGGCTCGTGCTGTTCATGTTCATCATCGGGATCGAGGTGGACCTGCGGCTGATCCAGAGCAGGCGGCGGATCGCCACCACCGTCTCGCTGTCGTCGATCGCGCTGCCCTTCGGGCTGGGGGCGGCGCTCGCCTTCGTGCTCTACCCGGCGCACTCCGTCGCAGGGCCCGACGCGCACACCGTGCCCCCGCTCGCGTTCGCGCTCTTCCTCGGCGCCGCGATGTCGATCACGGCGTTCCCGGTGCTGGCGCGGATCCTCACCGAACGCCGCATGCACCGCACCCCGGTCGGCGTGCTGGCGCTCGCCTGCGCGGCGATCGACGACGTGGTGGCGTGGTCGCTGCTCGCCGTCGTCGTCGCGGTCGCGGTGGGCGGCACGCTCGCGGGCTTCGGCACGATCCTGCTGCTCACCGCGGTGTACGCGCTGGTGATGCTCGTCGTGGCGCGGCCGCTGCTGGCCCGGCTCACGGTGCGCTACCGGGCGGCCGGGCGCCTCACACCCGACGTGCTGGGCGCGGTGCTCGCCGGGCTGCTGCTGTCGGCGTGCGCCACCGAGGCCATCGGCATCCACGCCATCTTCGGCGCGTTCGTCTTCGGCGCGGTCATGCCGCGCGCCGAGCCCGCGCTCACGCGGGCCGTGCTGCAACGGCTCGAGCAGGTCAGCACCCTGCTCCTGCTGCCGGTGTTCTTCGTGATCGCCGGGCTCCAGGTGGACGTGCGCGGCGTCGGCGCCACCGGCGTGGTGGAGCTGCTGCTGATCCTGGTCGCGGCGATCGGCGGCAAGTTCCTCGGCGCGCTGGCCGCCGCCCGGCTCTCGCAGGTGCCGCACCGCCAGGCCGCCGCGCTCGGCGTGCTGATGAACACGCGGGGGCTCACGGAGATCGTCATCCTGCAGGTGGGGCTGCAGCTGGGGGTGCTCGACACCCGGCTGTTCACGCTGATGGTGTTGATGGCGATCATCACGACCGTCATGACCGAGCCGCTGCTGCGGTGGGTCTACCCGGAGCGGATCGTGGCCCGCGACATCGCCGAGGCGGAGCGGGCCGAGCTGGGTGAGGCCGACTCGTTCGGGGTGCTGGTCTCCGTGCCCGCAGGCACCGACGACGGGGCCGGGCGGCGGCTGACCCAGCTCGCGTCGGCGTTGGTGGGCCCGGAGCGGCCCGCGCGGATCGTGCTGGCGCGGCTGCTCCCGACGCCGCGCGTGCCCCTGGAGCTGGCCAGCGGCCTCGGCTCGGACCTGTTGACGATCACGAACGCGGGCGAGGAACTGCGGGGGTTGGCGACGGCGTCGGACGACGGGCTGCGCAGCCGGGTCGTCGCGCGGTTCTCGGCGAGCCCGGTGAGCGACGTCGCGGCGCTCGCGCGCGACGTGCGGGCCGATGTCGTCGTGCTGCCGGAGCCGCCGGAGACCGGGGAAGGCGCTGATCTGCCCGACGTCGGCGAGGCCGCGCTCGTGGTGGTGCGGCCCGGGCTCGCGGCCCCGGCGTCCACCGCGGTGCACGTCCTGCTCGACGGCACGGGCGCGGGCCGGGCGGCGGCCCGGCTGGCCGGACGGCTCGCGCTGCACCTCGGCGCGCCGATCGCGGTGGGCGTCACCGACGATGCCGACCGCCGCTCCGGGCGGCGGGCGACCGCCACGGTGCAGGCGCTGCGCAAGCTCGGGGTGGCCGCCACCGAGCTGACCGAGCTCGACGCGGAGCCCGCGCTGCTCGTGCTGCCGGAAGGGGTCGCCGTGCCGCAGGCCGCGGGGTCGACGACGGTGGTGCGGGTGCGGCCCGCACCGTCCGACGAGGACGACGACCTCCAGCAGGTGCTGGCGCGCATCCCCGCCCAGCGTTAGCGCACGCCCGACGGCGACTCGAAGAGGAACGTCCGGCTGCCGAGGCGCACGCGGGTGCCCGGGGTGAGCCGGTGGGACCGGCCCGAGGGCACGGTCGTCCACGTGTTCGCGCCCGGTCCCGCGACGTGGGTGCCGTTGCGGGACCGGCTGTCGACGAGCATCACGTCCCAACCGTCCACCCGTACCTCGGCGTGCACGCGGGAGACCGCGCCGCTGCGGTCTTCGACGACGATCGAGCGCAGCGACCCGTTGCGGACCCGTTCGTCGACGTCGGGCATGCGGCCGACCAGGTACTCGGCGTCGACGGTGTAGGTGGCGCCGTCGTCGAACACGAGCAGGCCGAGCGGGGGTCGCGCGCCGAACACCAGCTCGCCGGTGCGCTCGTTCATCCGGATGCCGCACAGCACGCAGAAGTGCGAGCGGGGGTCGTTGAGGTGGCCGCGGGCGCACAGGTGGCCGCGGGTGCGGGGGCCTTCGACGACGGGGCTGTCGTCGCGGTCGCGCGGTGCGGCGGGCCCGCGCGGTGCGTTGCCGCCCGGCCCCTGGCCGCGGGACGGGGAAAGCGGACGGCCGGGCGTGAGCGGGGCCCGTTGCGCGGGCGCGGGCGCCTTGTCGATGAGCGCCGACCGGCGCGGCGGCCGCACCGGCGGCTCCTCGGCGCGTGGGACGGGCGGGATGGCTGGCGGGCCGGACCCGTCGCCGACCGTCACCTCGATCGGCTCCTCGTCGGGCACCGGCCGCCCGTGCGTGGGCTCGGCGTGCACCGGCGCCCCGCCTCGGCCGAGTTCGTCCGGGAGCGGCGGCGCGGCGGATGCCGACGCGGCTGGCGCCGGCGCGGCGGGTGGCGGCGCGACCGGGGCTGAGGCGGCTGGTACCGGCACGGCCTGCGCGGCGGGTGGCGGCGCGACCGGGGCTGAGGCGGCTGGTACCGGCACGGCCTGCGCTGAGGCGGCGGGCGCAGGCGCGGCCGGTGGGGACGGCGGTGCCGCGGAGGCGGGCGGGGGCAGCGGCGGCATGGCGGTGTGCCTCGCCGCGCTCGCCGTCGCCAGCACGACCCCGCGCCCCGGGACCGTGCCTGCCCGCAGGTCGTGCAGGTCGGCGAAGACGTCGTCCGCCCGGCCCTGCGGGCGTTCCTCGTCCAGCGGGTCGAGCAGCAGCACGAGCGGGCCGCCCGGCGTGACCAGCCGGTCGGTCCACGCGGCCGCGTCGGCGCCCGGGATGGTCGCGTCGGTGCCCGCGTCGTGCAGGCTCACGGCGCCGGACAGGAACACCGCCCACCGGTCGCCCGCGTCGGCGAGGGTGCCGAACCGCAGGCTCGACGGCGGCGCGTCCGGGCCGGAGAGCCACGCCGCGAGCCTGCGGGCGAGCGGGCGCCCCGGCTCGAACCCCGCCACCGCCGCGCACAGCGCGACCAGCGCCCGCACCGGCTCGGCGCCCGCCGC
>Ga0207689_10005067_pt1 | contig 11873 bp, 9 predicted proteins | sample KBSMisM52_FD_184312 | JGI IMG/M metagenome (GOLD analysis project Ga0207689, IMG submission 184312) | Miscanthus rhizosphere microbial communities from Kellogg Biological Station, Michigan, USA - KBS Miscanthus M5-2 (SPAdes) (version 2) | ecosystem: Host-associated > Plants > Roots > Rhizosphere... | reverse complement strand
GTGATGCCGGTCACCACGGTCGGGTTCCAGCTCAGGGCCGACGGCTTCTTCGACGGCAACCCCGCCCTCGACCTGCCGCCCGCCGAGCACTGCCACCACCAGGACTGAGGCCCAGGCCACGCTGGCAGGAGGGGTCAGATGGGTGATGTAGCCTCCCGGGCCCACCGAACCTGCGAACATGGCCGCGATGGCCTTCATGCCGACGGATTGACAAACGGGGGTTCTAATTACCGGCGACGCATAAGGAGCAAGAGAAATGGCCGGAAATGCTGACGGAGCGCCCGATCGCGGAGTGACGGCACTCACCGCGGACACCAGCGTCTCTCCTGATCTCAAGCACGGCAGGCTATCCCTGCCGGAAGTGCTGGCCCAGTCGGTGGCCAACATGGCTCCCAGCGCGGCGATGGCGCTCCTGCCGTTGCTCGTATTCGCAGGCGCCGGGAACGGGACGTGGGTCTCCTTCACCATCGCCCTGCTCGCCCTGCTGTGCATCGGTTACTGCGCGGCACAGTTCGCCCGCCGCATTAACTCGGCGGGCTCGTTCTACGTGTGGGTCAGCAAGGCGCTCCGGCCGAGCTTCGGGCACGCCGCCGGCTGGGGGCTGATACTCGGTTACCTCGCGACCGGCATGGCTACCGTCTACGGGTTCGCGATCTACGGCGCCGACCTACTGACCAGGCTCGGCGCCCCGGGAGACAACCGGGGGATCCTGGCCGCGCTCTTCCTGCTGGACATCCTCCTCGCCGCGGGGGTCGCGTTCCTCGATATCGGCCTGTCCGCCAGGACGGCGCTGATTCTCGAGTCGCTCTCGGTCACGGTCATCCTCGTACTGTGCGTAAACATCTGGGTGCATAACGGCACGGTCTTCGACACCCACCAGCTCACGCTGACGGGCGTCAAGCCCGGCGGCATCCTCGTCGGAACGGTGCTGGCGATCTTCGCGTTCGTCGGGTTCGAGAGCGCCGGCTCGCTGGGCGTCGAATCGAGAAACTCCTTCCGGAACATCCCCCGCGCCATCCTCTGGAGCTGCCTGATCGTGGGCCTGTTCTACGTCGTCGTCTCCTATTCCCAGATCTACGGCTTCCAGAATGTCAAGGGCGGCATCCTGGGCAGCACCGCCCCGCTGCCCGACCTGGCCACCCACACCGGGATCGGTGGCTTCGCCTACGTCCTCGACATCGGGATCGTCTGCAGCATGTTCGCCTGCACGCTGGCCTGCATCAACGCTGGCTCCCGGCTGATCTACTCGATGGCGCGCGACGGCATGGGCCACCCGACCATGGGTACCTGCCACCGGGTCCGGAGCACGCCGCACATCGCGATCGCCGTCGCCGCCGTGCCCATGATCGCGGTCCCGATCGTGACCACCATCATCAACGAGTCCGCGGTGAACGCCACCGGGTGGGTTGGCACGGTTGCGACCTTCGGCTTCATGCTCGGGTACGCACTGGTCGGCATCGGCGCCCCGGTCTTCCTCCGCCGCGCCGGATTGCCGGCCACGATGGCCTGGGTGCTCGGCCTGCTCGGCGCCGCCATCATGGCCTTCGTATTCTGGGCCAACTGGCTGCCGCAGACCATTCCCGGCGACGTTTTCCCGGCCCTCACCGGCGCCTATGTCTGGCTGCCTTATGTGTTCCTGGCCTGGACCGCGATCGGCATTGTCTACTACGCGATCTGGCAGCGGCGCAACCCGGGGAAGGCAGCTCAGGTCGGGAGCCGCTACCAGACGCCCGAGCAAGCGGAGTCGCTGGTGGCGAGCTAGTCTCATCCTGGCCGGCCCGCCTGGTCCGGCCCGCTCTCCGGGTCCGGGGGACGTCCCGGCGCTGTTTCTTAGGCCGCGATTAGGAACCTCTTCGGCCAGCCTGAGTCCCGCCTGCTTCCCTTTGGGTGCAAGCCGCCAACCCGAGGAGGATTCGCATGCGCAACCGAACCAGGATGATTGCCGCCGCTGTCGCGGTCACCGCGGCTCTCGCCGCGGGTAGCACCGTCGCGGTAGCGGCGGCGGCGGGCGGCAAGCCCGGGGCCCCGGCCAAGACCACGTCCGCCAGCGAGAAGCCGGGCCACGACGCGATCGTGGCGGCGGTGGCCCGGGAACTGCACGTCAGCACGGCCCGGGTCGGCGCGGCGCTCCAGCCGCTGTTCGCCGCGGGCCATGCCGACACGTCGTCGCCGGCGTTCGCGGCGGCCGCCCGTGCGCTCGGCGTCAGCACCGGGCAGCTGCAAACCGCGCTCGCGCACGCCAAGCAGAGCCTGGCCGCGGGCCCGTACGCCAAGCGGAGCCCGGATGGCGCCAAGACCCCTCCGGCCGGCTCCAAGGCCGCCGAAGAACGGCCGGGCCACGACGCGATGGTGGCCGCGGTCGCCGCGGAGTTGCACGTCAGCACGGCCCGGGTCAGCGCGGCGCTCCAGCCGCTGTTCGCGGCGGGTCACGCCGACACGTCGTCGCCGGCGTTCGCGGCGGCCGCCCGTGCGCTCGGTGTCAGCACCAATCAGCTGGACACTGCGCTGATGCACGCTAAGCAGAGCCTGGCCCAGAGCACCTGACGCCAGCGGAGAATCGCCGGTTAAGGAAGGTGCGCGATACTGGCCTGGTGCGGGTCCTCGTGGTCGACGATGACGAGGCGGTACGCAGCGCGCTGACCCACGCGCTGCACCGCGACGGCTACGAGGTGTCCACAGCGGGCGACGGCGCCGCCGCGCTGGCCACGCTGCTGCGGCTCCGGCACGACGCCGTCGTGCTCGACGTCCTCATGCCCGAGCCGGGCGGGCTCGAGGTGTGCCGCGTGATCAGGGCGCGCGGCGACGACACCCCGATCCTGATGCTGACCGCGCGAGACCTGGTTTCCGACCGGGTCGCCGGGCTGGACGCCGGCGCCGACGACTACCTGGCCAAGCCGTTCGCGCTCGAGGAACTGCGGGCGCGGCTGCGCGCGCTGCTGCGGCGCAGCGGCGCGGGCGCCGGGCTGATCCGGTTCGCCGGCATCGAGCTGGATGTCGCGGCCCACCAGGCCAGCCGCCGCGGGATGAGGCTGCCGCTGACCAAGACCGAATTCGCGCTGCTCGAATTGTTCCTGCGCAACCCGGGCCGGGTGCTGTCCCGGACCCAGATATTCGAATCGGTGTGGGGTTACGACTTCGGCCCGGAATCGAACGGGCTGTGGGTCTATATCGGCTATCTACGGCGGAAGATGGGCGAGCCGCGGCTGATCCAGACCGTCCGCGGGATCGGCTACGTGCTGCGAGAAGAGACATGAGCCTGCGCGCCAGGGTCGCGATCGCGGTCGGCGCGGTCGTCTTCGTCGCGCTGGCCGCCGTGGCGGCGGTTATCTACCCGGCGGTCGGCGCGAACCTGCGCGAACAGGACGACGCCGCTCTGGTGCAGGTGGCCGCGAACGCGCAGACGATAGCGGCGAAGCTCAAGCAGGCCCATACCGTCGGGCAGCTGGTCCCGTTCGGCAGCACGCAGCTGCAGATCCTGCCCGACGCCACGGCCGGCCCGGTGAACGGGTTCGTCGGCGTCACCGGTCACGACGTCCAGGTGGCGAACGGGAAGGCCAAGCCGTATTTCCAGGACGAGGCCTACGGAAACGTCGTCTACCGCATTTACACCATGCAGTTCCCGGACCAACCGGGGGTACTGGTCCGGGTCGCCCGGCCGGCGTCGGATGCGACATCGACTCAGACGTCGCTCGGCTGGCTGCTCGCCGCACTCGTGCCGGTCACCGCGATCGGCGCGGCGGTGCTGGCTCTGCTGGCCGCGGGCCGGGTGCTGCGCCCGGTCGGCCGGCTGACCGAAACCGTCGAGCGGATCAGGGCCACCGGCGACCTCAGCGCGCCGATCGAGACGCCAGGCCAGGACGAGATCAGCCGGCTCGGGCAGGCGTTCGCCGCGATGACGGCCGCCCTGGACGAATCGGCGGGCTCGCAACGCCGGCTGGTCGCCGACGCCTCACACGAGCTGCGCACCCCGCTCACCAGCCTGATCACCAACCTCGAACTGCTCGCTGAACGGCCGGACGACCCGAGCGTCCCGGCGCTGGCCGCGGCCGCGCTGGCTGAGGCCGGCGAGCTGCGCGTGCTCATCAACGACCTGGTCGAGCTCGCGCGGGACGGGCAGGCCTCGTTCCACATCGAAGATGTCCGGCTGGATCTGGTCGCGGAACGAGTCGCAGCACGGGCGGCCGGCCGGGCGCCGGGGCTGCGGTACGAGCTCGATTTCCGGCCGACGCTGGTCCGCGGCGATCCGGACGCGCTGGAACGGGCGATCGGCAACCTGGTCGACAACGCGCTGAAATGGAGCCCGCCGGACGGCCGCATCCGCATCTCGGTAGCCGACGGGAGGGTCGAGGTCAGCGACGACGGGCCGGGAATTCCCGCGGACGACCTGCCGTACATTTTCGATCGCTTCTACCGGTCGGCAAAGGCGCGGGCCTTGCCCGGCTCTGGCCTCGGCCTAGCGATCGTGCGCAGGATTGCCGACGTACACCACGGAACCGTCGAAGCAATTCCGCTGCAGCAAGGAGTGAAATTCCGCATCAGCGTGCCGGAGGCCATGGTCGACCCGCCCACCCCGGAACGGAGCCCCGCTACGTAGCCGACCGCGCCGTTCCCGGGCGCCGGGGCAGGTACAGGTCGGTGATCGTGCCCTCGAACGCTTCGGCCGCCATGGCCACGGTCTCGGACAGGGTGGGGTGCGGGTGGATGGTCAGGCCGATGTCGGCCGCGTCGGCGCCCATCTCGATGGCCAGCACCGCCTCGGCGATGAGGTCGCCCGCCGACGGCCCGGTGATACCGCAGCCGATGATCCGGCCGGACGCCTCGTCGAACAGCACCTTGGTCATCCCCTCCGAACGCCCCAGGGTGAGCGAGCGGCCGCTGGCGGCCCACGGGAACACGCCCTTGCCGTACGCCACGCCCGCCGCCTTCGCCTCGTTCTCGGTCACCCCGGCCCAGGCCACCTCGGGGTCGGTGTAGGCCACCGACGGGATGGCGCGGGCGTCGAAGAAGCTGTTCTTGCCCGCGATGACCTCGGCAGCGACCTTCGCCTCGTGCATCGCCTTGTGCGCCAGCATCGGCTGGCCGACCACGTCCCCGATCGCGAAGATGTGCGGCACGCTGGTCCGCATCTGCTTGCTCACCGGGATGAAGCCGGACGGATCCACGGCCACCCCGGCCCGTTCGGCCCCTATCAATGAACCGTTGGGCCGGCGCCCGACCGCGACCAGGATCCGGTCGAAGGTGTCGGTCGCCGGCGCCTTAGCGCCGTCGAGCGAGACCGCCAGGCCGTCCGGCCTGGCCTCGACGCCCGTGACCCGCGTCCGCAGGAAAACGTTCTCGTACAGCCGGGCGACCCGCTTGGCCAGCGGCGCCACCACGTCGCGGTCGGCGCCGGGGATGAGCTGGTCGAGCAGCTCCACCACGGTGATCTGCGCGCCGAGCTCGTGGTAGACGGTGGCCATCTCCAGCCCGATGATCCCGCCGCCGATCACGAGCAGCCGCGACGGCACCTCCTCTACTTCCAGCGCCCCGGTGGAGTCGATGACCCGCGGGTCCGACGCCGGGATGAACGGCAGCGTGATCGCCTCCGAGCCGGCCGCGATGATCGCGTGCTCGAAGACGACCGAGACCGCGCCGCCCTCGGCGAGCTCCACCGCCAGCTCGTGCGGCGAGGTGAACCGGCCGTAGCCGCGGATGGTGGTGACCTTACGCTGCCTGGCCAGCGTGGCCAGGCCGCCGGTGAGCCGGCCGACCACGCCATCCTTCCAGGCCCGTAGCCGGCCGAGGTCGATTTCAGGAGGGCCGAACGAGACGCCGTTCTCGCTCATCTCCCGGGTTTCCGCGATCACCCTGGCCGCGTGCAACAGCGCCTTGGACGGGATGCAGCCGACGTTCAGGCAGACGCCGCCGAGGGCCGGCTCGCGGTCCACGAGCACGACCTTCTTGCCCAGGTCCGCGGCCCGGAACGCGGCCGTGTACCCGCCCGGCCCGGCCCCGAGGACGAGCACCTCAGCCGTCTGGTTCTCCATGTCAGAGCACCAGCCGCCGGATGTCCTCCAGCACCCCGCACAGGTACCGGGCGAACCGGGCGGCCAGCGCGCCGTCGATGACCCGGTGGTCGTAGGACAGCGAGAGCGGCAGCATCAGCCGCGGCACGAACGCCTCGCCGTCCCACACCGGGGCCATCTTGGACCGGACCACGCCGAGGATCGCCACCTCGGGGGCGTTGACGATGGGCGTGAAGCTGGTCCCGCCGATGCCGCCCAGGCTGGAGATGGTGAAGCAGGCGCCCTGCAGGTCGGCCATACCGAGCTTGCCCTCACGCGCCCGGGCCGAGGTCACGCCGAGCTCCCGGCTGAGCTCGGTGATGCCCTTGCGGTCGACGTCGCGGATCACCGGCACCACCAGGCCATCGGGCGTGTCCACGGCCACGCCGAGGTGGTAGTAGCCCTTGTAGATCAGCGCGTCCTTCTCCGGCGTGAGCGAGCTGTTGAACTTGGGAAACTCGCGCAGCGCCGAGACGCTGGCCTTCAGCAGGAAGGCGAGCAGCGTGACCCGGTAGCCCTCCGCCTTGGCCGCGGTGTCGAGCTCGCGGCGGTAGGCGTCCAGGTCGGTGATGTCGGCCTCGTCGTCGTGGGTGACGTGCGGGACGTTGAGCCAGGACCGGTGCAGCGCGGGCCCGGACAGCCGCTGAATCCGGGTCAGCGGCCGCACCTCGACCGGCCCGAACTTCGAGAAGTCCTGCGCCGGCACCTCGGGGATACCCGCGCCCGCGACCGGGGGAGCGGTCGCCGGGCCGCGCACCCCCGCGATCACGTCCTCCTTGGTAATCCGCCCCTTCGGTCCCGTCCCGGACAGCGCGGTCAGGTCCAGCCCGAGCTCACGGGCCAGCCGCCGCACCCCCGGGCTGGCGTGCACCCCGTCGAAGTCGGCCAGCGCCTCGGCGCCCGCGCCCGCCCCAGCCGGGGCGCTTGCCCCAGCTGCCGCTCCCACCTCACCGGCTCCGGCCGTCGCGCCCGGAACCGGTGCCTCCGCGATCGAACGTGCCGCCGGCTCGCGTGCCGCCGCCAGCGGGTCCGCCGCGTCCAGCGTGGGCGGCTCCTGCTGGTCGGTCAGCGGCGGCGGCTCGACCTCGGCCCCCTCGGTGTCCAGCGACAGGATGACCGATCCGCGGCTGACCAGGTCGCCGACCTTGACCCGCAGTTCGCGGACGGTGCCCGCGGCGGGGGAGGGGATGTCCATGGTCGCCTTGTCCGACTCCAGGGTGACCAGCGGGTCCTCGTTGCTGACCACGTCGCCGGGCGCGACGTGGATCTCGATGACCGGCACGTCGGCGAAGTCGCCGAGGTCCGGGACGCTGACATCTGTCATGGCTGCTCCTCAGGCCCGCGACGGATCGGGTGTGTCCGGGTCGATGCCGTACCGGGCGATCGCGTCGGCCGGCCTGTCGGCGGGTATCGCCCCGTCTTCGGCCAGCGACGTCAGCGCGGCCAGGGCCACGTAGTGCCGGTCGACCTCGAAGAAGCGGCGCAGGTTGCGCCGGTAGTCCGAACGGCCGTAGCCATCCGTTCCCAGCACCCGGTACCTGCCCGGCACGAAGGCACGGATCTGATCGGCGAACGCCCGCACGTAGTCGGTCGCCGCGATAACCGGGCCGGGCGGCCGCGCCGCCAGGCATTCCTCCACGTAAGAACGCCGCGGCTCCGAACCCGGATGCAGCATGTTCCACCGCTCGGCGGCCAGCCCGTCCCGGCGCAGCTCGGTGAAGCTGGTCGCGCTCCACACGTCGGCCGCCACGCCGTAGTCCGCGGCCAGCAGATCGGCCCCGGCCAGCACCTCCCGCAGGATCGTCCCGCTGCCGAGCAACTGCACCCGCGGCCCATCGCCGTCAGAAGAACGCAGCAGGTACATGCCGGCTAGGATCCCGGCCTCGGCGCCGTCCGGCAGCGCCGGGTGCTCGTAGTTCTCGTTCATCAGCGTCAGGTAGAAGAACACGTCCTCCTGCTCGGCGAACATCCGGCGCAGCCCGTCCTGAATAATGACCGCGACCTCGTAGGAGTACGTCGGGTCGTAGGCCACGCAGTTCGGCACCACCGAAGCCAGCACATGGCTGTGCCCGTCCTCGTGCTGCAGCCCCTCGCCGTTGAGCGTGGTCCGGCCGGCCGTCCCGCCGAGCAGGAAGCCGCGGGCCCGCGAGTCGCCGGCCGCCCAGATCAGGTCCATCACCCGCTGGAAGCCGAACATCGAGTAGAAGATGTAGAAGGGGATCATCGCGATGTCGCTGGTGCTGTACGCCGTGGCCGCGGCGATCCAGGACGCCAGCGCGCCCGGCTCGTTGATGCCCTCCTGCAGCATCTGGCCGTCCGGTGCCTCCCGGTAGTACATCAGCTGGTTGGCGTCCTCGGGCTGGTACAGCTGGCCGGCCTGGCTGAAGATGCCGAACTGCCGGAACATGCCCTCCATCCCGAACGTGCGGGACTCGTCCGGCACGATCGGCACCACCCGCGGCCCGATGGCCTTGTCCCGCAGCAGCGTGTTCAGGATCCGGACGAACGCCATCGTGGTGGAGATCTGCCGGCCCGGGGTGCCGCCCAGCTGGCCGCCGAACGCGGACAGGTCGGGCACGGCCAGGGTCTCGGTGGACCGCTGCCGCCGCGACGGCAGGTACCCGCCCAGCGCGGTCCGCCGTTCGCGCAGGTAGGCCATTTCCTCGCTGTCCTCGTCGAAACGCAGGAACGGCAGCTCGGCCAGCTGCTCGTCGGTCAGCGGCAGGCCGAACCGGTCGCGGAACTTGACCAGGGCCGCGGACGCCATGTGCTTCTGCTGGTGGGTGATGTTCTGGCCCTCGCCCGATTCCCCCATCCCGTAGCCCTTGATCGTCTTGGCCAGGATGACGGTGGGCTGGCCGGCGTGCCGCACCGCGGCCGAGTAGGCCGCGTAGACCTTCACCGGGTCGTGGCCGCCGCGGTTCAGCGCCCAGATCTCGTCGTCGGTCATCCCGGCCACCATCTCGGCCAGCTCGGGGTACTTGCCGAAGAACTTCTCCCGCACGTAGGCGCCGTCCTTGGACTTGAAGTCCTGGTACTCCCCGTCGACGGCTTCCTCCATGCGCTTGAGCAGCAGCCCGGTGGAGTCCCTGGCGATCAGCGGGTCCCACCCGCTGCCCCAGATGGTCTTGATCACGTTCCAGCCCGCGCCGCGGAAGATGCCCTCGAGCTCCTGGATGATCTTGCCGTTGCCGCGCACCGGACCGTCGAGCCGCTGCAGGTTGCAGTTGATCACGAAGATGAGGTTGTCCAGCTTCTCGCGGCTGGCCAGCGCGATCGCGCCGAGCGATTCGGGCTCGTCGGTCTCGCCGTCGCCGAGGAACGCCCAGACCGTGCGGTCGGCGGTGTCAGCTAGCCCGCGGCGCGCCAGGTACTTCAGGAACCGCGCCTGGTAGATGGCCATGATCGGGCCCAGCCCCATGGACACCGTCGGCATCTGCCAGTAGTCGGGCATCAGCCACGGATGCGGGTAGGACGACAGCCCGCCGCCGTCGACCTCCTGCCGGAACCTCGTCAGCTGCTCCTCGGTGAGCCGGCCCTCCACGAACGACCGGGCGTAGATGCCCGGCGAGGAGTGCCCCTGGATGAACAGCAGGTCGCCGCCACCGGATTCCGAGGCACCCCGGAAGAAATGCTGGAAGCCCACGTCGTACAGGGTGGCCGCCGACTGGAAGCTCGCGATGTGCCCGCCGAGCTCGGAGGATTCGGCGTTGGCCCGCAGCACCATGGCCAGCGCGTTCCACCGGATCATCGACCGGATGCGGTGGTCGATGGCCAGCTCCCGCGGACTGAGCCGGTCTTCTCTACCGGGAGGGATCGTGTTCAGGTACGGCGTCGTGGCGCTGTACGGAACCGGCGCGCCCTTCCTTCGCGCCGCGGTCGTCACCTCGTCCAGCAGGTAGAAGGCGCGGTCCGCGCCCTCGAAGGCGAGCACGGAGTCGAGCGCCTCCACCCACTCGCGCGTCTCGGCCGGGTCAAGGTCTTCGAGCATCAGTGCCCCCTGCCCTCTCGGCGGTCTCTCAAGCATTTACCCTGAGGCCGTGGCAAATCCACTCGATCAGGTCGCATCCTGGCCGGCCACCGCCGCGGCCGGGGTCGCGTCGGCCGCGGGCCTGATGGAATCGGCCGGACCGGTCACCCAGCCGTTCCGCTGGGCCTCGGTGACCAAGCTGCTCGTCGCGCTGGCCGCGCTCGACGCGGTGCAGCGCGGCCTGCTCGACCTGGACGAGCCGGCCGGCCCGCCGGGGGCCACGGTCAGGCACCTGCTCTCGCACGCGTCCGGGCTGGCCTTCGACAGCGACGCGGTCCTCGGCCCGCCCGGCCGCCGGCGCGTCTACTCCAACCGCGGTATCGAGATCGTCGCCGATGCCGTCGCGGCCCGCTGCGGCCAGCGCTTCGAGCGGCTGCTGGCCGACGAGATCTGCGGTCCGCTCGGGATGACGCAGACCCGGCTGGAAGGCTCCCCGGCCTGGGGTGCGGTCGGCCCGCTCGGCGACCTGATGAACCTGGCCGTCGAGCTGGCCAGCCCGTCCCTGGTGAACGAGGACCTGCTGGCCGAGGCGACCTCGGTCGCCTTTCCCGGCCTGTCCGGCGTGCTGCCCGGGTTCGGCCGCCAGGAACATAACGACTGGGGCCTGGGCTTCGAGATCAGGGACGCCAAGTCCCCGCACTGGACCGGGTCGCGGAACTCGCCGCGGACGTTCGGCCACTTCGGCCAGTCGGGCAGCTTCTTGTGGGTGGACCCCGACGCCGGGCTGGCCTGCGTTTCCCTGGCGGACGAGAACTTCGGCGACTGGGCCCGGCAGGCCTGGCCCAAGCTGTCCGACGACCTGATCGCCGCCTACGGCGCATAATCGGGCCTATGGACAAGCCACCCGTCGTTTCCGCCGGGGAATGGCAGCAAGCACGCGACGCGCTGCTCACCGACGAGAAGCAAGCCACCCGTACCCTGGACCAGATCGCCGCGCGGCGCCGCCGCCTGCCGATGGTCAGGTTCCGTAACGACTACGAGTTCGCCAGCCCGTTCGGTACTAAGACCCTGCTGGACCTGTTCGACGGCCGGCCTCAGCTGGCCGCCTACCAGTTCATGGACAACGGCCCCGATGACTTCTGCCCGGGCTGCACCTTCTTCACCAGCAACGTGGCCGGCCTGGCCGCCCTGGCCGATGACGATGTCAGCTGGGCGACCGCGTCGGACATGCCGCTCGAGCAGATGCAGGCGTACTGGACACAGATGGGCTGGACGGTGCCGTTCGTGTCCTCGCGCGGCACCACGTTCGCGCAGGACTGCGGCGCCGGCGGCGGCTTCATGCTCACCCTGTTCCTGCGCGACGGCGACGACGTCTACCGGACGTACAACACCACCCAGCGCGGCGTGGACCGGCTGCTGTTCGTCAACAACATGCTCGACCTGGCCCCGTACGGCCGCCAGCAGGACTGGGAGGACTCCCCGCCCGGCTGGCCCCAGCACCCCACCTACGGCTAAGCACCGCCGCACCCACGCCCGCACGCCGATCCCCTCGCCGCCGCCGATCGCCTCCACCCGCCGACCCCGTGTGTCCCGCACTCCCCAGCTGCCTCGAGTTCCCCAGCCGTCCCGCCAATCGTAAAAGATCTTGGTGGATTGGGGCTTGGCGGTGATTTTGGTGCATCATAGTGCCCCTAATTAACCCGCAAGCCCGAATTCACCACGAAAAACTTAAGGTCATCGAACTGGTGTGCAAATTAGTGTGCAGATTGGTTTCCTGGTGTTGCAGACGCGCTCCGGCTGGGATGCTGATGCCAGGGACCGATGCCGCGGCGCGAAGGCGCGACCGCGGCGCCAGGGAG
>Ga0207689_10005063_pt1 | contig 11881 bp, 9 predicted proteins | sample KBSMisM52_FD_184312 | JGI IMG/M metagenome (GOLD analysis project Ga0207689, IMG submission 184312) | Miscanthus rhizosphere microbial communities from Kellogg Biological Station, Michigan, USA - KBS Miscanthus M5-2 (SPAdes) (version 2) | ecosystem: Host-associated > Plants > Roots > Rhizosphere... | reverse complement strand
ACAAGATCGAGGTCATCGAGGAGCCCGTGGGTACGGTGCTCCGCTGGGGGTTCGGCGGCAGCACGACGCTCACCGTCGAGGCCGGCGCGCTCGTCATGCGGGCCGACGCCGAGGACGCCGAGACGCTCGACCGGGTGAAGGACGTGACCGGCCGGCATCTGGAACGCTTCGGCGAGAAGGACGGCCTGGCCGTTACCTGGCAGTAGCCTGCGGCTTCCCGCTGCCTGCGCTTAGATGACGATTTAGCTCGCGAGGGCCGGGACGGTGAGCAGCGGATGGCAAGATGACTGGCATGAGAAACGTCGCGGTCGTGGCTAGCGCTGGTGATGCGTGTGAACGCTGACCAGCCGGTGGCTGTGGTGACTGGCGGCAACCGCGGCGTGGGCCGTGAAGTGTGCCGGCAGCTGGCCCTGCTCGGCTTTTCGGTCGTGCTCGGCTCCCGGGACCTGCGCCGGGGGGAGCTGGCCGCCAAGGAACTCGATCCCGAGGGGATGCGGATCGTCGCCTGCCAGCTCGAGGTGGACAACTCGGTCAGCGTCGCCGGCATGGCCGAGTGGGTGAAGAACCGGTTCGGCCGCACCGACGTGCTCGTGAACAACGCGTCGACCATGTACGACCGGTGGGCCACGGCGAGCAACGCGGACCTGGGCACGGTAGCCGAGGCGGTCGACGTCAACCTGTTCGGGCCCTGGCGGGTGATCGACGCGCTGCTGCCGATGCTGCGCTCCAGCACGCGGCCCAGGATCGTCAACGTGAGCAGTGAGGGCGGCTCGATCTCGGTGATGACCGGCGGATCGCCCGCGTACAGCGTGTCCAAGGCCGCGCTCAACGCGCTCACCCGGCTGCTCGCCGCGGAACTGGCCCGGGACGGCATCCTGGTCAACGCGGTCTGCCCGGGCTGGCCCGCCAGCGAGAGCCACCCCGACGGCCGCTCGATCACCCAGGCCGCGGCCAGCGTTATCTGGGCGATCACCATCCCCAACGGCGGCCCGACCGGCACCCTGACCCGGGACGGCCAGCCCTACCCCTGGTAGCGGAACCTCAGCCGGATTCCGGGTCGGGCTGGTAGCGGTAACCCATGCCCGGCTCGGTGATCAGCCAGCGCGGCCGGGCCGGATCCGGCTCGAGCTTGCGCCGCAGCTGAGCCATGTACAGCCGCAGGTTGCCGGTGGCGTCGGCGTAGCCAGGCCCCCACACCTCGGTCAGCAGCTGGTTCCGGCTGAGCAGCTTGCCGGGGTTGCGTAGCAGCACCTCGAGCAGGTGCCATTCGGTCGGCGTCAGCCGGATACCCTCAACCGGAGCCTCACCCGCCGGGTCGGGGCCGGCCGGCACCGGAGTCTGCCGGACGACCCGCTTGGCGGCCAGGTCGACAACCAGCTCGCCGAGCCGGATCCGTGGGAGGTCCTCGGGGACACCGGTGCGCCGGACCGCGGCCCGCATCCGGGCGAGCAGTTCCTCGACCCCGAACGGCTTGGTCACGTAGTCATCCGCGCCGGCGTCGAGCGCCTCCACCTTGTCCAGGCTGTCGGCCCGCCCGGACAGCACGATGATCGGGGCCTTGGTCCAGCCGCGCAGGCCCTGGATCACCTCCACACCGTCCAGATCGGGCAGGCCGAGGTCGAGGATCACCAGGTCGGGCGGGTACCGTCCGGCGACCTCCAATGCCTCGGCTCCGGTCGCCGCGACGTGCACGTCGTAGTCGCGCACGCGCAGGTTGATCCGCAGCGCCCGCAGGATCTGCGGCTCGTCGTCGACGACCAGCACCCGCGTCATCCTGGCCCCCCGTTGACTTCCTCACGTTCCCGCTGGCCGGGCTCGGGTTCGTAGCCGGGACCAGTGACGGCCGGTACCGACACCGTCATGGTCAGCCCGCCGCCCGGGGTGTCGTCGGCGACCAGGGTGCCGCCCATCGCCTCGGTCAGGCCGAGCGACAGCGCCAGGCCGAGGCCGACCCCGGTGGTGTTGTCGGTATCGCCGAGTCGCTGGAACGGCACGAACATCCGGTCCCTGTTCTTTTCCGGGATGCCCGGGCCGCGATCGACCACGCGCAGCTCAACCCGGTCGCCGAGCGCGCTGGCGGCTAGCAGCGGCGGTTTCCCTGGTGGGGAGTAGCGGAGCGCGTTCTCGATCAAGTTCACGATGACCCGCTCCAGGATGGCCGGGTCCACGTTGATCTCGGGCAGCGACTCCGGGATCTCGACCGTGACGATCCGGGCCGCCGGGTCCAGGTTGTCCAGCGCGCGGGACACGATCTCCTCCAGCCCGGCCGGGCGCGGGAACAGGGACAGCGCCCCGGCCTGCAGCCTGCTCATGTCCAGCAGGTTATCGACCAGATGAGACAGCCGGTCCAGTGATTCGTCCGCGGTCGCGAGTAGCTCGTCGTGGTCTTCGGCGTCCCAGTTCACGTCCGGCGACCGCAGGCTGGTCACGGCGGCCTTGGCCGACGCCAGCGGGGTCCGCAGGTCGTGGCTGACCGCGGCGAGCAGCGCGGTCCGCATCCGGTCCGCGGCGGCGATCGGCTTGGCCGCCTGCGCCTCGGCGGCCAGGCGCTGCTGGCCCAGCGCGACCGCGGCGTAGGAGGCGAACGCGCCGAGCACCCGCCGGTCCGCGGCGGGCAGCGGCCTGCCCCGCAGGGCCAGCAGCAGGCTGTTGCCCACCGGCACCTCGACGTCGGCCTCGCCCGGCCAGGTAACGGCCGGTTCACCGCGGCTGGCGACCACGTGCCAGTTGCCCGGCGTTCCCCTGATTCGCTCCGCGGAGGCGTCGGCGGGCGGGTCGCCACTGGGCGACGTGCACTCGAGCAGCGTGACCGAATCCATGCCGAACGCCTCGCGGATCCGGTCCAGCAGCGCGCTCAGCCCTCGCTGGCCACGCACCACACTGCCCGCCGTGGTCGCGAGCAGTTCCGATTCCGCGTTGGCCCGCGCCGCCTGCTTGGTGCGCCTGGCCGCGATGTCCACGACGGAGCTGACCAGGATCGCGACGGCGACGAACACGCCGATCGCGAGCGCGTTGTTCGTCTCCGCGATCGTCCACTGGTGGATCGGCGGGGTGAAGTAGTAGTTCAGCAGCAGCGATCCCACGATGGCGGCCAGCACGGCGGGCGCGAACCCGCCGACCAGAGCGACCACGACCACCGCGATCAGGTACATCAGCACGTCGCTAGTCAGGTTGAGCTCACCGCGCAAGCTGGCCAGGATCAAGGTCAGCACGGGGAGCAGCGCCGCGGCCAGCACGTACCCGGCCACCTTCCGGCGCCTCGTGATCGCGCCGCGCGGCCGCGGCAGGCCGCGGCCGCGGCCCATCTGCCCGTGGGTCACGATGTGCACGTCGATGTCGCCGGAGCCGCGGATGGTCCGGGCGCTGATGCCCGGTCCGGTGAGCATGGCGGTCAGCCACGACCGACGGCTGGCCCCGAGCACAAGCTGGGTCGCGTTCTCGGCCCGGGCGAAGGTCAGCAGGGCCTCGGAGATGTCGTCGCCGACGACCTGGTGGTAGGTGCCGCCCACCGACTCGACCAGCCGCCGCTGGGCCGCCAGTGCGCCCGGGTCAGCGCCGGTCAGGCCGTCGGACTTGGTCACGTGCACGGCCAGCAGGTCGCCGCCCGCTGACCGGGCGGCGATCCGGGCGGCCCGGCGGATCAGGGTCTTGCCCTCCGGCCCGCCGGTCAGCGCGACGACCACGCGCTCCCTGGCCTCCCAGGCGCCCTGGATCTTGTGCTCGACGCGGTACCGCTGCAGGCCCTCGTCCACCTTGTCGGCCAGCCAGAGCAGGGCGAGCTCGCGCAGCGCGGCGAGGTTCCCTGAGCGGAAGTAGTTGGTCAGCGCCGCGTCGATCTTCTCCGGCGGGTAGATGTTGCCGTGCGCCATCCGGCGGCGCAGCGCCTCGGGCGTCATGTCGACCATCTCGACCTGGTCGGCGGCGCGGACGATGGCGTCGGGCACGGTCTCCCGCTGCGGTACCCCGGTGATCTTCTCGACCACATCGTTGAGGGATTCCAGGTGCTGGATGTTGACCGCGGAAATCACGTCGATCCCGGCGTCGAGCAGTTCCTCCACGTCCTGCCAGCGCTTCTCGTTGCGCGAACCGGGCACGTTGGTGTGCGCGAACTCGTCCACCAGGGCGATCTCGGGGCGCCGGGCGAGCACCGCGTCCAGGTCCATCTCCTCGAACGTGCCCCCGCGGTACTCCAGCGTGTGCCGGGGCACCACCTCCAGGCCGTCCAGCAGCGCGCTGGTCTGCGGTCGCCCGTGCGCCTCGGCGAATCCCACCACGACGTCGGCACCGCGTTCGGCCCGGCGATGCCCCTCGCCGAGCATGGCGTAGGTCTTGCCCACGCCCGCCGCGGAACCCAGGTAGATCCGCAGCCGCCCGCGTTCCGGCCGGGCCGTGGGCCCGCCCGCGCCGTCGTTGTCAGCCATGTTCTTCTTCGCGCACCTCGCCAGCTCGAACTCGCCGCTGACCTCCATTGTGAAGCACGGCTATCAGGTCAGTAATTCCGCATGTCAGGGCGGCCACCCGGGTCCTAACAGGATTCATGCGCCGCTTATCCGCGATTCATGCGCCGGGCCCGGCTAACGGTTCAGTGACGCCTGCGCGGTGAAGAAGGCGCTGGACGGGGGCTGCCACAGGGCCATCACCGCGCCCAGGGCGATCAGCCAGCCGATCAGGGTCAGTACCTTGGCCGGGCCAAGGCCCGCCTGGCTGCTGGTCACCACGCCGAGCACACCCACCGTGTGCACCGCGAACAGCACCGTGCCCGCTACCCGGGCGCCGCTGCTGCCGCGCCGGCAGGCCCGCGCGATGCCGAGCCACAGCGCGATGTCCGCGGCGCACAGCAAGATGGCCAGGGTCGCCGCCCCGGCCAGGCGGTGATCGCCGGACTCGCTCGCCAGCGGGTAGTGCTTCACGATGCTGGCCGAGACCACGATGACGCCGATCGCCCAGATCAGCGCGAAGGCCGCCCCGGCGTACATCAGCCGGACCGCGGTCACCATGCTGGCGGGCAGCGGCACCGCCGCACCGGGCGATCCCGTCCGGTGCGGCTGCGGATAGCCGGCCGGCTGGGCCGCCGGGACGCCGTGGCCGGGCTGGTAGCCGCGCGGCTCCGGGTACTGCACACCCACCGCCTGCGAGCCCGCCACCGCCTGGGCGCCCAGGCTGGCCTGCGCCCCGCCCGGCCCGGAGTACGGCCAGCGCGGCGGAGGTTGCTGCCCGGGAGGCCGGACGGGCCGCAGTGGCGGCTCTCCCGACGGCGCTGGCCGGTCCCGCCCCGGGTCCGACGGCGTGGTCGGCCGGTGCGTGGTCGTGGCCCAGGAGAACCCCTCCGCCGGCCTGCTGCGCGTCTGCTCCTCCAGCCGGGCCTGGTGGGCGCCGATCAGCCGGGCCACCGAGGACGGCCAGAACGCCACCGCGGACGGCCCGGTGGTGTCCATCCCGCCCGCGATCATGCCGGACAGCGCCCGCAGCGTCGGGCGGGCGGCCGGGTCCTTGGCCAGGCAGGCGGCGACCACCGGGCGGAGCCGGGGCGGCACCCCGTCCAGGACCGGGTCGGCGTGCACCACCCGGTACAAGATGGCCGCCGCCGTCCCGGTGCCGAACGGTCCCGTCCCCGTCGCCGCGTAGGCCACCACGCAGCCCAGCGCGAACACGTCGCTCGCGGGCCCCGCGCCCCGGCCCTCGGCCTGCTCCGGCGACATGTAGCCCGGCGTGCCGAACACCACCCCGGCCGCCGTCAGCGAGGTGCCGTCGGCGGCACGCGCGATGCCGAAGTCGATGACCCGCGGCCCGTCGGTGGCCAGCAGCACGTTGGCGGGCTTGAGGTCGCGGTGCACCACGCCGCAGGCGTGGACCGCCTGCAGCGCCTCGACCAGCCCGGCCAGCAGCGGCCACAGTGCCTGCTCGGGCAGGGGCCCGTTTTCCCCCACCACCTGATCCAGAGGCGGCCCGGGCACGAACGCGGTGGCCAGCCACGGCGGCCGCTCGTTCAGCCCGCTGGCCACCACCGGCGCGGTGTAGATCCCGCTGACCGCGCGGGCCGCGGCGACCTCCTGGCCGAACCGGCGCAGGAAGTCGGCGTCGCTGGCCAGGTCCGGGTGCACGACCTTGATCGCCACCGCCCGCCCGGCCGGGGAGAGCCCGAGGTAGACCCGGCCCATGCCGCCCGCGCCGAGCCGCGCGCGCAACCGGTACTCGCCGATCACGCGCGGATCGTCCGCGGCCAGTGGCTTCATCAGCTCCCCAGGGTAAGGTCCCGCGCTCACATTCTGCGCTATACCTGGTGAAGCGTGTATGGCCGATGACCGGGAAAGTCGCGGTCAAGGCTGGTAGCGGTACCCCATCCCCGGTTCGGTGAGCAGGTGCCGCGGGCGCGCCGGGTTGTCCTCCAGCTTGCGCCGCAGCCGCGCCATGTGGAACCGGAGGTAGTTGGTGCGCTGGCCGAACCCCGGGCCCCACACCGCGGTCAGCAGCTGCGCCGACCCGACCAGCTGGCCCGGGCGGCGGAGCAGGACCTCCAGGAGCCGCCATTCGGTCGGGGTGAGCCGGAGGGTGTCCCTCGCGTCGTCGCTGGCCGCCCGCCGGACCTGGTGCGCGGCCACGTCGACCAGCCACCGGCCGATCGTGGCCTGGCGGGCCTGGCCCGGGCCGCTCTCGCCGTCGTCGCGGCGCAGCACGGCGCGCAGCCGGGCCAGCAGCTCGGCCATGGCGAACGGCTTGGTCACGTAGTCGTCCGCGCCCACGTCCAGCGCGCCGATCTTGTCCCCCGGGCTGGTCCGCCCGGACAGCACGATGATCGGCGCGTGGTACCACTCGCGCAGCGCCACGATCACCTCGGTGCCGTCGATGTCGGGCAGGCCGAGGTCGAGGATGATCGCGTCCGGCGGGTGGCTCGCGGCCACCGCCAGCGCCTCCCGGCCGGTGCCCGCGGTCCGCACGTCGTACTGCCGGGCGCGCAGGTTGATCCGCAGCGCGCGGACCAGTTCGGGTTCGTCCTCGACGATGAGGATGCCGGCGCCCCCAGGCCCCGGCCGGGGCGGGTCCGGCCGGGGTGCTGGGGTAGCGGACTCCATCCGGGCGGCCTTAGCCGCCGGACTTCGCCGACAGCTGGTCGAGCGCGATGTTCAGCTCGAGCACGTTGACCGATGGCTCGCCGAGGAAACCGAGGATCCTGCCCTGGGTGTACTTGTCCACCAGCGCCTCGACCTCGGACACCGGCAGGTTCCGGGCCTCGGCCACGCGGTTGACCTGGATAGCCGCGTTCTGCGGCGAGATGCCCGGGTCCAGGCCCGAAGCCGACGCGGTCACCGCGTCCGCCGGGATCTCCGACACCGGCACGTGGTCGAACGCCGCGATGGCCTGCTGCCGCTCCTTGATCAGCTTGATCTGGTCCGGGTTGTTCGGGCCGAGGTTGGACGCCGCGGAGAACAGCGGGTTGCAGCCGTAGTCCGTCTTGGACGTGGCGTCGACCGCGTTCGACGGCCGCGGCTGGAAGTACTTCGGCAGCGGGTTGCCCTTGGCGTCCACGAACTCCTGGCAGAGCAGCGCCGAGCCGACCGTGCGGCCGTTGTAGCTGACCATCGAGCCGTTGGCGTGGTTGGGGGCGACCAGCTGCGCGACGCCGACCATGACGGCGGGGTAGATGAGCCCGCACAGCACGGTGAACACCAGCAGGGCGCGGAACGCCGCGATGTGCTGTCTGACGAAAACGGGAAGGCGATTCATGTCGCGGTCACCCACTGAATCCTGGAATGTTCATGATGATGAGGTCGATGAGCTTGATCCCGATGAACGGGATGATCAGGCCGCCGATGCCGTAGATCCACAGGTTCCTGCGGAGCAGCGACTGCGCGGAGGCCGGACGGTAGCGGACGCCGCGCAGCGCCAGCGGGATCAGCGCGATGATGATCAGCGCGTTGAAGATGATCGCCGAGGTGATCGCCGACTGAGGGCTGCTCAGGTGCAGGATGTTGAGCTTCTGCAGGGCGGGGAAGGCCACCGAGAACATGGCCGGCAGCATCGCGAAGTACTTCGCGACGTCGTTGGCGATGGAGAAGGTGGTCAGCGCCCCGCGGGTGATCAGCAACTGCTTGCCGATCTCCACGATCTCGATGAGCTTGGTCGGGTTGGAGTCCAGGTCCACCATGTTCCCGGCCTCCTTGGCGGCCGAGGTGCCGGTGTTCATGGCCACGCCGACGTCGGCCTGGGCCAGGGCGGGCGCGTCGTTGGTGCCGTCGCCGGTCATCGCGACCAGCTTGCCGCCCTCCTGCTCCTTCTTGATCAGCGCCATCTTGTCTTCCGGCGTGGCCTCGGCCAGGAAGTCGTCCACCCCGGACTCGTCCGCGATGGCCTTGGCCGTCAGCGGGTTGTCGCCGGTGATCATGACGGTACGGATGCCCATCTTGCGCATCTCGGCGAACCGTTCGGAGATGCCCTCCTTGACGATGTCCTTCAGGTAGATCACGCCAAGCGCCCGGGCCGGCCCGTCCGCTGGCTTCTCGGCCACGACCAGCGGGGTTCCGCCGACCGCCGAGATGCCGTCGACCATCGGGCCGAGGTCGTCCGGCGGCGTGCCGCCGTTGGCCCGGACCCACTCCCGGACCGCGCTGGAGGCGCCCTTGCGGACCTCGCGCCCGTCGGCCAGGTTGACGCCGCTCATCCGGGTCTGCGCGGTGAACTCGACGAATTCCGCGCCGGCCAGCTCGCCCGGCGCCCGCTCGCGCAGGCCGTACTGGTTCTTGGCCAGCACGACGATCGACCGGCCTTCCGGCGTGTAGTCCGCCAGCGAGGACAGCTGGGCCGCGTCCGCGAGCTCGGCCGCGGTGACCCCGTGGACCGGCAGGAACTCGCTGGCCTGCCGGTTCCCGATGGTGATCGTGCCGGTCTTGTCCAGCAGCAGGGTGTTGACGTCGCCGGCCGCCTCGACGGCGCGGCCGGACACGGCCAGCACGTTGCGCTGCACCAGCCGGTCCATGCCGGCGATGCCGATGGCCGACAGCAGCGCGCCGATCGTGGTCGGGATCAGCGCCACCAGCAGCGCGACCAGGATCACCAGTGTCTGCGGCGCGTTGGAGTAAAACGCCATCGGCTGCAGAGAGATCACCGCGAGCATGAAGATGATGGTCAGCGAGGCCAGCAGGATGTTCAGCGCGATCTCGTTCGGCGTCTTCTGCCGCTTGGCCCCCTCGACCAGGGCGATCATCCGGTCGATGAAGGTTTCGCCGGGCTTGGAGGTGATCTTGACCACGATCCGGTCGGACAGCACCGTGGTCCCGCCGGTGACCGCGGACCGGTCACCGCCGGACTCGCGGATGACCGGGGCGGACTCGCCGGTGATGGCCGACTCGTCCACCGAGGCCACGCCCTCGACCACGTCTCCGTCGCCGGGGATGACCTGGCCGGCCTCGACCACCACGTAGTCGCCGAACTGCAGCGCCGTGCCGGCCACGGACTCCTCCCGCAGCGTGGCGGGATCGGCCCCGGGCTGCCAGGACGGCAGCCGCCGGGCCATCGTCTCGCGCTTGGCCCGGCGCAGCGTCTCGGCCTGGGCCTTGCCGCGTCCCTCGGCCACCGCCTCGGCCAGGTTGGCGAACACCACGGTCAGCCACAGCCAGACCACGATGGTCCAGTTGAACACCGACGGCGACTTGATCGCCGTGTACAGGGTCAGCACGGAGCCGACCTCGACCACGAACATGACCGGGTTCTTGATCTGGACCCGCGGGTCCAGCTTCTTGAACGCGTCCGGCAACGACTTCCACAAGATCTTCGGGTCGAGCAGCCCGCCGCCAACGCGGCGCGGCGCGGCAGCCTGCTGCGGGGTGGAGGGAGCCGGCGCGCCTGGGCTCTCAGTTGTCACAGACATCTCAGTGCAGTCCTTCTGCGAACGGGCCCAGCGCGAGCGCCGGGAAGTAGGTCAGGCCGACGAGGATGAGGATGACGCCGACGAGCATGCCGACGAACAGCGGCGTCCTGGTGTCGAGCGTTCCGGCGCTCTGCGGCACCGGCGCCTGTCTGGCCAGTGACCCGGCCAGCCCGAGGGCGAAGATCTCCGGTGCGAACCGGCCGAGCAGCATCACGATCCCGCCGGTGACCTGGTACCAGGTGGCCGCGGTCCCCAGGCCGGCGAATGCCGACCCGTTGTTGTTGGCCATCGAGGTGAACGCGTACATGATCTCGGTCAGCCCGTGTGGCCCGGGGTTGAAGATCGGGGTCTGGCCCTGCTTGGTGCCGATCGACAACGCGGCGAAGCTCAGGATGAGCACCGGCAGGGTGAGGAAGTACAGCGCCGCGTACTTCATCTCGGTGGGCCGGATCTTCTTGCCGATGTATTCCGGCGTCCGGCCGACCATTAGCCCGCCGACGAACACCGTGACGATGGCCAGGATCAAGATGCCGTACATGCCGGCCCCGATGCCGCCAGGCGCGATCTCACCCAGCGCCATGTCCATCAGCGTGATCGCGCCGCCGAATGGCGACAGCGAATCGTGGAAGCAGTTCACCGCTCCGGTGGAGGTCAACGTGGTGGACGCGGCGAACAGCGAGCAGGCGTGCGGGCCGAACCTGGTCTCTACGCCCTCGTACGTGCCGTGCGCGAGCTGCGGCCCGACTCCGGCGGTGCCCAGGTGGGTCTGGAAGAAGGTGAGCCCGCCGACGGCTACGACCCAGATGATCCCCATCACGGCCAGCAGGGCGTAGCCCTGCCTGTTGTCCTTGACCAGCTTGCCGAATGCGCGCGGCAAGCTGAACGGGATGAGCAGGAGCAGGAAGATCTCGAAGATATCGGTGAAACCGTTCGTGCTCTCGAACGGATGAGCCGAGTTGGCGTTGAAGAAGCCGCCGCCGTTGTTGCCCAGTTCCTTGATGACCTCCTGCGAGGCCACTGGGCCGCCGGGGATGATCTGGTGCCCGCCGGCCAGCGTAGTGATCGTGTGGTAGTCGGCGAAGTTCTGGATCAGCCCGCCGGCGATCAGGATGATGGCACCGATGACCGAGATCGGCAGCAGCACCCGGATCGTCCCCCGGGTCAGGTCGACCCAGAAGTTGCCGAGCTTGTCGGTCCGGGACCGGGTGAATCCGCGGATCATCGCGATCGCCACCGCCAGGCCGACCGCGGCGGACAGGAAGTTCTGCACCGCGAGCCCGCCCATCTGGGTCAGGTAGCTCATGGTGGACTCGCCGCCGTAGTTCTGCCAGTTGGTGTTCGTCACGAACGAGGCCGCGGTGTTCCACGCCGTCACCGGCGTGACGTTGGCCATCCCGATCGACAGGAAGAGCCAGTGCTGCGTCCGTTCGATCAGGTACAGGAACAGGACGCCGATCAGCGAGAACGCGAGAATGGAGCGCACGTAGACGCTCCACCGCATGTCCGCTTCCGGGTCGATCCCGCACAGCTTGTAGATGCCGCGCTCGACCCGCCAGTGCCTGGTATCGGTGAAGACGCGCGCGATGTAGTTGCCCAGCGGCACGTAGCATGCCGCCAGCGCCACGAACAGCACCGCGAACTGCAGCCAGCCTGCGGCTGTGCTACTCATCAGAACCTCTCAGGAAGAATCAAGGCCACGAACAGGTAGATCGTCAGCAGCACGCCGCCGATCAGTCCGATCCAGTTCTCAGCGCTCAAAGCGCTCGACCCCCTTCAGGATGAGGAGGAGCACGGCGAAGACGACGATCGTCAGCGCGACATAAAGCACGTCCGACACGATGACTCCTAGCGATGTGCCGTCAGAAATGGGGCCAGCCCGGTCAATCCGGGCTCAGGCACATCCGAAGTTAACGTTCGGGGATCACCAGCTAGAAGGGCCCTTGCGGGGCCCATGCGGCCGCTCGCAGGTTCCTAACAGAACCCATGCGGCCAGGCGCGCTACATGTCCGGGGTATCGGG
>Ga0207689_10005062_pt1 | contig 11881 bp, 9 predicted proteins | sample KBSMisM52_FD_184312 | JGI IMG/M metagenome (GOLD analysis project Ga0207689, IMG submission 184312) | Miscanthus rhizosphere microbial communities from Kellogg Biological Station, Michigan, USA - KBS Miscanthus M5-2 (SPAdes) (version 2) | ecosystem: Host-associated > Plants > Roots > Rhizosphere... | reverse complement strand
TCGCGGAGCCTGGCCACCTCGGCTCGTACGTGACCGAGCCCGGCGTCCAGCCGGGCCTGGTCCAGGTCCGTCAGCACCACGGGCACCTCGAGCCGCCGCGCGAACAGCAACGCGATCTGCGCGGCCATCAGCCCGGCACCTACCACCCCGATTTTGGTGACGGGCCGGGCCAGAGACGGATCCGGCGCCCCGGCCGCGTGCCTGGCCCGCTTCTGGGTCAGGTCGAAGGCGTAGAGCCCGGCCCGCAGTTCCTCGCTGAGCAGCAGGTCGGCGAGGGCCTCGTCCTCGGCGGCGAACCCCTCGTCGCGGGTCCGGCCGCGGGCCGCGGCCACCAGGTCGATGGCCCGGTAGGGCGCCGGAGCGGCGCCGTGCAGCTTGCCGTCAGCGAACAGCCGCGCCGCGGACACCGCCTGGTTCCAGCTGGCCGCGTCCCACCCATCGGCGGGCACCGCCCGGGATACCTCGGCCGATCCGGTCATGACCCGGGCCGCCCAGCGCAGGGACTCGGCCAGGAAGTCGGCGGGTTCGAACATCGCGTCGGCGATGCCGAGCGAGTAGGCCTGCGCGCCGCGCAGCATGCGGTTCTGGCTAAGCGGGTTCTCGACGATGACCTTCAGCGCGTTCCCCGGGCCGATCAGGTGCGGCAGAAGGTAGGTGCCGCCCCAGCCGGGCAGCAGGCCGAGGAAGCACTCGGGGAACGCGACCGCGGTGACCCCGGAGGAGATCGTCCGGTACGAGCAGTGCAGCGCCAGTTCCAGGCCGCCGCCGAGGGCGGCGCCGTTCACGAACGCGAACGACGGCACGCTCAGTTCGCCGAGCCGCCGGAACACCGCGTGCCCGAGACGGGCGATGGTCAGGGCCTCGTCCCGCTCGGCGATCAGCGGCGCGCCGCTCAGGTCGGCGCCGACCGCGAAGATGAACGGCTTGCCGGTGACCCCCACCGCGGCGATGTCGGTTCGCGCCGCCACCGCGTCCAGAGCCTCGTTCAGCGACTGCAGCCCGGCCGGGCCGAACGTGTTCGGCCGGGTGTGGTCGCGCCCGTTGTCCAGCGTGATGAGCGCCATCGTGCCGGCGCCGTCGGGCAGCTCCACGTCGCGCACCAGCGCCCTGGTGACGACTTCATCCGGGAACAGCGAGGTGAGAAGCGGCGCGTCAGGCATTGAGGTTCTCCCACAGGACGGTGCCGCCCATGCCCAGCCCGACGCACATCGTGGTCAGGCCATAGCGGGCACTGTGTCCACCCGGGGGCTGAGCAGCGAACTCGCGGGCCAGCTGGATCATCAGCCGCACGCCGGAGCTGGCGAGCGGGTGGCCGAGCGCGATCGCGCCGCCCCACGGGTTCACCCGCGGGTCGTCATCGGCGATCTTGAAGTGGTCGAGGAAGGCGAGCACCTGGACCGCGAACGCCTCGTTGATCTCGATCAGGCCGATGTCGTCCATGGTCAGGTCGTTGCGGGCCAGCACGGCCTCGGTGGCGGGGACCGGGCCGATGCCCATCACCTCGGGGTCCACCCCGGCGAAGGAGAAGTCGACCAGCCGCATCCTGGCATCCAGGCCGAGTTCGGCGGCGACGTCCGCGGCGGCGATGACGCAGCCGGTGGCGCCGTCGTTCAGCCCGGCCGAATTCCCCGCGGTGACCCGGCCGTGCGGCCGGAACGGCGTCTTGAGGCCGGCCAGCGCGGCCAGCGTCGTGTCCGGGCGCGGCGGCTCGTCCGCGGCGGCCAGGCCCCATCCGCGTTCGGCGCTGCGGATCGCGACCGGCACCAGGTCGGGCTGGATCTGGCCGGCGGCGTAGGCGGCGGCGACCTTGCGCTGGCTACCCAGCGCGTACGCATCGGCCCGCTCGCGGGTGATCGCCGGGTAGCGGTCGTGCAGGTTCTCCGCGGTCGAGCCCATCACCAGCGCGGACGGGTCGACCAGGTGCTCGGAGATGAACCGCGGGTTGGGATCGACGCCGGACCCCATCGGGTGGTGGCCCATGTGCTCGACGCCGCCCGCGATCGCCGTGTCGGTGGCGCCCAGCGCGATCGACCCGGCGGCGGTGGTCACGGCGGTCATGGCGCCCGCGCACATCCGGTCGATGGCGTAGCCCGGCACCGACTTCGGCAGCCCGGCCAGCACGGCGGCGCTGCGCCCGATGGTCAGTCCCTGGTCACCGGTCTGGGTGGTGGCGGCGATGGCCACCTCGCCGATCCGCTCGGGCGGCAGGGCGGGATTGCGCCGGAGCAGTTCGCGGATCACGCTGACGACCATGTCGTCGGCCCTGGTCTCGGCGTACAGGCCGTTAGGCCCGGCCTTCCCGAACGGGGTGCGAACGCCGTCCACGAAGACGACGTCGCGTGCGGTACGGGCCACGTGGCCTCCCCCTAGCTGCGGAGAACTATGACCCTCTTATATTACCCGCCAGTAACAACGCACCGGCACCCGGGTGCCGGCCCAGGTAACCAACCAGCCGGTCACCCGGGCTGGCCTGGGCTGGAACCTCGACCGGGACGCCGAACAGCCCCTCCCGGCCGGCCACGAGCAGCGGGCCGAGCCGGAGCATCCGGGTGGCGAGCGCGGCTGGAATCGGGGCTTCCTGGACGTCCCCTTCACTGCCGGCACTGCCGCGGCCAGCCCGGGCGCGGGCCGCCGAGACGTCCCAGCCGTGCACCGCGATCTCCACCGCCCCGGTGCAGGCGACCACCCCGGCTGGGATCGGCAGGCCGCCCACCGTCACGAAGCGCTCCGGGCCGCCGTAGCAGTAACCGGCGCACAGCAGCTCGGCGGCACGGTCGCGGAGCGCCTCGACCGGGTCGCCTCCGGTGCGGCCGGGCGGTCCGTCCAGGTCCAGGCGCCCGGTGCGCAGCGCCGCCTCCAGGTCCGCCATCGACTCGCACAGGTGGCTGAGCAGCCTGGCCAGGTCCCAGTGCGGGCACGGCGTGGGCAGCGCCATCTCCTCCGGGCCGAGCGGCGCGCACACGCCGAGCATGTAGCTGACCGCGCCGGCCAGCAGGCCAATCGCGCCCGGAAGCGTGTCCATGCCTGTATAGACCGGTGCAGCCGCCGATTCTCACCGGTCTTTGCGAAGGAAGGTGCGCAGCCGGTCCAGCGGCCAGGTGTTGATCACGTCGTCAGGGGTGAGCCAGCCGCGCTGCGCGGTGCCCGCGCCGTACGGCATGTTGCCCAGGTCGGAGACGGAGTGCGCGTCGCTGTCGATGGCGAACCTGACCCCGGCGTCGCGGGCCGCGCGGATGTGGTCGGACGGCAGGTCCAGCCGCTGCGGCGAGGCGTTGATCTCCAGCGCGGTGCCGGTGCGGGCGCAGGCCCGGAACAGCTCGCCGAAGTCCACCTCGACCGGCGGGCGCTTGCCCATCCGCCGGGTGGTGGGGTGGCCGATGACGTTGACGTGCGGGTTCTCACACGCGGCAACGAACCGCCTGGTCATTTCGGTCCGGGAGAGCTCGAAGTGCGAGTGCACCGAGGCGACGCAGATGTCGAACCCGGCCAGGAAGTCCGCGTCCCAGTCCACGGAGCCGTCCGGGCCGATGTTGAGCTCGGTGCCGTGCAGCAGCACGAGACCCGCCTCCAGAGCCCGCACCTGCTCCCGCTGGGCCAGCATCTTCTCGTCGGTCATCCGCTGCATGATCAGGTCCGGCGCGTGGTCGGTGACGGCGTAGTACTCGTATCCGCGCCGCCGCGCCGCGTCGGCCATCGTCTCGAGCGAGGCCACCCCGTCGGTGAGGTCGGTGTGCGTGTGCAGGTCCCCTCTCAGGTCATCGACCCGAACGAGCCGGGGTATTCGCCCCTGCGCCGCCAGCTCGATCTCCCCGTGGTCCTCCCGCATGGCCGGGGGCACCCAGGCCAGCCCGAGCCGCTCGTACACCTCCTCCTCGGTCCGCGACACGATCAGAGCATTTGTCTCGGCCTCGAATAGTCCATATTCGGATAGTTTCAGCTTGGCGCGCACCGCGATCTGGCGCACCGCGACGTTGTGCGCGACCGAGCCGGTGAAGTACTGCAGCGCCGCGCCCCAGGCGTCCAGCGGCACCACCCGCAGGTCGGCGGTCAGCCCGCTCGCCGTCCTGACCGTGGTCTTGGTGGGCCCGGAGGCCACGACCTCGTGCCCGGCGGAAAACGCCGCCATCAGCGGCGCCGAGTCGTCGGCCGCGGCGAGGATGTCGATGTCACCGATGGTCTCCCGCCACCGGCGCAGCGAGCCCGCGTAGGCGCAGCGCTGGCTGAGCGGGGTGAGCGCGTCCACCATCTCGGTCGCCGTGCGCAGCGCCACGTCGAGCAGCACCCGTTCGCGGCCCTGCCGGTACACCTCGATCCCGGCTGCGATCCGCTCCTCGCTCTTGGCCCCGAACCCGGCCAGGCCGTCCAGCCGGCCCGCCTTGATCGCCGCCGCCAGGTCGTCCACCGACTCCACACCTAGGTCCCGGTTGAGCTGCAGGGCGCGCTTCGGGCCCAGGCCGGGTACCCGGGTCAGCTCCAGGACCCCGGGCGGTATCTTCGCGCGCAGCTCGTCCAGCGCCCGGATGCTCCCGCTCTGACGGTACTCGGCGATCTTGGCCGCGATCGACGCGCCCACGCCGGGAATCGCCCGCAGCGCCGTGACGTCGAGCTGGCCGATGTCGTCGCCCCAGCCCCGGACCGAACGGGCCGCCTTCTCGTAATTCCTGGCCCGGAACACGTCGCCGCCGGTGATCTGGGTCAGCTCGGCGTACTCGCGGAGCAGGCCGGCGATCTCCTCGTTGAACCAGGCCATGTACTTAGGCGTGGCAGGTCAGCGGCTGGCCGCCGTTGTAGGCGATCATGTCGCCGAGGGCGCGGACGAGGTCTACCTCGGCGCCGCGTTCGGCTTGGTCCAGCTCGAGGTAGGCACGGTGCAGGTTACCCACGATCCGTTCGGCATCAAGAAGGTCCTTGAACCCACCTAGGTCAGCCTGGCGTGCGGCGTCCAGCGGAGTCAGGCCGGCCGCCTTGGCCTCGCGGGCGAGATCCTGGACGAACCGCAGGTAGGCCAGCACGTCGTCGATGACCTCGGGGCCGCAGACCGGGCCATGGCCGGGGACGAGGGTGCGCGCGCCGAGCGGGCGGAGCACCGTCTCCAGCACCTCGATCCAGCCGCTGACCGAACCCATCAGCGCGAACGGGGTGCCGCCGTTGAACAGCAGGTCGCCGGCGAACACCACGTCGCGGTCGGGGATGTGCACGATCGAATCGTTGGTGGTGTGCGCCGGGGTGCCCACGTAGCGGACCTCGCAGCGCAGGTCGCCGGACCACACGGTGACGCCGTCGGCGTAGGTCAGGAACGGCGGGGCCGGCTCCAGGTGACCCCAGTCCACCTCCGACCAGATACCCGGCGGGGGCGGTATCGGGGAATTCAGGATCGCCTCGCGGCAGCGTTCGTGGCCGACGATGGCGGCCCCGCTCATCAGGTAGTTGCCGTGCGTGTGGTCGCCGTGGTGATGGGTGTTGACCAGGGTGCGCACGGGCTTTTCCGTGACGGTGGCGATGGCGTCGAGGTAGGCACGGGTGCGGCGCTCGGTGGAGGTGGCGTCGACGCTGATCACGCCGGTAGCGCTGACCAGGAAGCCGGTGTTGTTCAGGTACCAGCTGCCGTCAGGCTGCAGGTAGGCGTAGACGTCCTCGCAGACTTCCCTGAGTTCTGGCTCCAGGTTCATCAGCATGCTCCTTGTCCGGCTGTGGCAGCAGCAGCGCCAGGGCGCCGAGCAGCCCGAACAGCGCCAGCCCGGCCAGCACGTACGCGTTGCCCGCGATGAGGGCCAGGGCGTGCCAGTGGTATTCGGTGAACCAGCGCTTGTCGCCGTACCACTGGTAGTAGACCGGGTTGGTGTTCCTGGGGATCCAGAGCAGGCCGAGCGAGTCGTGGCCGAGGTTGAGCTTGTGCGTGAACAGGCGGGCGGGCCAGGCGCCGAACCAGGCCACGATGCCCGCGGCCAGGATCCCGAGCGCCCAGGCGGTCCTCTTGGCATTTCGCTTCCACGCCTTGACCGCGTAGTGCGCGGCCACCAGCGCGCCGGGCGCGATCCACACCCAGTGGTGATCCCAGCTGATCGGCGAGACAAGCAGCCCGGTCAGCGCGGCCATCAGCAGCCCGGGCAGCGGGTAGCCCTTGCGGTCGAGCAGCGCGGCCGCGGTCACCCCGACGGCGCCGACCACGACAGCCGCCGCGATCCAGGCCGGCCTGGCGCCGTTGATGCTGCCGGTCAGCCGCGTGATGAGGCCGTCGAGCGACTGGTTGCCGGCCCAGCCGGTGAAGCCGGTCCGGCCGCCCTGGAAGAACAGGCCGTCGAACCACCATTTGCGCGAGTCGGCCGGCAGGATCGCGAAGCCGAGCAGCACGGTGAACGCGAAGCCCGCGCAGGCCATCGCGGCCTGCCGGAACTTCCTGGCCAGCAGCAGGTACGGGATGAAGATCAGCGGGACTAGCTTGATCCCGGCCGCGATCCCGGTGCCGAACCCCTTCCACCAGCGGCTCGTCTCGGTATCCGGCTGGCACAAGTCCCAGATGATCAGCGCCATCAGGACCAGGTTGACCTGGCCCAGGTACATGGTGCGCAGGACGGGTTCGGTCCAGAGGACGGCGGCCGCGCCGAGCAGGGTGATGGCCAGCCTGGTCTTGTCTCTCCGGTAGCCGAGCCCGCCAAGCGTCAGCCAGAGCGCGATGAGCAGCGCGAGGATGTCCACCGCCACCGACAGCTGCTGGGACAGCCACCAGGGCACGAACGAGATGACGGCGAACGCGATCGCCGCGAACGGCGTGTAGGTGAACGGCAGGTGCAGCTTGCCGTACCCGATCCAGTCGTAGAGCGGCGCCGCCAGGCGCGGGTCGTACAGCGGCCGGACGTGCCGGACGATGAGGCCGCCCGACCGGTATACGGCCAGGTCCACCGGGTCCATGGTGAAGCTCTTCGGGTGGATGACCGTGTAGATCACGTAGAGCCCGAGGGCCACGGCGAACAGGCCCAGGCCGGCGGGCAGCAGCCAGCGGCGTGGCGTGTCATGTTCCCCGGTGGGCGTGCGCGTTCGGGTGAGGACCGATCTCACCTCGCTAACCCTAGCGGCTCCGGCTGGGGTTTCCGGCCACTACGTGATGTAGTAGCCGGCCGTCGACCGGTCCGGCCGGCCATGGCATAGTGAATCCAGGCAGCCGCTCACCCTTTTCCCGCACCGGAGGCGACATGAGCATTACTCAGCTCGTGACCTCTGGCCCGCTGCTGCTGGCGCTCCCCGTGGCCGCGGCCGCCGGGGCGGTCACCTTCCTGTCGCCGTGCTGCCTGCCGCTGGTGCCCGGCTACCTGTCCTTTGTCACCGGCATGGCCGGAGCGGGCGGGCCTGCGTCTCCCGCTGCGCCTGGCTCGGTTCCGGCGGCGTCTGCGTCCGCAGCTGGGGCTCCCGCAGCTGCGGCGTCTGCAGCTGGGGCGTCTGCAGCTGGGGCGTCTGCAGCTGGGGCGTCTGCAGCTGGGGCGTCTGTGTCCGGGGTCGCGGTGGCCGCTCTCCCGCTGGCCGCCACCGCGGCGGTTCCGCCTCGCGGCCGGGTGGTGGCCGGGACGGCACTGTTCGTCCTCGGCTTCTCCGTCGTGTTCATGGCGTACGGCGCCGCCCTGGGCGGGCTCGGGCATTTGCTGACCGGGCACGCCCGGGTGCTGACCCAGGTGCTGGGCGGGCTGACCATCCTGCTCGGGCTGCTGTTCGCCGGGGCGTTCGACCGGTTCTCGTTCGCCGGCCGCATCGCGCGCCCCGCGGCGCGGCCGAAGGCAGGCCTGGCCGGGGCGCCGCTGCTCGGGGTGATGTTCGGCCTCGGCTGGACTCCCTGCATCGGTCCCACGCTGACCGCCGTGCTGGCGCTGTCCGCCTCCACCGGCACCGTCGCGCGCGGCGCCGTGCTGGCCTTCGTGTACGCCCTGGGGCTGGGCGTGCCGTTCCTGCTGGTGTCGTTCGGCTTCCAGGTGGCGATGCGGGCCTTCGCGTTCTTCCGCCGCCACGCCCGGCTCGTGACCAGGATCGGCGGCGCCATGCTGATCTGCGTCGGCCTGCTCGAGGTAACCGGCGCCTGGTCCACCTTCATGGCCTGGCTCCAGGTCCACTGGGTCAGTACCTACGAACCCCCCATCTAACCCCGCGCATCCGGCCTTGCGCTCGCCCGCCGCACCCGGCGCCCCGCTACCTCTGCCCGGACGCCCCTCAGCCCTCGCCCAACTTGCCCCTCCCTGCTCGCCAGCCTCACCCGTTGCCCACAGCGAAGGGCCGCCCATCATTGCGGATATCTGCACCCCTCATGAGGGGGGTAGATATCCGCAATCCTTGCCGGGCGAGTCCGACAATCAGGGTCGCAGTTATCCACAGGCTGAAGGTTGGGATGGCGCGGGGCAGCGGGGACTAATCAGGCTGGGGACATGGAGGATCAGCAATGGTTGACCTGGCTCGGCCAGATCCAGCGCCAGGCAGGTGTCGTCTCCCGGCAGCAGGCGCTAGACGCGGGTTTCACCGAGAAGGCGATCGAATGGCGGCTCCGCCGCGGGATGTGGCAGCGCTTGCATGCCGGGGCCTACGCGACCTTCAGCGGAAAGCCCTCGCGGGAAGGGAGGCTGTGGGCAGCCGTGTTGCACGTGGGATCCGGCGCTGTACTCAGCCATGAGACCGCTGCCGAGATCCACCGCCTAACCGACAAGCAGAGCACACGGATCCACGTGAGCGTCCCGATCGAACGCCGTCCCGGGCAGAACACGAGGATCAGGGGGGTGGTTATCCACAGATCGCGGGGGTTGGTTGCGGAATGGCAGCCGCCGTGGCATCTGCCGCGGACCACCGTCGAGGACACCGTGCTCGACCTGATCGCCGCGGCGCGGACCTTCGACGATGCCTACAGCTGGATCTCGGCTGCTGTCGGCCGCCGCCTCAGCACACCCGAACTTCTCGGCAAGGCGCTCGCGGCCCGCTCGCGGATGCGCTGGCGCGGCTGGGTCACCGCGGCCCTGCACGATGCCGCCGACGGCGTCCACTCGCCGCTTGAGCGGCGGTACGTGCACGGCGTCGAGCGCGCCCACGGGCTGCCGCCGGCCCGGCGGCAGGCCAGGCGCAGGCACGGCAGCGGTAACCGCTACCTGGACAACTTGTACGAGCCGTTCAGGCTGTGCGTGGAGCTAGACGGCAACGCCGCTCACCCGGCCGAGGGGCGCTGGCGAGACACCCGCAGGGACAACGCCAACCTCGCCCAGGGAGTGCGGACGCTGAGGTACGGCTGGCCCGACGTCACCGAGTACCGCTGCCGGACCGCCGCGGAGATCGCCGACGTCCTGCGCCGCCAGGGCTGGACGGGCACGCTGCGCCGGTGCGGGCCGGCGTGCACCGCGGTCCCGCCGCGGAAACAGGGAGCGGAAGGCGGACCAGGGAGCGAGTAAGGCGGAATCGGGGGAAAGGAAGCAGGAAGCCGGTAAATGCGGCAAGCCGACGATCCGGCAGTCCGGTTAATAACGCCTAGGAGGCGCGGGCGCCGTGCCGCTTGCGCTTGGAACGGGAGCTCACCTCGGGCTGCGGTGGCGATGCGGGCTGCGCGGTGGTGCTGGCCGCCGCCACCAGCGCCTCGAACAGCCGGGCGTCGTCGCCCTCCTCGGGGCTCCACTGCACGCCCAGGCCCCACCGGTGGTCCTGCACCTCGAGCGCCTCTACGACCTCGTCCGGCGTCCAGGCTACGGTGAGGAGCCCGGTGCCGAGCTGGTTGACCGCCTGGTGGTGGGACGCCGGCACCTGGGCGTTCTCGCCCAGCACGCCGCTGAGCTTGCTCGCCGCGGCGATCTTGAGGTCGTGGGTGGTCATCTTGACCGGGTCGGGCTTGTGGCTCTCGTTGCCCAAGCGGTCGGGAAGGTGCTGGGTCAGGGTGCCGCCGCGGGCCACGTTGAGGATGTGCATGCCGCGGCCGATGGCCAGGAAGGGAAGATCTGCCTCGATCGCCGCCCGGGTGAGGATCAGCTCGAACCGGTCTCGCCGGTGGTCCGGTAGGTCGGTCTGCTGGTGCGGCGCCTCGTCGTACAAGGAGGGGTCGACGTCACGGCCGCCGGTCAGCAGCAGGCCGCTGAGTCCGGCGATCAGCACGGGCACGGAAGTCGCGGGCACCGGCGGCAAGATGACCGGCGTCCCCCCAGCGCGATCGACGGCTCGGGTGTAGCTCACCGGCGAGACCACGGCCTCGCGAATCCAGTTACCCCACCGGGCGGCCTCAAGCTCCCCAGTGATGCCGATGATCGGCCGGCCCATCCGTTGTCCTCCTGCACGTAAGGTCCCAAGCCCATAATGGCCCATCACGCCTTCGTCGGACCTGTCCACCGGGGAAAATCTTCAGCTGGCCCCCCAAGGGATGAGCCGGACTAGCTCAGGTGCGTGCCGAAGAACGCGAAGATCCGCTGCCAGGCGTCCTCGGCCGCGCCCTTGTCGTACTGCAGCCGCGCCAGCGCGGTGAGCGGAGCCATCACGGCCGGCTTGGGACTCATGAAGCTGTGCCCGGCCTCCGGGTACACCTTCACGTCGTGCGGCACCCCCAGCGCGGTCAGCGCGGCCTCGAGCCGCTGCGGATGCGAGACGCCCATCAGGTCCCGCCCGCCGTAGCTCCCCACGACGGGGCAGGCACCAGCGAGCACCGTCTCCGCGTCCGCCGGGACCTCGCCGTAGTTGACCGCCGCGGCGGAGTACTCCCCGCGCGGGGCGCACAGCAGCGCGAAGCCGCCCCCCATGCAGAATCCGATCACCCCGGTCTTGCCGGTGCAATCGGGGCGCGCGGCCAGCCAGCCGCGGCACGCGTCCAGGACCTCGAAGGCCGGCCCCGACCCGGCCCGCAGCTGCCGGAACATGCTCCGGATGCAGCGCAGCCAGAGCTTGCCGTCGAGCAGGTCGGGCGCCAGCGCCAGGTAGCCGAGCGCGGCCAGCCGGTCCGCATGGGCCCGGGTGTCCGCGTTGAGGCCGAACGCCTCGTGGATCACCACCACGCCGGGCCACGGACCCGTGGAGCCACCCGAGCCGAACGGCACGGCGAGGTACGCGTTCGTGGCACCGATCGTCACATCAGGCACCGCCGGCCCCTATACCTTGCGCCAGCCGGGGATCCAGGTGCCGTCCTCAGTCACCGTATAGTCCCCGAACAGGGCCGGCGCCTCCGCCCGCATCAGCTCGCCGATCTTGCCGAACACCAGGCGGATCTCTTCCTCGGCGCCCGGGTCGGTGCGCGCCTCGAGGGTGTGCCGCAGGGTGCGGACGTTCGCCGTCCACACCAGCCCGGTGGCCAGGCCCTCGGGCGCGAACCGGCGCATGAACGAGGTCTTGGCCTTCTTCTCGTGCATCTTGGTCTCGTCCTCGTCCAGCCCGAAGTGCCCGGCCAGCCACTGCTGGAACTGCTCGAGCTCGGTCAGCAAGGCGGTGGCCCGCTTCATCAGCTCGGCGTCCTGGAGCGCCCAGTCGGGGAACCAGAACGGCAGCTCGTCGAGCCGGACGTAGCGCAGCGACTCCTGCGACACCGCCGTGCCCGGGCGATGACGAACAATCTCGTGAGTAAACACACGCGACACGTTGTGCAGCACGAACGTGAAGCTCACGTGCTCGAGCACCGAGCCATGCGCCTGCTTCAGGATGTTCTGCAGGTACACCTCTTGGTCGTCGCGCACCTTGCGGACGTTGGGGTTGAGGCCTGGCTCCCAGGAGCGGTAGCACATCTTGCCGGCGAACTCGGCGAGATCCTGCTCCTCGAGCTGACCGCGGTCGATCCGCTCCAGCCAGCGCTCGCCGCCCACCTCGCGCAGGTAGGCGGCCATCGCCTCGTAGTCGACCTTCGGCCGGGCGACCAGGAAAACCTCGGGTTCCACGCTCCTCATGGCACAGCACACTA
>Ga0207689_10005059_pt1 | contig 11883 bp, 10 predicted proteins | sample KBSMisM52_FD_184312 | JGI IMG/M metagenome (GOLD analysis project Ga0207689, IMG submission 184312) | Miscanthus rhizosphere microbial communities from Kellogg Biological Station, Michigan, USA - KBS Miscanthus M5-2 (SPAdes) (version 2) | ecosystem: Host-associated > Plants > Roots >... | reverse complement strand
AAGCCTCGATCTCCTTCTCCTCGATGTCGAAGTTCGCCCACACGCGCTGCACGTCGTCGTGGTCGTCGAGCATCTCCATCAGCTTCAGCATCGTGCGCGCATCGCTGCCTTCGAGCTTGATGTAGTTCTGCGGCACCATGGCGACCTGCGCGCTCGCGGGCTCGATGCCGAGCGCCTTCACCGCGTCGCGGACCGCCTCGAACGTCTCGGGCGCGCACATGATCTCCCAGGCGTCGCCGTCGTCGTTCATGTCGTCGCCGCCGGCCTCGAGCACGGCGTTGAGCAGCTTTTCCTCGTCGGCCTTGTCCTTCTCGACGAACACCTGCCCCTTGCGGGTGAACATCCAGGCGACGATGTTCTCGGCGGCGAGGTTGCCGTTGTACTTGCCGAGCATGTGACGGATCTCGCCGACGGTGCGGTTCTTGTTGTCGGTGACCGACTCGATCATCAACGCCACGCCGCCAGGTCCGTAGCCCTCGTAGGTGATCTCCTCGTACGAGACGCCCGGCTCCTCGCCCGTGCCGCGGCGGATGGCGCGCTCGATGTTCTCGCGCGGCATGTTGGCCGCCTTGGCGTCCGCGATGATCGTGCGGAGACGCGGGTTCATGCCGGGGTCGCCCCCGCCGTGACGCGCCGCCACCGAGAGCTCCTTGATGAGGCGCGTGAAGATCTTGCCCCGCTTGGCGTCGGCGGCGCCCTTCTTATGCTTGATGGTGTGCCACTTGGAATGGCCTGACATGCGAGAACTCCAATGAATACAACGGGAAAGCGACCGTCGATGATATCACGGCCGCTTGCGCGCCAGAATCACCCACACCTCGGCGCGGGGGTCCCATTCCCGCCCTTTGTAGTCGCCCAGGAGCGCGGTGACCTCGAAGCCGGCCTTCTCGAGGCGACGGACCATCTGCGGCACCGTCAGGGTCCGGAACGCCAGTGAGAAGGTGCGCGACTGCGTCTTCCGGCCGCGCCGCTCCGTGAACTCCTGATCGAAGATCGTCAGCCCTTTCTTGGGGTCCTGGCGCACCGTCTCCGTGAGGGTGACGTGGGCGCCACCGGGACGGCGCCGCCACCCCTTGAGACTGATCCGCTTCTCGTATTCCTGCCAGGACGGCAGATCCGCGACGAGCTCGACGCCGAACGTCCCGCCCTTTTTCAGCACCCGGTGCACGGCGGCCAGCGTCGCCTGCAGATCGCGTTCGCGGAGCAAGGACTGGAGCATGCCGTACGGCGCGAGCACCATGTCGAATGGACGCCTGAAGGGCAGAAAGCGAATGTCTCCTCGGACCAGTTGCAGGCGGCGCTGGAGCTTCCCTCGCTTCACGCGCTGACGGGCACGCGCGAGCATCGGCTCCGAGCGATCGATGCCGACGACGTTCACGCCGGCGCGGGCCAGCGGAATCGCGATGCGTCCGGTGCCGGCGCCGAGCTCCAGCAGTGAGCCCCCGACGTGCAGCGCGACGTTGCGCCAGAACGGCACGTCGCGGCGCCCGAGCGTGCGGGCGTTCTCCCAGTCGTAGAACGGGGCGTACTCGTCCCAGCCCTCGTGCCCCTCGGCTTCGCGCGCTTCAGCGGGCTGACGCAGGTTTTTGGCCAACGGTTGCGAAGAGCATCGTGTTCTGGATTTCGACGAACGACGAGCCGGCGAGTGAGGCGTCACGGCGGTAGGCGTCGAGCGCCGTCAGGAACGCAGTGCCCGCGGCGCTGACGGCGCCGGGCGCGGGCGCCACCATGGCGGCCTCGACGCGCGCCCGCCGCGCGGTCCACACGTCCTCCGGCGGGGCGCCGAGCTGTACCTGCGACACGGGAAACACGCGCACGTCCACCGGCTCGATGCGGCAGGCGTCGAGCAGGCTCGGCACGCGCGGTCCCACCGCCGCGTGCGTCACGTCGTCGCGCGCCTCCGCGAGCGCCGCGAAGAATCGGCCGGCGGCCTGCAACGCCAGGCCGCCCGAAGGCACCGAGCTGAAGAAGTACCGTCCCGCGTTGTCTGGTTCGACGATGACCACGCGACGCCCCGGCGCAGTGACGCGCGCGATCTCCTTGACCGCATCGCTGACGTTGGCGACATATTGCAGCACCCCCACACAGAACGTCGCGTCGAACGAGGCGTTGCGGAACGGCAGGCGCACCACATCGGCCACCGCGATGCTCACCCGCTGGTTGTGCGAGCGCGCCTCCTGCAGTGCTGCCGCGGCCTTCGCCGGCACGAGGTCCACGCCGAAGAGACGCACCTGCGATACCTGCCGCCGCCCGATGCTCACCTCGGCCTGCCCCTCGCCGCAGCCGACGTCGAGAATGAGGTTGCCGGGGCGCGGCCGCAGCGTCTCGACCAGGAATTCCGTGAAGGTGTCGTCCCACCACAGATCGCGGACGTGCTTGAGCGTGGGCGCCGCGAGCGCGTCGATGGTGCCGGTCACGGTCAGCGCCTTTGTGCCTTCAGTCGATGGCCCACTCGCCGGGCAGGATGGGGCGGGTGCGGGGCAGCACGCCGAGGCGCGACAGATAGCCGACGACGCCGAGAATGGCGACGAACACGCCGAGCTTCAACGCGTCGCCCTGGTGCGACACCGGCACGACCTTCCAGAGCAGCCAGAGCGCCGGCTGCGCGATGGCGACGGCCCACACCGAGCCGTAGAAGTACCGCCGCTCGTGCCCCTCGTTCTTCGTGCTCGGCCGCACGCGGGGCAGCAGGCCGAGCGCGCCGATGAGCCACACCGTGCCCGCGATCGGAAAGTAGCCCGCGTCGTAGAACTGTCGCAGCTGCCAGCTGCCGGTGGCCACGGCATAGGCCAGGCCGGCGGTGTTGAGCACCGCGAAGGCCACCACTTCGCCCCAGGCGGTGGTGTAGCAGATGCGCCGGTACAACGGGTTCGGCCGATCCTCGGTGAAACGGATGATGTACGGCGCCGGCTCGCACCCGGGCAGACGGCCGCGCAGTCCGGCGATGCCCGTCCCCAGCAGCACGAGCCCAAGCCAGATCGCCATGCGGCTGTCGAAGCCGTGCGCGAAGAAATCGAAGGTCAGCGGCCCCGGCGCGATGAAGAAGACGAAGATCCAGATCGGCCAGTGGTTGACCCGGTAATAGAGCTTGTTGCGGTGGCGGATCTTCCGGTCGGTGTCGCGCTCGATGAAGATGGCGTCTGTTTCGATCGTGTTGGACATGCGGGCGGTGTGGGCGGCCGCGGGAAGGCGGCGGCTGCTCACAATAGCTTACTCGCCCGGGCCCGCCGAGCCTTCGCGGGCGATTCGCCCGGCCTCGAGGAGCAGGACGCGGTCCGCGCAGCCTCGCACGAAGTCGGCGTCGTGCGTGGCGGCCAGGACGGTCCGGCCGCCCTCCACGAGCGTCCGCACGGTGCGGGCCAGCTCGGCGCGCCGCTCCGGATCGAGCGAGGCGGTCGGCTCGTCGAGCAGGAGCACCGGGGGATCCATCGCCAGCGCGCGCGCGATCGCCACCCGCTGCGCCTCGCCGCCGGAGAGCTCGTGCGGGCGCGCTTCGGCGCGCCCGCCGACGCCGAGCTCGTCGAGCAGGCGGCGCGCGGTGCGCTCGGCCGACGCCCGCGCCTCCCCCCGAACGTGCACGGGAGCCAGCCACACGTTGTGCACCGCCGTCAGGTGCGCGAACAGGTTGTGGAACTGGAAGACCATGCCGATGCGGGCGTGCAGGGCCCGCAGGGCGGCGCCATGCGGCAGCGGTCCGGGACCAAGCCTGACCCCGCCGGTTTCGATCGTGCCCGCCGCCATCGGCTCCAGGCCGGCGATGGCGCGCAGGATGGTGGTCTTGCCGGATCCCGACGCGCCCATCAACGCCAGCAGCTCGCCGGGTTGCGCGTCGAACGACACCTGATGCACGACCACGCGTTCGCCGCGCGCCACCCGCAGATCGCGGACCGCGAGCGCGCTCACGCGTGAATCCCCGCGCCCCACCGCCGCTCGAGGCGGCGCGCCAGGCGCGCCAGCGGCAGCGACAGGGCGAGATACATCGCCGCGCACACGAGACCGGGCAGGAACCAGCTGCCGATGTTCGCGGCCAGGATCTGCGTCTGCTTCGTCAGCTCGACGACGGTGATCATGGACACGAGCGAGCTGTCCTTGAGCAGCGCGACGAAGTCGTTGGTCATCGGCGCGAGCGCGAACTTGAAGGCCTGCGGCCCGCGCACCAGGCGCAGCGTCTGCCACGTGGTGAAGCCGAGCGTGCGGGCCGCCTCGAGCTGCCCCGGCGCGACGGCCTGCAGCGCGCCGCGGTAGATCTCGCTCTCGTAGGCGCCGTAGTTCAGCCCCAGCCCCAGCACCGCCGCCACCAGCGCCGGCAGCCGCACGAAGGCTTCGAGGCCGAAATAGAGGACGAACAGCTGCAGCAGGAGCGGCGTGCCGCGTACGAGCTCGACCCACCCCGTGAGCGCCGCGCGCAGCAGCCCCCCGCCGTAGACCCGCCCGATGGCAATGACCATCCCGCTCGCCACGGCGAGCAGCATCGACACGCACGAGAGCACCAGCGTGATCAGCGCCGCTCGAAAGAGCGCCGGCAGATAGCGCAGCGTCGCCGCCGCCGCCGATTCCGGCGTACGTAGAGGGGGGTCTTTAGACCCCTCTGCGCCCAACGATCCGCTTGACCCCGCCAGCACGCGCGCGTAGAGGCGCGGCTGATCCGCGTTCCACATCCCCCACCGCGTGAAGATCGCCTGCAGGCGGCCGTCGCGCATGGCGTCGCGCAACAGCCCGTCCACGCGGTCGCGCAGCGCGGCGTCGCGCGGCGCCAGAATCCCCACGTAGTGGCCGGCGCCGAGGTCCGTCGGCTGGTTGGCGAGCGACGCGTTCCGCCGGACGCCCCGCTCGGCCAGCACGGCATCGAGCAGCACCGCGTCCACGCGTCCCACCGCCAGGTCCGTGTACGGATGCACGTCGTCTTCGTAGATGACCGGCTCGACGCCGTGCTCGACGCGCGCCCGGTCGAGGATCTCCGCGGCTCCCGTCGCCCCAAGCGTGGCGACGCGCCGGCCGCGCAGGTCGGCGAACGTTCGGAAGCGGGCGGCATCCGCCCGCCGCACGGTGAGGATCTCGCGGAACTCGTAATACGGAACGGTGACGGCCAGCCGGGCCCGGCGCCCCGGGTTGTCCTCGATGCCGCTCATACCGATGTCGAAGTCCCCTCGCTCGACGGCCGGATCGAGGTTCGAGAACCCGACCTGCACGAAGCGCGGCGCGCGGCCGAGCCCCGCGGCCAGGAGGGCGGCGATGTCCACCTCGAAGCCGACCACGCGCGACGTGTCGTTCGGGTCCGCCTCCATGAACGGCGCGCCGCCCTCGGCGTCGCCGCCGAAGCGGAGCACACCAGACTCCTGCGCGGCGAGGCTCGCGGAGAACAGGCCGCACACGACGACGACGAATCCGCGTTTCACGTCTTGGGGCTCCGGCGCCGCTCGAGCTCTTCGAGCGTGCGCGGCCAATCATCGCGCAACAGCCGCGAGAGCGAGCGGTCGGCGAGCAGGCGGCCGCCGGTCTGGCAGGTCGCGCAGTAGTTCGCCTCGTTGGCGGCGTAGACCACGCGCTGCACCGGCGAACCGCACACCGGGCACGGCTGGCGGTAGCGGCCGTGCACGGCCATGCCCTCGCGAAAGGCGGTGACCTTCTCGGGAAAGCCGGTGCCGGTTTCCTCCCGCAGACGCTCCGCCCACGTGGTGAGCGTGGAGCGCACGGCATCGAAGAGGCGCGCGACCTCGTCGTCCCCGAGCGTCTGCGTCTGCTTGAACGGCGACAGGCGCGCCGCGTGGAGAATTTCGTCCGAGTAGGCGTTGCCGATACCGCTGAAGACGTGGGGGTCGGTGAGCGCCCGTTTCAGGGTGTGGTTCTCCCGGCGCAGCGCGTCGGCAAAGGCTTCCAACCCGGCGTCGAGCACCTCGAGACCGCCCGGATCGTGCTGCGCCAGCGCCTCGCGCCCCTGGACGACGTGCAGCGACGCGCGCCGCTTCGAGCCCGCTTCGGTGAGGATCAACGTCCCGGTGTCGAAATCGATCGCGAGGAGCCCCACCTTGCCAGGCACCTTGGTCCCGGGCGCTTTCCATCGGAAGCGCCCGGCGATCATCAGGTGAATGACGAGAAACAGCGCGCCATCGAGTTCGATGACGATCCGCTTCCCGAGCCGCGCCACGCTCACGACCTGCCGCCCCTCCACCGACGACAGCGGCGGCTCGACGGACCGCAGCAGGAAGGGAGCCGCCAGCCGCACGGCGCGAATCGTCTGGCCCACGACCCGAGGCCGCAACGCACCGATATAGAGCTCGACGTCGGGCAATTCCGGCATGCTAGATTCTCTCCGATGATTCGCCGCGTTCTGCTCTGGACCATGGGCGGCATCCTGGCATTCGCGGTCGTCGGCGCCGGACTGCTTTACTGGTTCCTGTCGAACGACGGTATTCGCGTCGCGCTCGAACAACAGGCGACCGCGTGGCTGGGACAGCCCGTTCACATCGCGAAAGTCGGCGCCCAGTTCTGGCCCCGGCCCGGCATCACGCTCGAACAGGTGACGGTCGGCGAGCCGGCGCGGCTGACGCTCGCCGAGGTCGGCGTGTCCACCGAGCTCTCCGCCTTGCTGCGGCGGCGCATCGCCGACGGCGCGATCCGCATCCGCAACACGCGGCTGGATCTGCCGCTGCCGTTCGAGATCCCGACAACGGGCGGCGGCGACAGCGGGCCGGCGGTGTTTGCCGTCGAGTCGATCAACTCGATCGGTTTCGACAACGTGCGCATCGTGCGCCGCGGCCGCGAGCTCGTGCTCTCCGGCGACTCGTCGTTCGACGGCGCGCGCCTGACGATCCGGCGCGCCACCGTGGAATCGGGCAAGACGTCGATCCGCGCCGAAGGCGTCGTCACGCTCGAGCCGCGCGTCGATGCCGTGCTGAAGGCCTCGGCCAACCGTCTGGACGTAGACGAGCTGATGGCGCTGGCCGATGCGTTTGGTCCCGCGCCCGCGCCGCCTGGATCGAACCGTACGATCGGCCCGCCGCCGCGCATTGCCGCCCGCATCAGCGCCGAGAGCGTCAGCGCCGGAGGCCTGGATGTGAAACAGTTCGCCTCCGACGTGCAGGTGAACGGCGAGGCGCTGACGATGTCGCCGCTTACGTTCCAGCTCTTTGGCGGGCGCTATCAGGGCTCGCTGTCGGCCCGTCTCGGCAACACGCTCACGGCGACGCTGCGCTCGCGGCTGCTGGATCTCGACGTCGCGCGGCTGGCGGAGTTTGGCAACGTCAAGGACGCGATGACCGGCACGCTGTCGGGCGCCGGCACCTTCACCGGCAGCGGCCGTGACTTCGCCGCGGTGCTCGCAGGCGCGCGCGGCGACGGCACCGCCAAGATCGTCAACGGCACGGTTCGGCGTCTCGGCCTGGTGCGTTCGATCGTCGTGTTCTTCGGCAAGCCGGCTGCCGACGCTCCCGGCGCGAGCGACGCCTTCGACAGCATCGACCTGCGGTTCGCGCTGCAGAACCAGGTGTTCCGCGCCGACGCGATGTCGCTCCACTCGCGTGACGTGGACGTCGTGGGCTCGGGCACCTTGGCCACGGCCGCCAAGGCGCTGTCGGGCAAGTTCGACATCTCGCTCTCGGAAGCGCTGTCGGCGCAGGCGGGCAACGATCTGCAGCGCTTCACGCGCGAAGGCAATCGCGTCGTCCTTCCCGCCAACCTCGGGGGCACGCTGGACGCCCCGCGCCTGACGATCGACACTGCCGCCGCCTTCAAACGCGGGTTGAAAAACGAAGTCGGGGAGCGCCTGAAGGGCCTGCTCGATCGGTTCGGCACGTCGAAACCGCAGTAGCTCGCGAACCGCGCCGACAAGCAGACTAATAGTCTGCCCCGCGCCGAGTTCCGTCGCGGGTTCATCGTGCCGGGCGCGAGCCGCCACGGGCGCTCACGATCTGCACATCGCTGTCCACGAACTGCCCATCGGCCGGCTTGACCGTGATTCCGACGCGTCCGGCCTCGCCGTCCTCGGCGGCCGCGATCGCTGCGCAGGCGCTGAGCAGCCGGCCGGCGCTCGATTAAACCGAGCAGGCTCTGGCATTTCGCTTGCGACTCGCGGCCCGGTGCGCCCCCTCTATGCGGCGGCCGCGCTGCTGCCGGTCGTCCCCGCGCTGGCATCGGTGATCGCGGCCCTCGAGCCGGGACATTGGAGCGGCGTGAGCGCTGCCCTGGTTCGCAACGTCACGCCCGACGCCCTTCTCTATTCCGCCGTCTGCACCGTGGTGGCCGCGCCGCTCGCCGGCGTGGCGGTGAGGTCCTGGCAGCGGCTCGCCCTCGCCACGGCGGTCATGTGCGCGGTGTCGGCGGCGCTGACGCTCGCGCGCCTCGGCGTCAGCGTCGAGGCGCTGCAGTTCGTCGTCATGTCGCACGCCGTGCTGGCCTGCGCCACCCTGGCTCTGGCCGCGCTCGGCGCCCTGCTCGGAGCCGTTTTCCGCCACCCGCTCGACGCGGCGGCGGTGGCGCTCGGTGTGGCGCTGACGGCCGCCTACGGGGTGCTGGTCGCCGGCGCCTCGGTCGGGAGCCTCTCGACCGGACTGCTCAAGGCGGCACTGCTGGCCAGCCCCGTCATGACGGTGGCCACGGCCGCACATGTAGATCTGGTTCGATCCGATATCTGGTATCAGGTCTCACCCTTGGCCCACATTGGGCTGGAATACCCCACCTGGGGCACGGTGTGCGGGTGGTACCTGCTGGCCGGATTCGCGGGATTCGTCGCGGCGGCCGTCGCGACCCCGAAGGCGGGGCAGAAAATCAGTGAACAGGGCCTATGACAGGAGAGGAACGGCAATGAACCGAGTAGCCAAGGTCGTGGCGGGTGCAGTGTGCGCGCTCGTGGTCGGTACCGGGGCGGTCAACGGGCAGGCGGCACGCGCCAACGGCAAGTTGAGCGCGGACACGCGTGCCAAGGTGATGGTCAGCCTTGGCAAGGCGGAAGCGTACCTGAAAGAGAAGCTGCAGGCCGACGGCCGGTGGGACAGGAACCCAGGCGTCAACGCGCTGGTGCTCACCTCCATCTTCCGCGAGCCCGGCAAGGACAAGGCCGCGACGACGAAGGAGTACGCCAAGTCGCTCGACGCGCTCGTGGCGCTCGCAAAGCCCGACGGCGGCATCTACGAGAGCGCGATTCCCCACTATGTCACCGCCCTGTCCACGTCCGCGCTCGTCGCCGCCGGACGTCCTCAGGACAAGCCGGTGATCGAGAAGGCGCGCCGCTATCTCGTGGAGAACATGCTCGACGAGGGTGAGGGTGTAGCGAAGACCGACTTCTGGTACGGCGGCATGGGATACGGCAAGACGACACGCGCCGACGGACGCCGCGCCGACATCATCAGCCTCGAGTACACGCTCCAGGCGCTCAAAGACTCCGACCTGCCCGCCAACGATGCCGCGTGGCAGAAGGCGCTCACCTTCCTGCAGCGCGCGCAGAACAACAGCGAGGTCAACGATCAGAAGTGGGCCGCCAACGACGGGGGGTTCGTCTACTACCCCGGCTTCTCCTATCACGAGGACGGCGGCACCAAGTCGTACGGCAGCGTCACCTACACGGGCCTCATGAGCTACGCGTGGGCCAACGTGAAGAAAGACGATCCGCGCGCGAAAGCCGCGATCAAGTGGATCCGGGAGAACTACACCGTCGACGAGAACCCCGGCACCGGCCAGAAGACGGTCTACTACTACTACATGGTGTTCGGGAAGGCGCTGGCCGCGATGGGCGACGACGTCATCGTGGACTCGCGCGGCCGCAGCCACAACTGGCGCGAGGACCTCGCCCAGAAGCTGCTGTCGCTGCAGCACCCGGAGGGCTACTGGGTCAACGACAAGGACAAGGCGGAGATGCAGGACAACCCGGTGGTCGTGACCGCGTTCACGATGGCCGCCCTGCAGGCCACGCTGAAATAAGAGCCGGCGGCGCCGGCGGCGCATGAGAACTCTTTTCGCCATCGCCGGCCTCGTGGCCGCTTCGATCGCTCCCGCGCGCGGCGCCACTCTGGACGCCGCGGCGGGGCTCGGTGGGCTCGCGAAGGCCGGCCGCTGGACGCCCGTGACCGTCTCGATCGCCAGCGACCGCGAGGCGCTGGAGGCCGAGCTCGTCGTGGCGTGGGGCGACGCGCGCCTGCGGCGCGCCGTCACCCTCTCCCCCGGCGCCCGCAAGGCATTCGAGCTCTACGTACGCACGACGGATCCGCGGGGCGCGATCGACGTCCGGCTGCAGTCGGCTGGCCGTGACCTCGCCGTCGCGAATGCGCCCGTGCGGGTCCTCGGAGCCGACGATCGCGTGACCGTGTGCGTCCTCGCCGACGCCGCCTCGCCGCTCGATTCCACCGCATGCACGGCCACGGTGCTGGCGCGATCGCTGCCGCTCTCGCCGCGCGGCTACGAAGTGGCCGACGATCTCGTGTGGCCGGGCACCCACTCCGGCATCACGCCCGAACAGGACGCGGCGCTGCGCGCCTGGCGATCGCTCGAGGCGCTCGATGCCTCCGGCGATCTCGGCGCCACGCCGCAGGTCAGCCGCCCGCTGGTTCCGCGTGGCCTGCCGGCCGCGCTTACGGCTGTCGTCGGCGGCATCGGCGTGGCGTACCTGGCGGCGCTCCTGGGTTCGGCCGCACTCCTCCGCGCGCGCCGCGCGCGCCTGTCGCGAATGGCCGCGACGCTTGCGTTGATCACCGCGGGGGCGTGCGCGGCGATCGCCGCGATCGGACGCGTGGGCGCCACGCGCGCGGTGCACGTGCACCACGTGACGCTGCTCCAGCAGCTGCCCGACACGGAGGCCTCGGTGCTCACCGTGCGCGCCATTGCCGAGTTTCCGGCGTTCGATCGCTTCGCGCTGCGCCTGCCGTCCGCCGACGGCACTCTTGAAACGGCGTCGGCGCGCGGGATCGCGAGCGGCGTGCTCGACGCGGACGGCTTTCCCGTCGTCGGTGGCGTTTTCGGCGTCGCCGCCCGCCAGTCGTTTGCCGGCGAGGCGATCGTGGACGCGCGCCCGCTCGCCATCGACGAGCGCGGGTCCACCATCACGATCGAGAACCGGTCGGGCCGCCCGCTGCGCAACTGCCGGCTGGGGCGAGGGCTCGCCGCGTCCACCTCCGGCACGCTCGCGCCGGGTGCGCACATCGAGGCCACGTGGACGGGAGGCAGCGACGAGGCGCCCAGCGGGCCCGTGATCACCTGCGTGTCGGACGAGGCGCCGCTGCCGTTCACGGAAACGCAGCGGCCGGTCGTCATGCACGGCGAGACGACAATCGCGGCCTACCGCGGCACGCCCGCCCGGGGAGGCGCCGGTGACTGACCGCGCGCTGACCACCCTCGTCTGGCGGGCGCTGCTCGGCGCGGCTCGTACGCCGGCGTTGTGGATCGCGATGGGTGTCCAGATCGGGTTCCTCTCCCTCTACCTGCTGGTCTGGGGCGACGGCCTTCCCCTCGTGGGCGCGCGCCCGGTGCTCGCACAGTTCGCCACGACGCAATGGATCTTCCTCGGCCTGGCGCTGCCATGGGCGGCGGCGCGTTCGGGCGCGGCCTGGCGGCACGACGAGGTGGCGCAGCTCGCCGCGCTCGGCGCCATCCTCCCCTCCTCGGCTGTCGCCGCGAGCGTGGCGGCGTTGTCCGTACTGCTGCTGGCCATGGCGGCCGTCGGCCTGCCGTTCGCGGTGCTCGCGCAGCAGATCTCCGCAGTGCCCGCGATGGAGCTGTGGCGGACGCAGCTGCCGGTCTACGCCTTGGGCCTGTGCGCGGCGGCCGTGACCGCGGCGTGTATGCTGGTCGTCGCCAACCGCTTCATGGCCTGGACCACGGCCACGGCGCTCACCCTCGCGCTGATGATCGCGGTGCCTCAGGGGATCGCCGGTGCCGCGGTGCTGGCGGCGCTGGCGG
>Ga0207689_10005057_pt1 | contig 11885 bp, 10 predicted proteins | sample KBSMisM52_FD_184312 | JGI IMG/M metagenome (GOLD analysis project Ga0207689, IMG submission 184312) | Miscanthus rhizosphere microbial communities from Kellogg Biological Station, Michigan, USA - KBS Miscanthus M5-2 (SPAdes) (version 2) | ecosystem: Host-associated > Plants > Roots >... | reverse complement strand
TGTCTGTAACTACCCGTTCATACCATCCACCGGCTTTTTTACCGGCGGAATTACAATGGAATGAAATAAACAGATCGCCGCCGGATGCATTGGCAAGGTCAGCGCGGTAATTCAAATCTTCCTTCAATGAATATTTATTACCGGCATTCGCATCAGCGGTTCTTGTATAAATCACTTTTATATCCGGAAATTCAGATTGTAACTCCTGTCCGAATTTTAATGCTACTGAAAGACTGACATCTTTTTCAAAAGAATTTAACCCTTCAGCGCCTGAAAAGCTTCCACCATGACCGGGATCGATAACTACAGTACGGATGCGGGCTTTGAAAGGGTCCTGAGTTTTATAAACCGGGATAAATGAAAATACTGGTAAGAGTGAGAGAAAGAATAGCGAACAATAAAAGACCTTTTTTATCATTTATGCTTTTATTTAATGGATTACCCGGAATCTTCACAAATAGTTTAGGTCTGAAACAATTATTTTTGCCCAACCCGTATGAATAAACTCCGCAAATTTAGTTTAAAATATCTGTTTGCCGGAACACTAACTGCTGGTTTCCTGCTCTTTCTAACGTGGAAAGCGGGTGCAGGTTATGTACGGGTAAATAATTTTTACAGCGCTTTAACAAGTTTAGATACTTTAAAGCCTGGTCAGAAGCCTGATTCATTGCAACAGGCAACAGTTTCTGTTACGGATACAATTCCGGGAAAGCAAGATTCACTCAAAAACAGGAAGCCAGATAGCCTGGCCTTAAAAAGCGATTCCCTTTTGCGCCGCGATTCAGTTGTAACCGATACCTTTTCGCTTAAACTTTCAAAAGATTCCCTGGATGCCCCGGTTTATTATGAAGCTGAGGATTCAGCAGTTGTATTAATGAAGGACCAGAAAATAGTAATGTATGGTAAAACAAAAACCGATTATAAAGAAATAACACTTACCGCTCCAAAAGTTGAAATGGACCAGGTAACCCAGATCGTTACTGCAACGGGGAAAAGAGACAGTACAGGCGAAGTAATAGAAAGGGCCAATTTCAAAGATGGTGAACAGGAATTTCAAAGTGATAGTATCAAGTTCAACTTCAAAACACAGAAAGGTATTACCCGAAATACGTATACCCAGCAGGGTGAGTTATTCGTAAACGGGCAGGATATAAAAAAGTATAGTGAGAATACTATTTTCATCAAGAGAGGCACATTTACTACCTGTAACCTGGATGAGCCTCATTTCGGTTTCAAAGCAAACAAGATGAAAGTGATCAATAAGAAGCTTGCGGTATCAGGGCCTGCCCACCCGGAGTTTGAAGGAGTACCTATACCTATATATATACCTTTCGGCTTCTATCCATTATCGCAAGGCCGTCATTCAGGATTGCTCCCGCCTACATTTACTACAAATGATCAGTTTGGCATTGGTCTTACCAATATGGGTTATTATAAAGTGATTAATGATTACTGGGATGTAAAATTGTACGGGGATATCTATTCATACGGAGGCTGGAACGTTAATTTGAATCCAACCTATCGTAAACGTTATAAATACAGTGGCAATTTTACATTTACTATTCAGAATACCAAGTACAACTTTAAAGGAGACCCTGACTACAACGTAAACAGGAGTTACCATATAAGCTGGGGCCATAGTGTAGATAGTAAGGCAAAACCCGGAACAACATTTTCAGCCAACGTAAATGCGGGGTCAACAAAGTATAACCGCAATGTGCTTAACAGTGCCGCACTAAATTTTCAGAATACAACCAGTTCTTCAATTGCATATTCAAAAACATGGCAGGGAAAACCATATAATCTTACGGCGAGCCTGAATCATAGCCAGAACAACTCACAGCATATCATCAACCTTAGTTTGCCAACCGTTGGCTTTACAGTAAATACATTGTATCCGCTGCAGCCGAAGGATCTTGTAGGTACAGCAAAGTGGTATGAAAAATTGGGTATCGGGTATACCAGTAACTTCCGTAACCAGGTTTCTTTTTATGATACCGTCAATTCAAGACAGGTGTACGGAAAATCTACCCTTGCGCATTTACTGGATACATTGCAATGGGGTGGACAGCATAGCATTCCTATCTCGTTATCCTTACCATCTATCATGGGTGGTTCGGTTGTTGTGTCACCGAGTGTTTCATTCAGCCAGATCATTATATCCGGAAAAGAACATAGGCAATGGAATAACGCAACGAAACAGGTAGATACAAGTTTTACAAAAGGCATTTTTACAGACCAGTCAGTGAGTTTTGGTGTTAATTTAAGTTCCGCCTTATTCGGTACTTACCAATTTCATAACTCAAAGGTAGTCGCGATACGACATGTAATACGGCCAACCATTGGCGTTAGTTATAAACCTGATTTATCGAGAGGACATTGGTATGATTTGCAGATAGACTCAAATGGCAGAAAGATCAGCGTTCCTGAATTCAGAAATAGTATGTTTGGCTATTATTCTGCCGGCAGGTTTGGAGGCCTGAATTTCCAACTTGACAATAACCTGGAAATGAAAGTAAGGGCAAAGGATACTACCGGTGAGAATAAGACAAAAAAGATCCGTCTTATTGATGGCTTTGGTTTCTCCGGTAGTTATAATTTTTACGGTGATTCGATCAGCAAATTATCTCCCATAAACCTTTACGTCAGAAGTACCTTGTTTGATAAAGTAAATGTTACTGCAAATGCAGTCATGGATCCCTACCAGAAAGATACCTCTGGTAACAGGATAGGTAAATATGCATGGCAGGGGGGAAGAAAGTTTAGCCTGGGTACTATTAACTCCGTTTCTGTTTCGATGTCGACAAGCTTTCAAAGCAAACCAAAGGACGCTAAAAAAGATGAAGAAAGGAAACAACAAATGCAACAGTTGACTGATCCGGCAGTTATTGCCGATCAGCAAAGATTGCTGGAGTATATGCGCCAGAATCCGGCAGAATTTGTGGACTTCAATATTCCGTGGTCAATTAACGTCGGGTTTTCGCTAACCTACTCAAAAGTGCAGGGGGCCAATTATTCGTACAGGTCTTCTGTGTATTCAAACATGAATTTTGGCGGAAGTTTTACCCTGACGCCTAAATGGAATTTTTCAGCAAACGGGTACTACGATTTTACCACAATGAAACTACAGACGTTAACAATGGCCATTTCACGTGACCTTCATTGCTGGCAAATGTCTATTAATGTGTCTCCCGTCGGTATTTACCGTACATTCAGTATCAGCATCAGTCCCAAAGCCTCTGTGCTGCAGGATCTCCGTATTAACCGCAACCGTACCTTCTCACGTTAACGGTTATTGGCAGTATAATAATCTCTCATCACATTGAACGCTTTTTCCTTGAGTTGCGAATGAGATTCTCCCGGAACAACCGGTATCGGCGATAAAAAATGAATTTCCATGCTATGTGGCCAGAAATAAAATGTTTTGTTGGAAGGGAGTATACCCCGTGTATGAAATATAAGCGCAGGAATTATAGATTTTCCTGAATTAACTGCCAGTTTAAACGCACCATCATGAAAAGGTTTTAAAGGTTCACTGCTTATGTTCCGCGTGCCTTCAGGATAAATACACATATGCAGGCCCATATTCAATGTCTCTTTCATCTTTAAATAACTCTCTTTGCGGCTTGCATCACTTTTGCGGTCCACCAAAACACTACCGGTTTTATATATCAATCCGAATACAGGGGTTTTAGCCAGTTCAGCTTTAGCAATTGTTTTATTCCCTCCCGGTATTGCCGGCGATGAAATCGGTACATCCATAAAGGAATTATGATTGCAGATAACTATGTACGATTCTCCTTTTTTAAAATTTTCCTTTCCTTTTACACGCAGCGGACAACCGACTATGGTTAAATAGACTTTCATCCATACACGCGACATTTTTATAAACCGGATATTCTTTAACGGATCAGAAAGAAAATAACTGAACAATAAAAATGGAATTAAAAAAATGAGCATAGTAATCACAAACCAGGCTAATCCCCACACCGCAAATACACGGCCCAGTATTTCTTTAATTATTTTCATTCTGTAACAGTATAAATTCTTTCAAATCTTCCAGTCAACAGGATCAATTCCTTTACTCATCAAATACGTATTGGCCTTTGAAAAATGCCTGCACCCTAAAAAACCTGAATGCGCCGAAAGAGGCGAGGGGTGTGCTGCTTTCAATATAAGGTGCTTGCTTTCGTTTATCAGTACCCGCTTTTCCTGCGCAAACTTTCCCCATAATAAAAAGACGACATGACTTTTTAATTCGGAAATTTTACGGATCACGGTATCGGTAAATTCCGCCCACCCGATCTTTGCATGGCTCATCGGTTCGGCGGCTCTTACAGTTAACGACGCATTGAGTAAAAAAACGCCGCGTTCCGCCCAGCGTGTAAGATTGCCCGATGCCGGTATAGGCGTTCCTGTATCATCCTGCAATTCTTTAAAAATATTGATCAATGATGGCGGGGGAGCAACTCCATCAGGAACAGAAAAGCACAGGCCATGTGCCTGGCCTGGACCATGATAGGGATCCTGGCCGAGTATTACAACTTTTACATTCTTTATGGGTGTTTTGTCAAACGCATTAAATATTAAACTACCGGGCGGGTAAATAGTTTTTCCCTGCGATTTTTCTGTTTTTAAATGGAATGTGATCTGCTGGAAATAGGGTTTATTAAATTCCGTTTTCAGTACTTCTTTCCATGACGGTTCAATCTTTACATCCATATCTTTAAAAAGTGTTTTGACGCCTGAAGGTAAGAAAAGCTGCAATGTTAAGACTCATTGCCCTAATTTTATACGGTTATAAATTGCAATAACGGATATGTTAAAAATAAAGTCATCACTTTCAACTTTAGTTTTCATTTTACTATATACTGTAACAGTTTCTTTCTGCAATACCGGGAATAAAAAAGCAGCAAATGCCGTCTATGGTCCGGGAAAGGATAGTTTAAAAAATACCCGGTTCAAAGTATTGGCTTTATATGAAAATGGCGGTCATCATGTAGCCTATTCCGCTGCCGCGAAAACCTGGCTGAATAAACTCGCTCTCGATAGCAATTTTGTTATAGATTATATACAAAAAGCGGATACAATCACGGAATCGTTTCTTTCGCAATACCAGCTTTTCATTCAGTTGGATTATCCTCCGTACGCCTGGGGAGATAAAGCTATGGCGGCATTTCAAAAATATATTGAAGAAGGAAAAGGAGGATGGATAGGTTTTCATCATGCCACGTTACTTGGGGAATTTGATGGTTACCCGATGTGGACGTGGTTTCATGATTTTATGGGTAGTATACGATGGAAAGATTACATCGCCGATTTCGCTGCCGGCAAGGTAAACGTAGAAGACAAGAATCATCCTGTAATGAAGGGAATACCCGGCTCATTTGTTATTGAAAAAGATGAATGGTATACCTACGATAAAAGCCCGCGGCCCAATGTGCATGTTATTGCCAGTGTTGATGAATCATCGTATGTGCCTGCCCGTAGCCAGAAGATGGGAGATCACCCGGTAATATGGACAAATGATAAATATAAAGCAAGGAACATTTATATATTCATGGGCCATTCACCCGACCTGTTTCAGAATACATCTTATACAACTCTTTTTAAAAACGCTGTATTCTGGGCTGCCGGAAAATAATTCAAATCGGAAAACAATAATGAAGCAAATTTTTATAGCCTCTTTAATTATTGTATCATTTAACACATCGGCACAAAAGCCAATCTTCAAAGCATTGGCTTTTTATTCTACTAATGTAGAAAGAGATCATGTACAATTTGCCAATGATATTGTTCCTTTTTACCAGCAACTGGCAAAAGAAAAGAACTTCGTTTTCGATACTACCACCAAATGGTCCAAGCTTAACGATGATACGTTGAAGAATTACCAGTTGGTGGTTTGGGTAAATGAATTTGCGCAGAATGAAGAACAACGCCGCGCCTTTGAAAAGTTTATCAACAATGGCGGAGCGTGGCTTGGTTTTCATGTATCCGCTTATAATGATAAGGACACAAAATGGCCCTGGTTTGTAGATTTCCTGGGTGGTGGTGTTTTTTATAACAACAACTGGCCACCTTTGGCTGCAAAGTTGATTGTTGATGACAATAAACATCCGGTGACCAAAGGCTTACCCAAAAAATATACTGCACCAATAAGCGAATGGTATATATGGAAACCCAGCCCAAGATTAAATAAGGATGTGAAAGTGCTGGCAACATTGGACCCTGTCAATTATCCCTTCGGGAAAAAGGATTTAATCCGGGAAGGCGATTGCCCTGTAATATGGACAAATACAAAGTATAAAATGCTCTACCTGAATATGGGCCATGGTGACCAGGTTGTTTCAAACCCGATGCAAAACCGGATGTTTGCAAATGCTATTTTGTGGGTGGGTATGAAGAAATAAAAAGCGAAGCCTTGTGACTTCGCTTATGTGACCCGGATTGGATTCAAACCAATGACCTACTGCTTAGAAGGCAGTTGCTCTATTCAACTGAGCTACCGGGCCGTTTTTATAAAAATTCTTCTTTTATTAATTCTTCAACCAATGACCTTCCCGTTTCGAACGGGATGCTCTATTCAACTGAGCTACCGGGTCGGAATTCAAAATTTCTGAGGCGCAAAGATAACAGAAATACGCTACAAGGAAAAACAGAAATCCAGCTAAAATGATATCACAATTCCATTGCGTGTACGCTCACTTGCCACGGGTGTAAATGATGGAATTTCTTTTATTTCCAGATCTTTTCGGAAAGGATATGCCCTTGCTGCCTGCGTAATGCGTTTTAGTTTTTCTCCCGTCTTATAAAAATGGGTTAAGTACAACATGTCAATAATATATTTCCGGGTCAACCATTTATCCAGGTTGGCTTGTTTTGCTTTATGCAAAATGGTTAATGCATAGCAGTTCGCCTGCCATTCATAATTCTGCAATCTCAACAATAAATCGTCATCCGGGTTCCTGTATAATTCAGAGCCGAGGTTGCGAAGCAATGCATCTGCATTCCATTGAATACTGTGTCCTGCAAGATGCAATAGATTGAAAACTTTTTCCTCTGGTGAAAGATGCAAGCCTATAATAATAGTTTTACCGTCAAGATCACCTTTAAAAAAAGGATCCATGTTCTGCGTATATTGAATGGTAAACCCCATCGCGGATACGATCGCTTCAATTTTTTGTAAAACATCGGAAAAGTCAACTTTTTTTGTTGCCATAAACTTTCACAGATTGCCTGTCCCAGATTTTTTGAATGGATTTCTAATAACTACTGATACTGCTATTGAATAGTACCCTCAATTACGTCTTCGATATACGATACAATTTCAATAAACCGCGAATGTTTCCGTATGGAGCGGTCACGGGTTTCAGGAAGATCGGGTTTGATATGTTTTACTATGCGGCCCGGATTTGCATCCATAATATAAATATCATTACCGAGCAATACAGCTTCTCGGGGATCGTGAGTAACCAACACGACTGTCGGGTTTAAATCAGCTAATTCCCTTTTCTGAAAAATATCCAATAAAAAGAATTGCATTTTGGCCCTTGTAAATCCGTCCAAAGCGCCATAAGGTTCATCCAGCATCAGCATGTTTGGATTCGCAACGAGACACCTTGCAATAGCAACACGTTGTAGCTGACCACCGGAAAGCTGTGGCATTTTTGCAAATTTATTTTCATGCCCTTCGAGCCCAACCACTTTTATCATCTCCATTGCTTTTTCTTCCGCTTCTTTTTTGGAAACGCCTTTTAGTATCAATGGCAATGCAACATTGGTCAATACGGAAAACCATTCTAACGAAGAATATTGCTGAAAGACCATTGGCAGGCTTTGATTTCCCTGCAGTGGTTTTCCACCTATTAAAACTTCACCGGATGTCGGCTTTTGAAGACCTGTCCAGTAACGAAGTAGTGTAGACTTTCCGCAGCCCGATTTTCCCATAATGACAATGAACTGGCCTATATCCGGATAATCTTCAACAGCAAGATTGAAATCATTGAACACAACAAAATCCTTCATCGTCTTCTCATCAAAATAAGTTTGGTTTATTCCCCGCAATTCAAGAACAGGAGGAGAGGTATTTGCGGTGGTGCTATGTTTTTCTTTTGCTGACTCGTCCTGTACCATTTACTGATATTTAAATTTGAATAATAGCCTGTCAATTAACCTGAACAGTGCATCCTGCAAAATCCCGATAATTACAATGATAAAAATTACCGCGTATACTTTACCTACGTTACTCTGACGTTCTCCCAGGAAGATCAGACTTCCCAATCCGCCTTGTATGCCTGCCAGTTCTGCAACGATTATATACGTCCAGCTTATCCCAACCAATATCCTTATATCATCAGACAAACGCGACATTACTGATCGCCATGTCACATATCTTACCGATTGCCAGAAACTGGCTCCTAACGTTTTCATCATCTGGAGGTGTGTTACATTCACTTCATCTATACGCTGCACAACTACAGGAACGAGATATACCCAGATACCGAAGGCAAGGAAATTTATCTTTGTTGTAATTGTTAAACCGCTTATTGCAATAAATATTCCCATCAATGCTGTTATCGGAACAAAACGTAACGCATTTACCTGCTGGCTGAACATCCTGCGCACTTTAGGAGAAAGACCAATTGCAAACCCTACGACAAGCGCAGCGATTATACATTTTAAATAGCCAATTATATTTATCCGCACCGAAAACCAGATATTGGTTAGCAGGTCGTCATCCGCTTTCATTTCCAGGAATGCGTTCCATGTTTTTTGTGGCGTTGGCATTACATGGTTGTTAATAATACCAAAATTTGTGATCGCCCACCATATCGCGAAAAGTATAAGCCAGCCGGCTATTTGCAATATGGAAAGATATTTTTTAAAAAATCTTTTTACCGCTATACCGAAGGAATCATTTCCCGCATTCATTGTCTGAGCCATAAAGCAACGAGTTAAGTAATAATAAGACGGCGTTATTTATTTTATCGCTGTTGATGTTTTGTCCCAGATGAACTGGAACTCTGTACGACGGTTTTTTGCGCGGCAGGCATCATCTGCGTTATCCTCGCATCCGGAAACCGGCTTTCTTGATCCATTACCAACAATAATAAATTTATTGCCATCAAACTTATGTTCATTGATCAGGTAATTCACCACTGAGCTTGCACGGCTTAAAGACAGTTTATCATTGAGCGCCGCATTCCCTACATTGTCTGTATTTCCTTCCACACGGATATACGCACCTGCAAATCCCTGTGCCAGTTCTTTTATTTCTCTATCTATAAGAACTTTATCGTCTTCATCCAGGTGTGCTGAATTAGTCGGGAATTCAAGGCTTATTATTTTACTGCTTTGGCTCTCCTTTTTTTTTATCTCTTCGGTAGCAGGTTTAAATGCTTCCGGTTTTACAGCGACCTGGCTTGCATCACCTGTAAATTCTTTATCGTTGGATAATTCCTGTATAACCGACGGATCAGAAACATTTCGCCATGGGGCAGGCGATTTTGCCAGGCCTATCTCAGTATACTTAATCGCCATTCGGCCATACATTCTGTCGCCGGTCATGCCTGTATAAGTACTGTTAAGACCAAAGAAATTTATATTATCTCCTAATGTAGAGAAGTAAACTTTATCGGCGGATTTAGCAGCAACATCTTCAGGAAATTTAAAACCTTTCGCAAAAAGAGCATTCGCTTCTTTCCTGGCGGCTGCGTCATTATTCATTTTTGCATTACCCTGCAGCCATGCTTTTACCAGTTTCACTATTTTGTCATGCTTATCTTTTAACACGGATTGTTTTACAAGCAATCCATCGGCAATGATCTGGCTGGCCACAGCACTGCTCACCAATACTTTGGCGCCTGCCTGTGAAGCAACGCAGTCTTCATCATCCGGGGCCCACACTACAGCCGCATCGCATTGATTATTTTTAAAAGCATTAGCTGCTTCCACACCATCAGCTACCTGGTACCCGTCCACATCGCTCATTTTTAATCCGGATGATTCGAGCACATTCAATAATAATGTGTGTGAAGCAGTACCAACAGCATAGGCTATTTTTTTCTTTTTCAAACTTTCAACATTATCAATTCCTTTACGGACTACAATTGCATCGGCTCCATGTGATTGGTTCACCTGCATGATCTGTACAACATTATCTGCCATCAATTCACTTCCTGATCCCATTTCTACGGACAGCGCATCAGTAGTACAATACACCAGGTCAAGATCGCCCGCGTGAAGACCCGCTCTCGTATCTTTCACGGCATCCATTTGTTTTATCAACAGTTTAATACCGTAATTTTTGTACAAAGGGCTGTTTTCATTCGGCTCCATTCCACCATTCATGAGCACCAATCCTTCTACACCGGTAAATGTGTTATAAGCTACAACCAGGTCAGGTTTCCCTGATTTACTATCTACCGGAAGTTTACCTTCCTTCGATCCCCATTGTTTGAAAGCAAAATAACCAGCGCCTAATACGACAGCGAAAATTATTACGTTGCGTATGGCCTTTACGGTTTTCTTTCCTTTATCTGTCAGTTCCATTTTAGTTGATTTTAAAAAGTTTAATCTGAATAAATTATTTAAGTAAGTCTTTATTGGCAGTTAACCACGATGTATCTGTTGCTGAATCAGTTTTAGTTGCCTGGTCGTCGGTTTTCATGAAAGCGAATACATCCACTTTATTACTATACTGCTCCAGTAGTTTTTGCCCGGCGTCATCCATAATACCGTTTTCAGCTTCCATCTTCATCAGCAATGTTTCATGGTCATGGATCATCGACATCACTTCTGATTCATTCTCAGCAATACGGTTACGCGTTTCTTCCAGGGTAATTGTCTCAAATTCGGATACACCTAACAGTGATGATGCACTATGGGCGGCTTCACGCCATACATTGGAAGTCTGGAGCTGATCCCGTAAACGGCCGATCGTATTTGCCACAGATTCTGTGCTGCTTTCAAGGTTACTGTACAAACGATCAAAGAAATTATAGCTCTTCAGCATTTTCTGTTTGTCTTCCTGCATCACTTTTAATAGTTTCTCATCCTCAGCCGCCTCACGACCGAAATGGGAGATCTGATCTTTTGCTTTATCTCTTACATGCTGATCTAGCCTGGGATCGTTGGCCTGCTTTGCAAACTGGGAGGCATAGTCAAGGTTCTTCTGCATGGAATCTTTTCGTTCGGCCATCTTCGTTGTGTGCAGGGTTATTGCAGACATCATTTTTTTGATACTTACACTGAACTTAGCGAGTACACCCCGGCGATTGGCAACGACTACTTCAAGCAATCCCGGTAAATCTGTTTTTATCAGGAAACGGGTCATTTTCCGGATAGCACTTTTCCAGCGTGCAATCAATACATTCCGCATCAGGAAAATAGTACCAACGATACCGATCATCAAAAACAATTTTCCCACTTCGATACCAAAGTCAACCCAGTTCTTTATTGTTTTAGTAATGATGGGTAGAAGAAAATAGCCTACTAAGAGAAATACTGCAACCATGGCTGCCGTAATTCCCATCCGCATTTTTCGTTCATCCGGTGTTTCCAGCGTATACACTGACGAACTTTTCATTACTTCATTCATAATAATTCTTATTTAAAAGTTTAAATGGTTTAAATTTCTTTTATACTGTTTGCAGCCGGTTAATATCTGTGTCAATTTGCGACTGCATATAGTCGTGAGCCAGTGATATTAATCGCTCTGCTCTTTCAATTTTTTCAATACCTTCTTTTCCGAGGGTCTTGTCCACTTCCAACTGTGTTTTTTCTTTATTCATTGAGTCTTCCAATTGTTTCTTTTGCAATTCGAGTTGCTGAATCTGTTGCTGTATTTTTTGTATAGCATCATTATGTGCCTGCAAAACAGTTTG
>Ga0207689_10005052_pt1 | contig 11893 bp, 12 predicted proteins | sample KBSMisM52_FD_184312 | JGI IMG/M metagenome (GOLD analysis project Ga0207689, IMG submission 184312) | Miscanthus rhizosphere microbial communities from Kellogg Biological Station, Michigan, USA - KBS Miscanthus M5-2 (SPAdes) (version 2) | ecosystem: Host-associated > Plants > Roots >... | reverse complement strand
TCCTCCGGATCGATTGCGTCAGCAAGTTCCGGCCGCGCTACTTTGACCGAAGGCTCGACGCCGGAATGGCTGCGGTCCTCTCCTAAAAAAGGCTTGCCGGTGGCACTTGCCCATTTGATCGTGGTCAACAACAGGCCGTCACCGCCTCGCAAAGTGAAGAGCTGCTGCTCTGCACCGGCCCCGAAGCTCTTCTCGCCTACGACCTGGCCACGACTTCGATCAATCAAGGCCGAGGCGACAACTTCCGCGGCTCCCGCGGTGCCAGAGTCAATTAATGCTACAACCGGGCCCGCAAAAATCGCGGCCTTGGGGTCAGCAGTAAAGGTCTTTAGAGACTTGCCTTCGCGACCTGAGGTCTGGGCAAGAGTGCCATCTTTGATTAACAGGTTCGTTACCGCCACTGCCTCATCGATGGAACCGCCAGCAGTTCCGCGCAGATCCACAACCAGTTTCTGAGCTCCCTGTTTGATCAGATCTTGAAGCCGGGCGCGAGCGTCGGCAGCTTCTCCCGCGGCGAAACTATTAATGCGCAAAACACCGATTCGTCCCGCTTCCATCCGCGCCTCCGCGGCCGGAGCGCGAAAGGAACTTCGTTTCACGGTCAGCGTGAGCGGACGGCTGTTCGCCCTGAGAACGCGCAGCTTAACTTCCGACCCGGCAGCGCCGTTTAGGAGTTGTTTCGCGTCATACAGCGAAATGTCTCGTGTAGCCTTCGCGTCGATGTATTCGATAATGTCGCCCGCACGAATTCCGGCCTGGTCAGCTGGCGAGCCCTTCATCGGCGCAATCACATACAGATAGGATGCGACCTGAGAAAGTTCAGCGCCAATACCGACCTCATTGTCTTTGGAGTCCTTACCAAATTCGCGAACTTGTTCGGGTGTTAGATAGGTCGAATATGGATCGAGTCCGTACGCGAGACCGCGGAGGGCGCCCGCGCGTACCTTTTCCATGTTTGGTTCATCGACATAATCATTCTGAATATGCTGAAGCACACTCTCAAAAATCCTGAGCTGCGCATTGGGATCGTTGGCCGGCTGCTGCGCTCGCGAGGAGAGCAAACCACCAACCAGTGTATAAAGTGCCAAAGTGGCTGACGCAACAATTAGGGCGAACTTGGTACGAAATGACATTATTTACCTCGTGCTTTGCGTTATAACGAAACGTGAAAAACCGCTTGCAAGCATGCGCTTTTCGTTAGCCAGTCGTATCATACAGGCGGTTAGATAACGGTGCAACTTAACTTTATTGGGCATTTGTTCAGTCTTTTCGCTATTTGCCCAACTAACCCGGAGCTCGCCGAAGTGGTTGGCCTATGCCCGCAGCGATGCCAATAACCAATCAGAAAAACACGCTGGAAGTCCCTCGGGCTCCCATCATCGCGTTGGATCTGGGTGAAAAACGCGTCGGCGTTGCGGTCTCAGATGCCCTGGCAATTTCAATCAAGCGTCTTGAGGCACTGCCTCGTACTAACTGGAAACAACTACTTCGCGACGTCGCCGATCTGGTACGCCTCTTTGACGCTCAAACCGTGGTAATTGGTTTACCGCTGCGCCTGGATGGTTTTGCCGGTGACGCAGCTTTGGCAGCTCAATCGGTAGCGCGGAAGTTCGCGCTCTCTCTGAAGGTCCGGGTCTACTTACAGGACGAAAGCCTCAGTTCGGTGGCGGCGGAAGAAAATCTTCGGAGCGACGGCCATAAAGCGGAGGACGTCCCGGCGCTGGTGGATAGTGAAGCGGCAGCGGTGATTCTTAGAGATTTCCTCGTTAGCGATCAAGAAAGAGTCCTGGTGTCGCCTCCGAAGCAAACTCTTTAGGCCCAAAAACTCTCTAAACAATTCACATGAAACGAATTCTTTTAGCAATCAGCTTGTTGATACTACTAGCGGTGAGTGCTTCCGCAGTCTGGGTTTATCGTGACCTCCATACGCCAGTAAAGCACACCAAGCACGGGCAGTATGTCGAAATTGCGCGTGGTTCTTCACCCGCGACCGTCATCAACAAGTTGGCAGACGAGGGCATCATCAAGCACCGGTTGCCCTTAACGCTTTACCTTAAGCTCACGTCCAACGGTTCGCAATTGAAAGCCGGAGAGTATGACTTCCCTTCGCCGATCTCACCGCTGGGCGTCTTTGCCAGGCTTCGGGAAGGTGAACAACGCCTGACCCGTCTCACGATAGTTGAAGGCTGGACACGGTGGGACATTGCCAATGCGATGTACAAAATTCCGGAACTGCGGTTGGCCGAACCCACTTCTGCATTACCCTTAATGGATAACGTGAGCCTCATAAGCGACTTGGATCCAAAAGCTACGAATCTCGAGGGTTATCTGTTCCCAGACACTTACGACTTTCCTCCTGACACTAAACCAGCGGAAATAGTCGCGATCATGGTGAAACGCTTTCGCAAAGAGTGGAAGCCGGAGTGGGCGCAACAGGCGAAAGTTATGGACCTGTCTCCGCGCGAAGTGGTTACGATAGCTTCCCTGGTAGAAACGGAAGCCAAGCTTAATGAAGACCGTCCGCTGATCGCATCGGTGATTTACAACCGCTTGCACAAACAGATTGCTCTGGCTGTCGACTCCACGATTATTTATGCTTCAAAACTCGAAGGAAAATGGCGAAACGATGGCAAGGTCTACCGCAGCGATATCGAACGACGATCCCCTTACAACACGCGTTTGCACTCCGGCCTGCCACCCGGCCCGATTGCCGCACCCGGCAAGAGTTCGCTGGAGGCAGCACTCAATCCGGCCCAAACTGATTACATTTATTACGTCCGTGAACCATCGCGGGACGACGGTAAGCACAACTTCTATAGCAATAGCAATGATTTTGAGGCTGGTGTTAGAGCACTGCGAAATTGGGAGCAGCAAAGAGACGCCGCCGCGTCGCGTTAATGAGAGGGTATTTCTGTAACGCAAACTGTTAGTTTGCGTTGCATTACAAACCAGGAAATCGCTGAACAATGGTCTTCCTTGAAATTCATGAGTCGTTAATCTATTCTCGTTTGCGTTTCTCCCCTGCAGTCTTGGTAATCCGTTACTAATCCATAAAGGTGTTTCCGATGATGAAGTTTGTAATCCTGAGTCTAATCATTTCGCTTAGTGCGGTTTCCGTCTGGGCACAAGGCAAAGGTGTCGACAAGACTGGCGAGCGCGTTCGAGACAGCGGCACCGCGGGCAGTAATAGCACCAAGACCGATACGGGCGCCGGCAGGGGTATTGATTTTGGCAAGGGCAAGACTCCTGAAATACCACCTATTCCTAACCCCTATCGCTTCGCTGCCCGGCGTGACGTTATCCTGAACGCCATTACGGAACTCATGGGGGATCGCAAGTTGATTGTGGACGAAGCCGCTTCGAAACCGGCCGAAGGAATAATAGTTAGTCAGCCTTATACGTTCATCAAAGGCGCGGTCGTTAGTCAATCAGAGTTAGGCCGCTATGCGAATATTACAACGGACGTTTCACGCGGCTGGACGCGAGGCCGTTATACGATAACTGTCGAAGTCCAGCCCATTGACGGGAACAATGCGAACGTCTCGGTGAATGCCCGGATCGAAGGCCGCACTGACGGGGCAACTGGCGCGGAATGGGTCACTCTCCCGACTTCTGGACTCGCTGAGCAGGACTTCCTTTCGGCACTGATCACGAAGATTACCGGTTCGCCACCGCCAGGACACGTCGAGTAACTGCTTAAGTTTTCCAGTTAAGGTAATACTTGAATAGGACTGAATCCGAACTAATGATCGAATCCCACCAGCATGAACTGTTCGTCGAACCTAAGAGTTCAGCCGGGCCCAAATTGCTCGCGGCCCTTGCGGCTCTACTCGTTACAGCCTTGGTCTTCGCCGGCTACACACTTTTAAAAAAGCGGCATGCCGCCACCTTGGTATCGTCGCAGCCAGCAGCCACCACCGCAGCACAGCCGCCGAAGGCGCTGATCATAGTTGATGAGGCGCTCTTGCAGGGTGGTAAGTCGACCATCGGCGGCATTGTCAGAAACACTTCGTCCGAAAAACTGGAAGGATTGGTGGTCGAATTAGAGTTGCGGCGCCGCAAGGATGCAACAATCGAAACGCGAGCCATACCGCTGGCTCCGTCTAATCTTGAGTCAGAACAGGAAGGTCGCTATCTCCTGGAGTTGAAAGCTCAGGACTATAGCTCGGCTCGGCTGGTTGGACTGAAGGCCGGTCCGAACGCTTTACCGTTGCCGTATGCAACAGCGCAGGGACAGAAGCGACCCCTTGAACGGCTCGAACCGAAGACGATCATAGTTGGCCGGCCCTCGGGCAAGGGTGGTGAATTTCTAAACTCGCCAGATAATCCAGCTCGTGTTCCCTGATGCCGGCTAAAGGAACTTCTTAAGGCTCGAAAGAGATCTCATCCGACTAGATCAACGTGCTTCATGTTATCGATTAGAAGTCGGCATGACGACGAAAGTTAATGCTTCTTGTTAGCACCATGGCGTTTGTCGGGAAGGATACGGGCACGGATACGCGATTGGGTGCAACGCGCAGGCTCAGACATTCGTCCAATAGGAGTCTTAAGGTTTTCCTTTCGCGGTTGGTTAATCTTCGTTTGAGAATGATGACTCCTAGTTTTTCCCAGGTCGTGGCTACAGTTAGTAAGACTCTGATTGTGATCAGTTTGGTCGCAACGCTGTTCAGTTTTTCTTCCGCTCAAGACGTGGTCGCGCGGAAGCAAAAGCCTCTTTCGGACCCGTCGAAAGCCGACGATGATAAAGAGCCTCTGACAATCGTTGAAGAAGAGCTGAGGGCGAAGCGCGCCATTAAGGCAGCTGATCGAGAGTACCAGGAGAATCTAGATCGGGCGCGCGACCTCTCTTCTCTCGGGGCTGCCATTGTTACAGCCTTCAAGGAGAAGAACGGACTCGATCATGACGACATCAAGAAGCTTGATAAGGTTGAAAAGCTCGCGAAGGGAATACGCCGCGCCGCCGGTGGCTCCGAAGATAAGGTTGAAATGGAACAGCCGCCCAAGGACCTTACCTCTGCGATGGAGATGTTGAACGACTTGAGTCAGTCGTTAAAAGAAAAGGTCGAGAAGACTCCCAAACACGTAATCTCAGCGAGCGTCATCGATGAAGCTAATGTTTTACTTGAGCTAATTCGGATCGTTCGTACTATGCCCGCCAAGGTGTAACCCTTGCTCCAGAAAATTCGGTTGCGAAGTCACCTTAGGTCTCAAGCGCTGGCCCTGCTGGTGGTTGTTACCTTTAGCTTCCCGACCCTGCTCCGCTCGCAACAAGACGACGATGTGATTCGCACCAACACCGAGCTGGTGGTGCTGAACGTCACCGTCACCGATAAGACTGGACAATATGTGCCCGGGTTGCGCCTTTCGGATTTCACAATCTTCGAAGATGGGAAGCAAGTTCCGTTTGAGGTGATTTCAAGTTTTGGCGTGCACGAATCCCCTTTTGCATCGGTCGTGCTCCTGGATACCTCCGGCAGCATGGAGAGTCGGCTCTCGCTGGCCCGTTCGGCTGCAATTCGTTTTCTTGACAGACTGCGTGACGAAGATGTTGCTGCTGTCTACAAATTCGATTCGAAGGTTGAACAGGTGCAGGAATTCTCGGGTGGCAGGGATTTGGCGCCTATGGCCTACGGCGTAAAGGCGACCGGGATGACCACTCTCAATGATGCGATTGTCGATGCGGCCAAAGCGCTGGCGAGCCGACCGGAAAAACGCAAAGCAATCGTGGTGTTATCTGATGGGTTGGATACTTTCAGTAAAGCTTCAGCTGATAAGGCCATTGAGAGTGCGCTCGCGATTGGTGCCAGCATCTATGCTGTCGACATGTCAGCAACGGACGGGAACGCCTCCCGCAATATGCAGAGCGCCGCGATTTTGAGGGGTTTTGCGGAGAAGAGCGGGGGAAGATTCGTGGCAACACCGGGCGGTCCGGCGTTGCGTGATGCGTTTGCGAGCATTGCGGACGAGCTCGGCCATCAATACACGATTGCCTTTCGTCCGCTAAATGAAAAACGAGATGGCAGGTGGCACAAGCTGGACGTGAAGACGTCTCGGACTGATTTGTTAGTGCGGTCTCGAAAAGCGTATCGGGCGTCGAAGGGCTAGTCTTTCCGGCGCTACCCTGAGATCACGCGCGGGTCGTCTTGTTCAGCAATTTCTCACGATGTCTTTCCAACGCAAGTTCAACTAATACATCAAGCATTCGTCGGTAACTCAAACCTGAAGCCGCCCACATCTTGGGATAACCGGAAACTTCTGTTAGGCCTGGCATAGTGTTCAACTCATTTACCAGCAGTTGCTTCTTGTCGCGCGTGAGGAAAAAATCGACGCGTGCCAGACCGGCCCCGTCGATCGACTGAAACGCCTGAATCGCCATCCGTTGAATCTTCGCGGTTAACGACTTCGAGATTGGCGCGGGAACCACAAATTCCACATGCCCGGTCTTGGTGTACTTTTCCGTGTAATCGAGAAATGCGGCCGACTTATCGTAGATTACGTACTCGCCTGGCAGGCTGGCCTTTGGCTCGTTATTACCGATAACTGCACACTCAATCTCCCGCCCATCAACCGCCTCTTCGACCACTATCTTTCGATCATACTGCGCGGCCAACTCCACTGCTTGTTCCAGTGATTTCTTATCATCTGCTCGCGAAACTCCAACTGACGAACCAAGGTTCGCGGGCTTAACGAAACAAGGCAACCCCAGTTTGCGCTTGATCGTTTCCATGATTTTTCCACGATCGCTTTTCCACTGAGTGCGCAGGAACCAGACGTATTTACACATCGGCAAGCCCGCTTGCAGGAACAGCAACTTCATCGCCACTTTGTCCATGCCGCAAGCCGAAGCCAGCACGCCGCACCCGACGTAGGGTACGTTTGCCATCTCCAGCAACCCCTGCAGCGTTCCATCTTCTCCGAAAGGCCCATGGAGCACAGGAAAAACAACATCAAGCTTCTGCGAGGTTAGAGTAGGACCGCTTTGTTCAAAAGACATCAGCCCGCTGTGTGAAGGATCTCCGAGAATCGCCACCGCACCCTGATAACCAGAAGCTATCGAATTGGGCAGTAGCGATTGAGCGTTTTCCGGCAACAGCTGATAAGCGGTAGCGGGTGAGAGCCACTTCCCTTCCCGGGAAATCGCTATCGGCACCACATCGTACTTCTGGCGGTCGATCGCATCGATCACCGAAGCCGCCGAGCGTACCGACACTTCATGCTCGCCGGACTGCCCGCCGAAAATTACTCCCAAGCGGAGCTTCTTTGCCAAATGGATACTCCTACGTTGCTAAACGTTCTAAAGAATTGTTTTGCCGAGCGCCGACAGGATTAACTCAACTCCAAGTTCGGCTGTCTTGTTGTTTATGTCAAGCGCAGTATTTATTTCCACGACTTCCAGGGAGCGCATGCCGCCCGCGTCTGCGATCTTTTCCATTGCCAGATGCGCCTCCCGATACGTCAGCCCACCTCGCACGAGCGTGCCAGATCCTGGAGCGTCTCCGGGATCAAGTGCGTCAACATCAAATGTAACCGCATAGCCACCGCTCGCTTGGGAGGCGATTTCAATCGCTTCATCTATACAAGCGCTCATGCCGCGTTCGTCGATCTCGCGCATGGTCATGAAACGAATTCCGAGTTTTCGCACCAGCTCGCGTTCATCATGATCGATGTCGCGCGCGCCTATGTGGACACACAAGGCGGGATCAAGTTTGGGAGAAAAGTTGCCGATGCCTGTTAGTTGCGGCGCCCCATATCCAAGCAGGACTGCCAGCGGCATGCCATGAATATTTCCGGACGGCGACGTCTCGGGCGTGTTCATGTCGGCGTGCGCGTCAAACCAAATCAGTCCCGGCATCTCATTCTGTTTGCGACAATACGAAGCAAAGCCGGAGATCGACCCAATCGCAATCGAATGATCGCCGCCCAGAATCAAAGGCAACTCGCCCGCAGTCAAAACTTCTTCGGCTCTCTGCGCCAGATCCTCGCAAGCGCTGCTAATTTCCCTAAGATGTTTGAGCTTGTTGGCGGGCTCGGGTGCAGTTTGTTCATCTGCTACGTCCAGGTCGCCGAGGTCGCGTACCTGGTAGCCAAGCTGAGCGATCCGGCGATTGAGTTTTGCAACTCTGAGCGCGGCTGGACCGAGTTCGACACCAGCCATGCTGGCGCCATAGGCCAGCGGCACTCCAATAACGCCAACTCCTTTTTTGGCTTGCGAGTTTGACGAGCGTTGCGGTTCTTCCGCGGCAACTATATCCGGCATTGGTCCCCGGTTCCCCGTTTCCTATCCGCCAAGGTTAATGTTGAAACCGCTGCCGCCTCCGCCTTGAGTCGGGAAGAAAGGCTTCATGAGGCCCGCAAAGGCCGCGAGATTGCGAGTCTGAATCAGAAGCTCGCCCGGCCCGCTGAATTCGGCAACTATGCCTTCCCCGCTTAAGATGCTGCGAAAGAATCCGGCCGCCGCCTTGCGCAGCGTGTATTGCGTTGTTCCTTCCCAGGCCACCAGATGGCCGGTATCAACAACATAACGCTCCCCGACCTGCAGAGTCTTACGATGTATCGCGCCGAAAGATGAGACCAATAGAAGTCCGCGGCCCTGCACCATCAGAACAAACAAACCTTCGCCGCCGAAAAACGACTTGGCCCCGCCCCATTTTGTATCGACAGTTAAACCAGCATCGCCGGCAAGATAAGAACTGGATTGCACAAAAAACGTTTGATTGTTGAGCTCGATGGCCGCGATGTCTCCCGGCGCTCCGGGTGCAAAGGTAACTTCACCGGGTCCACCGCGTGCAGTGAAAGTTGAAACAAACGCCGACTCGCCGCCGGCCGCCCGCTTGATGGCGCCAAACAATCCGCCCTTCATTTGCGACTGCAGCTCGATGTTCGCAGACATCGAGACCATGGCGCCTGCTTCCGCTTGAATCGATTGCTCAGCTTGAAGTTGAATTACGGCCAGTGAGAAGGCGGGTTGATGCAGCACTTCATATTTGTACCCGCTTCCCATCCCGCGTGAATCTTCGTCGATGTGAATGCCGTGGGCCTGCGCGAAACCTCCGGCCGGCGCCGCGGCTTGAGGGGCAGATGGAGTGGGTGGCGCTTCCAGGCGATAACCGCAACCGCCGCAGAAGCCGGCTCCCGGAAGTAGTTGTGCCCCACACTTCGGACAGTTCATAGAGTTACTCCTTGAGATTTTTCCCTGATGATAGCTACAGCTTCTTCGGGTGTTCGCGCAAAGTCCAGAGCGGCAACGTCTGTCTCACTCACCACTAAATGCTTTTGCCACTCGCGCACGATTGGAGGCCAACACTCGCCCAATAACACGAGGGGTCGCGGCCCAATAACCTTCGTTTGAATCTTATTCCAAACCAGTGACAACTCGGTAACGGTACCCATGCCGCCGCGAATGGCAATGAAGCCCACTGATCGGGTAATGAGTTGTTGCAGCCTTTCATAGAAGTGTGGGGTGGCGACTTTGTCAGTCAGGAATCGGTTGGGTTCAGCTTTAAACTGATTCATTACAATACCGAGCACGCGGCCGCCACGTTCGTGAGCGCCACGGCTGGCAGCCTCCATCACTCCGAGGTAACCGCCGGTACAGATCGTGAATCCAGCATCGGCGAGAAGTTGGCCCACGCGACGGGCCTGCGTGTACTCAGGGTCAACCTCAGCACACTTTGCTCCGCCAAAAATCGTGACGATGCGTTCTGGGATGTCGTTGGCCATGCTCAGTAGATTTCAGCCGCGCTTTCAGCGCTCTCGTTAACGTTGGCTGGGACCTTCCTGGGGCGTTGCCCCAGGATTACATTACGCGCCTCTGGCGCTGAGTAAACACTACGCTTCGCCGCTGACCATCAAGGAGCCTGACTCTTTGTAGGTAATAAAGTCTTCGCGGGTCTTGAACGAGCTGCCGCTATAGTCCGCCGGAATGGGCGCGGGGTCGTAGAGTCTGCGATCCGAAACATTGACGAAGCCTGCCTGCTCAAAGAGCGACCGATAGTCCGCGATGCTTAGAAACTGCACCGGTACCTTCAACTGATCGATCCATTGAGCGGATGGCGGATTTTCCTTAAACAGGTCGACGACGGTGACAAACCGGCCGCCGTGGTTCAGCACTCGCTTGATCTCGCGTAAGGCCGCCAACATGTCGGCATAATAATAAAGCGATTCCATTGAGAACGCGTGTGTGAACTCGCCATCGTTGAAAGGAAGTTTCTCAGCGCTGGCTACCTGAAACTCAACATTGGGGAACGCCGTGGAAGTTTCGCGCGCCAGCTTGATCATTTCGTCAGCGATATCTATGCCTACAATGCGACCAGCGGTTGCTTTTTCCGCCATTAACCGCGTCGCCCAGCCGGAGCCGCAACCAACATCGAGCGCCCTGGCGTCGGCTGGCAGGGCCATCAGTTCAATGGCCTGTTCACCGACCGGACGGTGACCTTTTTCCATGCCTGCGCCGCGACCGGCCCTGGCCCAATCGTTAAACTCGAGTCGTAAGCGTTCATCCATAAAAGTTTTGGAATGCGGTGACCTGTCACCGCTTTAGTCGGTCGCGACCTGTCGCGACCATGTCTAGTTGGAACTTCGCGAAGGTCTGGGCGTTAAGCCGCCCAGGACCAAAGCGGTGACTGGTCACTGCACTCCAAATAGATCTACGGCCGCAACCTATTCATCAGCCGCGGAAATGGAATAGTTTCGCGAATGTGCTCAATGCCACACATCCAGGCAGTGCAACGTTCGATGCCCATGCCGAATCCGGCATGAGGCACGGTACCGTAGCGGCGCAGGTCGAGATACCACTCGAAGGCTTCCTGCGGTAGTTGGTGCAGAGCGATCTGCTCCTTCAGAAACTCAAGCGAAGTAGCGCGCTCTCCGCCACCGATCACCTCGCCATAGCCTTCAGGCGCCAGCACATCAACTCCCAGTGCCAACTCATTTCGCTCCGGATCGCGGGCCATGTAGAAAGCCTTCACTGCCGCCGGATAATGATGAACCATCAGCGGCTTATCGTAGTTAGCTGACAAGTAGCTCTCGTCTGGCGCACCAAAATCTCCACCCCACTCAAAACGCGCTTCGAGCGCGCCTTGGGCGTGACCTTCCTGCAGGAGTTTTACAGCGTCGTCGTAATGCATACGCGGAAACGGCGGCACAATTGCTTCCAGCTTGGCGCGGTCGCGTTCCAAGACCGTTAACTCTTCGCCACGGGTTTCCAGCACGCGTGCAGCGATGTAGGAAAGCATCCGCTCTGTGATTTCGCCCGGAGAAAGCGAAGTAATATCCTTGCCTTCAAGGAAAACTTTTCCGCTCATGACTTTGCGCAAGCCGGTGATGGTTTCCGCCAGTTCGCGAATCGTGATCTCCACCCCCGAGCCGACGTTGATGAATCTCTCCTCGCTGTAATGCTCCATGAGGAAGACGCAGGCCCGCGCGAGGTCTATGGCTACGACCTCCTGTTGCTACGCCCCGATCTTCACGTGGTCTGGCGCGGCAACTACTTGCCGGATGCCGCAAAGCTGGCGGCAATTGCGACGGGGCATTGAGTTCTAAGGGCTGATTTGCTTTATCCGGGAAATGCCGAAAAAACCCGCCCTCACACTCGCCTGCGGTGACTACGAAATCATCCGTCCTTTGCTGAAGGGCAAAGTCGAGGTCAACGGCGTCGATCTCACGATCCTCACCGATATGGACTCGGCGACACGGCACTGGCGCTTCCTTAACAAGGGAGAGTTCGATATCGCGGAGGTCTCGGCCTCGTCCTATCTCGCTGCGCGCGACAACGATCTGCCGTTCCGTGCCATCCCGGTGTTCCTGCATCGCCGCTTCCGCCATGGTTTCATGTTCATTAATACGTCGAAGGGCATCAAGAAGCCGGCCGACCTGAAAGGCCGCCGGATCGGCG
>Ga0207689_10005049_pt1 | contig 11894 bp, 9 predicted proteins | sample KBSMisM52_FD_184312 | JGI IMG/M metagenome (GOLD analysis project Ga0207689, IMG submission 184312) | Miscanthus rhizosphere microbial communities from Kellogg Biological Station, Michigan, USA - KBS Miscanthus M5-2 (SPAdes) (version 2) | ecosystem: Host-associated > Plants > Roots > Rhizosphere... | reverse complement strand
CTCCGCCGCCCCGGTCATGATCGCCACCGCCTCCGACATCGTGTGCGACTGCGGCGTCACCACGGTCGCCCGCCGGCCCAGCCGCTGGATGTGGATGCGGTCGGCGACCTCGAAGACGTGCGGCATGTTGTGGCTGATCAGGATGACCGGCAGGCCCCGGTCGCGGACGTCGCGGATGAGCTGGAGCACCCGGTTGCCCTCCCGGACCCCGAGCGCGGCGGTCGGCTCGTCGAGGATGACGACCTTGCTGCCGAACGCCGCCGAGCGCGCCACCGCGACGGCCTGGCGCTGCCCACCGGACAGGCTCTCCACGGCCTGGCCGATGTTCTGCAGCGTGGCCACGCCCAGCTCGCTCATGTGCCTGGCGGCCTCGGACTTCATGTGCTTCTTGTCGAGCATGCGGAACACCGAGCCGAGGACGCCGGGCTTGCGCTCCTCGCGGCCGAGGAACAGGTTGTCGGCGATGTCGAGCCCGGGTGAGACCGCCAGCGACTGGTACACCGTCTCGATGCCCGCCTGCCGGGCGTCCATCGGGTTGCGGAAGTGCACCTCCTTGCCGTCGAGCAGGATCTGCCCCTCGTCCGGGATGAGCGCGCCGCACAGCGCCTTGATGAGGCTGGTCTTGCCCGCCCCGTTGTCGCCGATCACCGCGAGGATCTCGCCGGGGTAGAGCTCGAGGTCGCTGTTGGCGATCGCGGTGACCTTCCCGTACCGCTTGACCAGGCCCTTGGCCTGCAGCACCGGCTCGCGGGTGGCGTTGGGGGCCGGGTCTTTGTCCAGTGATGCGCTGGTCATGCCTTCACCTTCCGGATCCACTGGTCGAGGGCCACGGCGATGAGCACGAGCAGGCCGATCGCGGTGCCCTGCCAGACGACGTCGACGCCCGCCAGCTGCAGCCCGTTGCGGAACACGCCGACGATCAGGGCGCCGACCAAGGTGCCGAGCACCAGGCCGCGGCCGCCGAAGAGGCTCGTGCCGCCCAGCACCACGGCGGTGATGGAGTCGAGGTTGTACTCGGTGCCGACGTTCGGGCTCGCCGAGGCCAGTCGGCCCATGAGGATCCACGCGCCGATCGCGTAGATCAGGCCGGCCACGAGGTAGACCGACAGCAGCACCCGGTCGGTGCGGATACCGGACAGCCGCGCGGCCTCGAGGTCGTCGCCGGTGGCGTAGACGTGCTTGCCCCACGCCGTGTTGCCGAGCGCGTACCAGAAGAAGGCGAACAGCAGCAGCATGATGATCGTGCCCCAGGTGAGGCTGAAGCCGGCGATCCGCAGGGCGTTGTTCCCGGTGGCGGTCATGATCCCGGGCATGTCCGAGCCGCGGATCGTCTCGCTGCGGGACACGACCGAGTTGAGCGAGAAGAAGATCGACAGCGTGGCCAGGGTGACGATGAACGGGGGCAGCTTGATGCGGGTGACCAGCCAGCCGTTGAGCGCGCCCATCGCGGTGCCGAGGACCAAGCCGATGATCAGGGCGATGACGCCGGGGAAGCCCAGCTTCGTGGCCATGTTGGCCATGAGGATCGACGAGAACACGGCGATGGCGCCCGCCGAGAGGTCGATGCCCGCGGTGAGGATGACCAGGGTCTGGCCGAGCGCCAGCGTGGCGATCACCGTGACCTGCTGCAGCACCAGGCCGAGGTTCGCCGCGGAGAGGAACCGGCCGTTGACGATCGCGAACGCGATGATCGCCACGACGAGCACCGCGAGCGGCCCCAGGATCGGGTTGCCGTGCAGGACGTGCTGGACGCGGTCGAGCAGCGATTCGGTTTTCTGGTCTTCGAAGCCGGAGGGGAGTTTCGGTTCGGCGGTGGCCGTGCCGCCCGAGGTGTCTGAGGCCATCAGTGCGCTCCTTCGTCAGTCACGGGTCAGGCGGCTGGGGTGAGGGGTCGTGTGACCGGCCTCACCCCAGCCTGCTCTGCGGCCGGACGGTCCGTCTACAGGTCAGCCCCAGCAGTTCTGGAGGCCGAAGGCGGTGTCCTTGGACTCGACCCCGGACTGGGCCTGGTCGGTGATCAGCGTGACGCCCGTGTCCACGAAGTTCTTGCCCGCCGTGGTCTGGGGCTTGGTGCCGTCCTTCGCGAAGGCGGCGACCGCGTCGACGCCCTGCTGCGCCATCTTCAGCGGGTACTGCTGCGAGGTGGCGCCGATCTGGCCCGCCTTCACGGCCTGGACGCCGGGGCAGCCGCCGTCGACCGAGACGATGGTGACCGACTTGTCCTTGCCCGCGGCCTTGAGGGCCTGGTAGGCGCCCGCCGCGGCGGGCTCGTTGATCGTGTAGACGAGCGTGATGCCCGGGTCCTTCTGGAGGAGGTTCTCCATCGCGGTGCGGCCGCCCTCCTCGGCGCCGTCGGTCACGTCGTGGCCGACGATCCGCGGGTCGTTCTCGTCACCGATCTTGGCCTGGTCGGCGACGTCGACGCCGAAGCCCTTGAGGAAGCCCTGGTCGCGCTGGACGTCGACGGAGACCTGGTTGGCGTTGAGGTCCAGCATGGCGATCTTGGCCGACGCGGCCTGCGCGCCGAGCTTGGACTTGGCCCACTGGCCGATCAGGAGGCCCGCCTGGAAGTTGTCCGTGGCGAAGGTGGCGTCCACCGCGTCCGGCGGGTCGGTGGGGGTGTCGAGCGCGACGACGAGCATGCCCGCCTGCTTGGCCTTGTCGATCTCGGGGACGATGGCCTTCGAGTCGCTCGGCGTGATCAGGATGCCCTTGGCGCCCGCGGAGATCAGGTTCTCGATCGCCTGGACCTGGGCCTCGTTGTCACCGTCCTGCTTGCCGGCGAAGCTCTGCAGCGTGAGGCCCGCCTTGTCGGCGGCCTGCTGCGCGCCTTCCTTCATCTTGACGAAGAAGGGGTTGGTGTCGGTCTTGGTGATCAGGCCGACGATCGGCTTCTCACCACTTGCGCCGCCGGTGGACGAGCCGCCGGACGAGCTGCCGGAGCTGCCGCCACAGCCCGCGAGGGCCAGCGCGGCGGCAGCGCCGAGGCTGACGAGTGCAGTGGTCCGGCGCGAGGAGGACCAAGAGAGGTTCATGGGCGACCCTTTCGTCTTCTTTGACAGGTAACACGCCGCGTGTCGACAACGTTGTCAACAGACAATGCAGGCTTGTCGGCGCTTTTACAAGCCTTTATCTGGGTTGATCTGTAACGGGTTGGCATCGGTTCGATCAGAGTTGACAACGTTGACGCACCTCAACCACGATGAACGGCACCGCGGCAGTGCAGGCGTCGGAGGATCCCTTGGGCAACGCAAGAGACGGTCGTCGTCCCACGATGCGGGACGTCGCCGCGGCGGCGGAGGTGAGCTTCAAGACCGTCTCCCGGGTCGTCAACGAGGAGGGCGGCGTCTCCCCTCTGCTTGAGCGACGGGTGCGGCAGGCCATCGAGGATCTCGACTTTCGTCCGAACGCAGGCGCTCGGATCCTGCGCCGTTCCGATCACAGGACGGCCACGATCGGGTTGCTCCTCGAAGACGTGGCCAACCCGTTCTCGGCGGCGGTCCAGCGGGCGGTCGAGGACGTCGCCGTGCCGCGCGGGGTTTTCGTGCTCTCGGCCAGCCTCGACGAGGACGCCGCTCGCGAGCAGGCGCTGTGCAGGCAGTTCGCGGCCCGGCACGTCGACGGGCTGGTGCTCGCGCCCGCCGGGGAGGACCAGTCCCACCTCGCGGGCGAGCTGCGGCGGGGTACGGCGATCGTGTGCGTCGACCGGGCGGCGGGCAACCTCCCGGTCGACTCGGTGCTCGCCACCAACGACGTCGGCGCCGCGGAGGGGGTGCGGCACCTCGCGGCCGCGGGCCACCGGCGCATCGCCTACCTCGGCGACCGGCGGACCATCCCGACCGCGGTGCAGCGGCTCGCGGGCTACCACGACGCGCTCGCCGCCCGGGGCATCGCCGCCGACCCCGCCCTGGTCGTCCAGGACGTCCGGGACGCGGGCGGCTCGGACGGGGCGGTCACGGTGCTGCTGTCGCGCCCCGACCCGCCGACGGCGCTCTTCACCGCCCAGAACATGATCACGATCGGCGCGGTGCGGGCCATGCGCCGCCTCGGCCTCGAGCACCGGGTGGCGCTGGTCGGCTTCGACGACTTCCTGTTGGCCGAGCTGCTCTCCCCGGGCGTCACCGTGGTGGCGCAGGACCCGGCGGCGATGGGCCGCACGGCCGCGGAGCTGCTGTTCGACCGGATCGGCGGCAGCACCCGTCCGCCCGAGGTGCGACTGGTGCCGACCACCCTGATCCGCCGTGGCTCCGGCGAGATCGCACCTCCGGGGTGACGGCGCACCTCCGGTGTCAGCGGGGTGACACCGCAGACGTTCAGTGTCTGCAGTGTCACCCCGCTGACGCTTTGCGGGCCCCACCCTGGTCCGACGGCCGAACATGTGTTCGACTTGAGGGGTGGGCTGGAACAACCCGGACGTCCCGTGGAGCACCTTGGAGGCGGTGCTCTCCGGCCGGCCTGCCGGCGGTGCCAACGGTGGCTCGCTGTCCGGCGGCCCCGAGGCCGACGGCGGCGACAGCCCGGCCTGGTCGCGCAAGCGCGACCGCTACGCCCCACCGCTCCTGGACGAGCCCGCCGAGCGCGTGCCCTACGCCGAGCTGCACTGCCACTCCAACTTCAGCTTCCTCGACGGCGCGAGCCCGCCCGAGGAGCTCGTCGAGCAGGCCAAGCGGCTCGGGCTTGAGGCGTTGGCGCTCACCGACCACGACGGCATGTACGGCGTGGTCCGCTTCGCGGAGGCGGCCGCCGAGCTGGAGGTCCCCACGGTGTTCGGCACCGAGCTCTCGCTCGGCCTCTCCGCTCCGCAGAACGGCGTGGCCGACCCGGAGGGCACCCACCTGCTGCTGCTCGCCCGCGATCCCGAGGGCTACCGCGGGCTCTGCCGCGTGGTCAGCGCCGCCCAGCTGCGCGGCGAGGAGAAGGGCCGCCCGGTCTACGACCTCGACGAGCTGGTCGAGCACACCGCGGGCCACGTCCTCGCCCTGTCCGGCTGTCGCAAGGGCGCGGTCCGCCGGGCGTTGCAGAGCGGCGGCGATCCCGCGCGGGAGCTGAAGCGGCTGCGCGAGTGGTTCGGGGCCGAGCACGTGGCCGTCGAGCTCACCCACGCGGGCCTTCCGGAAGACACCGAGCGCAACGACGCGCTCGCCGCGCTCGCCGCCGCGGCGGGCCTGCCCACGATCGTCACCACCGCGGCGCACTACGCCACGCCTGCCCGGTTCCCCCTCGCAACGGCGCTGGCCGCGGTGCGCGCCCGCCGCAGCCTCGACGACGCCGACGGCTGGCTCCCCCCGGCGGGCACCGCGCACCTGCGCTCCGGCGCCGAGCTCACCGACCGCTTCGAACACCGCCACCCGGGCGCCGTGGCGCGGGCGGCCGCGTTCGGGCGCGAGTGCGCGTTCTCGATCCGGCTGGTGGCGCCGAACCTGCCGCCGTTCCCGGTGCCGCCGGGGGAGACCGAGGTGTCGTGGCTGCGCGAGCTCACCTGGCGCGGCGTCGCGAAGCGCTACGGCAGCCACGCGGAGTACCCCGAGGCCGTCCACATGATCAGCCACGAGCTGGCGATCATCGAGGAGAAGAACTTCCCGGGCTACTTCCTGATCGTCCACGACATCGTGGAGTTCTGCCGCCGCGCCGACATCCTCTGCCAGGGCCGCGGCTCGGCCGCCAACTCCGCGGTGTGCTTCGCGCTGGGCATCACCAACGTCGACGCCGTGGCGATGGGCCTGCTGTTCGAGCGCTTCCTGTCCCCGGCGCGGGAGGGCTACCCCGACATCGACCTCGACATCGAGTCCGGCCGCCGCGAGGAGGTGATCCAGTACGTCTACCAGACCTACGGGCGGGGGTGCGCCGCCCAGGTCGCCAACGTGATCACCTACCGGCCGCGCTCGGCCGTGCGCGACGTCGCCAAGGCGCTGGGTTTCTCACCCGGCCAGCAGGACGCGTGGAGCAAGCGGATCGAGCGCTGGAACGGCGCGCCCGCCGTGGAGGGCATGCCGCAGCAGGTGGGTGCACTGGCCACCCAGCTCCTGGGCTTCCCCCGCCACCTGGGCATCCACTCCGGCGGCATGGTGATCTGCGACCGGCCGGTGTCGGAGGTGGTGCCCGTGGAGTGGGCCCGGATGGAGGGGCGCTCGGTCGTCCAGTGGGACAAGGACGACTGCGCCTACGCGGGCCTGGTCAAGTTCGACCTGCTCGGCCTGGGCATGCTCACCGCGCTGCACCTGATGATCGACCTCGTCCGGGAGCACACCGGCGAGAAGATCGAGCTGCACGAGCTGCAGGCCACCGACCCGGCCGTGTACGCGATGCTGCAGAAGGCCGATTCGGTCGGGGTGTTCCAGGTGGAGTCCCGCGCCCAGATGGCCACGCTGCCCCGGCTCAAGCCGCGCGAGTTCTACGACCTGGTCGTCGAGGTCGCGCTGATCCGGCCCGGCCCGATCCAGGGCGGCTCGGTGCACCCCTACATCCGCCGCCGCAACGGGCTGGAGGAGCCCACCTACGACCACCCGTTGCTGGCGGGTGCGCTGAAGAAGACCCTCGGGGTGCCGCTGTTCCAGGAGCAGCTCATGCAGATCGCGGTGGACGTCGCCGGGTTCTCCGCGGGCGACGCCGACGAGCTGCGCCGCGCGATGGGTTCCAAGCGCTCCACGGAGAAGATGGAGCGGCTGCGCGGCCGGTTCTTCGACGGCATGGCCGCCAACGACATCACCGGCGAGGTGGCGCAGAAGATCTTCGACAAGATGCTGGCGTTCGCCAACTTCGGCTTCCCCGAGAGCCACTCGATCAGCTTCGCGTCGCTCGTCTACTACAGCGCCTGGTTCAAGCTCTACCACCCGGCGGCGTTCTGCGCGGCGCTGCTCAACTCCCAGCCGATGGGCTTCTACTCACCGCAGTCGCTGGTGGCCGACGCGCGGCGGCACGGGGTGGTCGCGGTCGGCCCCGACGTCAACGCCGGGCGCGCCGAAGCGATCCTGTTCCGCGACGGCCGCAGCACGGGCGGCCTGGCCCTCCGGCTGGGGCTGGCCGAGGTGCGCACGATCGGGCTGGACCTCGCCGAGTCGATCGACGCCGAACGCGAGCGCGGCGGCCCGTTCCGCGACCTCGCCGATCTCGCCGGGCGCGTGCGGCTCACCTCGGCGCAGGCCGAGGCGCTCGCCACGGCGGGGGCGTTCGGCTGTTTCGGGATCGACCGGCGGGCGGCGCTGTGGGCGGCCGGGGTGGTGGCGTCGGTGCGCGCGGAGCACCTGCCGGGCACGGCCGTCGGCCTGGAGGCGCCCGCGCTCCCGGGGCTCACCGACGCGGAGCTCACGGTCGCGGACGTCTGGGCCACCGGCGTCTCCCCGGACAGCCACCCCATCCAGCACCTGCGGGCCCAGCTCGACGGCCTCGGCGCGATCCGCATCGACCGGCTCGGCGCCCTCGAGCCGCCCAGCGACCCGGAGGCGCAGCCGCCGCGCGTGCTGGTCGGCGGGCTGGTCACGCACCGGCAGCGCCCGGCGACGGCGGGCGGGGTCACGTTCGTGAACCTGGAGGACGAGAGCGGCATGCTCAACGTCACGTGCTCGGAGGGGCTGTGGGCGCGCTACCGCACGGTGGCGCTGGGCAGCGCGGCTCTGCTCGTGCGGGGACGGCTGGAGCGCAGCCCCGAGGGGGTGCTCAACCTGGTGGCCGACCGGCTGCAGAAGCTGGCCCTGGCCGTCCCCGTCAAGTCGCGGGACTTCAGGTGAATGCGAGGATGGCCCGGTGACGGCGACGGTGATGGACGGCAAGGCGGCTCTGGCCGAGATCCTCGTGGACCTGACGGGGCGGGTGGAGAAGCTGGCGGCGGCCGGTGTGACGCCCGGGCTGGGCACCCTGCTCGTCGGCGACGACCCCGGCTCGCACGCCTACGTGCGCGGCAAGCACCGCGACTGCGCGAAGGTCGGCATCGCCTCGATCCAGCGCGAGCTGCCCGCCGACGCCACGCAGGCCGACGTCGAGCGCGCGATCGACGAGCTCAACGCCGATCCGACGTGCACCGGCTTCATCGTCCAGCTGCCGCTGCCGCGCGGGCTCGACGAAGGCGCCGCGCTGGAGCGGGTCGACCCGGCCAAGGACGCCGACGGGCTGCACCCGGTGAGCCTCGGGCGGCTCGTGCTCGGCGAGGAGGCGCCGCTGCCGTGCACGCCGCGCGGGATCGTGGCGCTGTGCAGGCGCTACGGCGTCGAGCTGGCCGGGGCGCGGGTCACGGTGGTGGGCCGCGGTGTCACCGTCGGCCGCCCGCTGGGGCTGCTGCTCACCCGGCGCACTGAGAACTGCACGGTCACGCTCTGCCACACCGGCACCCGCGACCTCGCCGCCGAGGTGCGGCGGGCCGATGTCGTGGTCGCCGCGGCCGGGGTGGCCGGGCTGATCACCGCCGACATGGTCGCGCCGGGCGCCACGGTGCTCGACGTGGGCGTCACCCGCACGGAGCTGGGGTTGGTCGGCGACGTCGCGCCGGAGGTGGCGGAGGTGGCGGGCCTGCTGGCCCCGATGCCCGGCGGCGTCGGCCCGATGACGCGGGCGATGCTGCTGACGAACGTGGTCGAGGCGGCCGAGCGTGCCCTGGGATAGGTCCCGGCTCCCGGCGTTCGTCCCCGCGGTGCTGGTCGCGGTGATCGCGCTGGTCGGGCTGGGCCTCGTGCTCACCCAGCACTGGCGGCGGGGGGCCGTGCTGCTCGGCGTGGCGCTGCTGGTGGCGGCCGCGCTGCGCGTCGCCGTGCCCGCCGAACGGGTGGGGCTGCTGGCCATCCGCGGCAAGGTCGTCGACGTGCTCTGCTACTCCGGGTTCGGCGTGGCGATGGTCTTGCTGGCGGCCACGATCACCCGCGGCTCGCTCACGCCTTAGCCCGCGTAGAGCGTCCGGACCAGGGACTCGATCGACGGCTCGACCACGGCCACGTCCCGCAGCGCCGCCCGCTCGGCCACGGCGGCGATCACCGCGGCGGCCGTGGTGTCGGCGGGCGCGAACGCGAGGCGCTGCCGCAGCCCACCCGCCTCGACGGTGACGTCGTGCACGCCCGGCAGCCCGGTGAGCGGCGGGGCGGGCTCGGCCAGGTCCACCACCACCTCCCGCGCGCCGCCGAAGCGGGCCCGCAGCGCCGCGAGGTCGTCGTCGACCAGCACCCGGCCGCGGTCGATCACCACGACGCGCCGGCACAGCCGTTCGACGTCGGGCAGGTCGTGCGTGGTGAGCAGCAGCGTCACGGCGCCGCGCGCGACCAGGTCGGCGAGGAACGCCCGCAGCCGCTCCTTGCTCGCCAGGTCCAGCCCGATGGTCGGCTCGTCGAGCACCAGCAGCTCGGGTCGGTGCAGCAGCGCCGCCGTCACCTCGCCCCGCATGCGCTGACCCAGCGAGAGCTGCCGCACCGGCGTCGCGAGGAACTCGGTCATGTCCAGCAGCTCGACGCACTCGTCGAGGCGATCGGAGTAGGGCACCCGGTGGATGGCGCCGTGCAGGGCGAAGCTCTCCTGCAGCGGCAGGTCCCACCAGAGCTGGCTGCGCTGCCCGAACACGACGCCGATGCGCCGGGCGAGCGCGCGCCGCTCGCGCACCGGGTCGAGCCCGCACACCCGGGCCCGGCCCGCGGTCGGCACCAGCACGCCGGTCAGCATCTTGATCGTGGTGGACTTGCCCGCCCCGTTCGGGCCGAGGAAGCCCACCGCCTCGCCCGCTGCGATGGTCAGCGTCACGCCCTCGACGGCCGTCACCCGCTTCCGCCGCGCCACGACGAACGTCCTGGTCAGGCCTTCGGTTTCGACGATCACGACCCCGTCCCCTGGTAGCGGCGCACACCCGTGCGCCAGACGAGCGCGGCGACCCCGACCATGGCCGCCGCGACGAGCGGGGAGCAGTAGCGCACGGCGTCGGGGAAGCCGAGCGGATCGGGCCGCCCGGTGAGCGCGAGCGCCGGGAAGTACGCCACGAACGCGCCGGGCACGACGAAGCACATGATCCGCCGCAGCCAGGGCCCGTAGACGGTGATGGGGTAGGAGGTGGCGAAGTCGGAGCCGTAGGTCACCGAGTTGGCCACCTCGCGGCCGTCGACCAGCCAGAACGACACGCAGTTCGCCGCGATCCAGATCGCCGAGAGCAGCACCGCCCCCGCCAGCGGGGCGACGACGGCCACCACGACCCGCAGCGGCGTCCACTCGACGTCGCGCAACGCCCAGGCCAGCGTGACCAGCCCGACCGCGACCCGGCCGACCCGGCGCAGCTGGACGTCGGCCGAGAGCAGCTGGGCGAGGGCGCCGAGCGGGCGCAGGAGGAGCACGTCGAGCTCGCCGGTGCGGATGTAGTCGGGCAGCGCCTCCACTTGCCCGACGGCGAGGTCGGCCAACCCGAACGCCGTGGCGGCCAGCCCGTAGATCAGCACGACCTCGCCCGCCGAGAACCCGCCGAGCGAGGTGACCTGGGTGAAGATCACCAGGATCGCGAGCAGCTCCATGCTCTGGCCGAGGAGCTGGGAGAACACGTCCAGCGCGAACGACACCGGGTAGGCCAGCTGGCTGCGGATGCGGGACGCGACGATGCGGGCGTAGACGCTCTTACCCACCCTGCACCACCAGCCGCCTGCTCCCGCGGGCGAGCGTCACCCGGCCGAGCGCGAACAGCGCCGCGGCCCAGAACAGTTGGTGGGCGAGGACGGCGAGCGGGTCGCCGCGTTCGAGGAACACGTCGATCGGCATCTGGAACAACGCCGGGAAGGGCGTCCACGCGAGCACCGCCTGCGCCCATGCGGGGAACCAGGCCAGCGGCAGGATCAGCCCGGAGAGCAGCCCGCCGACCGTGCCCCACACCGCGAGCACGCCGCGCGCGTCGAGCAGCCAGAACGCGCTGAGGTTGAGCAGGAACCGGATGCCGAAGCTGACCGCGGTGCCCAGCGCCATCGCCACCGCGAACAGCACCCACGTGACCGGCCGCTCCGGCCAGCGGAACGGGAAGAACAGCGCACCGAAGGCCACCGGCGGCACCAGGCGCATGAGCACGGCGTAGCCCGCGCGGCCGAAGTCGGTGGCGAGCAGCGCGGTCTGCAGGTCCCACGGCCTGCCGAGGTCGATCACGATGTCGCCGGTGCGCACCCGGCCCGCGAGCTCCCGGTCGCTCCACAGGTTCACGACGTTGAGCAGGCCCTGGCCGAGCCACACGTACGTGACCGCCGCGGCGATGTCGTACCCGCCGACCGGGCCGCGCTGCGCCAGCACCGCCACCAGCACCGACGCCCGCAGGAACCCGAACACGGTGTTGGTGGCGAGTCCCGCGAGCGCGGCCTGCCGGTAGGTGGAGAAGCGCTGGAAACCGGCCCGGACGAGCTGCGGGTACGGCGAGAGCACGTCGTACGACGCTACGGCACCCCGCAACCGGTTTACGGCGGCGATGATCGCCGCGAACCGCACACCACGGTGGTCGCGACCGGCGTGGTGTGCGGCTCGCGCCGATCTTCTAGAGGTCGGCCAGTGCCGCGTTGAACGTCGCGCTCGGGCGCATCACGGCGTCGGCCTTGGCCCGGTCGACCAGGTAGTAGCCGCCCAGGTCGACGGGCTCGCCCTGCACCGCCGCCAGCTCGCCGACGATGGCCTCCTCGGCGTCGGCCAGCGCGGCCGCGAGGGGGGCGAACTTCGCGGCCAGCTCGGCGTCGTCGCCCTGCGCGGCCAGCGCCTGCGCCCAGTAGAGCGCGAGGTAGAAGTGGCTGCCGCGGTTGTCCAGCTCGCCCACCCGCCGCGACGGCGACTTGCCGTTCTCCAGCAGCTGCCCGGTGGCGGCGTCGAGCGTCTTCCCGAGGATCGCCGCGCGCGGGTTGTCGGTGGCGTCGGCGAGGAACTCGAACGAGACGGCCAGCGCCAGGAACTCACCCAGCGAGTCCCACCGCAGGTGG
>Ga0207689_10005047_pt1 | contig 11898 bp, 11 predicted proteins | sample KBSMisM52_FD_184312 | JGI IMG/M metagenome (GOLD analysis project Ga0207689, IMG submission 184312) | Miscanthus rhizosphere microbial communities from Kellogg Biological Station, Michigan, USA - KBS Miscanthus M5-2 (SPAdes) (version 2) | ecosystem: Host-associated > Plants > Roots >... | reverse complement strand
GAATTGCCTCAAGTATGAAACAGACTAAAGGAGTTAGTTCTTACCCATAGTCACCTGACGCTGCAGAGCAATAGCTTCCTGGTTGTTAGAGTCGATGATCATTGCGCTTGCGGCAAACTTCGTCGCCTCTCCGCGATCTCCCCGCTCCAGGAAGATTCGGCCCAACAATATGTGGGCATCAATTAGTTTTGGATCCCAGAAAATTGCGGTTTTTAGCGCGGCGATTGCCGCCTCTTGATCCCCGCGTCGCTGATTGATTCTGCCGCTTAGGAGATAGGCCTCGGCGTTTGTCGGCTCAAGCATGACGACTCGGTGTAGCTCCGGGAGTGCCTCATCATCACGGCCGGCCTGATAGAGATCACGCGCCTTCGCCAGCAGGTCCTCTTTACCCGTTCCGGCGTTTTCCCTGATCTCTGTTTCTCTTCTGAGATTGGCCACGTCATCGCGATTCAACACATCGCGCAAGCGCAAAGAAACCCCATTAACACTTTGGGACTTCTGCCATTCAGTTTGCCATTTTGCATAAGTCTGCAAGAAGCGCCGCGCCTGATCGTCGGCGGCATTAGCGGTTTCAGTTTTACCTGTCTTTTCCAGGGATTTAGCGTAAAGGAAATAAGCCTGGCCGTCCCTGGGATCGGCGGTGATTACCGGCTTAAGCTGTTCTGCGGCTTCGGCATACTTGCCCGCGAGAAACAGAGCCAGCGCATAGTTAAAATGAACGAGTGGATCGTCAGGTGAGGACTCCGCCGCGCGAGTCAGAAAAGAACTGCCCTGCTCCAGTAGTCGCGCTCGCTCACTGTCTTTCTTTTCTTCACGAGATGCCTGCACCGCAATCGCGCCGGCATTATTGTAGATTCCGATTAGCGGAACGTCGGATGACAAGGGAACTATCGCTGCCAGTGCATGTCCAAAATCGCCCATCTTGGCGTAGCCCAGCGCGGCATAGAAGGCAGCCTCAACGTAGTGTGGATCCTTCTTCTGGACCTTGATGAAATACTCCGTCGCGTCCTTCCATTTCCCGTCCAACATGTAGAAGCGCCCCAACTCAAAAGCTGCCTGGGGGTAGATGGCGCCGCCGAGAGCATCAGCGTAATAACGCAGAGCATTTTTCAGGTAATTTACCCGTCGTGGGTCGCGCTCGCTCAATAATACGGCCTTGACGTAAGCCTCAAACGCGCGTTGCGGAACCTTAGTAGCTTCGTCCACTAACTGGTTCTGAGAATAGGGAAGCGCCTTGTCGCGTTGATACAAAATCTGGTATGCAAGCCGGCCGTGGATTGTTTGCAGAGTTGTAAGCGGGCCACCAAAATCAAACTGTTGTGTAGCCCAGCCACCGTAAAGGACTTCGCCCAGCATTCTTCCTTCGTTGACTTTGATTACGCGCGCAGTCATTTGAACCAACGCCTCAGTCGGCGACTTCTCTTTGTCCTCCTTTCCCTTATCCGATTTGCTCTCTTCCTGAACCGGCGTTATCGAATAGCTACCGATAACGACCATCGTAGCTTTCGACTCGCGTGCCAGCTTTATGGCGGTTGCGCGCGATGGAATAACAGTCTCGGGCAGCCGGAGTCGTTGGTACGCAAGTTCACGCTCGTCGCTGGATACTACGAGCAGGCCGGGCTTATTGAGCAGTTCCGACAACGAATCCGCAAAACTCTCTCCCACCCAGTTATATTCAGGACGATTTGAAGTGTTTTCAAATGGCAGAACCATGACGACGTCGCCACTGGGTGCGGTTTGCGCTATACAGTCAGCTGCGGCCAGTCCAATGAAAAGGGTGATAGCCAGTGTGTTGAAAAATTTTATAACTCTCATTAATTCTAAGTTCCTAGTCGGGCCGTTTTCGGCGCCCGGGTTTGATGCCCTCAGCGTAGCGGCGGTTGGTCAAAGCTATCGATAACCAGCCGCAAACCGGTCGGTTAAGCCTCGTTAATAAGGGAAATAACCGCAAATCTCTATTAAAAGTCTCTTTACTGACTGTACCAGAAAAGGGATTCAGACTGAAAACAGGCTGCCAACGTTAAGGGCAACTCTTACCAAGGCACCAAATAGGTGGGCAAGTCCAGGCCACACCCTAGACGACATCTGGAGGCGTTGGCCCACGTTGATGTTGAATAACTTTGATCCGGGAAAGAGTAAGAAAAAGGGCTGGTCACTTGACCAGCCCTTTTGCCGACTTGGTTGAATCTTGACGGTATCGTTGTTACTGCATTCCCGCCGTTTCATCACCTGTACTCGAATCGGTGATCATGATCCCGTCGGTAATCATGATGCCATCGGTTATCATGATGCCATCACTAATCATAATGCCATCACTTATCATGATGCCGTCAGTGATCATGATCCCGTCGGTAATCATGATGCCGTCGCCCAGCATGATGCTGGTGGGACAGAAAACTCCGCCCCCGCCCAGTGCGGTGCCGTTACTCTTCATCAGGTAATTACCGAGCGTCAGGTTGCCTGTCCACATGGTTGAGTTCAAGCTTTGTGAGTAGGTCGATTCAGTCACGCCGTCGCCGAGCAGGTATCCCTTCCCATAACTCCTTTGATACTTAGTGATCAAGTTTGAGCCTGTAATGGTCACGTGATTCAACACAAGTCCCTGAGCCCAGGGAAAGGCATAAGAAGCAATCGTCGTTTGCGGGCTAGGCGCCGACTGAGTCAGCAATGATGAACCGAGCGCGGGACTAGTGCCCAACAGTCCACCGAGCAGGTCATTGCGCACCAATTTAGCCACTGAAACCGCGCCAGCTACGTTCAGTTGTCCCGCACCCTGTTCGTAAGTGTTGAAGCCGTTGAGAGGCTGAGCCGTGTACATGAGAATCATCTTCACCATGTTTGGGGTTAGGTTCGGATTCGCTTCGAGCAGCAAAGCAGCAGCACCCGCCACCATCGGCGCTGACACTGATGAGCCGCTCATGTACATGAGCTTCATGTTCGTTGTCGAGTAGTTATTGGTTTCAAGCTCAGGGTGAAGCGTGATCAATTTGTTGCTCTTAGCTTCCGCGGAGATGATTTTATTTCCTGGGGCGACCAGATCGGGTTTGACTAGATTGTCGTAGTGCTTCACACCGTAAGCATCGGTAGAAAAGCTTCGCGTGGGACCGTGCGAACTGTATGTAGTCATCGAATCTTCGTTGCGCGGGTCACTGCCAAAGGTATTACTCGCGCCAACGGTAATCGCTGAAGGTTCGTTACCGGGGCAGTGAATCGTGCCGTAAACTTTCCCGGCTGACGTTTTTCCGTTGTGCCGGCTGCGGCAACAACCACTACACCCGCATTCACCAGCTTGCGCACCGCCTGGCAGACGGGATCATCCTTGTAGGAACTCACTGCCGGCGTGCCAAGACTCATGTTAACTACTCGGATGTTGTAAGACTGGCGATTAGCCATGATCCAGTCGAGCGCTTTCAACACACCGGAAACGGTACCAACCCCTTGCGAGTTGATTACCCGCAGATTTACCAGATTGGCTGCGGAAGCGATTCCTTCATAGTTGCCGTTTGTTGCCGTGCCGGCTCCGGCGGCGACCGCGGCCACATGGGTGCCATGACCGTAGGGATCATCGGTGCGGTTTTCACCCGTAAAGTCTTTGCTGAAAGTAACTTTTCCCGCCTGGCTGGCGAAAGACTTATGCGTGACGTCGATTCCTGAGTCGAGAATGGCGATGGTCACATTGGACCCGTCGAGCGTGTAGTTGAGTCCCAAGGCAGTTTTTTGCGCGCGGCTCTGCTGGGCGCCCGTGGTATTGGTAACGTGACCAAAGGTCCGAACCTGGCTGTCGAGTGAGATGTAGGATATTGACGGATCAGCCGCTAAGACATTCACTGAATCGGCCCGAACATCAAGCAGGGTAATGTTGAGAGCTGACAGGACGCCCTGGACCACACCACCCACAGTTTGTACCAGGCTACCCAACAAGCCACCCAACAGACCACCCGAGGTTAAAGAGGGCGACGAGGTGGACTGTACAATTACCTTCACACGAGCGCTTCCCTGGCCGGATTGAATTAGCTGACGTAGTTCCGGCGAAAGCTTTTCAAGGGTCGTAGTAGAAGAGGTTGCGGAAGCTTGGGCTTTGGTGTTGTCCAACAGGAGCAGCGCCGAACAAAGTGAGCCCAGCAGCAGCAGAGCGGTCAAGCGTTTCAAAACTTGGGGGGCGTTCATCGAAGTTCTCTCCAAAATGGGCGTAGTAAATACAATTCATCGCCGCCAACGAAAACAAAGGCCCGGCAGCGCGCGTTAAGATTCGCGCGATCAAATGCCGGACTGTCGAAAAGTCTTTCGGAAACTCCCACTGCCATATCGCTCGAGAGCGACTTAGGCTGGTAAGTGTGTGCCCGCTCCTGCTTTCGCTGAGGAAAAGGCCTTTGTCGTTGACGGTGATGAATGAAAAAGAACGAGCTCTCGCACTGGAGCGCGCTTCCTTGTGCGAGCACTGTGCCATCGTTACGACTGTCCAGAGTCTTAGAAGATCAAGGGATTGGCAGAGCGGAGGGCCCGATGGACCACGCTGTCGTGTCTAATTGCAAAAGCACATTGACCGAAGTACTCAAGATGACCAGGTGGGTTTTGATTCTCTGCGCACAGTCAGCTCCGTGTCAGCGCAAGTCAATCGGTTCAGCCGGTTTTGCTGAGACTTATTGGCGATTCTATGGAATCCCGCGTATAGTTTCTTTTGAGTAAACCGAGTTTCTCTCAGCATAATCCCCTAAGAAATGTGATGACTAAGTCTTAGTCGATCAGTACCCCTTCTGGAAAGGAGTAACAGAGAATATCTATGTCACCCGAAGACGCTAACCCGGTCGCCGTATCGTTTGACGTCGTATGGCAGGGTTCATCGGGAAAACAGGATGCGCGAATGAGCGAAATCAGCATGGACGGCTGCTTCATTGATAGTCGCGTGCAGGGCAGAGCCCTGGGTGACAGAGTTGAATTCAAAGTGCATCTGCCTGATGGACCGTGGGTATCATTGCAAGGTGAACTCATAAATGAGGAATACCCGATCGGTTTTGGACTTCGCTTCAGCGGATTGACCGACGCCGACAAGGCACTATTGGCTCAGGTGGTGATTGCGCACGGTGGTGATCCTGGCGATTTTCAACCCTTACCAGCGAGCGAAGCAGCAGAACCGACACCGCAGCAGGTGTCGGCGGCCCGCCGCGTTCTTATCGCTGATGACGACGCACTAACACTACGCATGGTGAGTGCTATCGTAGAGTCGGAAGGGTATGAGGCCGTGCCAGTCGCAGACGGCAAGCAGGCGCTTGAAGTTTTGCAGCGAGATGCGCAGTTTAGCGCAGCCATTTTCGACATGATGATGCCCCACCTGCTGGGATTGGACTTGATCGTCTATATGAAGTCAGAGGAAAGACTGCGCGACATACCGGTGGGTATGATCAGCGCCGAGCAGGATCCGAAGATTTGGGACGACAGCGTTACGGCTGGAGCGTCCGTTTTTCTTCCAAAGCCTTTTACCCCGCCTCAAGTTCAGATGATGTTGCGTATTCTGGCGACCAAAAGCCGGGCGAGGGAATAAACCTCGAAACCAAGGGGCGACGAAGCGTTCTTGAGTTGTCTCTGAATAGTTCGGTAACCGCGTGTGAGTCGGCTCCCCCAAGTCCTTTTTATCCTCAAAACATAACGTCAGAATTGCGAAATCACATTCTTGATTTGGGCTATTCGTGGCACGATTAATGCTCCTCCGGAATAACGTTCCTTTTGTGTAATAAAAGGGTTCGTTCCATACGAACAGGCGCGGAAATAGGCACTGAAATCGTTCGCGATCGTGCTGCGCGGGTCATCACATGCTGAACCAGAAAAGCAGGCTGCTAATTTTCTTTGGCATTTGCGCACTAGTTTCAAGCACCGCAGGCCACTGCCCAGCCCAAAAGTCTGTCACAGAATTTCACAAGGCACTCAGTGAAAGGGCTTCATTTACTGAAACCGATTTCGCTGCCCTGATGCAGGGTCAGCCGGTTGTAAAAGTCTTGACGGCCAGGGATAAGAGAGAGGTGGTAGTGGCCGGCCTGACTGCACTCCAAGCGCCGCCTGAACTGTTTCTTCAGTCGTTCAGGGAGAGCATGACCCGGAAAAACAATGCCGCGATTCTCGAAATTGGCAGCTTCAGTAGCCAGCCCACCATTAACGATTTGCAGACTCTTACATTTGATGACCGTGACCTCGAGGATCTCAGGGAATGTGTAGTGGGCGATTGCCGCCTGAAGTTGTCGGCCGTCATGATCGACCGGCTTCATAAAGAGGTGGATTGGAGCGCGTCTGATTATCAGGCGCAGGCTACACAACTGCTAAGACTAATGCTGCTTGATTACGTGCGGGACTACCAGGCCCGCGGCGATGCGGCACTAATTGAATACCACGACAAGCAAATGGCTGTTCGGCTCGCCGACGAACAGCGGGACCTGCTAGCTTGGCTAGGCCATGATGTTCTCAATGAAATCCCGCAATATCTGATAACGTCCCCGAAATCAGAGTTGCGCGTGATCGAGCAGGCCCTGGTATGGTCAAAGATTAAGTTTGGCCTGAAGCCAGTAATTGCCATCAACCACATAACGATCTACCAGCGCGAGCAGAAGAGTGGTCCGCAGATCTTGATTGCGTCCAAGCAAATCTACGCTAACCACTACTTCGATTCTTCGCTGGCGCTGACGGCGTTCCTGACCGTTCCGGGTGCGAGCTCGGGATATCTATTCTATGAAAATCGTTCACGTGCGGATGGATTAGGGGGCGCTTTTAGCGGGCTGAAGCGCGGCATTATCGAAAACAGGGCGCTCGATGGCGTGAAGGCTATCCTGCATCAGTCGCAGCTGAGTCTCGAAGCTCGTGCTCTAAACGGCGCTGAGTCTTCGGCTGTGACAGCCAGCGACGTTGGTGTTGGAAGGCGCTGGGGGGTCGGGCGTCTGCAAGCGTTCTTGTTGCTCGGATGTATCGCCGCGCTGGTCCTGTTGGTAGGGCTGCGAACCTATACCTGGAGATTCGGCTTGAGTCGGGCGGCGCACTAGGTTTTCTGAGGCGGCACGCGTCCCGATGACCGCAAGAGACGGAGTGATGATGCCGGAAAAGGAAGTAGTCGAACGCGCCAGGAAAGATAAGCGCGAAGGAAAGGCCCCAAGCACACAGGCTGGAGAATTCGTCCGCGAAGAAATCGAGCACATTCGCGAAGGGAAGCATGGCGCTCGTTCGGCCAAGCAAGCGATTGCCATCGGTTTATCAAAGGCCCGCCGCGCCGGGGTCAAACTTCCTCCACCGGCGAAGGGAAGCGCGTCAAAGGAAACTCGAGAGCAGGCTGCCCGTGAGCTGAGCAAGGCAAAAAGCCCTAAGAAAAAGACATCTGCCAAACGTTCGCGCGCCATGTCTCGTGTGCTTAAGCGAGAGGGAAGTAGCGCCGCGTCTAAGACGGCGCTGTCACGCCACGCTCGCAGCGCCGCAGCAAAACGTTCAGCAGCCTCGCGATCACGTTCTGCGAAGAAAGCAGCGCTGACAAGGAAGAAATAACTCTGCTTTAGAAAAAAACGATTCAGGGGAGGGATATAAGCAATGGCTAAATATGGAAAGAAGGCTTCCGATAAAGTTGAGAAAGCGATGCATGAGAAGAAGAAAGGGGCACTCAAGAGCGGCTCAGGTAAGAAGGTAACGAGCAAGAAACAGGCAATCGCGATTGGCTTGTCCGAGGCCCGGAAAGAAGGCGGCAAGGTGCCGAGCAAGAAGTCAGCGTCCAGGAAATCTTCCAAGAAGAAGTAGAGCCGGACCCTTCAAAACCAGTTGGGGGTCCTCATTAGCCCGTTTGCAACTTCACTGAGAAATTATCGGAGGCGCGGCAGAGCAAATTCCGACTCTTTAGGCACTGCTGAAAAGAACCACTAGTGCCAAGCACGTGGTCTAACTAAAAGTCGTCGAGACCTAATCCCCTGAGAGTTCAATCTTCAGATAGGATAGAATAACCCCCTCAAAAAGTTTTTGAGTTCGAGGAGGTTGCGAAAGCGCAGCCTTAGGCTGTCATTTGCGAACGCTTTTAGCGTTAATCAACTCCGGTAAATCTTCACAATCGCAGGCTCATTGATTACCCTGTGAGCCGATTTCAGATTTGTTTCAACGGAAAGGGCTGAGATGAACCCACACTTAAGACTTTGCCGATTCGCAGCGATGTTATTGGTGCTGCTCGCGCCGGTTTGCGTCAACGCTCAGGTCGGCTTCTCGCCCTTTAGATCAGACTTTCCCCGGGAAGAGTTTGCCGCACGACGCGCCAAGGTGTTCGACGCAATTGGTGCCACTGCGATCGCGGTTGTTCAGGGAGCGCCGAGTCCGGCTGGTTACACACGCTTTCGCCAATCGAACGAATTCTATTATCTCTCCGGCATCGAAGTCCCTCACGCATATTTGTTGCTCGACGGTGGCTCGAGGCGGGCGCTGCTTTATCTACCGCATCGCAATGCTGGACGCGAACGAGGTGAGGGCCGGATGCTCTCAGCCGAAGACGCGGAAGAAGTGCAGAGGCTCAGCGGTATTGATGACGTTTACGGCACCGACCTCCTGGCCGAGCACCTGGCGCGGTATGCGCGTGGTGGCTTGATGCGGACGCTTTTAACTCCCTTCAGTCCGGCGGAAGGTTCGGCGATGTCGCGCGACCTTGCGGTTCGCGTGATCGGCGATTACGCAGCGGATCCATTTGATGGCCGCGGCTCTCGCGAGGGACAGTTTATTCAGTCTATTCAGTCGCGCTTTCCGCAGTTCGTGGTCAATGATTTCACGCCGACACTCGATCAATTACGGTTGATTAAGAGTCCGCGCGAGATAGCTTTGATTGAAAAGGCAACGAGACTCTCAGGTCTGGGTTTGCTGGAAGCGATGCGTTCGACAACGCCCGGTATCTACGAATACGAATTGGACGCGGTGGCAAAGTATGTCTTTTACCGCAATGGCGCCCAGGGCGATGCCTACTATTCGCTTATCGCCAGCGCCCAGAATGCTTATTGGCCACACTACAACGCGGGACAACGGCAGATGCTGGACGGTGATTTTCTTTTGATGGACTACGCGCCTGACGTTGGCTACTACATGGCAGACGTCACTCGCATGTGGCCGGTGAACGGAAAGTTCAGCCCCTGGCAACGCGAGTTGTATGGTTTCTACTTAGCGTGTTACCGCGCCATCCTGAATCACATCCGTCCGGGCGTTACCGCTCAGGCGGTGAAACACGAAGCGGTTCGCGATATGGAGGCTACGCTGGCGACCACGAAATTCTCGAAGCCGGAATACGAACGCGCTGCGCGTGAATTCGTAAGCAGCTACAAACAATCGGCGACGAATCCACGCACCAGCCTCGGCCACTGGGTGGGTATGGCTACTCACGATGTTGGTTCGGATGCCGGCCCACTACGAGCAGGCATGGTCTTCACGATCGAACCGGCGTTGGTGGTTCCGGAAGAAAAGATTTACGTGCGCCTGGAAGACATGATCGTCATCACTGGTAACGGCGCGCGCATCATTTCGGATTTCCTGCCCATGGACATTCCCGGCATCGAGAAAGTCATGCAGGAAGAAGGGATGCTTCAGCGCTATCCGCGCGGCAAAACCGAGGGTCAATGAAGACGGCGCTGCAAAAACCGTTGTGAAGCGGTTGCAGTCCTATTCGATCGCAAACACCGGCGTTGCTTCTGCTCGCTTCGCCAGGTAGTCGGAAAGAACTGCGACACTCTCCTCACTGATGTTGGCGAACGCTCCGCCAATGATCCAATGGCCTTTGCCTTCTTCGTTACCAGTACGTTGGTAGGTGAGGATCGTGAGTAATGCTTCAATCCGGCCGTTGGGCAGATCAATTGTCACAAACAAAAGCCGGCCGACACGCGCAACTTCCACTTCAGCAAATCGTGTCCCGACAAAAGCCAGGGCCGCTCCAAACCTCCCAATCACTTCACAATGGCCCCGCGAGGACCGCGAGTAAGTCACCTTACCTGTACCGGCGTTTTTCTCTGCCAGGTGTATGGTTGCAGGCAAGTGGGCCGGGTAGCGTGGCGCGCGGCGTCGATTATATGAAACCTCTTTTTCATCCGATCGCGCCCTTTTGAATTTCTTAAAAGGATCAAGGCTTTTGAATTCCAAATTACAGTTATTGCAAAGCAGTTCATGAATTCCGAGTAGACGCAGTGGTACCAAGACCCCTTTATAGCCGCGCTGAATCCGTGAACTGTTGCACCTCGGGCACCTCATAGCGTTCACCATAATAACAGTTTCCCCAAAATGATCTTTCGAAATTGCTTCTCGGCCCAGCGACGAGCATAATCAGCCGAAATAAATCTGACGAGGTTTCGATGCTTCCAGTCTTAGGCATCTTCATAACATTGCTTGGGGCCTCGCCCGCTGGCGCCTACCCTTCACCAGTCTTCATCGCCCAGCAGGTCACCTCGATCAGCGGACATGTTTCTGACGACCGTCGTAACCCAATTCCCGATCTGCAGGTTGAACTTCTTGACGAGGTAGACTCAGTAATAGCGAGAACAAAAACCGACAACTCCGGGCTTTTTTTCTTTCGCAGGCTGAGCACGGGGGTTTTCCAGATCAGAGTTCAGACTTACGGAACCACGTTCATCGGCCAGACACAAAGGGTCCAGCTTGAACGCGGGCGTGCTTTCGAACAGGTTGATTTTGTTTTGGCAAGCAAAGGTGGTTCGTCGAGCCCAACCATACCGGGAGTAGTTTTTGCTCAGGAAGTACCCGAGAAAGCCCGGAAGCAATACGAGCGCGGAAATGCGCTGATACAGAAAAGCGAACAGCGAAAGGAAGGAATGGTCGCACTGCAAAACGCGATCGACATATTTCCGCTCTATTTCGACGCGCTTCATGTACTGGGCACGGAGTTAGTGAAACAGCTGGACTATGATCGTGCGATTCCGGTACTGACAAAGGCGATAGAGGTCAACCGGCAGTCCTATCCGAGCTTGTATACACTCTCCATAGCGCAATACAACCTGAAGCAAGTGTCTGAGGCTATCGAGTCAATGAAACGCGCGATGGCTCTCAACCAGCAATCAATGGCTGCCAATCTGTGGTTAGGAATGTTGTTACGCCAGACGGATAAATTTGACGAAGCGGAGACCTATCTTAAACAGGCGGATCATTTAGCTGCCTCAAAATCTGCAGACGTCCACTGGCAGTTAGCGCTGCTTTTCAATCAGGTCAAACGATACAAGGAAGCGGCGGATGAACTGGAGCTGTTTTTGAAAGTCGAGCCGGACGCGAAGGACACCGAGCTCATAAAGAAACTCATCAAAAAGTTTAGACAACAAAGCAGCGAGGGTCAGAAGCAGTGAAGCGGTTCCAAATGAAGGAATAGTTCCGTGTGGCGATGCTCAAACTGCGAAACTCAAATTGACGATAAACACACCTTCTGCTGGCAGTGTGGCCGGAGGCGCGTTTTTCGTCAGGATCAAACAACAGCACAACGCCGGCGATCGGCGGTACCCGATTTTGCGTCCTTTGAGCAGCTTGCGCCGGAGCCTGCAAGCCATGGGTGGCTATTCAAACGTGGCCTGCCTCCGCGTCTCATATCGTATGCTTTGTTGCTCGTACTTTTCGTTACCTTCAAAATTCTTGCTTCACGATTCTTCGGTGCGTATGGCCTTTACATCTTCGTCGGAGTGGCTTTCGTAGCGCTCATCCTCATCCTTTGGCGCTTCTTTCATCGCGACGCGAGCGAGGGCGTCGGAATAAAACTTCATTGAGGTGGGCCAGATCTTTAACTGACTTCATAGGTCCTCGGTGTGCGTGGGCCCAGGACGTCAGCTTCCCGCTAGTGCCAAGCGAAACGCCGCCATCTCTTCGCCGTTGCGAACCAGCAGCACGTCGCCCGCCAGAACCGGATGGTTCCAGGTCTTGCCCTTG
>Ga0207689_10005042_pt1 | contig 11903 bp, 11 predicted proteins | sample KBSMisM52_FD_184312 | JGI IMG/M metagenome (GOLD analysis project Ga0207689, IMG submission 184312) | Miscanthus rhizosphere microbial communities from Kellogg Biological Station, Michigan, USA - KBS Miscanthus M5-2 (SPAdes) (version 2) | ecosystem: Host-associated > Plants > Roots >... | reverse complement strand
GCCGCTCGGCCTCATCGGCGGCTTCCTCGATGCGGCCGGCGGCGGCGGGTGGGGGGGAATCGTGACGTCGAACCTGCTGGTCCAGGGCAGCAACCCGCGCAAGACGATCGGCACGGTCAACACGGCCGAATTCTTCGTGACCGTGACTATTGCCGGGACTTTCCTCGCCGCTCTCGGCTGGCAAGCTTTCACGGCCGCGACGGTTGGGCTCTTGATCGGCGGCGTGAGCGCAGCTCCGTTCGGCGCATGGATTGCCAAGAGGGTGAATGCCGACACCCTGCTGACTTTCGTCGGAGCGCTTCTGACCGCCGTCAGCTGCTTCGGGCTTTATCGTGTGATCACGAGCTGATCCGCCACGCCGTCGCGGTGGTCAAAATCGTCCAGTTCAATTATAGAGGTTGAACTGATTGGGAATTTCGATTGATGACCGTCCACCTGCCGACCATCAAGCAGCTGCAATATCTCGTGTCGCTGAGGCAGCACGGGCACTTCGGCAAGGCCGCCGAGGCCTGCTTCGTCACTCAGTCGACGCTTTCGGCGGGCCTTCGTGAGCTCGAAACTTTGCTTGGCGTCGTCCTTGTCGAGCGCACGCGCCGTGTGGTCCGCTTCACGGCCCTTGGCGAGAAGGTCGCCGACAAGGCTGTTCGCGTGTTGCGCGAGGCCGAAGAGCTGGCAGAGCTCGCCCGCGCCGAGGGCAAGCCGCTCCACGGGGAGCTTCGGATGGGGGTCATCCCGACGATCGCGCCGTTCCTGCTGCCGGCGATGCTGCCGCAGCTGAGGAAAGAGTGGCCGAGCCTCAAGCTCTACCTGCGCGAGGAGACCAGCCAGGCCGCTTGTGACGCGCTTCACCGCGGGCAGCTCGACTGCGTGCTGCTCGCGCTGCCTTATCCATGCGGCGACGTCGAGGTGGCGCCTCTGTTCGACGATTGGCTGTTCGTTGCCTTTCCAGGCGGGGAGGCGCCGCTCGGATCGACGGTCGAGGTGGATGCAATCGACGAGAACCGGTTGCTGCTTCTCGAGGACGGCCACTGCCTCAAGGATCACGCGCTCTCGGCCTGTAACCGCCCAGACCTCAGGGCCCACGCCGCAATGATGGGCACGTCGCTCCACACGCTCGTTCAAATGGTCGACAACGGGCTGGGGCTAACCTTCATTCCATCGATGGCGATCGAAGCCGGCATTCTCGACGGCACCCGAGTCGACGCCAAGCCGCTGCGTTCCGATCATGGCTTTCGGCGCGTTGCCCTGATCTGGCGCCGGTCGAGCCCGCGCGAGAGCGAGTTTCAGCTGCTCGCGACGGCGCTTCGGCGGATCATCGCCGAACTCGTTCCCAAGCTCGAAGCGAAAGCGCTCGAGCCGGCCTGATCTTCCTCGCGGCTACCGCCGCGGCGCTCTGGGGGAGTGGGGAGGGGGCGAGCGCCGCGGCGGGCCGAAGCCTGGTTACTCGGCCGGTTCCAGGTGGCGGTCGGAGGCCACCTGCCTGGCCGTGCTTCGGGCAAGGTCGAACCGATCGGCGTTCATGACCTTGGTCCAGGCTCTGACGAAATCGCGCACGAACTTTTGGCCGGCATCGGCGCCCGCATAGACTTCGGACAGCGCGCGTAGCTGCGAGTTCGATCCAAACACGAGGTCCGTGCGGGTTGCGGTCCATTTTTGCTGGCCGGACGCCCGATCGCTTCCGACAAAGGTCTCGTCACCCTCATCGTCGACCTGCTTCCACGCCGTTCCCATGTCGAGCAGGTTGACGAAGAAATCGTTGGTCAGCCGGCCGACTCGGTTGGTGAAGACGCCGTGGGTCGAGCCTGCGGTGTTTGCGCCGAGAACCCTTAGGCCTCCGACCAGCACGGTCATTTCCGGCGCGGTGAGGCCAAGCAGCTGGGCGCGGTCGACGAGAAGCTCCTCGGTCGGAACATTGTAGCGGACCTGGAGGTAGTTGCGGAAACCGTCCGCCTTCGGCTCGAGCGGCTCGAAGCTGTCGGCGTCGGTCTGCTCTTCGCCGGCATCGCCGCGGCCGCCAACGAACGCCACGGTCACGTCGTATCCCGCGTCCTTTGCCGCTTTCTCGACCGCGGCCGAACCGCCGAGAACGATCGCATCGGCAAGCGAGATCGTGCCGCGCAGCTCGTCGAGCTTGGTGAGCACCTTGGCCAGCTCGGCGGGATCGTTGACCTCCCAGTCCTTCTGCGGCGCGAGACGGACGCGCGCGCCATTGGCACCTCCGCGATGATCGGACTGGCGATAGGTCGAAGCCGAAGCCCAGGCCGCTTTCACCAGTTCGCTGACGGTGAGACCGCTGCCGAGGATCTTCGACTTGAGCTCGGCGACTTCCCCCTCGGTTGGGGTGCGCCCGGCCGGGATCGGATCCTGCCAGATCAGGTCCTCGCTCGGCACCTCCGGTCCGAGGTAGCGGGCCTTGGGGCCCATGTCGCGATGGGTCAGCTTGAACCAGGCGCGGGCGAAGGCGTCCGCGAAGGCGGCCGGATCGGCTCGGAATTTCTCCGAAATCTTGCGAAACTCCGGATCCATTTTGAACGCCATGTCCGCCGTGGTCATCATCGTCGGGACTTTCTTCCCCGGCGTATGTGCCGCCGGAGCCATGTCCTCGGGCTTCTGGGCCACTGGCTGCCATTGCTTCGCGCCAGCGGGGCTTGTGACCAGCTCATAGTCATAGTCGAGCAGCATGTGGAAATAGCCGGTATCGGTGTTCCACCGCTTGGGAGTCGGCGTCCAGGCACCCTCGAGGCCGCTGGTGATGGTGTCGTCGCCCATGCCGCTCTCGTGGCCGCTCTGCCAGCCGAGCCCCTGCTGGGCGATGTCCGCGCCCTCCGGTTCGGCTCCGACCTTGGACGCGTCCCCGGCCCCGTGGCACTTGCCGAACGTGTGGCCGCCGGCGGTGAGCGCGACGGTCTCTTCGTCGTTCATCGCCATCCGCGAGAAGGTCATGCGAATTTCGCGGGCCGAGGCGAGCGGGTCAGCGCTTCCACCCGGTCCTTCCGGATTGACGTAGATCAGGCCCATCTGGACCGCCGCCAGAGGGTTCTCCATCGCGGTCCCGGCCTCGGCGCCCATGCGCGGCTGGGCACCCTGGCCGACCCAATTCTCCTCGGTTCCCCAATAGACGTCGTGCTCGGGCTCGTAGACGTCCTTGCGGCCGCCGCCGAAGCCGAAGATCGGCCCGCCCATCGATTCGATCGCGACGTTGCCGGCAAGGACGAGCAAGTCGGCCCAGCTGAGATTCCGGCCGTACTTCTGCTTCACCGGCCATAGCAGCCGGCGCGCCTTGTCGAGGTTGGCGTTGTCCGGCCAGCTGTTGAGCGGAGCGAAGCGCTGCTGTCCGGAGTTCGCGCCTCCGCGGCCGTCACCGGTGCGATACGTGCCGGCGGCGTGCCAGGCCATGCGGATGAAGAATGGGCCGTAATGCCCATAATCGGCGGGCCACCAGGGCTGGCTGTCGGTCATGAGCGCGGTGAGGTCGCGTTTTAGCGCCTGGTAATCGAGCTTGCTGAACGCTTCGGCATAATCGAAATCGTCGCCGTACGGGTCGCCTGTCGCGCCCTGCTGCGGCAGGATTTCCAGGGAAAGCTGGTTCGGCCACCAGTCGCGGTTGGTGCGGCCAAGCAGGGTCCTCAAAGCCGCGGGCTCCCTCGAGGGATCGCTGAGCGGGCTGCCAGTCGTCGGTGCGTCCATGATCCTCGTCTCCGGTAAAGTCGTGGCAGAGACGCTAGGCCGCGGCCCCGGTTGGCGGAAACGAGGAAAGTTCGTAAGTGAAAGTCGGAAAATCGATTAGTCCGCGCCCGGCCTTGGGATCAGTCCATGTGGCGGAGACCGGTCCTGAGATAATCGTAGCCGGTGACGAGGGTGAGGGCGGCCGCGAGCCAAAGGGTAACGAGGCCCACGAGGTGGATCCACGCCTGCCCGGGCAAGGCTCCGCCGAGAATCAGGGCGCCGAGTGAGACCAGCTGGAAGGTGGTCTTCCATTTGGCGAGCCAGCTGACGGGAATCGAAACCCTGAGTTCGGCGAGGAATTCGCGAAGGCCCGAGACGATAATCTCGCGCAGCATGATGACAATCGCCGGAATGACGTTGAAATCCTGAATGATCGGGGCGTCGCCGTCCGCCCTCCGGCTCGCCATCAGCATGATGATGACGGCCGCGACCATGATCTTGTCGGCGATCGGGTCGAGGAACTGCCCGAGCTTGGAGATCTGCCCCTGCGCCCGCGCGAGATAACCGTCGAAATAATCCGTGATGCCGACGATGCAGTACAGGAGGAAGGTGATCGCATAATCCCAGGGCGCGGGCTTCCACAGCAAGAAGACGAGGATCGGCACCGCGAAGATGCGCGAGAGCGTCAACAGGTTGGGCAGCGACAGCATCGTTCCTGGACAGGGGTGGTTATAGAGTTTGGCCTCATCCGCAAAGCTGGCTATGCGTCTGGCCCAACGTCCATGGCTTCCGGCACGCTACTTCCTTGATTCAGAACGTCACCCATCTGCTGCGTGCGCGGCGGTTCCTGCCCCTGTTTTCGACGCAGTTCCTGGGAGCGTTCAACGACAGCCTGTTCAAGCAGGCGGTGGTGTTGTTCGTCACCTATCAGCTGCTCAAGGATCCCACGAAGGAGTTCGTGTTCAGCGCTATCGCGCAGGCGCTGTTCATCCTGCCCTTCTTCCTTCTTTCGGCGCTTTCGGGTCAGCTCGCGGATGATCACGATAAGGCGCGCCTGATCCGGATCGTGAAGCTCGCCGAAATCGGGATCATGATCGTCGGCGGGGCCGGGATCATGCTCGCCAACAAGATGCTGATGCTCGCGGCCGTCCTTGCAATGGGCGTGCATTCGACTTTTTTCGGGCCGATTAAATATGCGATCCTCCCGCAGCATCTTCGGAAGGATGAGGTGCTCGGCGGGACCGGGCTGGTCGAAGCCGGCACGTATCTCGCGATCCTCGGGGGAACGATCCTCGCCGGAGTGCTGGCCCCGAACCCGCCGATAGCGGCGGCAGCGACGGTCGGCATAGCGGCGCTCGGTTATCTTGCGGGCCGGCAGGTCCCGCCTGCACCACCGGCGGCCGAGCGAATCCCGTTCAACTGGCACATCATTCACGCATCGATCGAGCTGGTCCGAGCGACGCTCCATATCCGCCGCCTGTTCCTCGCGATCCTCTCGATCAGCCTGTTCTGGGCGATCGGCGCGGTCCTGATCGCGATTTTCCCACCGCTCGTGAAGAATGTGCTCGGCGCAGACGAGCGGGTGGCGAGCCTGTTTATCGGCATCTTCTCCGTCGGGATCGCGATCGGCTCGGTGGCGATCAACCGGCTTCTCAAGAGCGAGGTCTCCGCGCGTTTTGCGCCGGCCTCGGTCATGGCCATGGGAGTGTTTGTGCTGCTGCTCCGGTTCGTTGCCGGGGCCTGGGACAAGCATATGGATACCCATCTGACGACGCTCGGGAATTTCCTCACGCATCCGATGGCCGGCCTGATGATCGTCGCGCTGTTGGGCATGGCGATTTCGGGCGGAATGTTTGTCGTTCCGCTCTACGCTTTCCTGACCACGACGGTGCCCAGGACCGAGACGGCGCGGACCGTCGGGGCGAACAATATCGTCAACAGCGGCGCGATGGTCGTGGGTCTCGTTCTCTCGATCGGCCTCGGCTTCATAGGAGCCGGCCCTGCCGACCAGCTGTTCCTGATCGCCGCAATGTGCCTCGCTTCAGCGTGGCTCGGATGGAAGCTCCACCTCGCCTGCGATTAGAAGCCTATTTCAGTTCCAGCAGCACCGGTCCCGACACCGGATCGGTCACATTTCCTTCGCCGATTTCTTCGAGCGTGTCGCGGAACGTATCGAGCGTCGCGATCATTTGCGGCCGGGCGGCGGCAAGGCTGTCCATGTCGCTCCATTCACCGATGATGCAATAGTCATGGTCGCCGGTCTTGATGAGGTTGACCCGATTCAATCCCGGCCAGTCGCGATCGACATTGCGATGCGCCGCCAGGAATTCCTCGTCGCGGCCGTCCTTTACCTTGAAGCGCACTGTGTTGAACGCGGTCATACGTCTCCTCCCTCGCAAAAGGTGGGCGAGCCCTAGTCGCTTGGGAGCTGCGCGGAAAGTTACGAATGTCTAGGCGAGGAAGGCCGACACGAACACGAAGCCGGCCAGAAAGGTCGTTGCGAACAGCTTGATGTCGCCCGCCAAACGGCTGGGCGCGACGGGCGCCGGCGGCTCAGGCGTACCCGCACGCCCGAAGGCACGTGGGTCGGCGGCGATGGGTACTCGAACCAGCTGCATGGCAAAACCTTAACGCGGCTTTTACCATGATCACAACCGTCTTGGCGGGCAGGCGTGCCTGGTCCGTCCCGCGATGGGACGCAGACGGCCGATTGCATTCTTAAGGAACGGCTCAGCCGACCGCGCTGAGCGGGGATTGATCGGGTCGGTGGGCGCGCGACGCGAGGAGCTCCGAGGCTTGCTCGCCCGGCATCGCCTTGCCGAAGTACCAGCCTTGCCCGACCTGGCAGCCGAGCATCACGACCGCGTCGAAAGCGGCCTCGTTCTCGATCCCTTCTACGCAAACGGGGACCGAGAGCGCGCTCGCCAAGGTGGTGACGGCGCGGATGATCGCCATGCTTTCCTTGTTGTTGTGAATATTGGTGACGAAGGTGCGGTCGATCTTGATGACGTCGAACGGCAGCGAGCGCAGATGCGAGAGGGACGAGAAGCCGGTGCCGAAATCGTCGAGTGCAAGGCGTACGCCCTGGTTCTTCAGGCTGGTTACGATCGACTTTGCGAGATCCAGGTCCGCGAACAGCGAACTCTCGGTGACCTCCACCACCAGCCGCTCGGCCGGAAAGCCGCTTTCCGAGAGCATTCGGACGATGCGTTGAGCGAGCCAGCCATCGCCGAACTGGGTCGGCGAGATGTTGACCGAGATTTTGATCGTCGGGTCCCATGAGACTGATTGGCGAAGAGCTTCGCCGATCACCTGTTCGGAAAGCCGTCCGATCACCCCGATCTCCTCGGCAATCGGAATGAAGACGTCGGGCGCGATTACCCCGGAAAGTGGATGGTTCCAGCGGGCAAGCACCTCGAAACCAACGATCTCGCCGGTCCCGAGATCGACCTGGGGTTCGAAAAACGGAATGAACTGCCCATGCTCGAGGCCGTAGCGAATGCCCTGCTCGATCTCGCCCTGGGCGACGAGCGCCCGTTCCATGCCGGCGTCGAACCAGACGGGCCGGGCGACGCGACCGCTCTTCGCCCGATCCATGGCGATGTCGGCGCGACGCAGGAGATCCGGGATACGGACTTCCGGCGCGGGGGTGGCGGCAATGCCGGCGAATGCGCCGACCTGGATCATGCGCTCGTCGAGCAGATATGGCCTGGTGATCGCCCGAAGCGCCGCTTCCGCGATCAGATCGGCGCGCGCGAGCTCGCTGTGGGCAAGCGCGAAAGCGACCGCAAATTCGTCACCGCTGAGGCGCGCGACGACCGATTCCTGTCCGAGCGCCTCGGTGAGCGAGTTCGCGATCTCGCGCAATAAACGGTCGCCCATGTCATAGCCGTGCTGGTCGTTGACCGTCTTGAAGCGGTGGATCTGGATCGAAACGATGACCATATGGTCGCCGCGTTCGCGAGCGCTCGCCGAAAGCGTGTCGGCGTTATCGGCAAAGCCCTTCCGATTGTAGAGCCCAGTCGCGGAATCGGTACTGGCGAGAACCGCCGCCCGCATTTCTCCGTCGGCACGCAGCTCGGCCTCATGCTGCAGGTCAACGTAGCGCCGCCAGCCGAACAGGATCAGAACGACGTTAAGCGTGAGCGCGGTGCTGGCCACGCGAATGTCGGCTCCGAACTGCGGCCCGGCGATGCGCATATGATTGAAAAAGGAGCTGCCGTTCCAAATGAGGAGCAGCACCGCGGCGATCAGGATGGATAAGACCACCGCCTCTCGGCGCGCGTTCAAGAGGCGCGAGCGCTGAGGATGCGTTTCGCTTTGCTGGTCGGACGCCGGTAACACGCAATGCGAATTAACCTGCGAACGCTTAATAAATTACCCCACCGAAATAGAGGAAAAGAGCGGCTTTTTCCAAATGCGGTAAATGAGGAACGGATCGTCAGTCCGTCTGGAGGACTAGAATTCGATGCTGGTGCGGACGGCGGGACTCGAACCCGCACGCCCTTTAGGGGCAGAAGATTTTAAGTCTTCAGCGTCTACCTGTTCCGCCACGTCCGCCTGGGCCGCGAACGCATCATAATATGCCGCTGCCGTTCCCGTCGTTCAGATTGAGCCGCTCGCGCATTTCCTTGCCCGGCTTGAAATACGGAACTCGCTTGGCGTCGACCGACACGGATTCTCCGGTGCGCGGATTGCGGCCCACGCGAGCGTCGCGCTGGCGGGTCGAAAAGGCGCCGAAGCCCCGAAGCTCGACCCGGCCGCCCTGTGCCAGCTGCTCGGTGATGGAATCGAAAATGGCGCCCACAACGCCTTCGACCTCGCGCTGAGTGAGGTCGGGAAAATCGCCGCACAGCTTCTGCACCAATTCGGAACGGATCATCGGATTCCCCGCTGAAGGAGTGAACGGCCCTGAAATTCCCCCACACTCAGGGCCGCTTGGCATTTACGCTGTCAGGATTCTGACACGCGCGCAAGCCGGATTCTAGCGGCGCTAATGCAGATTAACGCCGCTATTCCCGTCACTTCTTCTTCGATTTCTTCGTTTCCTTGGGATCCTTGGCGTCCTTCACCGCCTTGGCGGCCTTAGTGTCCTTAGTGTCCTTGGTGTCCTTGGCGTCCTTCGTGTCCTTCGCGGCCTTGGCGGTTTGGGCTTCCTTGAGCGCGGCGCCGAGGATGTCGCCGAGCGACGCGCCCGAATCGGACGAGCCATATTGCGCAACGGCCTGCTTCTCTTCGGCGATCTGCAGCGCCTTGATCGAGAAATTCGGCTTCTTGGAACGGTCGAAGCCGGTCACCATCGCGTCGAATTTCTGCCCGACCTGGAAGCGCTCGGCGCGCTGCTCGTCGCGGTCGCGGCCAAGGTCGCCGCGCTTGATGAAGCCGACCGCCCCATCGTCGCCGACCTGGACGTCGAGCCCGGCGTCCTGGATCGCGCGGACGACGATCGTCACGATCTCGCCCTTCCTGACCCCGCCGGCCGCAGCGGCTCCGCCGCCGCCCGCGCCCGCTCCGGCGCCCGCGCCGCCGCCCTCGAGCTGCTTCATACCGAGCGAAATGCGCTCCTTCTCGACGTCGACGTCGAGCACCTGGGCCTTCACCATCTCACCCTTGCGGTGGAGCTGGAGCGCCTCCTCGCCCGAAACGCCCCAGGCGATATCGGACATGTGGACCATTCCATCGACGTCGCCCTCGAGCCCGACGAAGAGGCCGAACTCGGTCGAATTCTTGACCTCGCCCTCGACCACCGAGCCGACCGGATGCTTGTCGGCGAAGGCCGTCCACGGATTTTCCTGCGCCTGCTTGAGGCCGAGCGAAATCCGGCGCTTCTCCTCGTCGACCTCGAGCACTTTCACGTCGACTTCCTGCGACGTGCTGACGATCTTGCCCGGATGGACGTTCTTCTTGGTCCAGCTCATCTCCGAGACGTGGACCAGGCCCTCGATGCCGGCTTCCAGTTCGACGAACGCGCCATATTCGGTGATGTTGGTCACCCGGCCGCGGAACACTCCGCCGACCGGATATTTGGCGGACGCGCCCTCCCACGGGTCGCTCTCCAGCTGCTTCATGCCGAGCGAAATGCGCTGGGTCTCGCGGTTGATGCGGATGATCTGCACCTTCACCGTGTCGCCGATGTTCAGCACTTCGGACGGGTGATTGACGCGCTTGTAGGAAATGTCGGTGACGTGGAGCAGGCCGTCGATCCCGCCGAGGTCGACGAACGCGCCATAATCGGTGATGTTCTTGACGACTCCGTCGATCACCTGGCCCTCGGCCAGGCTCTGGATGAGGCCGCTGCGCTGCTCGGCGCGGGTTTCCTCGAGGATCGCGCGGCGCGACACGACGATATTGCCGCGGCGGCGGTCCATCTTCAAAATCTGGAACGGCTGCGGCAGGTCCATCAGCGGCTGCACGTCGCGCACCGGGCGGATGTCGACCTGCGAACCGGGCAGGAAGGCGACGGCGCCGCCGAGATCGACGGTAAAGCCGCCCTTCACGCGGCCGAAGATCACGCCCTCGACGCGGTTGCCGGCCGAGAACTCGCCCTCGAGCTTGTCCCACGCGGCTTCGCGGCGCGCGCGGTCGCGCGACAGCATCGCTTCGCCGGCCGAATTTTCGACCCGGTCGACATAGACCTCGACCTCATCGCCGATCTTGAGCTCGGCCTTCTGGCCCGGCGAGGCGAACTCGCGCAGCGGGACCCGGCCTTCCGACTTCAGGCCGACGTCGATGACGGCCATGTCGTTCTCGATGCCCGTGACGGTGCCCTTCACCACCTTGCCTTCGAAGGCTTCGTTTTCGCCGCCGAGGCTTTCGTTGAGGAGGGCCGCGAAATCGTCGCGGGTCGGGAATGTCGTGGTCGCCATGGGTTCGAGTGTCTCTCTAACTTTCAATCGGGCCTGCCGCGTGGCCGCCACCATGGCGGGCCTTCACATGCGGACCTGGTCAAATGCACTGCCGCCGGAGCACCATGCGCCGGCAGCGTCCGAAAACAGCCGCCCCATGCCAAAGAGCGCGTCCCGGTTCCGGCGTTTCGCCGCTGAACCGTACGCGCTCGCCAAAGGACGGGCTGCCGCGGGGGCTTAAAATGAGCCTCCGCCGGACGGGGCGCGCCTTAGCTGAACAGCCGCTTCGGGGCAACCACGGACCTTCCGTAGGAATTTCCCTATTGCATCTAGGGAACAAATAGGGAACATGAGTTGTGCGCTATCAGTTCGGAGTCGCCTGTCATGCTGGTCATCGATCCGCCCGTCCTCATCGCCCTTGCGACGCTCATCAGTAGCCTGTCGGCGCTGGTGTGGGCATTCCGCCGCAAGCCGTGACTTAGGAGGGCGCAAAGGATACGGCGGTCGTCTTCACGAGTTGAGCGTCCACACCCGAACGAGGAGAGACGGCGCGATGGCGAAGAAAGCGACAGGCAAGGGGGCGAAAACGGAGCGCCGCGGGGGCGATCGGCGCAAAAGCGAACGCCGCGCGAGCGGAAAATCACGCAAGCGCCCAAGTCCGAGCACCGCCGGCGAGGCCTTCATTTCGCTGCTTCAGAGCCCGCTGGTCGCGGATCTCGTCGCGGTCGCGGCGACCTCGGCGCTCGCGGCGCTGGCCGAGGAGGGCAGGAGCGGAGCCTCGGGCAGCAAGCGCGCGGGCAAGGCGGTGAAGAAGGCGGGCAAGGCCGCGGCGGCGGCGGTCGGACGGCGGCTCAGCGAGGAAATCGACGAGATCAAGAAGGCGTCGAAGGCGGCGAAGGCCGGGAAAGCAGCCAAAGCCTAGCGCGGCCGACGTCGCGGGTGGCTTCGAGGGTCAGTTCGCCCGGATCGACGTCGTCGTCGCGGCTGGTTTCGACGGCGAGCCACCCGCCGGGCGGAAGCCAGCGCGCGTGAAGCAGGGCGCGCACGATCTCCGATCCGGCGCCCGATGCGTAAGGCGGGTCGGCGAAGATCAGGTCGAAGGGATCCGTGCGGAGCAAGGCGAGGGCCGAGCCGGACTCGATACGGATTCGGTTGGCGGCCCCGAGGCTGTCGGCATTGCGCTGGATGGACGCGGCGGCGGCGGGCTCGCTCTCGACGAACGTGACCGAGGCCGCGCCGCGCGAGAGTGCCTCGAAGCCCAGCGCCCCGCTGCCGGCAAACAGGTCCGCGACCCGCAAATCCTCGAACGAACCGAGACGGCTGGTGAGCATCGAGAAGAGGGTCTCGCGGGCGCGGTCGGCGGTCGGCCGGGTTCCGCGGCCCGGTGGAGCC
>Ga0207689_10005041_pt1 | contig 11904 bp, 8 predicted proteins | sample KBSMisM52_FD_184312 | JGI IMG/M metagenome (GOLD analysis project Ga0207689, IMG submission 184312) | Miscanthus rhizosphere microbial communities from Kellogg Biological Station, Michigan, USA - KBS Miscanthus M5-2 (SPAdes) (version 2) | ecosystem: Host-associated > Plants > Roots > Rhizosphere... | reverse complement strand
CGTCGAGGATGGTTGATGGCACGCGGAACACCCGCCCGGGTGAAGCCGGCCAGGGCAACGTCTTTCGGCCAATGACCCTGCCGTCTTGGCGTGCGGTGACCTTCGGGACCCGGATGAGGGTGTCGGTCCACATCAGGAGTCGGCGGCGGGCCGGGGCGGTGTCACCGGGCCGCACGATGCCGGGAGTGACCCACCTCAACGGCTCGTCGGCGAGCAAACGGACACCGTCGCGGGGTGCGGAGTGCCCGCGCAGGTAGGCGCGGACGGGTCCAGCGACGTGGCGGCCGTCGAGTGCGGCGATGTCGGCGGTGTCGACGGGGTGCAGCAGGTTGCCGATCGCGAACACCCCGGATCTGTTGGTACGCAACGCCGTATCAGTCAACGGCCCGCGTGTTGCCGGGTCCATGTCCAGGCCTGCTGAGCGGGCCAGTTCGTGGTCGGGGATCCAGTCGCCGGTCAGCACGAGGGTGTCGCATTCGACGATGCGGCGGGCACCGGTGTCGATGTTCTCGATCTCGACGGCCGTCAGCGCGGGTTTTCCGATGACGCGCACCACGCGGGTACGGGTCGCGACGTCGACTCCGATGAGTGGGGACTTCCCGGCGATGTTGAACACGCCGTAGGACTCCGGGCTGGGGTAGGTGGTGGTCATCAATGCGGTGCGGCAGCCGGCGTGTTTGAGGGTCAGCACGGCCGACCAGCTGACCAGTTCGGCGCCGACGACGACGGCGCGACGACCTACCGCCCGGTGGTGCAGGTGCACCAGGTTCTGCAGTTGACCGGTGGTGTACACCCCGGCGGGGCGGTCTCCGGGGATGAGCCGTGCGGGTCGGGGCCGTTCGCGCGCGCCGGTGGCCAGGATGATCGCGCGGGCGTCGACCTGCAGGCGCCCCTGCGGCGAGGTGACGTCCAGTGAATGCTCGTCGTGCCACCCGGTCACCATGGCTTCGGTGAGAATGTGGGCGCCGGCGGCGGTCGCCTTGGCGACGAGTTTGCGCGCGTAGGCGGGCCCGGTGATGAAGGTCTTCATGTCGCGCACGCCGTAGCCCAGATGGTCGCTGTGACGGGGGATTCCGCCTGCGTGCGCTTCACGTTCCAGGATGGTGACCTTCAGTGCGGGGTCGGTGGCCAATTCGGCGGCAGCGGTCAGTCCGGCGGGTCCGGCGCCGATGATGGCGACGTCGGTGGTGACAACGGTGGTCATCAGTGGCTCTCCTGCGGTATGGACGCGCCGACATTGGCAGGCGGTGTGCTGGTGTCGGTGCGACCGTGGCAGTCGAGAAGGTTCTGCACGTCAGCGCCGCAGTAGAAGCCTTGGCAGCGCCCGTTCATGACACGGGTACGCCGGCGCAGGCCCTCCAGGCCGCAGGGTGGGATGACGGAGTCGAAGGCGTCGCGGATCTCCCCGGCGGTCACGCGTTCGCAGAAGCAGACGATCTTGCCGTAGGCGGGATCGGCGGTGATCCGCGCGGCATCTTGGTAGGGGCGGGTGAAGGCTTCGCCGATGTTGGGCATCTTCGGTGGTGGCGGCAGCCCGGGCCGCGGTGTCAGGTCCAGGTCGGTGGCGGCGAGGAGTTCCATCAAGTGTTCGGCGATGGCCATGCCCGAAGTCAGCCCGGTGGAGCGGATCCCGCCGACGAGGACGTAGTGCTGGGTGGTGTCGACGTCGATGAGGTAGTCGCCGTGGTTGATCGCCGCGCGCAGGCCCGCGTAGGTCGCGGTGATCTCTTCGTCGAACAGGGTTGGCATCAGGGCGCGTCCCTTGCCGAGCAGGAATTCGAATCCGGCTTCGGAGGTGCCGGTGGCGGTGCGGTCCTGGAGGTCTTCTGAGGTGGGTCCGACCATGACGTTGCCGTAGATGGTCGGGCTGACCAGCACGCCCTTGCCTCGGGAGGAGGGAACGGCGAGCACGATGCACGGCACCATCGGGCGGGTCAGCTTGTCGAAGACCAACAGTTCACCGCGGCGCGGGGTGACGGTGAATCGGTCGTAGCCGAACTTGGCGTCGAGGTGGTCGGCGCCCAGGCCGGCAGCGTTGATGATCCAGCGGCCGCAGATGTCGCCGGCGGTGGTGACCAGGGTGGTGTAGTCGGTGGCCTCGGTGCGGGGCACCACGTCGGTGACGGCCGCGCCGCAACGCAACTGGACGCCGCGTTGGACGGCGTCGGTGGCCAGCGCGAGGTTGGTGGTCCAGGTGCAGATGATGGCTTCGCCGGGCACGGTGAGTCCGGCCAGCGCGCCGGCGCCGAGTTCGGGGACGCGGCGGTACACCTCGTCGGCGTCGACGATTTCGCAGGCCTGATAGCCGTTGCGCTCAGCCTTTTCCTTCAGGTGAGGCAGGGCGTCGACTTCCTCATCGGTCCAGGCGACGAGCAGCGCGCCGGTCCGCTCGATGGGAATGCCGGTCTGCTCGGCGTAGTCCCCGAGAAGGTCATAGCCGCGGGCGACCAGCCGGGATTCCAGGGTGCCGGGGGTGGCGTCGTACCCGGTGTGCAGCAGCGCGGTGTTGGCCTTGCTGGTGCCGTCACCGACGTCGTCTCGGGCCTCGACGAGGGTCACCGACAGGTCGGTGCCGGCCAGGTCGCGGGCGATCGCGGCTCCGACGATGCCGGCGCCGATGACGACGACATCGCTGATGTCAGGGGTGGGGGTGGTCATGAGTGTGTCTCCTTGGGCGCGAGTGCGGCCGTCGCGGCGTGTTTCCACCGCTGCAGGTGCTCGGCAGCGCGGTCCGCGGACCACAGGGGTTCGTAGGTGTGCTGGGGTGTCCAGGTCCCGACGACCTCGGTGAGGCTGATGGCCGGGTCCAGGGCCAGGCGGGCGCACGCAGCCGCCCCGAGCGGGGTGGCATGCGCGGACGGGTAGACCTCGACGGGGATGCGGGCCAGGTCGGCCTGGGCTTGCATGAGGACGGCGGATCGGGTCAGGCCGCCGTCGACCCGAAGACGGGTCAGCGGTTGGCCGAGATCGTCGGCGACCAGCTCAGCCAGGGCGGCAACCTGGGCGGCGATGCCTTCTAGCAGGGCCCGCACCAAATGTCCGCGCCCGCTGCTCAGGGTCATGCCGGTGAAGGATGCGGTGGCTTGCGCGTCCCACCAGGGGGCCGCGAGACCGGCCAGCGCCGGTACGCACAGCACGCCGCCGCTGGAGTCCCCTGCCGAGGCCGAGATCTCGTCGAGTTGGTTGGCGGCGGGCACCAAACCGAGGTCGATGGCCCACCGCACCGCCGAGGCGGCGGTGTAAGCCTGCCCGTCGACGCAGTAGGAAGTGCGCTCGCGCAGCCGCCAGGCCACCGAGGTGGTCAGACCGGCATGCGAACGGCTGGGGCGTTCCCCGAGTTGGGCAAGCAGGAACGCACCAGTGCCGAAGGTGCATTTCGCCGTTCCGGGCTCTAGACAGTTCTCCGCGAGCAGCGCGGCCTGTTGGTCCACGATCAGCCCGGCGACCGGGATGGCCGGCGGCCCGAAGACGTCGGTCTCGCCGGCGATGTGGTCGCAGTCAACGAGGGTCGGTAGCTCCTCGCCGGCCAGCCCGAACAACTCCACCAGCTCGGGACTCCACTTGGTGGTGTCCAGGTCGAGCAGCAGGGACCGGCTGGCGGTGGAGGCGTCGGTGATAAACGCCCCGCACAGCCGGTGGATCAGCCAGGTGTCGGTGGTGGTGACCGCACCGTCACGGGTCAGGCTCTCCCGGATCCACGCCATCTTCGGTGCCGAGAAATACGGATCCAGGACCAGCCCGGTCTGGGCGGCCACGGTGTCGGCGGATCCGGCGAGCGCCGCGCAGATGGACTCTGCGCGGCGATCCTGCCAGACGATCGCCGGGGTGAGCGGCCGGCCGGTGCGCCGGTCCCAGGCCAGGACCGTTTCCCCCTGGTTGGCCAGGGCGACCGCGGACACGGTCACCCCGGCCTGGTCCAGGGCGCGGCGACCGGCATCGACCACGGAGGCGTAGAGGGCCTCGGGGTCCTGCTCGACACCGCCGCCGGGCAGGTAGTCCGGGCGCAGCGCGATCTCGGCGATGGAGATGACCTGCCCGGCTTCGTCGACAACGATGGCCTTGGTGCCCGAGGTGCCCTGGTCGATGGCCAGCACGTAGGTCATGGCGTGTCCTGCTCGGCGACGCGGTCCAAGGTGGCGTCGATGGAGAGCATGTCGGGCATCGCCAGTCCGTGCCGGCCGCGCCGGGCCAGCAGCACGCCGAGATAGATCGCGCCCAGGACGACCATGACGAGAACGTACAGCCAGGCGTTCTTGAAGCTGGCGTCGCGGAACAGAGCGAGTTCGAAGACCAGCCACACCACCGCGACGATCAGGACCGGTTTCTCCCAGGCGCCAAGGTCGAACTTGCCGTTGGCGGGCAGCTGCTTGCGCTTGATCAGGTAAAGCACCACGGTGGCGGCGTAGATCACGGCGGGCAGCAGCGTCGCAGCGCCGAACAGGGTGAACAGCGCGTTCTGCGACCGCGAGAACGCCGCGAGGATCAGCTCGGCGAGCACGAAGAACATGACCGTCGCCTTCAGCGGGGTGTGAAAGCGCTCGGAGATCTGATTCCACTGCCGCCAACCGGGAAAGCGTTCGTCGCGCGACATCGCCCAGGTCAGCCGGACCCCGGTCATCATGATGACCAATCCGCAGGCGAAGATCGCGACGACCACCATCACGAGAAGCAGCGTGGACATCACCGATCCCAGGGTGTGTTTGATGACGTCGGCGATCGGGGTTCCGGAGGCGGCCAGAGCGACCGGGTCACCGGCAGCCAGGGTGACGGCGATCAGAAACACGAACCCCAACACACCCGAGGCGAGGACGGCCTGAACCATCGAGCGGGGAACGACCCGTTCGGGGTCAGTGGTTTCCTCGGCGAGATTGGCCGCAGACTCGAATCCGACGATGGTGAACGCGCCCAGCAGGAAGCCCAGCATCCAGGGCCCCGCAGACGTCCAGCCGCCGAAACTCCAAAACCCTTCCGCAGCAACGGCTCCCCTGCTCCACAGGTTGGCGACGTTCATGTCACCGCGGATGAACCCCACCACCAACAGCAGCACCGTCAGGGCAAGCATCCCGATCAGCTCGGCGGACACCGCACCGCTGTTGACCCGCTCGCTCCACTTGGTGGACATCCCCACCAACAGCGCTTGCGCCAGAAGCACCAACGCGGTCACCAACCAGGTCACGGTGGTGGTGCCGTCGTAACTGAGCAACACCGGTAACACCGTCGAGGCGATCGTGTAGTCGACAGCCACCACCACGATGGCCAGGAAGGTGAACGAGATCCAGCCGATGATCCAGCCCAGCACGGGATTGGCCAGCCGCGACATCCACTGATACGCGTAACCGGTCACCGGGATCCGCGACGCGAGCGAGCCCAGCACGAACGCCACCGCGAGTTGCCCGACCACCGCGATCGGCCACGTCCAAATCCCCACCGGGCCCGAGGAATTCAGGACCGAACCATAGGTGGTGAAGATGCCCGTCGCGATGGACACGAACGCGAACGCCACCGCGAACGACGCGAACCGGCCCGTTCGGCGTTCCATGGACTGCGTGTAGCCGAACTGCGCGAGTTCGGCGGCGTCGCCCCCGGCGAGGGTCTGGGAATGAGGCTGAGACATACGGTTTCTCCTATTGGTATAGACCATGTGGCCTATACCAAGTATGGACGTGATCCACGCCACAGTCAATTCCGAAACAAACTCTTTACAAACCGCGTGGACTAGACCACCTGGACCCAAAAGGGAGTGTGGCGGGTTAAGCTGCCGACATGGCTCCTCCGACCCGTAAAAAAGCCCGCCCCAGCACTCCCCGCTACATCGCGATCGCCGCACTGCTACGCGACAGAATCATCGATGACCAGCTCGGACCCCACACACTGCCGCCGTCGGAACGCGAACTCGCCGAGCAGCACCAGGTCAGCCGAATGACCGCCCGCCAAGCCCTGTCCCTGCTGGAAAGTGAGGGCATGGTCTACCGCCGACCCCCCCGCGGGACCTTCGTTGCCGAGCCGCGGGTCCGATTTCACATCGGCAGCTTCTCCGAAGAGGTATCCCGACTCGGAATGCACCCCGACGCCAAGCTGCTCTGGGCCGAAAACCAGGAACCCACCGCCACCGTGCGGCGCGCCCTCGACCTGGACGCAGACGCGACCGTGCACACGTTTCACCGTCTGCGCACCGTCGACGGGATACCGTTCGCCCTGGAGACGACCTACCTACCCGCCGCGCTGACACCCGGCATCCTCGAGACCGCCGAGGACGGATCGCTGTGGGCGCTCCTGCGCGATCGGTACGGCATCGACCTCAGCCGCTCGACCGCAGTCCTGGAGTCCATCGTCCTCGACGACAACTCCAGTACCCAGCTCGGAGTCCGGCCCGGTTCAGCCGGCACTCTGCTCACCCGCCGCACCATCGACACCACAGGCCGACCCGTCGAATACGCCCGCGACGTCTACCGCGCAGACAGAACGTCCTTCGAAGTCACCGAAACCCTCACAAATACATCAGCAATCGCACTCACCACCGCGTAACGGACGGACACATTCACGGGAACACGTCAATCTGGGTCTGTCCGCTAGCGCCCATCGCGATAGCCACTGTCAAGCAGTTCATCGAACTTGAGCGAGATCTGGTGGCGACGTGGCACACGCTGGCGCGGTGAATCAGCGAAATATCGCAGACACCGTTGTAAAACAACGAATCTGGGAGTAGCCGGCGCCGCCGCCCGACCCAGCCCAAGCTCTCGCAGTCTGGGGACACGGAACTAACGTGCTCGCTAGTTGTGAAGTCCCCGATGGATACTTTCCGACGGATTCGACCGGAGTGTCAACGGCAAGCGAAAACTGACCAGCTGCCGCCGTTGACACGCCGCAACCTTTTGGCGCAAGAAGACGCAGTCGTATCCGCCCTGGCGACCGCGTGCCGTCTCGATATATCCATGACGCGGGTAGAACGTCTGATTCTCGGTCATCGCCTGATTGGTGAGCAACCTCACCTCCGACAGCCCAAGTTCCCGGGGCGTCGTCCTCGGCACGGGTGAGCAACAGCGCACAATAACCGTGCCCCTGCGCGCCGGGGGCGACTGCGACGGTGTGAGCAATAGATGGTCGTCGTGCACCTCGTTGACCACGACCCGGCGATCTCACCGTCAGCTTCGATGACCCACACTCGCGACAACGCGACGGCGGCATGGTTGTCGGCGCCCATCGGCGCCGGTTGCCTGCCATTCCTAGCGACGTATTTGCCGAAAGCTTCGTGCACGATGCGCTCGATGGTCGTCACGTCGGATGGACCTGCCCGGCGAACCTGAACGTCGACCACCGCGACGGCGATATTGCATCGCAGTACCGGTCGAGCACCGACATGAACGATTTGTATACCATAGCCCGCATTCACAATTGGAGGGCTCCGATGGATCTGGATCTGCGCTTCCATCAGATTCTGATCGACAGCCTCCAGTCACGACGACTGCGGAATTTCTATCGGACGCTATTGGTCGAGCCGCGAATATCGTTGACACGGCTGTAGAAGGGCTATCCCCATCATTACGAGATCGCCGATGAGCACCAACTGCTGCTTGACGCAATCGTTCTCGGCGACAGCGCCGAACTCGACAAGGCCGTCGCGAAGCCCTGAAAACCGTCGAACGTAAACGGGCGGGCGGGCGCGACCGCCGGTTCAACCGAAGCGCAGCAACTTCTTGTTGACTAACTCATCAATGCCAAAGCTTCCGAGTTCGCGGCCGAAGCCTGACCGTTTGATGCCGCCGAACGGCAACTCCACTCCGTCCGCTCCGACGACATTGACGAAAACCATTCCTGCGTCGATCTTGTCAGCGACTCGTTCCGCCTGGGCGAGATCGGTTGTGAAAACGTACGAACCGAGCCCGAACGGTGTGTCGTTGGCCAGTTCAACTGCCTCATCTTCGGAGTCGACCTTATAGACCGTGGCGACCGGCCCGAACAGCTCCTCTTTGTAAGACGGGGAACTCGTTGCGACGTTGGTCAGAACACCCGGAGGAAAGAAAGCGCCATTGCGTTCGCCTTCGGATACCAGAACCGCGCCGTCAGTTACCGCACGGTCAACCTGGGCAGCGAGCCTCTGAGCGGCGGTCACCGACGACAACGGCGCTAGGCCCTCGGCAGTCGCCAGTACTTTCTTCGTGAACTTGGTTAGGAAATCGTTGTAGATATCTGCGGAGACAATGAACCTCTTGGCCGCGTTGCAGGCCTGTCCGGTGTTCTCAAAGCCACCTGCGACGGCGGCGTCGACTGTCTGGTCGAGATCGTCGGAACTCACGACGATGAAGGGGTCCGAGCCGCCTAGTTCGAGGACAACCTTCTTGAGATTGCGGCCGGCGATCTCCGCGATGGCGGCGCCTGCGCGTTCGGACCCGGTCAGCGAGACTCGTTGAGCGGTACGGCGTCCGGGATCCGGCCGTCCGCAGATTGATGGTGGAATATCTGACCGAACGAGAATCAGATTGCGACTACAGCACGTTGAGAACGGTCGCAGCTCAAAACGTGCGCAGCTTTTACCTCGACTTGGCAGCCTGGGCACAGGACGACCCGGCCCGCTGGGCGCCATGGGTGGCGCCCAGCCCTATCGGTAACCGAGAACTCCGCGTTCTGGCACCGCGGCGACGGCGCCGACAAATCGCCGAAATGAACGCCCGCACGCCGGCTCTATCGCCGGTGCTGCCCCAACTGATCAGCTCGCTTGCGGCACAGTTGCGCCGGGCTGAACAACGACTCGCAGCAGCGACATCCGCAGACGCGGACTCAACCTTCGTGGTGGCAGACGAGCAATGGCGCAAGGGTCCCAGACCGGATCGCCGCCGCCGCTCCTTTACTGAGCACGACGTCACCGCGATCGACCGAAACGGGCGGCGTGTTGATCTGAGCAAGGCCGAGGATCGGGCGTTCTGGACCTGGGCCATCGTCGAAGTCCTGCGCCACACCGGGGTGCGGATCGAGGAACTACTGGAACTCACTCACCTGTCGCTGCGGCCGTTTCGTAAGCCCGACGGACAGATCATCCCGTTGCTGCAGATCGCTCCCAGCAAGAGCGATGTCGAGCGTGTACTCCCCGTCGGGCCCGAGCTCGCGCATGTGTTGTCCCGCATCGTGTTACGCATCTCGGAAACCTCGCCGGACACAGGCTCGGGGGCGACAAATCCACCAACGGTGCCGCTGGTATCCCGGTGGGACTGGCATGAGCGCGTGCACACCCCTCCCATGCCCTTTCTGTTTCAACGCAGCTTTCTCATCGGCCGACGAAGTGTGATCAGTCCTGGAACGGTGGCTAACTGGCTGGACGCAGCAGCGGCCAGCGCCGGCCTGCGCGATACCGACGGCAGCCCTTTAACGTTCAGTCCGCACGACTTCCGACGCGTCTTTCTCACTGATGCGGTCCGCAATGGACTGCCGATACACATCGCTGCCCAGCTCGCCGGTCACGACGACCTGAACACCACCCGTCGCTACGCGGCGACCTACCCCACTGAGGTCATTGAGCACTACCAACAGTTTGTGGCCAGGCGCCGCGCCGAAAGACCCATCGAGGAGTACCGCGAGCCGACCACTGAGGAACTCAAGGAATTCGGTGAGCACTTTGGCCGGCGGAAGATCGAACTCGGTAGCTGCGTACGCCCGTACGGAACGGGCTGCACCCACGAACACGCATGTGTGCGTTGTAGTTTCCTACAAGTTGACCCATCTCAAGCCGACCGGCTCGCCGTTATCGAGACGGACCTCCACACCCGGATCGAGACCGCCCGCGAACAAGAGTGGCTCGGCGACGTTGAACAACTGCAGCTCACATTGAAACACCTCCATGACAAGCAGGACCAGGTCCTGCGACTACTCGAGATAATGCAGTCGCCACCGCTGATAACTACAGCGCCAGCACTATCTACGGCATCAGGGCTTCCGTCTGGCGAGAAGTAGATCGTGACCATCTCACGATTGGCTTCGTACCCACCGAAGGGGGCGCCCAGCGTCGACCACGCACCGCGGCAGCAGCCGCGCCTGGCGGCTCATCTTGGCCAGACACTCCCACGACCACGATGCCTACCAGCGCGTCCTCGACGAGCGCGGCGACTGTCCACAATGTTGCGCCGACACCGCGAAGGCTGCGGCCGACGCCGCCGAGCTGTTGCTGATCCGCTGCGGCCCGATGCCGCACATGGACGTTTACGGGAATGTCAGCGGCGCAACAGTTGACTGGTTGTTGCGCGTTATCGGTTCGTGCCTGCGGGCCGAGGAGTTCGACCGCCGCGGCCTTGGATTGTGAAGGTAGGCCACACAATGAGATGCCCCACTGCGGCTAGTTCGGCGCGCACCCCAAGACACTATGGTGCGGGCATGTTTTCGCGGACCGCGAACGCCAGGCACAGTTCGGCGAGTTGATTAGGAACAGCGAGCGAACGGCCGGTGCGCGCCTCGATGCGGCGCAGTCGGTGCCGGACGGTGTTCGGGTGAACATGGAGTTGGGCTGCGGCATTGGCGGCGGAGCCCTGGTTGGCAAGCCAGGCCCTGAAGGTGTTGATGAGTACATCTTTTTCTTCGCTTGGCAGGTCATCGAATTGGCCCAGGATGACGGTTGCCACCTTTTCCGTTATTTCGGGTGCGCTGACGGCGGCAACAGCGAGCACAGAGTCGTCGAACACGGTCACACCGCCGTTCTTGCTGCAGCGGGCGTTCAATGCGACGCGGGTGTAGCGGAGTGCTTGCGCGGTGTCGGTTAACTCATGGAACTGGGGGCTGACCCCTACCCTTTTGATGGCTTGTCTTTCGATGAGTTCGAGCATCGTGTCGCGTTTGGGCTCGGACGCGATCTGGGCTCTACAGCGATCCGGGATGGCCGCCTACCGGCAGGGGCACGATTGCCTTCATGGCGTGATCTAGCGGCCCAGCTCGGGGTCGCCCGTGGAACGGTGCGTGTCGCCTACGAACGACTGGCTGACGAACAGCTGATCGTTGCCTGCGGGCCGGCAGGAACGTTCGTCGCAGAGCACGTCCCGGTCGTGGCACCCGTCGCCGACATCGACGCGACCTACGTTCCATCACGCGCCGTGCTGTCTGAACTGGTTCCCAGATATGGCTCGGTGCCATTGCCGTTCCAGATGGGCGTTCCCGCGCACGATGCGTTCCCCGTAGCCGCGTGGTCACGCCTCGCAGCGCGGTCCGCGCGCATCGTCGCCCATAAAGGCGTATGTGAACCGGATCCACGAGGTGAGCCGGAGATGCGGCGCGAAATTGCCGCCCACCTGTCGATTGCTCGGGGACTGGGCTGCACATCCGAGCAGATATTTGTGAGCAACGGCTATGCCGGGGCGTTAGGTCTGGTCCTGCGCGCACTCGACTTGAAAACCGGCATGGCCTGGGTGGAGGAACCGGGGTATCCATTGGCGCGCGTGGCGCTCGAACTGGCCGGAATGACAATTCTGCCGGTCCCCGTGGACACTCAAGGTCTGATTGTGCGGGAAGGAATCGCGTCGGCTGCCGACGCCGCGCTGGTGGTGGTGACGTCGGGACAGCAGGCACCCCTGGGGATGCCGCTATCGTTGGCCCGCCGACGCGAACTACTTGAATGGGCCACGCAGACGCGGGCCTGGGTCATTGATGACGACTATCTCAGCGAATTGCAGCTCAGCGGTCGAGCGGCTCCGGCACTTGCCTCGATGGACTCCCACGGTCGGGTCATCCATATCGGATCGTTCAGCAAGACAATCAATCCCGCATTACGACTCGGTTTCGTGGTGGTTCCCGCCGTGCTAGCTCCCCGCTTCGACGACGTCGCTACCACGATGTGTCCGGCTTCGGCGATCGATACCCAACTCTCCGTCGCAGAATTCCTTCGCGGAGGCCACTATCTTCGACACCTCCGCCGGATGAAACGCCTGTACG
>Ga0207689_10005038_pt1 | contig 11905 bp, 9 predicted proteins | sample KBSMisM52_FD_184312 | JGI IMG/M metagenome (GOLD analysis project Ga0207689, IMG submission 184312) | Miscanthus rhizosphere microbial communities from Kellogg Biological Station, Michigan, USA - KBS Miscanthus M5-2 (SPAdes) (version 2) | ecosystem: Host-associated > Plants > Roots > Rhizosphere... | reverse complement strand
TGCGATGGGCATTTTCATCGCGATCGGGCACACGCCGAACACCGGCATCTTCGAAGGCCAGCTCGACATGGCGGGAGGCTACATCAAGGTCAGGAGCGGCACCGAGGGCAACGCGACGGCGACGAGCGTGCCCGGCGTGTTCGCCGCGGGCGACGTCGCCGATCATGTTTATCGTCAAGCGGTCACGTCGGCCGGCACGGGCTGCATGGCAGCGCTCGATGCGGAGGCGTACCTCGAAGTGCACGGTTGAAACCGTTTGCCATGGCCAAGCTCGCGGATCTCAAGAAGCTCGTCGACGCGGCGCGGGACAGCGCGGTGGCGGCGAAGCCGTCGAAGACCGTAAAGAGCATGGCAGCGAAAACGTCCGACTCGATCAAGCGACCAGGCGCAGTCCCGCCCGCCCCTGCTGCCTTCGATTTCGCGCAAGCTTTTGCCGACGTGCAGAGGCTTCCCGCAAGCAAGCGGGCATCGAACCAGGCGCCGCGGCCGGCGCCGATCGCGAGGCAGCGCATTGCCGACGACGCCGACGCGTTGACCGCGTCGAAGTACGGCGCGGAGCCCGCGCCGACCGCGTGGGACATCGGCCAGGAGCAGGAGGCGGAGCAGACGTTCCTGCGTCGCGGCCTCTCCTCCGACATCCTGAAGAAGCTGCGTCGCGGCCACTGGGCGCTGCAAGGCGAGATCGATCTCCACGGCCACACGATCGACGAGGCGCACGACGCCCTGTCGGACTTCATCGTCGAGGCGCGGCAGCGCGGCTACCGCTGCGTGCGCGCGATCCACGGCAAGGGACTCACGTCGCCCAACCGGGAACCTGTGCTCAAGGGGCGCGTGCGCAAGTGGCTCGCACACTGGGACGAAGTGCTCGCGTACTGCGAGGCGCCTCCCAATGCCGGCGGCGGCGGCGCCGTCCTGATCCTGCTGCGAGGCAAGTGATTCGCGGGGCGGCGCCCAGCCAGGCGCCAGGAGCCTTCCGACTTCAGCCGCGGCAGCGAAAAAGATTCATCGCCGTCAGCGACATCACGACGCGCTCGTCCTGGTTCAGGACCTCGATCTTCGTGCGCACGAGGCCGCGGTCGGGCTTCGATTGCGAGCGGCGCGCTTCCACGACGGTCGCCCGGACCCGAAGCACGTCGCCAGGTCGCACCGGCTGCAGCCAACGAAGCTCATCGACGCCGGGTGATGCCAGCGAAGCGCCGCGTGCGAGATAGTTGTCGACCAGCACGCGCATCGTGAGGCTTACCGTGTGCCAGCCGCTGGCGATCAGTCCACCGAAGGGACCTGTCCGCGCCGCTTCCGGGTCGGTATGGATCGGCTGCGGATCGAATTGGCGCGCGAACTCGATGACTTCGGCTTCGTCGATCTCGATCGGGCCGAATTCCGCCACGGCCCCGGGCACGAAATCCTCGAAGTGACGATCCGCAACGGAGACGCTCGAGGGAGCGAGGGTCATCCGCGCACTTCTTCTACAGGACGCGGTGGGCGAGCGCGGGAAGCTCCGCTCGCACGCGCGCGAGGCACGCGGGATCGATGTCGCCGATGACGAAGCCCGGACCCTCGTCCCGCTCGGCGACGACCGTGCCCCACGGGTCGATCAGCGTCGAGTGGCCGTAAGTGCGGCGCCCGCTGGGATGCTCGCCGCCCTGCGCCGCGGCAAGCACGTAGCACTGGTTCTCGACGGCGCGCGCGCGCAACAGGAGATGCCAGTGGGCAGCGCCGGTCGTCGCGGTGAACGCCGAGGGGACGAGGATCAGCGCCAGCGTCCCCATGCCGCGATAGAGCTCCGGAAAGCGGAGGTCGTAGCACACCGACAGCCCGATGCGCCCGCACGGCAGGTCGATCGTCACCACAGCGCTGCCCGGCTCGATCGTCCTGCCTTCGTCGTAGCGTTCCTCCCCGCGCGTGAACGCGAACAGGTGGATCTTGTCGTATCTCGCCACACGCCGCCCGTCAGGACCGTAAACGAGGCATGCGCTCCGTACGCGCGCCGGATCGCCGCTTGCGATCGGAACCGTTCCTCCCACGAGCCAAATGCCGTGGGCGCGCGCCAGTCGTGCGAGGAACGCCTGCTGCCGGCCATCGCCGTCCGCCTCGCGGACCGTCACCTTGTCCGTGGCGCGTGCGCCGAAGATCCCGAAATATTCGGGCAGAACGACAAGCCGGGCTCCTGCGGCCGCGGCGGCGGCAATGAGCGGCTCCGCCTGCGCGAGATTGGCATCGACGTCGCCGCCGGAGACGGTCTGCACGGCGGCGACGCGCATTGGCTCGGCTTGGGTGGTCATCGCTCGCCTGAGGCGTGGGGCAACGCGGCGACAGGCGCCCCGCCGCCGTATCCGCCGCTCTTCGCGATGACCGGATCCGACCAGCCGCCGGTTACCGTGTATTCGTAACGAAACATCTTCTCGATGGGATCCTGGAGTATGGTCTGCGCGAACAGCGAGCCCGCGCCGACGGCAGCGCCGACGAGAGGATTCGCGAGAAAGAGGAGTGCCGCGCCGGCGGAGACGCTTGACGACAACGACGGCTGCACGCGCACGACGAGCCGCTGCGTTTCCTTCGCGAGGTCGGTCTCGCCCGAAATGTCGACCTTGGCCGCTGGGCCGACGAGCTTCAGGTCGGACGTGCTCATGACGCCGCTCGCGATTCGCACGCTGCCGGTGATTTCGTCGAAGGCAAACCCGTCGCTGAACACGTCGCTGTAGTCGAGCGTCACGCGCCGCGGCAGTGCTTGCAGCGAGAGCACGCCCAACAGCTTGCCCGGCCCCGGCTCGAGCTTCGTGAATCGCCCGGGACCCACACGGATGCGGAACGTGCCGTTGAGCGTCGCGAAATCGAACTCGTGCGGCGCGCCGTTCCATGCGAGCTGCCCGTCGATTTTCGTCGCTGCCCCCTTGATGCCTTCGGCGTAACCATAGCGCGCGAGAAGAGCCGCGGAATCGGGCGCGTCGAGGGTCACATCGAGCTTCGTCTGCTGCACCCGGCCGGCGACGCGCCACGCGCCGTTGGCTTCGAGGCGGCCGGCGTCGTTTGCCAATACGAGCTTCTCGACCCTCCAGTCCGCGCCTCGCGGCTGCGCGACGAACTCAAGCCGGCCGAGATTGCGTTCCTTCGAATAGAGCGCGTCGGCCGCGACGTCGATCTCGGGCCAGGGATTGGACTGGTTGTCGGCCTGCGGTTCGACGGCGCTCTCCTTTGCGTCCGCGCCGTGCCACGACGCTGCACTGCCGCGGCCCGGCACCGCGATGCGCGAGAGCCGCGCCATCACCCGGCCGTTCGGCGTTCCGGCGCCGGGCGGTGACCAGTTGGCCGTGCCCGCGACCTCCGGACCGTCGATGTCGAAGGTCCACCCCTGCGGCGTTTCGCGCAGCCGCAACTTGAGATTGGCGAATCGCGTACCCATCGCGTCGAGTTGCTGCACCTCGAGATCGGCGCCTCCGAACGGAAGCGGTTTCGGCCGCCCCGACTCGTTCGCGGGTCCTCGCGGCACCAACGAGATCCAGTCGTCGACGTTGAGCACCGGCAGCTCGCCGCGCACCCACAGTCCCGGTCGTTCCGCTCGCGCCGCATCCGGGCGCTCGATCGAACGGCCGAGCGACAGGAGGGCTCTATCGATCGTTGCGCCGCCCTCGACCGGCGAGCGATGAGCCGCGAGCTGCGCGACGCGGCCGTAGGTGGCGAGGAGGGAATCGGTTCCGCGCGGAGTTGTTTCGTCGCGTCCTTCGATTCGCAGCGGGACTTCGTCGGCCGCAGCCTTGCCGATCGGCGGCGGCAAATCGATGCTCACGCCCTTCATGTTGCTTTCGAACACCCATCCCAGCGTGCCCGCCGCGAGGACGTTGACGTTCATCGACCAATCGATGCTTCCGGAGACGCGATCGAGATACGCACTCCCGTACTCGCGCCGGAGCGCGGCCAGGCCGAACGTCCCCGTGCCGGTGACGCGCGTCTGGCCGCCGATCGTCGTCACCGCGAGCTTCGACGGTCCGCCGAGGATTTCCGCCGCGACGTCGCGCGCCTGGAGATCGTGCTCCGTGAACGCGAGCTTGCCGTTGAGCTTCGCCAGGACCGGCACACCCGCTATTCGCACCTCAGAGTCCGTAAATGCGAAGTCGCCGACGACGGTGACATCTTCAGGACGGCCGAGCGGAAGCCCGATCTTGAGCGCGAGCCTGCCGCTGCCGACAGCCTCGGCGTCGCGCGTGATGGGACCAATCCGCGCCGCGACGGGACTGTTGTTGACATACCGGAGAAATCCGGCGACGGGACCCGCCGCCTCGCCGTCGACCCGAAGCACCGCGGGATGCGCGGTGACATCGGAAATCTCGATGCGCGTCTTGCCGATGTCGACGCCGTCCACGCGCCCGCGCGCGGCGTCAATTGCGAGACGAGTTCCCTCGATGCGCACCTCGGCGTCGATGGCTTCGATCGCCGGCCAGCCCTCGGTGTGGGCCAGCGTGACGCCCTTCGCTTTCGTCGTGAACATGAGCTTGCCGCCCTTGCCGTGGGCGAACGGAAAATCGGCCAGATTGCCGGAGATCTTGAGCCGCGCGTCGACCGCGGAGCCCGCGGTGAGAGACGTGGCCAGCCAATGCCGCGTCGCCTCGTCGATGCCCCGCGGCAGATAGCGATGGACTTGCCGGGCGTCGCCGCGCGACGCACGAGCGACGATCTCGATCTCCCCCTGCGCATTCGGCAGCATCCGGTACGTTCCCGATGCACTTGCACTCAAATCCGCGTTCGCGACCTCCAGTTGATCGATCTTCACCTTGGTCGCACCGTCGTGCCGCTCCCATTTCACGGAGCTCTGGAACGTGTCGAACTCGATCGGCGCCTCGAGGACGCGTGGAAGGTCGAGCGTCACGTTGTTGCCTGCGAGCTTCACCTCGCCGCCGTCCATCGTGGCATCGATTCGCCCGTTGAGGCCCGTGGTTCCCGGGAAGGCATCCTGCGCGACCAGCCCGAGTTGCGCGAAGTCGGCCCCCGCCGTGAAGCTCGTCGGCGCATCGACCGGGCCCGTCCAACGCAACCGGCCATTCGTCAGCGTCCCGCGCGGCGCAAAGCGCGCGAGATCGGCCCGGACCCGGTCGGGCAGCGGCAGCTGGGTGCTCAACGCGGCCAGCGGCCCAATCTGCATTCGATCGAACTCGACGCGCCCGGACTCGACGCTGTCGTCCTGGCCTTCGCGCCAGGCCAGCGTGAAGTTGCTGGGTTCGAGCCGCTCGCCGGCGAGGGTCGTGAACGCGAGCGCATTCGTGGTGACTTCGCGCTGCGCTCCGGTTTTTCGCGAGGCGACCCGGCCCGACAGGTGCGCGAGCTCGATCTCGGGCAGGTTGGCCGCAAGCGTCGCTTTCACATCGGCAAGCTCGACGTCGGCGACAATCTCGCTCGGTTCCTGATCGGCAAAGTCTACCCAGATGCGCAGCGCGCCGATCCCGCTGGCGATATGGCCGGGCAGCGGTAACCATTCGCGCCACGCGGCAACGTCCGCGTAGTCGAGGCGCACGAACAGTTTTCCCTTCGCGTTCTGCCAGTCCTTCATCGAGTCGAGCTGCAAGTCGCCGCGGATATCCACGGGTGCGGCAAGCTCGCTCGGCGGCGTCCCTTTGAGCCCGAAGCGGTGGTGGCCGAACCGGCTCTCCAGGCGAAACTGAACGCGGTCGAGCACGAGCTGGGGCGCGTTGCGCAGGTCGTCGTCCCAGATGATCAGCGCATCGCGGACGACGATCTCCCGCTGCCGAAGAATCCAGTCGCTGACCGGGAGGTCCTCGGCCGCTTCCGCGGGGTCGAGCTCGAGCCCGGCGATGCGCAGCACCCCGGAGCGATTGCGCCGGATGGCAAGTCGCGGCCCCTCGACGATGAGCTCCTTCAGGCGCAGCTCGAGCAGCGGCACCGACGTCCACGAAACGATCATCTCGAGCTTGGGCAACAGCAGAAGCGGCGTCGTGTTCGCGCGGGCGCGATCCAGCACGCGAAATCCTTCGACGACGAGCTTCGGATTCCAGCCGTCCCAGCCCGTGTTGATCGCGGCGATCTCGACGGGCTGCCCGAGCTGACGGCTCAGCACTCCGGCGAGCGTGTCGCGATACGATTCGATCTGCGGAAAGACGATGAACCTGACCGCGAGCAGCGCCAGCGCGAAGATTGCAAAACCGAGTACGACGATGGCCCGGAGGAAGCGGACCAGCGCGAAGGTGACCGCGCGTGGGACGCGGAGGATGGCGCGCGGGGAAGGCATAATGGAGCCGCTTTCGCATTGTAGCGGCACAGCGCCGCTCGCGCTCGTCGGCGAGGACGCCAACGTCGCGTAGGTCCGCACCTCAGCCACGCTACCTGCCCCGGATGACGAACGCCCTGGACGTCGCGACCGCAGTCGCTTTCAGCCGCTACGCGACGATGACGCTCGCCGCCCACCCGGAGGAACGTCACGCGCTCGACGCCACTGTGGAATCGCCGTTCGCTTGGCCGGCAGCCGAGGCTGCGCTGGCCGCGATCGTCGACGGCGGCGACCCCAAAGCGCTGGCGGATGGCTTGCGCCGCCTGCGCCGGCGAGTGTTCGTTCACGCGCTCGTTCGCGATCTCACGGGGCGCGCCGGGCTCTCCGAGGTCTGCGCGGACATGACGGCACTCGCCGAGGTCGCGTTGCGCGCGGCAGTCGCGCTGCACCACCGCGAGCTCGTCGCCGGTTTCGGGGAGCCGCGCGACGAGGCCGGAGCGGCAGAGGGCCTCGTCATCGTCGGCATGGGCAAGCTCGGCGGACGCGAGCTCAACGTATCGTCGGACATCGATCTCGTCTTCGTCTATCCGGAAGACGGCGAGACGGATGGAGCGCGCACACTGTCGACGCGGGAGTTCTTCGAGCGGCTTGGCCGCCGCGTCATCGGCGCGTTGCACGAGATCACGCCGGAAGGCTTCGTTTTCCGCGTCGACGTGCGGCTTCGACCCTACGGCGAGAGCGGCCCCCTGGCGGTGCCGTACTCGGCGCTCGAGCAGTACCTCATCACGCAGGGGCGCGCGTGGGAACGCTACGCCTGGCTCAAGGCGCGCGCGCTCACCGGCGACCGGCACGACGAGCTCTACGCGCTGGTGACCCCGTTCGTCTTTCGCAAGTACCTCGACTACGATGCCTACGACGGGCTGCGCGACATCCATCGGCAGATCGCCGAGCAAGGCCGGCGCAACGATTACGCGAACGACATCAAGCTCGGACCGGGCGGCATTCGGGAGATCGAATTCATCGTCCAGGCGCTGCAGCTCGTGCGCGGCGGCCGCGAGCCCGACTTGCGCACCCGCGGGACGCTCGCGGCGCTTGCGATACTCGCCGAACGCGGCCTTCTCCCTGCACCGGGAGTCGCCGGTCTTCGCGACGCCTATGTCTACCTGCGCAATCTCGAGCACCGGCTGCAGTATCGCGACGACCGGCAGACGCAGATGCTGCCCGCAGACTCCAGAGAGCGCGAAGCGCTCGCGCGCACGATGGGCGCGGCGTCGACCGCGGAGTTCGACCGCGACCTTGCCGCGCATCGAGCCGCGGTCTCCGCACAGTTCGCCGACCTCTTCGGCGCATCGCACGCGAACGATCCGTCCGCGATGTCCAGGCCCACCGGAAAATCGGATGTCGCTCCGACCGCCGTGCTGCCGACGCTCTCGGCCGTCTGGGGCAACGGTATCGACGTCGGGCGTGCGGAGGCGACGCTGGCAGCAGCCGGGTACGAGGATCCCGCCGGGCTTCTCGCGCACCTGACGCGCGTTCGCGCCGGACCGCGGTATCTGCAACTCCCGGCGCAATCGCGCCAGCGCGTCGACGCGCTCGTGCCGCAGATGCTCGCGGCGGCACCGGCCGCCACGCCCGGCGCAGCCGATGCGCAGGCCGTGTTCCATAGGCTATTCGGGCTCCTGGAGACAGTAAGCCGCCGCAGCGCCTATCTCGCGCTCTTGACCGAGCATCCGACGATGCTCCCGCGCCTCGCGCAATTGATGGGCGCCTCGCAGTGGGCCGCCGATTACCTCGCGCGGCATCCGATCCTGCTCGACGAGTTGCTCGATCCGCGCGTGCTCCTGGCAGAGCCTGACTGGGATGGTTGGCGCGGCGAGCTCAAGCGCATGCAATCGGCGGCCGACGGCGACGCCGAGCGTCAGATGGACGCGCTCCGCCATTTCCAGCATGCGCAAACGTTCCGTCTGCTCGCCCAGGACCTGGCCGGCACGCTGACCGTCGAGCGCCTTGCCGACCACTTGTCCGCGCTGGCAGACATCATCCTCGCCGCGACGCTCTCCGAGACCTGGGTGCAGATGCGCGGTCCGGAAGCTTCGGCTTCGCCGCCCAAATTCGCGATCATTGGCTTCGGCAAGCTCGGCGGGAAGGAGCTGGGCTACGCGTCCGACCTCGACCTGGTCTTTCTCTATGACGATGCCGACGAAGCCGCCGTCGAACGTTACACGCGCCTCGCCGGCAGGCTCATCACGTGGCTCACCAGCGCAACTGCCGCCGGACGACTGTACGACACCGATCTGCGGTTGCGGCCCGACGGCGCCAAGGGCGTGCTGACGTCGTCCTTTGCCGGCTTTCGCCGCTACGAGCGCGAGCAGGCGTGGACATGGGAGCACCAGGCGCTCACCCGCGCGCGCTTCGTCGCCGGGGATGCAGCGATCGGCGCGGCGTTCGAAGCCGAGCGCGAATCGATCCTGCGCCTCGAGCGCGATCCCGTGGCGCTTTCGCGCGATGTCGTCGACATGCGCAAGCGAATGCTTGCAGGCCACCCCAACCCGACGCCGCTCTTCGACCTGAAGCACGACTCCGGCGGGATGGTCGACGTCGAATTCGCGGTCCAGTACCTGATTCTCGCGCACGCGCACGACCATGCGGGACTCACCCGCAACGCCGGCAACATCGCGCTCCTCGGTGTCGCGGCCGATCTCGGGCTCGTTCCCCCCGCGATCGCGCACGAGGCCGCGGACGCCTATCGCGAATACCGGCGCCTCCAGCACAAGATTCGCCTGACGGGCGCGCCGCACGCCCGGGTCGAAGCCGATCCGCACGCGCAACGGCGCGCCGCGGTGGCGGCGCTATGGGCGCACGTCTTCGGGCAACCCTGGCTGTGACGCAATGCTAAAATAAACGCTTTTGCCGCAAGGGGATATGCGATGTCGATGGCGGACCGCGATGGTTGGATCTGGTACGACGGCAAGATGGTGCCGTGGCGCGACGCCACCACTCACGTGCTCACCCACACGCTGCACTACGGAATGGGCGTCTTCGAAGGCGTACGCGCCTACAAGACGGTCGACGGCCCGGCGATATTCCGCCTGCGCGATCACACCGACCGCCTGTTCCGCTCCGCGCAGATCTTCGGGATGAAGATCCCTTACACGAAGGAAGTCCTCGACGCCGCGCAACTTGCCTGCGTGCGCGACAACAAGCTCGAATCGTGCTACCTCCGCCCGATCGTGTTCTATGGCTCGCACGCGATGGGTGTGGCAGCGAAGTCGAATCCGGTGCGCGTGGCGATCGCCGTCTGGCCCTGGGGTGCGTACCTCGGCGCCGAGGCTCTCGAAAAGGGCATTCGGGTGAAGACGTCGTCGTACACGCACCACCACCCGAACATCACGATGTGCAACGCCAAGGCGGTGTGCAACTACGCGGTGTCGATCCTCGCCAATCAGGAGGCCGCGCACGACGGCTACGAGGAGGCGATGCTGCTCGACCCCCAAGGCTTCGTCTGCCAGGGCTCCGGCGAGAACGTGTTCATCGTCCGCGACGGCAAGCTGCACACGCCCGATCTGTCGAGCGGCGCATTGAACGGCATCACGCGCGACACGATCATCACGTTTGCGAGCGAGCTCGGCATTCCCGTGATCGAGCGCCGGATCACGCGCGACGAGCTCTACATCTGCGACGAGGCGTTCTTCACCGGAACGGCCGCGGAAGTGACGCCGATCCGCGAGCTCGACAACCGCCAGATCGGAAGCGGCAGCCGCGGGCCCATCACGACGCGCCTGCAGTCGCTCTTCTTCGACACGGTCAACGGCCGTAACCCCGAGAAAAAGGCGTGGCTCACGAAGGTGTGACGATGGGCGACGTGTCCCCGGAGCAGGCGGCCATCGAAATCACCGCCAAGGATCTGCCGGTGTTCTGCCCGAATCCGCAGATGCCGCTCTGGTCCAGTCATCCGCGCGTCTTCCTCGACCTCGATGACGCGGGTTTTGCGATGTGCCCCTATTGCGGAACGCGCTATCGGCTCGTCGGCGGGCTGCCGAAGGGCGGCGGACACTGATCGGCGCACGAGGCCGGGACTCTTTGACGCCAACCGGGCCCATCCTGGTCGTCGCACCCTCGTGGGTCGGCGACGCGATCCTCTCCGAACCGCTCGTCGCGCGTCTCGGAACGCTGCATGAAAACGCGAGCATCGATGTATTGGCGCCTACCTGGTGCGCGCCGGTCTACGCGCGGATGCGCGGCATCCGCCGCATCTTCGACTCGAGGCTTCGCCACGGGAAGCTCGACTGGGCGCAACGCCGAACGCTCGCGCGCACGCTGTCTACGGAAGGGTACGCGCAGTCGATCGTCCTCCCCAACTCGTGGAAATCGGCGCTCGTGCCGTGGCTTGCCCGCATTCGTCGCCGCACCGGCTACACGGGTGAATTGCGCCTCGGCATCGTCAGCGACCGGCGGCGCCTCGATCGCGATGCGCTCCCCCGGCTCGTCGATCGCTATTCGGCGCTGGCGGAAGACTCAAGCGGCCCTGCTCCGCCCGCAGGCTCGCCCGTGCTCGTGCCCGATGCCGCCAACCGCGATGTGGCCATCCGCGATCTCGGATTGAGACTCGATCGCGGCATCGCAATCCTTTGCCCCGGCGCCGAATTCGGGCCGGCCAAGCGCTGGCCCGCGGAGCATTTCGCCCATCTCGCGCGAACGCTGCTCGCCGAGGGCCACGAGGTGTGGCTGCTGGGCTCGGCAAAGGACAAGCCTTCCGCCGCCGCAGTGCTGGAGGCAGCGGGCGAGGTCCGTGACGCGATCCGCGATCTCACGGGCCGCACCGACCTCGGCACCGCAATCGACCTTCTGTCGCTCGCGAGCGTCGTCGTGAGCAACGATTCGGGGCTGATGCACGCAGCTGCCGCCGTCGGCGCGCCGCTGGTCGCGTTGTTCGGTTCGTCGTCGCCCGTCTACACTCCGCCGATGTCGGCTGCGGCGAAAGTCGCGCGGATCGACATCGCCTGCAGCCCGTGCTTCAAGCGCGAATGCCCGCTCGGGCACTTCAAGTGCATGCGCGAGCTCTCCCCCGACGCAGTGTATGATCTTGCGCGCGCCGCACTGCCTTCGCGCGACGCGGTCGCGAAGCCGCGACCGGACCCCTGACCCATCGCCACCTCGACACCATGGCCAAAGTCCGCACGCCGCCCATCTACACCACCCCCACCGACGCGGCGATGGCGTTCTACCAGGCGTTCGAGGCCAAGGACGTCGACGCGATGATGACGACGTGGGCGGAGGACGAGGAGATCGTCTGCGTGCATCCAGGCGGCACGCGGCTCGTCGGATATGACGCCGTTCGCCAAGGCTGGGAGCAGTTGTTCGCGGGCGACGCGCGTCTCACGTTCCGGCTCGATCAGGTGGTGATGATCGAAACGGTCGGCCTCGCGATGCAAAGCGCCGTCGAGCATGTCGCGCTCGGCAGCGACGGCACGCCGCGCGGCGCGGCGATCTGCACCAATGTCTTCCTGCGGACTCCATCAGGATGGAGGATGGTGATGCACCACGCATCGCCGGCGCCCATCGCTGCATCGGACAGTCCTTCCGGCCCTCTGCACTAGAATTCGGGCGTTTCCGCCCCACAGTTCTCGCTAGGCGACTCCCATACCGAGCATCGCATACTGTGCCTCCTCGATTCATCTCCCGTCAGCTTTC
>Ga0207689_10005035_pt1 | contig 11908 bp, 11 predicted proteins | sample KBSMisM52_FD_184312 | JGI IMG/M metagenome (GOLD analysis project Ga0207689, IMG submission 184312) | Miscanthus rhizosphere microbial communities from Kellogg Biological Station, Michigan, USA - KBS Miscanthus M5-2 (SPAdes) (version 2) | ecosystem: Host-associated > Plants > Roots >... | reverse complement strand
GGGGTGCGGTCGCCCCCCGCCGGGGCGGCGGCCTCAACGCGCTGCTCGACGACGTGGCGGAACGCCGCGAGGCCGCCGGGTGGGACATCACGATCTGCCTGACCGACCTGCCCCTGCACGTCTCGCGGCTGCCGCTGGTCGCGCACTACTCGCTGCGCCGTCGCGCCGGTCTCATCTCGCTGCCCGCGCTCGGCCTCGGACAGGTCCGAGCGGCGCGCGCCGCCGTGCTCGGTCTGGTCGAGGGCCTGGCCACCGCCCTGGTCGACAATCGGTCCCGCCCCCGGGAGGAACGGGTCGGAAGGCTGGTGGAGGGCGTCGCGCCCGTCCGCCGGGTGGTCGACCAGGCCGACGACGGCGAGATCGGATTCGTGTCCTCCCGCATCACCGGCAGGCTGCGGCTGCTGGCGGGCATGGTGCGCGCCAACCGCCCCGGCCGGGCACTGCTGGGGTTGTCCAAGCTGCTGGTCGGCGCGTTCGGCACGGCCGCGTTCGCCTTGACCACCAACACCATCTGGCAGATGGGCGACGCCCTGGACGGCCCGCGGCTCACCCTGATCATGCTGCTCAGCCTCGTCGGCCTGGTCGGGTGGCTGATCATCGCGCACGACCTGTGGGAGAAGGCGTCCGGCGACACCCCCCGCGAGCTGGCCCGCCTGTTCAACCTGGGCACCGTGCTCACCCTGGGCCTCGCGGCCTCGGTGTCCTACCTGGTGCTGTTCGCCGGAACCGCCACTGTGGCCGCGCTCCTCATCGACTCGTCGGTGCTGTCCCAGAACCTGGGTCGGCCGGTCGGCCCGGCCGACTACGCGGTGCTCGCATGGATCATCACCTCGTTGGCCACGGTGGGCGGCGCCATCGGCTCCGGCCTCGAGGACGAGGACAACGTGCGCGCCGCCGCCTACGGCTACCACCCGACACCCACCGGGTGGCGCGACGACACCGCATTGGACGACGGCCGACCGAGCGGCTCGTAGCACACGGTGGGAGCACCCACCCCGGCGTCGCGAGGCTGAGTCCCAGGCGGTGCCGACCGCCGATAGTCGCGCCGAAGCCGAGATCGAACGGGTCGGCCGACAGCTGCGCTGATCGGCGAACGCGCCCGTGCCGCCATGCGATCTCCTCCCCCTCGGCTCGACCTGCCGGTGCCAGGCCGCGCACCAGGTCTCCCGAGCGCCAAACCGGCACGTCCGATCCGACCTCGCGGGTCGGACCTTTCGGGGACCAGGTTCGCGCAGCTCACGCCGGGCATCCTCGAGCGGTGTGACGAGGCCGGAGGCTCCCGTCGCCAGACGGGAGTGACGATGGCAGTCGAGCGCCGCGACAGGCACACCGCTGTAGGCACCGGGCCCAACGCGCAGCGGACGTTGCTCATCGGCCTGCTGGCGGACCCCGGGCTGCCCACCACGCTCGCCGAGGACCTGGCCGGCAGGCTTCCCGAGATGCTTGCGGACCAGCCCGAGCCGGGCACCCGGTACCGGTTCGTGGTGGTCACCGAGAACCTGCGACGCGGCGGCGACGCCCGTGGTCAGCGGTTGATCGACTTGGCGGGCGAGCGGGCCGCGCAGGAGGGCTGGGACTTCGCGCTCGCGCTGACCGACCTGCCGGTGCACCAGGACGACCAGCCGGTGGTCGTCGAGCTGAGCCAGACGCAGACGGCTGCGCTGCTGGTCGTCACGGCGGTGAACCCGCTCAAACCGGCCGAGGAGGCCCGCGAGATCGCAGCAAGCGTCATCCTCAAGTGGGCCGCTCGGGAACGGTCGGACGCCGACGCTCGGCCGTTGCGCCGGCTGGAGGACCGCTCGCCGAGCCTCCGGCCGACGGAACCCGAGGACGACGACCTCGACCTCCGGGTCACGCGGTCGGCGGGACCGCTGTGGACGCTGGCCGGGATGGTCCGGGTGAACCGGCCGTGGCGTTTGGTGCTGGGACTGCGCGGCGCGCTCGCGGCCAGCGTGGCAACGGCCGCCTTCGGCCTCGTATCCAGCCCGGTCTGGCAGGTCAGCGGGGCGATCAGCACCGTGCGCCTGTGGATCGCCACCGCGGTCAGCGTGATCACGATGGTCGGGTGGCTGATCCTCAACCACGGCCTGTGGCAGCACGACGACCACCCGGGCGAACGCCGCCACATCCGCCTCTACAACGCGGCGACCGTGCTGACGCTGACCACCGGGGTGTTGGTGTCCTATCTGGTGCTGCTGGCCGGGAACGTCATGACCGCCTGGTTCATCGTGATCCCGGAGGTGTTCGCGGGCTACCTCCACCGACCCGTCGAGTTCCTGGACTACCTGCGGCTCGCCTGGCTCGTCGCCTCCCTGGCGACCATCGGGGGAGCCCTCGGGTCGGGCTTGGAGTCGAGCGACACCGTCCGCAGCGCAACCTGGGGATCCCGCTACCGCCACGACCACCGGCACCGGCCCAGGAAGCACTAGCGGCAGGCCGGCACGTGGATCGGGTAGCGAGCGCCCGGAGGAGGTCGCCGAGAGATGTTCGACCTGGCAGGCCGTCGAGGCGGTGGCCCGCCTCCTGCGAGGGTCGACTCGTCCATGACGACGACATCGAATCGGGAGAAGAAGAATGGCTCGCGAATTGACAGGCATGCGGATCGCCATAATCGCCACTGACGGAGTGGAGCGGGTTGAGCTCGAACAACCGCGCGGCGCGCTCTACGGAGCCGGCGCCAGCACCGATCTGTTGTCGATCCACCCCGGCGAGATCCAGGCCCGCCAGTTCGACCTCGTCTCGGCCGGAACGTTGTCGGTGGACCGGGAGGTGGCCGACGCGTCAGCCGACGAGTACGACGCACTGCTCCTGCCCGGCGGCACGGTGAATCCCGACACTTTGCGCCTCAATCGCGACGCGGTGAGCTTCGTCGCGTCCTTCGTGGCCACCGGCAAGCCGGTCGCGGCCATCTGCCACGGCCCGTGGACGTTGCTCGAGGCCGACGTCCTGCGCGGCCGACGGCTCACCTCGTGGCCAAGCCTGTGGACTGACCTGCGTCACGCGGGCGCTGAGGTCGTCGACCAGGAGGTCGTCGTCGACGGGCAGTTCATCACCAGCCGTTCTCCCGCGGATCTGCCTGCCTTCTGCTCGGCGATCGTCGAGCAGTTCAGCGCCGCCCGGGCGTCGGCAGGCCGGAGTCCCGGACCGGGGGGCACGTGACCTCGAGCAAGTCGACGGGGGCGTTCGTGTGACCCGGCTCCGGCAGGCGGGTCGAGCCGCGGGGCGGGATCACGGCGATCCACCACCGCGCCCTGCCGGGCTCTTACCACGGCGGGCTCATGCGGACCCCCGGTGACGAAACCCGGCGCCGGATCTTGCGCCGCCGGACCGGTGTGCCCGCCTGCTCAGCCCGGCAGCCTCACGTAGGGATGTCGGCATACGGGAGCGGGCGTGAGGATCGCAGTCATCGGAACAGGAACGGTCGGCAGCGGCGTAGCCGCCGCAGCGGCCAAGGCAGGCCACGAGGTCGTGCTGGCCAGCAGGCACCCCGAGCACGCCGCGGCGGTCGCGGGCGAGACCGGCGCCCGCGCGGCCCAGACCGCAGACGCAGCCGCCGAGGGCGCGGACATGGTGGTGCTCGCCGTCCCGTCGACTGCCGTCGCGAACGTGTGCGACCAGATCCGTCGACACGTCAGCGGCAAAATCATCGTCGACCCGACCAACCCACTGGAGACCGATCTGTCGGGTGTCCTCGAGGCCACCGTGTCGGTGGCCGAAGAGATCGCGATCCTGCTGCCGGGGGCCTCCGTGGTGAAGGCCTTCAACACCGTGCTGGGCCGGCGCCTGACCGAGCCCGTCGTGGACGGTGTTCGGCTGGACGGCTTCTACGCAGGCAACGACGCGCGGGCCAACGCGGCCGTCGCGGAACTCGTGGCGGCGATGGGCTTCCGCCCGCTGGACGCCGGCCTGCTGCGGGCCGCCCGATCGCTCGAACACCTCGGGTTCCTGAACGTCAGCCTCAACGCCCGTCACGGCTGGTCATGGTCGTCCGGTTGGAAGCTGCTGGGCGACACCGGCGACAACGACACTCCCGACCGACACCCACCCACCTGACTCACGGCGGGCGCGAAGGGATCACGGCGAGGGCGTCGAGCGGTAGCCAGACGCGGGCTGGCAGTACGCCGTCAGGGTGGTCATGGGCGAAGCCGCTGACGGTCGGGTCCAACTCCACGACGGCGCCGGGCAAGCCGGCGTACAAGCGCATCTCGACGATTCGGCCAAGAGTCTTGATCTCGACGTGGTCGCCGATGCGAGGAGCGATGAATTCACGTCGGCCATGGATTGACATCGGGGCTCCGGTTCCGAGGCGTCTCTACGGGTCGGCTGCAGGACGCTGAAGATCGGCCGCAGGGGCGCGACCGTCGTGGGTGTCGAGGGTCTGAACGACGGTCGGTTCAGCGATACGGTCCGCATCGCCGAGCCGTACCGCTGCCTCGGACACGAGCCCGAACTGCACGAGCGGAGGTCCGGCCAGGGCGTCGATCAGCCAATCGGCGGCCACCCGCGCCCGCCCGGACGGCAGGGCCATCAGGTGGTAGCCGCGGGTGATGGCCTTGGCGACCGGGCCGGTGAGAGGCCAGTGGAACGGGTCGGCGACGGCCTGTGTGCCGCCGAGATCGACCACGAATCCCCGGTCCTTGTGTCGGTAACGCCTGGGCTCCCCGTACCCGAGCGATGCGGCGACGTTGAGCGCGGCCAGTCGGCCCTGCCGCTGGGCGTGCTGAGCGGTCATGGTGGTGATCTCTCCTGGTCGCCCGGGATCCGGCACGGCGGCCACGTCGCCCGCGGCGTAGACATCGCGGTGGCCGGGCACCCCGAGACGCTCGTCGACGACCACGCGACCCTCCCGGGTCTGCAGGCCCACGGCCTCCACCAGCGGATCGGGACGCACGCCCACGCACCACACGACCGTTCTGGTCGGGATCTGCGTACCGTCGCTGAGCAAGGCGCACGTGGCGGTGACTTCGCTGACCGTGGTCCCGAGCCGCACCTCAACACCCCGGCGTCGGAGCACCCGCATCGCCGGCGCGGACAGGCTGGGGTTGAGCCCCGGCAGCACCCGGGGGGCGAGATCGAGCAGCACCCAGCGCACCCCGCCGGACGAGAGACGCGGGAAATGGCGCAGGCCCTCACCGGTGAGCAACTGGCCCTGGGCGGCTACCTCGGTCCCGGTGTACCCGGCGCCCACGACGACGAACGTGGTCCGCGCCGACCGCTCGGCCGGGTCCTCGGCCAGCTCGGCCAGCTCGAGCTGCCGCAGCACGTGATCGCGCAGGTACACGGCCTCGGCGATCGACTTGAAGCCGATCGCGTGGTCGGCGACACCGGGGACGGACAGCAGCCGGGTCACCGAGCCGCAGGCCAGCACCAGCCGATCCCAGACCAGCGTCCGCGGCCGACCCTCGACATCGACCAGCGTGCACGTCCGCGACGCAAGATCGATTGCCGTGACGTTCCCGAGCGCGACCTGGGTGCGCGGCAGGCGGGCCCGCAGCGGCACCGTGACTCGGCGCGGCTCCAGGATCGCCGCCGCGACCTCGGGCAGCAGCGGCACGTAGAGCATGTAGTCCGTGGGATTCACCGCGACGAGCTCTGCCGCCCCCGGCGGCAGCAGGCTCTCCAGCGTCTGCAGGCAGTGAAATCCGGCGAACCCCGCGCCCACGACCAGGACCCGCGGCGGCCGCTTCGAGGTGTCGTCCGGCACGCCATCCACGACCCTCACTCACGCTCCCGTCACGAAATCATCCTGACGCCCGGCATCGATCGCATCGCGGCCCACGTCCCACCCTCAGCGCGGGCGGGGCGCCCGGTGGCCGGGTGGGGTCATGGCAGAACGGCCACAAGATCCTTGGGGAGACTCGCCCGGACGTCTTCCCACTCGCCCTCCGTGATGTGACGGCGGAGTGCTTGCACGACCGTGTCGACGAGGCGCTCGATTCCACCGGGGACCTCGTACGGGATCTCGTTGCGGATCCGCGCCAAGAACTCGTCGCGGTGCATCTTCACCGGCACCCGCGTCGGGTCCCAGCCCTCGAAGTAGATCCCCCGCACCAGCATCGGGAGCTGCGCGGAGAGCTGAGCCGCCTCCTCGACGGTCAATCGGTCGCGCACGGCGTGCAGGACGGCTCGCAGGGCGTTGTAGGACCGGTTACGACGCTCCCTCGGCCAGTTGTAGGCCTGCTCGACCTGCTTCAGGATGCCGTTCGTCTTCGCCAGCGTCGTGTCGAACGTGGCGTATCCGGTGGCACTCACATCGGTTCACCCTCCCCGGCCGCGGGCTGCGTCCGCGTCCACCGTGGCCGATCGGCGGTCGGATGGCCTGCACCTGGCAGGTCATGGTTGCGGCCGTGCCTTCACCCTTGGGGCGCAGCGGATGCTGCGCCAGGATCGGCGGCTCGGGCCGGGCTGAAGCGCTCGCGGAACCAGCCGATGTCCGGTTCAGCCCGGGAGGCCCGGGCACGGCACACAGTCTCATCCCGGTGGAGCGATGCTGATCGGTGCCGCCGCGTCCAGAATCCGTGGATTACAACCAGTCACCCGTGGTCACCCGCTCAGTGCTCCGGGCTCTGACCTTTGCTCCCGCAGGCTCGGCGCCGCCCGACCAGCGTCGGGCCGGACGCGCGTGCGTAGCCGCCACGCGGGCCGTTGGGCCGAGTACGAACATGAGGAAGATCGGAGGCCCGAAATGGCAGCGGGCGCACATGCAGCAGCGCCGGGCACGGTGCGCAGTTTGATCCCGGCTCGGATCGATCGCCTGCCGTGGTCGCCGTTCCATACGAGGATGGTGGTCGCGCTCGGAGTCGCGTGGATCCTCGATGGGCTGGAGATCACCGTCGCCAGCGCCGTTGCGGACACGCTGACCAGGCCCGAGACTCTTGGGCTGTCCTCGGCGGCGGTCGGGCTCATCGCAAGCGTGTATCTGGCCGGTGAAGTGGTCGGCGCGCTCTTCTTCGGGCGGCTGTCGGACAAGCTGGGTCGCCGGAATCTCTTCATGATCACCTTGGGCGTTTACCTCGTGGGCAGCGGCCTCACCGCGCTGACCCTGGGCAGTAGCGCTGGTTGGGTCGTCTTCCTCTACGTCACCCGGTTCATCGCCGGTATGGGCATCGGTGGGGAATACGCGGCCATCAACTCGGCGATCGACGAGCTGATTCCGGCCCGCTACCGGGGCCGCGTCGACATTGCCGTCAACGGCACGTATTGGGCGGGCGCGATCCTCGGCACCCTGGGTACTTTCATCTTCCTCAAGTCGATCGATATAAGCCTGGGTTGGCGACTCGCCTTCCTCTTGGGCCCGGTCCTCGGGTTGGTGGTCCTCCTGGTGAGGCGGAACCTGCCGGAGAGCCCGCGGTGGCAGGTCATGAACGGCCGCGTGGAGGAGGCCGAACGCACGATCTCCTACATCGAACACGAGGTGGAGGCGACCGGCGTCAAGTTGCCGCCCGTCGACGGGAGCAAGGTCATCGTCCTGCGGCCCACCGAGAAGATCGGCTATGTGGCGCTGACGCGCGTACTCTTCCGCGACTACCCGAGCCGGTCCGTGCTGGGTGCCTCGCTCATGATCAGCCAGTCGTTCCTGTACAACGCGATCTTCTTCACCTACACGTTGGTGCTCGGCAAGTTCTACGGGGTGGCGTCGGAGTCGGCGCCGTTGTACCTGATCGCGTTCGCGGTCGGGAACCTCGCAGGCCCGTTGACCATCGGCCATTTCTTCGACACCATCGGGCGCCGAAAGATGATCACGGGTACCTACCTGCTGTCCGGTGTCCTGCTCGCCATCAGCGCGGTCTTGTTCAACGCCGGGGTGCTCAACGCGGTGACCCAGACCATCGCGTGGTGCGTCATCTTCTACTTCGCGTCGGCCGGAGCCAGCGCGGCCTACCTGACCGTGAGCGAGATCTTCCCGCTAGAGGTGCGGGCAAAGGCGATCGCGGTGTTCTTCGCCATCGCGCAATGCTTCGGCGCCCTTGGCCCGGTCATCTACGGCGCGCTCATCGGCGACGGTTCAGAGCCGTTCAAGCTGTTCCTGGGCTATCTGCTCGGCGCGGTCGTGATGATCGCCGGTGGACTGGTCGCGTGGTTCCTCGGAGTCGACGCCGAAGGCAGGTCGCTCGAAGAGATCGCCGCCCCGCTGGCGGTCGCGGGCGCGACTCGCCGCACGGGTTCGGTCCGGGCCGAGGGAGCTCAACGGCCCACCGCATCCTGACCGAGGCGGGTCTCCTTGCGGACCCGGGCAGCGGCCGACCGAGCCACAGAGTGCTCGAACAGCTCAGCCACAACGTCGACGCCGACGCCGACCGGTCGCGTGGGCAGGATGCGCGGCGCGCCGCAGACCAACCCGTGTTTCGAGGCGGCCTGAGAGGACCGCAGGCGCGTCATCTTCTCGCGCTGTCGGGGCGACGACGCGACGACCCGATCCCACGCAGAATCGCCGCAGTACCCGGAAGGCGACGCGGTGAGGTGATCGGCGTGAAGACCCGCGGTGCGATCCTGCGGAAGGCGCCCGGCGCCTACGAGGTCGTCGAACTCGACCTCGTCGAGCCGTTGCAAGGCGAGCTGACCGTCAAGATGGCCAGTTCCGGGCTGTGCCACACCGACGACCACGTCGCGACCGGTGACATGCCCTACGGCATCTACCCGGTCTGCGGGGGCCACGAGGGCGCCGGGATCGTGACACAGGTCGGGCCGCACACCGGGGGGTGGGCCGAAGGCGACCACGTCGTGTTCTCCTTCTTGCCGGTCTGCGGCAAATGCCGTTGGTGCGCGCACGGGATGCAGAACCTGTGCGACCGCGGCGCAGGACTGCTCACCGGGGCCAGGCTGTCGGACCCCACCAGCTACCGGATGAGCCTGGACGGCCTGCCCGTCGGCCAGATGTTCGGGCTCGGGACCTTCAGCGAGTACACGACCGTCGACGTCGACAACGCGGTCAAGGTGCCGGGCGACGCACCGTTGGGCACCGTCTGCCTGCTCGGCTGCGGCGTCGGAACCGGCTGGGGCTCGGCCGTCAACTCCGCGAACCTCTATCCGGGCGACACCGTGATCGTCATGGGCGTCGGCGGTATCGGGATGAACGCCGTTCAGGGCGCGGTGCACGCGGGCGCGGCCGACGCGACCATCGTCACCGTCGGCGTCACCCGACCCGCGCACGTCGCGCAGGCGTTCGGGTCGATCCGCAAGGCCGGGACCGTGGTGGTGACCGGCGTGGGCCACGCCGACGACCTCGACCTCAAGCTCTCGATCTTCGAGATGACCACCTACCAGAAGCGCCTACAAGGCTCCCTGTTCGGCGCGTCCAACCCGACCGCCGACATCCCCTGGCTACTCGAGATGTACCAGGAGGGCATGCTCAAACTCGACGAGCTGATCACCCACAGATACCCGCTCGACGAGATCAACCAGGGCTACGCCGACATGCACGCGGGCAAGAACATCCGCGGCGTGCTCGACTTCGACCGCTGAGGACGACTCATGGCGGGCCAGTGGTTCGAGTCGGTGGCAGAAGCGCAACGCCGGGCGAAGCGGAACCTGCCGAGGTCGGTGTACGCCGCCCTGCTCGCGGGGTCCGAGCGCGGCATCACCCTCACCGACAACGTCGTCGCGTTCGACGAGCTGCGGTTCCGGCCGCACGTCGCCGACCTGCCCGGCAAGCGGGAACAGGCCACGACGGCGCTCGGCCAGGGCATCGCCCTGCCGGTGGTCATCTCCCCGGTGGGGGCACAGGCCGTGCACCCGGACGCCGAGGTCGCCGTCGCGCGTGCCACCGCGGCGGCAGGCACCGCGATCGGGCTCAGCTCGTTCGCGAGCAAGCCGGTCGAGGAGGTGGCGGCGGCCAACCCGCAGCTGTTCTTCCAGACCTACTGGGTCGGCGGTCGGGACCGGGTGCTGGCCCGCGTCGAGCGCGCGCGGCGGGCCGGGGCGAAGGCCTTGATCGTCACGTTGGACTGGACGTTCGACACCTACCGCGATTGGGGCAGCCCGCCGATCCCCGAGAAGCTCGACCTCGCCGCGATGGCCCGTTTCGCGCCGGAGGTGCTCGCTCGCCCCCGCTACCTAGCGGAGTGGTTGCGCCACCGGACGCTGCCCGACCTCACCGTGCCCAACCTCGCCCTCCCCGGCGAGCCGCCACCCACGTTCTTCGCCGCCTACGGCGAGTGGATGAACACACCCCCCGCCACCTGGGCGGACATCCAGTGGCTTCGTGAGCAGTGGAACGGCCCCTTCCTCGTCAAGGGGATCATGCGGCCCGACGACGCCCGGCGCGCCGTCGACGCGGGCGCCACCGCGATCTCGGTGTCCAACCACGGCGGCAACAACCTCGACACGACGTTGGCGTCGATCCGCGCGCTGCCCACCGTCGCCGAGGCGGTCGGCGGCCAGATCGAGGTCCTCTTCGACGGCGGCATCCGCCGGGGCGCCGACGTCGTCAAGGCACTGGCGTTGGGCGCGCACGCCGTGATGATCGGCCGGGCGTACCTGTGGGGGCTGGCCGCCGCAGGCGAGTCGGGTGTGAAGAACGTGCTGGAGATCCTGCGGAGCGGAATCGACTCGGCGCTGCTCGGACTGGACCGCGCGTCGGTCCACGATCTCGCGCCAGAGGACGTGCTCGTTCCTTCCGGGTTCACCGCATGAAGGCCGCACGCAGCTCCAAGGACGGGAGTGGTCATGTCCGTGCCGGACGATCGAGGGCAGGAGTGCCGGGAGATCTCTGAATATCTCCTGGCCGCGCTGGAGCAGCTGGTGTGGCGCTACCGGGCGCTGCAGCCGGGCATCGCCGACGCGGACCTGTACGCCGAGGCGATCACCGCCGAGGCCGCGTGGCAGGTCGACCTCGCCCGTCGCGCGCTCCACCGCAGGCCAGAACACGACCACGGCTGAGCGCCGGCGGCGATCGAACCCACTCGTCCCGCGGTCGACGGCACCGGCTGGTCGGCCGTGGTCGCCGGGCTGATGACCGGGCTGAAGCCGCCTCACGGCATCGGCGGCTCGCGTTGACCGTCCGCTCGTTACGGGAGGTCCAGTCGAGGCCGGAGGCCTGCCCCGCTGGGGCGACGTATCACAGCCCGCGGAAGTTCATGATCGATCAAACGAGTTCATCTCACGGGAGGTCGTGGCATGGCATCCGATCCGACGTCAGGACCCGAACCGCACGCGGAGCGCGCTGCGGCTGTCTTGTCGATCGACCTGCGCCAGGCGTGGCCCGTGCTGATGGCTCGCGCGGTGTTGGCCGTGGCGCTCGGTCTGGTGATGCTCACCGTGCCTGGGGTGACGCTGTTGCTCGTGGCATGGGCCTTCGGCATCTACGCCCTCGTCGACGGCGCCGCACAGGTCCTCGACGCGATCCGGCGCAGGCATCGGCCACGCTGGTGGATCGCACTGCTGCTCGGCCTGATCGGGGTCGTGGCCGGTGATCGCGCTGATCTGGCCGTTCCCCACCGCGGTCGTCTTGGCAGTGCTGGTCGGGTGCTGGGCACTGGTCACCGGGGTCATCGAGATCGTCAGCGCGGTGCGCCAACGCCGTGAACGGCGGCGGACCGCCTGGCTTGTTGTCGCCGGGCTGCTCTCCGTTGTCGCAGGCGTGCTGATCCTGATCTGGCCGGTGCACGGCGCGGTCGCGGTGGCCATGCTGCTCGGGGTGTTCGCCACCGCATACGGCGTCTTCACGTCGATGTTTTACGCGACCGAAGTTCGAAGGCCGAGATCCAGGTCATGTCGATTCTCGCGCTGCTCGTCGTACTCCCCATTGGCGCCGCGGCATACTACTACTACACCGCGAGCCAGCGCGCCGAACGCGACCTCGCGGACGGAATGCGCCTGGTCACACCCGGTCACTACGAAGAAGCCACCATGCTTCTCACGAAGGCGATCGATAAGCTTTCCAACTCGCATCCCAATCGCTACATGGCCT
>Ga0207689_10005033_pt1 | contig 11908 bp, 11 predicted proteins | sample KBSMisM52_FD_184312 | JGI IMG/M metagenome (GOLD analysis project Ga0207689, IMG submission 184312) | Miscanthus rhizosphere microbial communities from Kellogg Biological Station, Michigan, USA - KBS Miscanthus M5-2 (SPAdes) (version 2) | ecosystem: Host-associated > Plants > Roots >... | reverse complement strand
CGAGTACTTCGACAGCACCGCATAGCCCAGCGCACCAACGAGACCGCCGACGCTCAACGCCATCAGCACCCAGCCGAGCTGAGCCGGCTCGTTGCGGTCGGTGAAGTATTTCGGGAACAGCACGCTTTCCATCGGCATGTACAGACCCGTGGCGGTCAGGTCGACGATGGCCAGCGTCCGCAGCACCTTGTTGTTCCAGACGAAGCGCAAACCTTCCTTGATGCCCGTCCATACGCCTTCGGGGAGGGACTCGCGGTCTGGCTCACCTGCGCCTTCGAGGCGCAGCAAGGCGATCGCGAGGATCGACAACCCGAACGCTGCCGCTGTCACCCACATGGTGTTGACGCCGCCGAGGGTCGCGATCAGCAGACCGCCGATGCCGGGTCCGACGATGTACGCCAGGTTGAAGATCGCCTCGTAGACGCTGTTGGCGTGGTCCAGCGTCCAGCCGGCGCGGGTGGCGGCTTCGGGCAGCATCGTCTCGCGCGCGGTCATCCCTGCCGGGTCGAAGAACGCGCCGAGTGCGGCCAGCGCTGCCAGCACCGCGACGTTGATGACGTGCACCCCGAACGTGAGTGCGAGCAGCGGGACGGCCGCCACCGACAACGCCGACAACGCGTCGGATATCATCGAAACCCGCCTGCGGCCGAGGTAGTCCACTGCGGCGCCCGCGATCAGCGTGGCGGCGAGCAACGGCAGCGTGCCCGCCATCGCCACTATCGAAGCGTCCAGCGCAGAGCCGTTGCGCTGCAACACAAGCCAGGGAAACGCGACGAGCGAGATGCCATTTCCCGCGCCAGCCATCAGCGCGCCGAACAGAATCAGGAAAAGCGGACCGCGCTTGCCGTTCGTCATGAGTTATCGCGCCGAATGTAACAGCGGCCGGGGCCGCCCGGCGCGCGAATTTGCCGCGCATGCACAGTGGTCATGTGAAGCTGGCCCATCCGCGTACCGGCGTGATGTTCGATTCGCCCGCGCCTCCGGGCTCCGGCTGGCCGGGCGATCCGGCCACGTCCGGGACCGCGGTGGCCGAGACGTCAGCGAACGTCGCCTCGATGGCGGCGGCGATCAGGACCGTCGAGGAGCTAGACGCGGAGGTGTCGGTGTGCCGCGCGTGCCCGCGGCTGGTGGAGTGGCGCGAAGAGGTCGCTGTCGTCAAGCGCAAGTCGTTCGCCGACCAGCCATACTGGGGCCGCCCGATTCCGGGTTGGGGGGCGGCGCGGCCACGGGTGATGATCGTCGGGTTGGCGCCCGCCGCGCACGGCGGCAACCGCACTGGCCGGGTGTTCACGGGCGACCGGTCGGGCGACTTTCTGTTCGCAGCGCTGCATCGCGCCGGACTGGCCAACCAAGCGGCGTGCGTCGACGCCGCGGATGGGTTGACGCTTGACGACGCTCGTGTGGCAGCGGCGGTGCGCTGTGCGCCGCCAGGCAATGCGCCGACACCGGTCGAACGCGCGACGTGCGCACCATGGCTGGACGCCGAGTGGCGGCTGATCGCTTCCGACGTGCGGGTGATCGTCGCGCTCGGCGCGTTCGCGTGGCGGGCTGCGCTGCAGATGATCCGGACCGCAGGCGGCGCGGTCGCAACACCCGCCCCGCTGTTCGGGCACGGCGCGACGACGACGCTCGGTGGCCTTACGCTGATCGGCTGCTACCACCCCAGCCAGCAGAACACGTTCACCGGCAAGCTCACCCCGCAGATGCTCGACGACATCTTCCTGCAGGCGCGGGAACGCGCGCGGGTAGGGAGGCGTTGAGGTAGCCATGCGGCTATCCGTTCTCGACCTGGTGCCCGTGCGCACCGACCAGACGACGTCCGATGCGCTGGCGGCGACGACACACCTCGCGCAGACGGCCGATCGCCTCGGCTACACCCGCTACTGGCTGGCCGAACACCACAACATGCCCGCCGTGGCGGCGACCAGCCCGCCGGTGTTGATCGCGCATCTGGCCGCGCAGACGTCGCAGCTGCGGCTGGGCTCGGGCGGGGTGATGCTGCCGAACCACGCGCCGCTCGCCGTCGCCGAGCAGTTCGCGCTGCTGGAGGCCGCGCACCCCGGCCGCATCGACCTCGGCATCGGTCGCGCCCCAGGGTCCGATCCGGTCACCTCGCTGGCCTTGCGCGGAGCGGCCGGCCGCGACGACCGCGACATCGAGGCGTTTCCGGAGTACCTCGACGACGTCGTGGCGCTGATGAGTGCACGCGGTGTGCGGGTACCGCTGCCGCGGGATCTGATGCGGGACAACTACATCCTCAAGGCAACGCCTGCTGCGGCGACCGAGCCGAAGCTGTGGCTGCTGGGCTCGTCGATGTATTCCGCCCATCTGGCCGCGGCCAAGGGGCTGCCGTACGTGTTCGCGCATCACTTCTCGGGGCAGGGCACCGCCGAGGCACTCGAGGTGTATCGCTCAGAATTCCGGCCGAGTGACCTGGCGTCCGAACCGGTGACGTTCTTGACGGTCAACGCGGTGGCGGCCGAAACCCGAGATGAGGCAATGGCTTTGCTGCTGCCCAACCTGCAGATGATGGGAAGGCTGCGGACGGGTCAACCGCTCGGCGCGCTCGATCTCGTCGAGGACGCCGAACAGCAGGAACTGAGCCCGCAGGCGCAGCGCGTCGTCGAGGGAGCCCTGCGGCGCGCCGTCGTCGGCACCCCGACCGAGGCCGCCGATCAGGTGCGCGCCCTCGCCGACGAGTTCGGCGTCGACGAGGTGATGGTCAACCCGGTCGCGTCGGCGCGCCGCGGTACGGATCCTGCCACCGCGCCCGCCCGCGACACCACCCTGGAGCTGCTCGCAAAGGAGCTCTTCTAGCTTCGGTCGGCCGCACTGGCGGGCGCCAACCTGACGACCGGAATCGGCCGAGAGGTCCGCTTCTGGTATCCGATATAGCGGTCCTTGTTGCCCCTCATGTCGTTGACAATCGGCCATAGCCGCGCGTACTCCGGGTCATCCGGCGTAACCGGCGTCGCTGTGACACTGAATCGCTTTGGGCCGACGTTGATTTCGACGTTCGGATTGGCCTTGAGATTGTGATACCAGCCGGGCGCCTTCGGGTCGCCGCCCTTTGATGCGACAACCAGGTAGTCGTCCCCGTCGCGGGCGTAGCTGAGTGTATTGGCGCGTTTCTGACCGGTTTTTGCGCCAATGGTGTGCAGGATCAGGTTTGACGGGCCGCCCGGAATGGTGTGCCCGATTCGTCCGTCAGTGGCCCTATAGAGCTTGTCGTGCAGCATCAGCAGCGGGGCGCCGACGTTCTGCTCGAGCCATCGGGAGATATCCATGGCGTCAGTCTTGCGTAGCCGAGTCGAGTTGCGCCAGCGCTTCGCGCAGCAGTCGGCCGGACTCTTCGCGGTCCGGGTCCTTCCGCAGCAGCATGCCCTTGGCGAACGACAGCTTGTCGCCGTTCTGCCGCGGCAGTACGTGCAGATGGATGTGCAACACGCTCTGGAATGCGGCCGTGCCGTCGTTGATCACGACGTTGTTGCCGTCGGCATGCAGCCCTGACTGGCGCGCGGCCCGAGCGATCCGCTGACCAATGCGCACCATCGCAGCGACGGTGTCGTGCGGTGTGTCGGTCAGGTCGACGGTGTGGCGCTTGGGAATGACCAGGGTGTGGCCGCGGGTGAATGGCCGTACGTCGAGGATGGCCAGGTAGTCGTCGTCCTCGTAGATCCGGATGGCCGGTGCCTCGCCGGCAACAATGGCGCAGAAGACGCAAGACATCCCGCCACGGTATCGGCTCAGCTGCCGACGTTCTCCTTCGCCCACTCAGCCAGGCGGCGGTCGCGTTCCTCCGGCGACACGTCCTCGACGCGGGTCATCACCGTCCAGCGATGGCCGAATGGATCGAGGATCGAGGCGAACCGGTCGCCGGTGACAAAGGTCTGGGCGGGTTCGCGAACCGTGGCGCCCGCCTGCTCTGCCTTGGCGACGACCGAGTCGACGTCCTCGCAGTAGAAGCCCATGGAATGGGTGGCCGGTGCCTTCGGGTCGGGTGCGGCGATCTGATAGCCCTCAGCGGGATCGCCGAGTTGCAGGCGACCGTTGCCGAAGTCCAGTTCGGCGTGCGCGACCGTGCCGTCGGGACCGTCCATTCGGTCGACGAGTTTGGCGTCGAATGCCGAAACGTAGAAGTCGATCGCGGCCGAGGCGCCGTCGACGCATAGGAACGGGGTCAGGCTGGTGTAGCCCTCCGGAATTGCTTTGACGCTCATGTCGGCCAGTTTCGTCGGCCGCGTAATGCGCGTATTGCAGAAACGCGACAACAGTCTTCGCGCGGCTATTTGCACTGTAGGACTGACGATTTGGACCCTCGAATCAACCCCGGCTTTTCGCACACTGTGAACCGCAGAAACGTTATCTGGATGACGTTTCTGATGAGAGGTGAACCGGCGCAAGCGAATCAACGTGACCGGCGCGCGGACGGTGACCAGTTATGCCGAAAGCCGGGCCGCTGAGATGTTCGCGCATGATCAGGAACGCGAGTCCGAACTTGATGACGCTGCCGCCCTGCAGGATTCGACCGACGACCATGATTCCCAATGACATGCTCACGATGCAGCACGGTGCTGACGCACATGACGATCATGACGCCGAGCAGGACGCGTTTGCGCCGACGTAGTCGCTCCACCGGATGTGCACGACGCTGTGCGACAGCACCGGCGATGGAGAAGTAGGTCGACATCGTCGCAAACGTGAACAGGCCGAACTCCTCGTTGATGGTGTGGATCAGCGCCGCCACCATGGGACGATCCGACTCCTCGACATTGCACGGGCGGGACCACCGGACGTCGATTCCGCGAGAGGATGCCGGCTCACGACGATCGCCCCTCGGCTCAATGCAGACGCCGCGCTGTCGATTCGTCGCGCAACGGGCGAAGAGGTGCTGAACGGTCTTGTCGCCGAACGATGAGTGGAGCGTCTACGTGCAGCCGGGCGGCGCAATCACAAGCGCATTCGTCGGCACTCCGAGCGACGCAATTGTCTGGGTGAATGCGACCGATCGGCGGGTTGAGCGCGACGAAGACGGCACGTACGTCATCCGCATCGACTAGCTCAGTTCAGTCCCGCCGCACGCGCAGTTTCGTAGCCTGGTTCCCATGGGCGCCTGGAACAACGCGATGCAAGCGGCGCCCATCCGCGGCGTGGTTGGTAGGGCGGCCAGCACATCGATGTTTGAACTCGACCGCTGGGCTCCGTCGGGCGCCACGGCGCGGTTCGTTGAACACTTCTGGTCGGTCAGCTGGGACCTGCGGGAACAGGGCCCGTTCGACAGCACGGTGATTACCTTCCCGTCGCTGCACCTCACCCACGAGTGGGGCGACGACGGTCCGCGCCACGGTTTTCCGCTGCCCAACACGTTGGTGCACGGCGTGGTGGACCGGGTGTTTCACACCACGATCAGTGAGCGCGGCCGGGTGGTCGGAGCACGATTCCGGCCGGGCGGGTTCACCGCGCGATTCGGCCGCGATGCCGCTACGTTGACAGGGCATGTTCAGCCGGTGGACGGCGAGTTATTCGACGGGCCAATCCATCTCGATGACGACATCGGCGCCGCGTCCACGCGTATGGACGAGCTCATTGGCGCGTACGAGCCTGAGCTCGATCCGACCTACGTGCTGCTGACGGCGCTGGTCGACCGGATCCGCGACGACGATCGGCTGCACCGCGTGGAGCAGGTGATGCAGCATTCGCCGTGGAGCGCACGAACGACGCAACGGGTGTTCCGCCGCTATGTCGGAGTGCCGGTCAAATGGGTGCTGTGCCGTTACCGGCTGCAGCAGGCCGCGCTGGAGATCGAAAGTCAGCCTGGCGTCGATCACGCCGATCTCGCGGTCCGGCTCGGCTGGTACGACCAGGCACACTTCATCAACGACTTCCGCGCCATGCTGGGCACCACACCCGGCGAATACACCGCCACCCACGGAGGTTAGGAGATTGCGTGGATAGTCATGAGCTCGCTTTCGCCGGCGCGACGCAGCAGGCCCGGCTGCTGGCCGACGGCGCAATCACGGCGCCCGAGCTGCTGGACGTTTACCTCGAGCGCATCAGCCGCCTCGATCCTCAACTGAGGTCCTATCGGGTGGTGCTGGCCGACACTGCGGGGGCGGAGGCGACAGCCGCGCAGGCTCGGTTGGATGCGGGGGAGCGGCTCCCACTGCTGGGCGTCCCCATTGCGATCAAGGACGACGTCGACGTAGCGGGCGAGATGACTACCTACGGCACCGCCGCGCATGGACCAGCGCGCAGCCAGGACGCCGAGGTGGTGCGGCGGCTGCGCGATGCGGGTGCGGTCATCATCGGGAAGACCGCGGCGCCGGAGATGATGGTTTGGTCGTTCACCGAAACGTTGACGTTCGGGGCCACGCGCAATCCGTGGAACACCGACTACACGCCGGGCGGTAGCAGCGGCGGCAGTGGTGCGGCGGTGGCCGCGGGTCTGGCGCCGATGGCGCTCGGATCGGACGGTATGGGTTCGATCCGGATTCCGTCGACGTGGTGCGGGCTGTTCGGGATCAAGCCGCAGCGGGATCGGGTGCCGCTGGCGCCGCATGACGATGCGTGGAACGGGTTGAGTGTGAATGGCCCGATGGCCAGGACGGTGGAGGACGCCGCACTGTTCCTGGACGTGACGGCGCCCGGCAATGGTTTCGTGGCCGCGGCCAAGCGGGCGCCAGGGCGGTTGCGGATTGCGTTGAGCACCAAGGTGCCCCCAGGTTTGATTGTGCGAGTCGGGAAGGCGCAGCGAGCGGCTGTGGACGAGGCGGGCGTCCTTTTGCGTGAGCTCGGCCACGAGGTGATCGAGCGCGACCCGGACTATCCGCCGTCGGTGGTGTACGGACAGGCGTTACCGCGTTACTTCAGAGGCGTATACGACGACGTAAAAACGCTGCCGCACCCTGAACGCTTGGATGCACGGACGCGAGCGTTCGCCAGGATCGGTGGGCTGATCTCGGACAAGCGGATGTCGTCGATCAGGGTAGCGGAAAGCATAGCGGCCGAACGTATTCAGTCGATCTTCGACGACGTCGACGTAGTGATCACGCCCGGCACCGCGATGGGCCCTTCGCGGATCGGGGCGTACCAGCGGCGAGGAGCGATCTCGACGCTGACGATGTTGACCGCCCGCGTGCCGTTCCAGGCGATATTCAATGTGACGGGCCAGCCGGCGGCTGTGGTGCCGTGGGACTTGGATGGCAACGGTGTGCCGACGTCAATCCAGTTGGTGGGCAAACCGTGCGATGAGGCGACCTTGTTGTCGCTGGGAGCGCAGATCGAGCAGGCGCGACCGTGGGACCAAAAGCGTCCTCCGGTGTCCTAGTCCATCGCATCGGCCCACGCCGCATGACCTTCGAAGCCGAGTTCTGTAGCCATCTTCCGGTAGCGGTCCCGGTAGTCCCGGTATATCGCGTCCTCGCCCTGTGCCCGTGCGGCGTGTGCCTGCATACGAAGCCGCCAGATGTCGTCGAGGACAATTCCGGGTTCGACCTACACTGAGGCCATTCGGTCAATCGCCGACTGCGCTTCCTGGATATCCACATTGGTGCCGCGCTGCAACAAGGCCTCGACGAGGGCGTTGGTTGCCATTGGCACAAATATCACGCCGCCGCCGTTGACCTCTTCGTCCACCACTGCCTGCGCCAGCTCGACGGCTCCGTCCAGGTCACCTTTCAGCGCCAGGTCCTGCGCGACGAACACATCGATCATCGGTATTGCGGTTCTGGAGTACCGCTGGCGCATGGCGATGTCGCGAATTTGTCCGAGCAGTTCCAACGCGTATGGGCGCGACTGGCCATCCCGATGTAACAGGGCGAAGGCCACATTGGACTTGGCCAACCCGAACGCGACGTCCTCGCCCGTTTGCTCGGCGCTCGACAGGATTTCGGTCATCTCGTGCAGGATGGCGTCGCCTGGTCGCAGCACGCCGTGCAATATCGACTTGGTGTACGTGTAATACAAAACCCCGCCGCGCGTCACCGCCTCCGCAGTCTTGACCATCTGAACGGCTTGGTCGAAGTCATCGCGCCAGCCGGTGATCCCGAGGCACCAGCGGGCGAGACCCCGGAAGGACATGGCAAGTGCCAGTGGTGAGCTCGTCGCGATCTTGCCGCCTTTGGTGGCATCGCCGCCGGCAAGCTCGATCGCGTACTGCGCCAACCGCAGAACCTCATGCATTTCAGCAGTTTCATGCTTGACCGATATTTGCGGCGGTGAGCAGTGCCAGCGTCAATGTCGGATCGCCGATCGATTCGAGTAACCGGACCTGCTCAGTCGCCAGTGCGGAGGCCTCACGTCGTTCCGCGTTGAAGTATGTCTCCATGATCGGCCCGGACATCGCGATAGCCAGTGATCGCTGATCATCTGCCGTCAGGCAGAGATCACGTAGTTCGTCGAAACCGGAGCGAAAATCCGCTGCCGCTCGTTCGAAATCCGGTCGCACACAAGAGAGTTCGAGGTGCGATACGCATCGTAAGTCGACTCGGGTCGTCGTCGGGGAGCTGATCCGCGACCTGCTGTGCTCTTCGCCAGCTCTTCGCTGCCGCGAGGTTGTCACGGTAGTTTACCCACGACCCTGACCGCATGTGCCAGTCGAATGCCGCGTGCAGATCGCGGGCGGCCTCGAAATGCTCGGCGCTGCGCATCTGGGGCGACATCGGGCAGCGCGGTCGCGGCGTCGCGAACGCCGACCAGGTCTTCGAGTAGGACGAGGTCGTCAGGATCGGCATCTTGAAATTGGTCACGTACGTGGGTCCTGGCGGCGACGGAGTCGAGATCGTTGATTCCGAGTCCAGCGCGCAGCAATCGAGCCACCGCATGGAACGGGATATCGCGAGTGTGCGACTCGCAGTATGTGGTGATGACCTCCACCCCGCGGTCTGCGGCGATCGCGGCGGATTCACGGATCAGCCTGCTCTTGCCGATACCCGGTGGTCCGACAACGGTGACGACGCAGCCTGCGCCGCCGATCGCCTCGTCGAAGATCGCAGTGATCGTGTTGAGTTCCCAACTGCGCCCTACCAATTCCGATTCGGTGCGGCGTATGGGCCGACGTTCGCCGATGGACAGTAGCTGCCGGGCACGCACGGGATCGTCGGCACCCTTTATCTGCACGAGTTCGGGATCGCCGAGGACGGCAGCGTTCTCGACCAGTCGGGCTGTCGATTCGCTGAGCATCACCCCACCGGGCGGGGCAACCGACTCCATGCGTTGGGCCATACCCACTTGCTCGCCGATCGTTGCGTACCCAACGGGACTGGAACCGATCTCGCCTGCGATCACCTGACCTGAGTTGAGGCCTATCCGCAGCCGGAAGTCGATTTTGTCACGTCGCTTCACCTCGACCGCAACTGTCTCTGTAGCCCGTTGGATCTGTAGCGCTGACAGGGATGCGCGAAAGGCATGGTCCTCGAATGTGATCGGTGCACCGAAGACCGCCATGATGCCGTCGCCGGTGAACTGGTTGACGGTTCCGCCGTAGTGGTTGACAACCGCCGTTGAACAGTCGAGTAGTTCGGTCATGATTTCGCGCAGGCGCTCGGCGCCCACCGCTGCGGCGATGTCCATGGAGCGGACAACATCAGCGAACAGCACCGTCACTTGCTTGTACTCGGCCGAAGGCTGTGTCGACGCGATCGGCGCACCGCAGGCGTCGCAGAACCGCGCGCCGGCCCGCGGTTCGGCCCCGCATGTCCGGCATGCCACTTCAGCCGTCATTTGTAACCCCTGGTGTCCCGCTGAACTGAGGATAGGGGTCGAGAACGCCCACCGGACGGTTATTGACGTGCGGTGATGGCTTCCCACCAGGCTGCCAGCTTGTCGCCGTATCGCATGGTCTGCGCGGGACTTGTCGACGGCAGCCGCCGGTATTGAATGTCCGGCGCGACGCGCACCAAACGATTGAAGTTCTTCTCGGCGGCCGCACCATTGAAGAACACCCGTGTGATACTTGGATGTTGATCGAAAAACTGGCCAAAGTCGTTGACAACCATGCTATCTGGTTCGACTGCGGAGTCCAGGCTGCCAACGCGACGACACGACCGCAACACATCCCACACGGCAATGCGCTGCGTCGTCAGCGCCGACACTCGCTCCTCGTATGGCGCTGACGCATCGAATCCGAAGATCTCGCCGGTGATCCTCCAGAACGCGTTCCGCGGATTCGCGTAGTACTGCTGCGCACCCAACGAGAGCACGCTCGGCATGTTGCCGAGGATCAGGGACTTGGCGCCGTCGCCGATGATCGGCGGTAGCCCGTACAGCAACTCGGAGGGCATGGATCCGACTATCGCACCTCGGCGGCGGTATACGTTGTGGCCGTGGCCGAAGACTTCGATATCGAAGCGTCCGGATTACTCGACGGCCTCGAGGGCAAGGCCCGCGACGAGCGCGCCGAGTTGATCCCGTGGCTGCTCGAGCGCGGTATCACCGTCGAGCAGATCCGAGGCGCGTTCGTGCCCGCGTTGCTGGCCGCACGGAAGATCCTCGGCGACGACGGCACCTACGTCTCCGCCCGCGAGACCAGCGAGAAGACGGGTATCGACCTCGACGTGCTGCAGCGCATTCAGCGGGCGATGGGGCTTCCCACGGTCGATGATCCCGACGCCGCCGTCCACCTGCGCGCTGATGCCGAGGCCGCGGCGTTTGCGCAGAAGTTCATCGAGCTCGGCATCGACCCGGATCAGATCGTGCAGATCACCCGGATGCTCGCCGAGGGCTTGTCACGCGCCGCAGAAGTGATGCGATACGCCGCATTGGCCTCGGTACTGGACCCAACGGCAACAGAGTTGGGCATTGCCAAGAACTCTGAAGCGTTGCTTAGCGAGGTCGCTCCCATGCTCGGGCCGATGATCGAGGAGACGCTGCGCTCGCAGCTGCGCCACCTCATGGAGACCGAGGCGGTCAATGCCAGCGAGCGGGCCGAGGGACAACGGCTTCCCGGCGCCCGCCTGGTGACGATCGCCTTCGCCGACCTCGTCGGCTTCACCCGCCTCGGCGAGGTGGTGCCTCCGGAGGACCTAGAGCAACTGGCTCATCGGCTCGCCGACCTCGCCCATGAGGTCGCCGTCCCTCCCGTGCGGTTCATCAAGACCATCGGTGACGAGGTGATGTTGGTCAGTTCGGATCCGGTCGCTCTGCTGAACGCGGTAATGGATCTGGTCGATGCCACCGAGGGCGACGACGACCTCCCTCGCCTGCGCGCGGGGGTGGCCACCGGCATGGCGGTGAGTCGGGCCGGCGATTGGTTCGGCAGCCCGGTCAACCTGGCCAGCCGCGTCACCGGAGCCGCGCGACCGGGTTCGATATTGGTGTCGGAGTCGGCTCGCGAGGCCATTGGCGACGACGAGCGCTTCACGTGGTCATTCGCCGGTGCAAGGCATTTGAAAGGCATCAAGTCGGACGTCAAGCTGTTCCGCGCGCGACGGGCCACAGCCGAAAGCGACTGATTTCAAATCCCTCCCACTCTCAAGCTATAGCGCACCCGGGGGCTTGCGGCAAGACCCGGGTCGTGCCGCAGAATCGTCCCCCTGCCCTTCGGCCTGGGGCTCCCCCAGGCCGAAGCGAGAACCGGCGGAGATGGGGAGAAACGAAATGCGTGTTTTGTTGACCACGTGGGGGTCGCGTGGCGACGTCGAGCCGATCGCCGCACTGGCCGTGCAGTTGCGGGCACTCGGTGCGGACGTGCGGGTGTGCGCGCCGCCGGACTTCGCGGATCTGCTGGCCCGCGTCGGCGTGGAAATGGTGCCTTCGGGTCAGTCGGTGCGCACGCTGGTGCACGGGGTGAAGCCGTCGACACCTGCGGATGCGCCCCGGGTCGCTGCGGGGTTGGTCGCCGCGCAGTTCGAGTCCGTCGCCCCGGCTGCCGAGGGTTGTGACGCGTTGGTGGCGACAGGCTTGATGCCGG
>Ga0207689_10005029_pt1 | contig 11916 bp, 5 predicted proteins | sample KBSMisM52_FD_184312 | JGI IMG/M metagenome (GOLD analysis project Ga0207689, IMG submission 184312) | Miscanthus rhizosphere microbial communities from Kellogg Biological Station, Michigan, USA - KBS Miscanthus M5-2 (SPAdes) (version 2) | ecosystem: Host-associated > Plants > Roots > Rhizosphere... | reverse complement strand
CCTGAACCTCCCGCGGCGTGCCCGTCGCGATCACCTTGCCGAAGTCGAGGACCACGATCGAGTCGCAGACGGCCATCATCAGGTCCATGTGATGCTCCACGACCACGAGCGAACCCTCGGCGGCCAGATCGCGGATGAGGCCGCCGAGCTCGGCCAGTTCGCTCTCGTCCAGGCCGCTGGCGGGCTCGTCGAGCAAGATCAGCGCCGGCTTGGCCGCCAGCGCGCGGGCCAGCGCGATCCTCTTCCGCATCCCGTAGGGCAGCTCACCGGGCCTGGCCTGCGCCACCTCGGCGGCGCCGACCCGGTCCAGGGCCTCCATGGCTAGGTTCCGCAGCTTGCGCTCGTCCCGGCTGGCCCGCGGGAGCGACAGCAGCGCGGACCAGAACCCGGCCGAGGCGCGGCTGGTGGCGCCGACCATGACGTTCTCCACCGCGGTCAGCCCGCCGTACAGGCCGACTCCCTGCAGGGTTCTGGCCACGCCGAGGCTGGCCAGCCGGTGCGGCCTGATGTCCGGCCGGCGGCCGCCGAACAGCACCTCGCCGGCATCGGGCCGGATGAAGCCGCACAGGACGTTCAGCAGCGTGGTCTTGCCCGCGCCGTTCGGCCCGATGACGCCCAGCACGTGCCGGGGCGGGACGGCAAGCGAGACGGCGTCGAGCGCGGTCAGCCCGCCGAAACGAACCGTCACGTCCTGCACCTCAAGCACTGAACCTGCATTCATGTCTTTGTGCTCCCACCACATTCAGCAGGAAGTTCCGGCATGAATCCACATTCAAGGCCGGTCCGCGAGACCGGGCAAGACCCGGCGCCAATTCGTAGCTGAACCGAGACCGGCAGGTGCTGAGCCCGCCCATCCGGCACCAGGAGCCGGTAGGTTGGCCGCTGTCCGACCATGCCGACTCGCCGGGAGAACTGCGTGACCGCGCTGACCTTCGAGGAGGCGCGGGAGCGCTCGCGGCTCCTCGACGTCAGCGGTTACCGCGTCGACCTCGACGTGACCGGCGGCGGCGAGACGTTCGGCTCCGCCACCGTGGTCCGATTCGGCTGCCGCGCCCCGGGCGCCGGGAGTTTCATCGAGCTCAGCCCGGCCCGGCTGCGCCGGGCCGTGCTCAACGGCCGGGAGGTGGATCCGGCTACGCTGACCGGGAACCGGTTGCCGCTGCCCGGCCTGCGGGAAACCAACGAGCTGAGGGTCGAGTCGGACATGCCGTATTCGCGGACCGGGGCGGGCCTGCACCGGTTCACCGACACCGCCGACGGCGAGACCTACCTCGCCCTGCACGGCGGGCTGGACAACGCTCAGCGGGTCTTCGCCGCCTTCGATCAGCCCGACCTGAAGGCGCCGGTCACCGCGGCGGTCACCGCGCCGGGCGACTGGACCGTGATCGGGAACGGGCGAGCCCGCCCGGCCGGTGACGGCCGCTGGGAGCTCGCCGCGACCCCGCCCATGGCCACCTACCTGGTCACGCTGGTCGCGGGTCCCTACTTCAGCATCAGCACCGAGCATCACGGCGTCCCGTTCGGCCTGCACGCAAGGCAGTCGCTGGCCGGGTACCTGCGCCGGGACGCGGCGGAACTCCTCGCCGTCACCCGGGCCTGCTTCGACCGCTACCGGGAGATCTTCGCCGAGCCGTATCCGTACGACTCCTACGATCAGGCGTTCGTCCCCGAACTCGAGTCAGGGGCGGTGGAGAATCCCGGCTGCGTGACGTTCCGGGACGATTTCCTGTTCCCGTCGGCCGTGACGCGGGCCGAACGGCAGCTGCGAGCCATGGTGATCGCGCACGAGATGGCGCACATGTGGTTCGGCGACCTGGTCACCATGCGCTGGTGGAACGACGTGTGGCTGAGCGAGTCGTTCGCCACGTACATGGGCTTCCGGGTCCTGGCGGACGCCACCGCCTTCACCGGAACGTGGTCTGACTTCGCCCTGAGCCACAAGACCCGGGGCTACGACGCGGACCAGCGGGCGTCCGCGCACCCGGTCGCGCCGGAGCCGCGGGAGGTGCCCGACACCGACGCCGCCCGGGGCGGCTACGACGACATCTCCTACGCCAAGGGCGCCTCGGCGCTGCGCCAGCTTGTCGCCTGGCTCGGCTGGCCCGTCTTCCTGGCCGGGATCAACGACTACTTCGCCCGCTACAGGTTCGGCTGCGCCACCCTGGCGGACCTGCTCGACTGCCTGAGCCGCGCCGCAGGGACCGACGTGGGCGAGTGGGCCGGGCCGTGGCTGCGCAGCTCGGGAGTTGACACCCTGACGGTCAGCCGCCCGGAGCCGCCGGGCCAGGTCGGGTGCGTCAGCCACGCGGGCGGGCGCCCGCACCGGGTCTGGATCGGGGTGTACGACGAGAGCCCGGACGAGCTCGCGCTCCGCGCCCGGGTCCCGGTGCTGGTGCCGGCCGATGCGGCCGCGGTCGTGCTGCCCGCCGTCGCGGTCCGGCCTGAGCCCGCTCTGCTGCTGCCGAACGACGGCGACTTCAGCTACTGCAAGGTCAGGCTCGATCCCGTCTCGCAAGAGACCATCGCCTCCTCGCTCGGCCGCCTGGCCGATCCGCTCAGCCGCGCGGTGGCCTGGAACAGCGTCCGTGACCTGGTCCAGGACGGCCAGCTTCCGCCGCGGCAGTACCTGGTCCTGGCCGCCCGGCACCTGCCCGCCGAGACCGACGGGTCCATTGCCGGGCACGTGCTCGGCTACGCTCGCTGGACGGTCGGCGACCGTTACCTCCCGGCCGGGCTGCGCGGCGCCGCGCTGGCGGAGATCACGTCGCTGTGCCGGGAGCTGCTCAGCCCGCGGCTCGCGAGCGAACCCGACGGTGCCGGCGGGGACGACGAGATGCGGCTGGTCGCCGTGCGGGGCCTGATCGACAGCGCGTCCGGGCCCGGCGACATCTCCGCGCTGTGGTCCTGGCTGGCCGCCGGGCGGGTGCCGGGCGGGCCGGACCTGGACTCCCGGCTCCGCTGGCAGATCCTGCTCCGGCTGACCGTGCTCGGCGCCGCCAGCCGGGCCGAGATCGAGCACGACGCCGACCGGGACGCCACCGCGGCCGGGCAGCTCAGTGCGGCGCGCTGCCGGGCCGCGCTGCCAGACGATGACGCCAAGCAGGCCGCCTGGGCGGCCATGCTCGGCGGGGCCGAAGGGTCATTGTCCGGCTACGAGCTGACCGCCACCGCCCAGGGGTTCTGGCAGGCCGACCAGGCCGAACTACTGGCCCCATACGTGCCGCGGTACTTCGCCGCGCTGGCCGAGACGGCGGCGGGCGGCGCAGCCGGCGGGACAGTGCCGCCAGGCGCCGCCGACCTCGTGCGGACCCTGTGCCGGCACGGTTTCCCGCACTACGCGGCGGACGCCGCGACCGTGCGGGCCGGCGAGCTGTGCCTGGCGACCGGCGCGCTGACCGGCTCGCTGCGGCGGCTCCTGGCCGACCAGCTCGAGGACCTGCGCCGTTCCGTCGCCGTGCGCTCACTGGAGGACCCCTCCAGTTATCGTGGTTGATCGGGGCTTCGTGGTTGATTTGGTGCATCCCGGTACCCCGGATCAACCGCATAACCCGAATCCACCACGCTAATCCGCTGACATACAGCGCGAAAGGGGAGGAATCGGACAGGAGTACGCCGAGGCCGGGAGCATCAGGCAGGGAGCCAGACTGCTGCCCGACGGGAGATGCCCCTAGCCGATCCCGAGCAAGCGGGCCGCGTTGTGCTTGAGGATCTTGGGCCGGACCTCGGGCTTGACCTCGAGCAGGTCGAAGTCGCGGAGCCAGCGTTCCGGGGTCAGCAGCGGGTAGTCGGTGCCGAACAGCACCTTGTCCTGCAGCAGCGAACTGGCCGCGCGGACGAGCTGGGGCGGGAAGTACTTGGGCGACCAGCCGGACAGGTCGATGTACACGTTGGCCTTGTGGGTGGCGATGGAGATCGCCTCGTCCTGCCAGGGCACCGACGGGTGGGCCATGATGATCGGCATGCCGGGGAAGTCGGCGGCGACGTCGTCGAGCAGCATCGGGTTGGACAGCCGCAGCTTGATCCCGCGCCCGCCGGGCAGGCCGGCCCCGATGCCGGTCTGGCCGGTGTGGAAGACCGCGGGCAGCCCGGCTTCCTCGATGACCGAGTAGAGCGGGTAGTAGCTCCTGTCGTCCGGCGAGAAGGCCTGCAGGCTGGGGTGGAACTTGAACCCGCGCACGCCGTGGTCGGTGATCAGCCGCCGGGCCCGGCGCACCGCCTCCCCGCCGGCCAGCGGGTCCACCGAGCCGAACGGGATGAGTATGTCGGCGTGCGCGGCGGCCCGTTCGGCCATCTCCTCACTGGACAGCGCGGGATGGCCGGTCGCGGTGGTGGCGTCCACGGTGAACACCACGGCGGCGAACCGGCGCTCGCGGTAGTAGGCCGCGATCTGCTCCACCGTCGGCGCCCGGTCGTTGCTGGCCTTGAAGTACCTGGCCGACGCGGCCAGCAGCTCGTCGTCCAGGGACAGCCCACCGTGGCCGTCGGATTCGACGTGCACGTGCACGTCGATTCCCTGCAGGGCGGAAAGGTCAAGGCCAGGCATTTGAAGACACCATATACGCCAGGTTGGCGCGCCGCCCGGCCCGCGTGGCCGGCCAGCATTTCCGCAGGGCCCATTTGTGCGGTGACCACATTGCCGGGACGGCCGGACTTGTGGCACCGTCTGCGATGTGGAGCCGCAACGCCAGGTTCGCGAGGGCGACCTGCTCTGGACGCCGGGCCCGGACCGCGCCGGCCGCGCCAACGTCACCGCGTTCATCCGGTGGCTGGCCCGCGAGCGGGGGCTCGACTTCGAGGATGGCGGCTATCCCGCGCTGTGGCGCTGGTCCGTGACCGACCTCGACGGCTTCTGGCAGGCGGTCTGGGATTACTGCGGCATCGAAGCTTCGGCGCCGCCGACCGCGGTCCTCGGCCGCCGGGGCATGCCCGGGGCCGAGTGGTTCCCCGGGGCCAGGCTGAACTACGCGCAGCATGTGCTGCGGCGCGAGCGGCCCGAAACCGATGCGCTCTACCACCAGTCGGAGACCACGCCGCTGGCGGCCCTGTCCTGGCCCGACCTGGCCGGCAGCGTCCGCGTGCTCGGCACCAGGCTGCGCGCCATGGGCGTCCGTCCCGGCGACCGGGTCGCCTCCTGCATGCCGAACATCCCGCAGACGGTCATCGCCATGCTCGCCACGACGAGCATCGGCGCGGTGTGGACCAGCTGCTCCCCCGACTTCGGCGGGCGCGGGGTCAGCGACAGGTTCGGGCAGCTGTCACCCAAGGTGCTGTTCTGCGTGGACAGCTACCGGTACGGCGGCCTGGATTACGACCGCAGCGCCGAGATGGCGCAGATCATCGCGGGGCTGCCCGGCCTGGAGCAGGTGATCCACGTGCCCGGGCCCGCCGGGCAGGCGATCCCCTCGGCCCTGGTCTGGGACGAGGTCATGGACCACCCGCCGGTACCCGCGCCGGAGTTCGAGTTCGAGCAGGTGCCGTTCGGCCATCCGCTGTGGGTCCTGTTCTCCTCCGGTACCACCGGGCTGCCCAAGGCGATCACGCACAGCCACGGCGGCATCCTCATCGAACAGCTGAAGCTGCAGACGCTCAACATGGACCTGCGTCCCGGCGACCGGCTGTTCTTCTACACCACCAGCGGCTGGATGATGTGGAACTTCCTGGTCAGCTCGCTGCTGCTCGGGGTACAGCCGCTCCTGTACGACGGCAATCCGGCCTACCCCGATCCCGGCGTGCTGTGGGAGATGGCGCAGAACGCGGCGGTGACGATGTTCGGCGCGAGCCCTGCCTACGTCAGCATGCTGTCGAAGGCCGGCGTGGTACCCGCGGCAAAGTACGACCTGTCCGCGCTGGACACCGTCATGCTGGCCGGATCGCCGGTGTCGCCGGAGTGCGGCGCCTGGTTCTACCGCAACGTCAAGCCCGACCTGTGGCTGCACTCGGGCAGCGGCGGCACCGACGTGTGCAGCGGATTCACCGGCGGCGCGCCCGTGCTGCCGGTGTACGCCGGGGAACACCAGGCCCGCAACCTCGGCGTGGCCGCCTACGCGTTCGACGACCGGGGCGAGGCCGTCACCGGTCAGGTCGGCGAGATGGTGATCACCCAGCCGATGCCATCGATGCCGGTCCGGCTGTGGAACGACGACGACGGTGAGCTGTACCGGCAGACCTACTTCGCCGACTTCCCCGGTGTGTGGCGGCAGGGCGATTTCTTCAGGGTCAACGAGCGCGGCGGCTGCTTCGTGCTCGGCCGCAGCGACGCCACCCTGAACCGGTACGGCATCCGCATCGGCACCGCCGAGATCTACGCCGCGCTCGAATCCGTGCCGGAGGTCGCGGACGCCCTCATCGTCAACCTTGACCTGCCCGGCGGCGGGTTCTTCATGCCGCTGTTCGTCACGCTGGCCGAGGGCGCGGTCCTCGACGACACCCTGCGCGGCACGATCGCCGGCCGGCTCCGCTCCGAGTACACGGCCCGGCACGTGCCCGACACGATCATCGCGGTGCCCGCCATCCCGGCCACGCTGACCGGCAAGAAGATGGAGGTCCCGGTGCGCAAGATCCTGCTCGGGGCCAGGCCGGACGACGCCGCCAACCGCAACGCGATGGCGAACCCGCAGGCCCTGGACGCCTTCGCCGAGTACGCCAGGACTCAGCGGGACTACCGCCTGTAGCCGGTCAGTCCCTGGCGTCCGGCTTGACGTAGCCGAAGAAGCTGCGGCGCTTGATCAGAGCGGCGACCTCTTCGGGGACCATGCTCTCCCAGGATTCGTCGCCGGCGGCGATCCGCCGGAGCACGTCACGGCTGAAGATGTGCAGGCAGTCCGGGCGGTAGTTGTCCAGGTTGACGAAGCTGCCCCGGCCGGCCAGGTAGTCATACAGCGGCTGGAGATCCGCCTGGACCTTGATGTCGTCGACGGTCTTGAGCTCTTCGTCCGGCGACGGCCGGAACGGGTAGACGTAGAGCCTCAGGCCGTTCTTGAACAGCCGGCCGAAGCTCTCCAGGATCCCGCCCGGTAGCTGCGCGTGGTTCCGCTCGTCGAACAGGTCGATCAGGCTCGGCACCCCCATCACGATGCCGATCCGCTCGCTGGTCCGCTGGGCGATGTAGGCGGCCAGCCGGTAGTAGTCGAAGTAGTCGGTGATCAGGACCGTCTCGCCGCACGCGGCGAGCAGCTCGGCCCGGGCCAGGAAGTCACGCCGGTCGACGTCGGTGCGCTCGGCCAGCAGGTTGCGCATCGTGATCTCGGTCAGCTGCAGGATCTCCTTACCCTCCACGGCCGGGTCCCGCACGAACTTTTCCTTGGCCGTGGCCAGCATGTCCAGGTTCACGTGCGTCGGCGGCCGGAAGCTGCCCCGCTCGACCAGGACCGCCTTCTTGCGCAGCACCTCGCTCGGCTGCAGCACCTCGCGGTCGGGGCCGAACATGGCCACCCCGCTCAGCCCGAGCTGGACCAGCTTCAGCGCCATCAGCCGGTTATCCACGCCCCGGAACTCGATACCGCGGAACTGGATCATGTCGATCTCGATGCGGCCGATGGTCAGCTGGTCGAGCAGGGTCTCGATCAGTCGCTCCGGCTCGTGGTGGTGGAAGAACGCGCCGTACAGCAGGTTCACTCCGACGATGCCGAGCGCCTCCTGCTGCAGATTGGCCTCTTCGTCGAGCATCCGCACGTGCATGACGACCTGGCTGGGCTCGTCGTGCGTCTGGGACTGGAACTTGATCCCCATCCAGCCGTGGCACTCGTTGCCGCCCCGGTAGCTGCGCGCCACCACCGTGTTGGCGAACGCGAAGAAGCAGTTCGAGTCGCCGCGCTCGTCGTCCAGCCGCTCCACGTTGAGGTCGAACTCATGGTCCAGCATGTTCTGCAGCCGCCCCGCCGAGACGTACCGCTCGGCCTTGCCGTAGACCGCGTCGCTGACCGCCATGTCGTAGGCGGACATGGACTTGGCCACGGTGCCCGCGGCGCCGCCGACCCGGAAGAACCAGCGCACGACCTCCTGGCCGGCCCCGATCTCCGCGATCGTCCCGTACCAGCGCGGGTCCAGGTTGATGCGCAGTGCCTTCTGGTGCGTATCGGACTGATGCGCGATGAGCTCCGTCATGCCTCTCCAGACCCCGTCCGATGTCGGCAAACGCTGGGATTGTACTAATTTCGCGAGACCCGCCGCCAGCCGTGAGCAGGCCCGATCTCATTGTTCCCCGGATTCAGGGACACGACGCAGGCCCATGTCCGGTGTGGCTCAGGAAAATGACAGCATGGGGACCGTGAGCAACATCGATCCCGCCCCCGAGGCCATCAACCTGAAGCCGGGAATCGTGCAGGCGGTAGATGTCGTGGAGGCGCGCAAGGCGTCCATCGGCGACGGCGCCGAGGTCCGCAGGCTGCTGCCACAGCGGACGCTGCGCACCATCGGCGCCTGGTGCTTTCTCGACCATTACGGCCCGGACGAGGTCAGCCGCGGTCCCGGCATGCGGGTTCCGCCGCATCCGCACATTGGCTTGCAGACCGTCAGCTGGCTGTTCCAGGGCCTGGTGCTGCACCGGGACAGCCTCGGCAGCCGGCAGCTGATCCGGCCGGGCGAGCTGAACCTGATGACGGCGGGCGGGGGCATCGCCCACTCGGAGGAATCGGCCGCGGGCCGGCCCCCGGTGCTGCACGGCCTCCAGCTGTGGATCGCGCTGCCCGAGGCCGAACGGCACGGCGAGCCTCGCTTCGCCCACCACGCTGACCTGCCGGTCGTGCGCGACGGCGCCGCTAACGTGACCGTGGCCATCGGCGAGTACCGGGGCGAGCGGTCCCCGGCCGAAGTGTTCAGCCCGCTGGCCGGGTACGAGGTGGCGGTGCCCGGCGGGGACGACTTCGTGCTGCCGGTCCGGGAGGACTTCGAGTACGGGGTGGTCGCGGTCGACGGCTCCGCCGTGGTGGGCGGCGCGCTCATCGCGCCCGGGTTGCTCGCGCACCTGCCCGCCGGCCTGTCCGAGATCAATCTGTCACCGGCCGGCGGGCGCAGGCTGGCCCGGTTCTTCGTGATCGGCGGCGTGCCGTTCGGCGAACCCTTGCTGATGTGGTGGAACTTCGTGGCGCGCAACGGCGAGGAGATCACCCGGGCGCGGGAGGACTGGGTGGCCGGGCGTTTCCCGAGGTACGTGGCTACCCCGGCTCCCGGCTTGCCGCGCCTCCGCTGCCTCCCGTACCCCTCAGGCTCCGCTGACCCCAAGGCCTCAGGCCGGGCTACGCCATGAAACTGGCATTTCAGTGCGTCAGGACGCGCTGGATCCCGGGTTTCATGCCGTCGGCCGGGGCCCGGTCGGATGCCGGGGCACTCGCCCGGCCCGTTCGGCCCCGGGGACCTTACTGGCCGGGGATCGGCTGGTTTGCCACCGGGACCAGCGGGGTGGGGTTGGCGAAGACTCCCTGCTGCGCACTGAGCAGGCCGGCCGCCGCCGCGGCCAGCGTGATGGCCTGCGGCGACCGCGGGTAGCCCGCAGGCGGTCCGGAGAACCGCAGGGCGGAGGTGAAGTCGCCGCAGGTGCGGCGGCGGAAGGCGCTGATGTTCGGCTCGCGGACGCCGAACCGCCGCTCGATGATGCGGATCAGAGACGTGTGGTCGAGCACATCCGAGCACACCCGGCCGCCCGCGGACCACGGCGAGACGACGACGGCCGGAACCCGGAAGCCGGGCCCGATCGGCTCACCGCCCACGTACTCGCCCCGCGTCCCGCGGGGCGCGACCGGCGGCGGCACGTGGTCGAACAACCCGTCATTCTCGTCGTAGGTCAGGATGAACAGGGTCTTGTGCCACAGGTCTTCGTTGGACGCGATCGCGTCCAGCTTGCTGGCGATGTACTCCGCGCCAGCGGCCGGGAAGAAGGACGGGTGCTCGGACTGCGCGGTCGGTGCGACCAGCCAGGACACCTGCGGCAGCCGGCCCGCCCTGGCATCCGTCTCGAACCAGCCCGCCGTGCCCTTCCGCATCCCTCGCTGCCACAGCGGTGAGGCGGCCGGAGCGCTGGCGAACTGCTTGAACCAGGCCAGCGCGTTGTCGTCGTAGTTGTCTTCCTCCTGGTACACCTGCCAGCTGACGCCGGCCTGCTGTAGCCGCTCCGGGTAGGTGGTCCAGGACAGCGTGATGTTGTCGTGGGCGGGGCTGTTATCGATGATCGGGCCGCCGCCGGTGCCGCCCGGGTCGATCGTCCCGGTCCACATGTAGAGCCGGTTCGGGTTGGTCGGGCCGAGCACCGAGCAGAAGTAGTGGTCGCAGACCGTGAAGGCCCGGGCCAGCTCCCACTGGAACGGGATGTCCGCCTGCGTGAAGTACCCCATCGTGAACGGCCCCTTGGCCTGTACCCACTGGTCCATCGCACCGTTGTTCCAGGCTAGGTGCTGGGTCGGCCAGGAGTGGTCGGTGCCGGGCGTGGCCTGCGCGCTGGTCGTCCTGGTGTCGAGGTGGAACGGGGCCAGGTAGCCCTGGGCGTGGTTCGGGGCCGGCTGCCGGAACACCGGACCACCGCCCGGCAACCTGATCGCGGCCGCGTCGGCGAAGCCACGGACCCCGGGCATCGTGCCGAAGTAGTGGTCGAAGCTGCGATTCTCCTGCATCGCGATGACGATGTGCTCGACGTCGCGAAGCGAGCCGCCGGGCGGATCCCTCAGCGTGGCGGCGAGCGCCCGGCGCAGGCTGGCGGGCAGGACCGCCGTCCCGGCGGCCACCCCGGACAGCGCGGTGGCGCTGGTGAGCAGGCGCCGCCGGGTGAGTTCGGGCCGGGCCGAGGCCGGCGCAGGCGGGGTGTCCGCGGGGCCATCGGGGGTGGTGGCCCCGCGTCCCCTCGCTTGGCCGCGCCGGACCAGGTACCAGCCGAGGCCGGCGATGGCCAGGGCGAGCAGGCACCCGCCGGCGATCAGAAGGGGCGAAGGGCCGCCCGGCGCCACCGGCGCGCCGGTGGCGGGAGAGCCGGGCACCTTGGCGAACTGCACGATCCGGTCGTGCCCGGTGTCGGCCACCCAGACCGGCCCGGTCGCGGCGATCGCCAGGCCCTGCGGGAACTCCAGGTCCTCGGCGCCCCGGCCCGGGTCCGGCTGCAGGCCGAACTCGGTGTAGAACCTCCCGGCCGGGCTGAACACGGACACCAGCCCGTAGTCCGGCTGCGCGACATAGATCCGGCCGTCCGGCCCGACCGCGAGGCCGCCCGGGTTGCCGAGGTCACCGTAGCCCGCCTGGGTGGTGCCGAACGAGCGCAGCTGATGCCCGGCCGGGGAAAACTCGCGCACCGAGTTACCCCCGGTCAGGGCGTAGGCGGGGCTGGACACCCAGACCTCGCCGCGGGTGTCCAGCCCGACGCCGGCCGGCGTCGGCACGGCGAACGAGACGCGGTAGCGGCCGTCGGCGGAGAACTCCACGACCCGGCTGTTGCCCTGGTCGGCGACCCAGACGTCGCCGGAGGGCGTGACCGCGAGCGCCACCGGCTGGTTCAGCCGCTCCCGGCCGCTCCCGGCCGCGCCGAAAGCGGCCAGCACCCGGCCGGCGGCGGAGAACTCCACCACCCGGCCATGGCCGGTGTCCGCCACCCAGACGTGCCCGGCCGCGTCGACGGCCACGCCGGCGGGCAGGTCCAGGTTCTGGCCGAAAGCGCCCAGCACCCGGCCCGCGGCGGAGAACTCCACCACCCGGCCATGGCCGGTGTCCGCCACCCAGACGTGCCCGGCCGCGTCGACCGCCACGCCGCCGGGCTGCGCCAGCGCCTGCTGTCCGAAGGCCCTGGCGAACCGCGGCGCGTGCGCCAGCGGGTCCGGCCCTGGTGAGCCGGAGGCAACCGGGACGGCGACGAGCATGGCGGCGAGCACGCTACCGCCGGCAAGGGCGATGGCCCGCGACCGCCGACCGCGGCATCGAGACTTGGTGCCACTCATCGACGAG
>Ga0207689_10005028_pt1 | contig 11916 bp, 9 predicted proteins | sample KBSMisM52_FD_184312 | JGI IMG/M metagenome (GOLD analysis project Ga0207689, IMG submission 184312) | Miscanthus rhizosphere microbial communities from Kellogg Biological Station, Michigan, USA - KBS Miscanthus M5-2 (SPAdes) (version 2) | ecosystem: Host-associated > Plants > Roots > Rhizosphere... | reverse complement strand
ATCCGGGGGTGCTGGCCGTGGCGGGGGCGCTTGCCGTGGCGAGAGCGCCTCGTCATGCGCGTCTCCCTCCGGGCAGCAGGCTCGCGATCAGCGGCGCGAACGCGGAGGCCTCGACCGGTTTGGCCACGTGGCTGTCGTAGCCCGCATGGAGGGTGCGGCGCCGATCCTCGGCCGCCGCGTAGGCGGTGAGCGCGATGGCCGGGATGTGCCGGCCGCGCGCCGCCTCGAGCCCGCGCACCCGGCGGATCAGGTCGTAGCCGTCCTCGCCGGGCATGCCGATGTCGCTGACCAGCACGTCCGGCCAGCGCGCCTCGATGGCCGCCACCGCGTCGGCCACCGACGGGGCGGTCGTTACCCGCGCGCCCTCGAACCCGAGCGCCACCTTCAGCACCTCCCGCGTTTCCGCGTCGTCGTCCACGACCAGCACGTCCACGTTCTCGAGTTGCCGCGTCTGGGCCCGAGCGGATTGCTCCCCTCGGGCGCGCGGCGGCATCGGCGCCGGGCCCGGCCCGAGCGCCGGCGACGCGACGAGGGGCAGGGTCACGGTGAACGTCGCGCCGTGTCCCTCGCCAGGGCTCGCCGCGCGGATGGTCCCGCCGTGCAGCTCCACGATCTGCCGGGCGATCGAGAGCCCGAGGCCGAGGCCGCCGTGCGAGCGCATGGTTCCGCTCTCCCCTTGGCGGAAGCGGTCGAAGACGCGGGGGAGCAGCCCGGGGGCCATGCCGCGGCCGCTGTCGCTCACGGTCAGCTCGGCCTCCGGGCCCACCCGGCGCAGACCCACCGCGACCCGGCCGCCCGCCGGCGTGAATCGCACCGCGTTCGAGAGCAGGTTCCACACCACCTGCTGCAGCCGCGTCCCGTCGCCGAGCACCGGGCCGACCGCGGCGTCGAGCGCGGTGGTCAGCGTGATCGCCCGGTTCTCCGCGGCGGGGCGTACCGTCTCGATCGCCTCCGTGATGACCCGCACCAGATCCATGCGCTCGATCGCCAGACGGAGGCGTCCCGAGACGATGCGGGAGGCGTCCAGCAGGTCCTCGATGAGCCGCGCCTGCAGGATCGCGCTGCGGTCGATGGTGTCCACCGCGCGGGCGATCGTCTGGGCGTCCCGGGGGCCGTTGCGCAGGACCCCCGCCCAGAGGCGGAGCGTGTTGAGCGGCGTGCGCAGCTCGTGCGAGACCACCGCCACGAACTCGTCCCGCGCCTGGCTCGCCGCCTCCGCCTCCCGGCGAGCCTTCCGCTCGCGCGCGAGCAGCTCGCCCCGCTCGAGATCGCCGGCCCGCGCCGCCGCCTCGGCCGCGTGGCGCCCGGTGGCGTCGAAGGCCACGATCGCGATGGACCGCGGCTCGCCCGCTTCGCGCACCAGCGACAGGCCCACGTCCACCCAGCGGAGCGATCCGTCCGCGCGGGCGTAGTGCGTCTCGACCGCGGCTTCGGGCTCGTCCACCGTGAGGCTGCGCAGCGCGGCGGCCGCGCGATCACGGTCGTCCGCGTGAACGGTGTCGGCGAACGAGCCGTCCATGTTCTCGTCCGGGGCGCCGCCCACCAGCTCGCGGTAGCGTCGGTTGACGAGCACGAAGCGGCCCTCGAGGTCGGTCTGGGCGAGGCCCGCGGTTGGCTGGTCGACGAAAGCGGACAGCCGGCCCTCGCACTCATGCGCCGAGCGCTCGGCCCGCTCGCGCGCGTGGCCGGCCGCCTCGAGGTCCCGTCCGCGATCGGCCGCCGTCTCCGCGAGCCCGGTCAGCGTCCCGATGATGGCCCGGCCCGCCAGCATGGCCACCCCAAGCCCCAGCAGGAGCGTCACCGCGCCGAGCGCGCCGAGCCCCCGCATCCACGGCCGACCGAGCGCGGCCGGCTCGATGAGGACGATGGTCAGCCACACCGAGAAGGCGATCACGGGTACCACGCACACCAGCACGAGCCCCACGAGATAAGCGTGGAGCGACAGGAACGCCCGTGGACGACCGCGAGAGGTCACCGGGCGGCCCATGCGGGACTCCTGGTCTCGGTCACCACGTCCGCCTCCGCGTCATGGTACGCGCGGAAGTGAGGATAGAGGTCGACCGGATGCGAGAGCGGCCCGGCGGGCAGCGGCGCGGACGGGGGGTGCAGGATGAAGGTATGCAGCTCCTCCTCGGACGGCCCCGCGTGGGCGCCGAGCTCGTCGATGAAGCTCACGTCCCCGCCGGGGGCGCCCGTGCCGTAGAGCACGATATCGCCCGCGCTCGGCATCGCCATCAGATCGTGCAGCCCCGCCATCACCACCGCGCGATCGAGCCGCCGCGCGAACGGATCGCGCGCGGCCGGATCGGGACCGTGGCCGAGCAGGACACGGTGGCCGCGATACCAGCAGAGCGGGCCGGCCGTGCCGCGCGCGAGCACGAGGCCGATGCCGGGGTGGCGCGAGAGACGCGCGAGCACGCCCGGATGGCGCGACTCGATCTCGGACGCCGAGAGGGGTTCGCGCTGGTCCGTGAAGTAGACGAAGGCGTTGGGACCGGCCGCGATCACCTTCACCTCGCCGCCGCCCAGCCCGAAGTCGTCGCGGAGCACCCGGTCGATCGACGCGCCGCGGGTGAGGCGGCGGAAGGGTCGGGTCGGGGCCTGCCCGTGGTCCGAGAGGATGTAGAGGTCGTACCCCATCTCGGGGAGACGGCGGATCACGCGCGCGAGCTGCTGGATCGAGCGGTCGACCCGGCGCAGCGCGCGGAAAGCGAGCCGATCGGCGGGCCCGAACGCGTGCGAGATCACGTCGTAGTCGAGGAAGTTCACGTAGATCGCGGGCACCCCGCGGTAGAGGTCGGCGGAGACCGACAGGGTGAAGAGCTGGCGCGCCCAGATGGAGACGCCGATGTCGATCGCGAGCGCCTCGATCGAGCGGCGAAGCTGGGCCCGTCCGGCGGGCACCGCGGCGGTCATCCGCCCCGCCGAGCGCGCGAGCGTGACGAGCGTGAGCCCGACGCACTTGAGCGCCACCCAGCCGATCAGGAGCAGCGACAGCGCGGTGCGCCGGAGGCCGGTACCGGCGCGCGTGAGGCGCCGGAGGCGCGCATAGGTCCACAGGCTGTCGGGCGCGCCGCCCGTGAAGACGCATCCGTAGCAGGCCCCGTTCTCGAGGATGCCGGCGCGACCGGCGGCGAGGCGTCGCTCGACCAGGTCGGCCACCCCGCGCTCGGGAAAGTGCTGCTCGATCCCCTCCCGCTTGTCGTAGAAGTGAAAGCCCGGGATGTCAGGCCGCACGCCGTACATGATCGCGGCCTGGAAGGCGGGCGTGGACGAGGGCAGCCCGACCGACAGCTCGCGGCGTTCGAGCTGCCCGCTCGCGAGCAGTCGCCGCGTGTTGCGCATGCCGCCGTCGGCCAGCGCGCGATCGAGGATGCCGCGGGAGAGGCCGTCGATCTGGATGATCAGGAAGCGGCGGCGCGGCTCGAGGGCGGCGGCCGGCGCGAGGCGCATCCACCGGCTCCACCGGTCGACCCAGGCCTGCAGGCGCAGGAAGAGCGACTCCACGAGGTTACCCACGGGAGAGCGCCCTCCGGCCCAGGCCGGCCAGCCCGATCAGCACGAGAGCGGCCGCCGCGGCCACGCCCAGCAGCGGCCAGGACGCGGTGCCGCGGGTCGCCGCATCCACGAAGAGGCCGGCGCCGAGCACGAGCACCGCGTTCATCGGCACCATCGCCAGCTCCGACCAGCCGAAGTACCGCCAGAAGCTGATGCCGGTAAGCCCGAAGCCGTAGTTCACGACCGCGAAGGGCGCGATCGGCACGATGCGCAGCACCGGGATCACCGCCCAATCGTGCTTCTCCACCAGGGCGGAGAGACGCGCGAAGCCCTCGGTGCCCGCGAGCCGCTCGGCCAGCGCGTCGCGCGCGAGGTAGCGGGCGATGAGGAAACCGAGGGCGGCCGAGATCGCGCTGCCCACCACCATCACCACGAACGCGGGCCCGATCCCGAAGAGAAATGGCGAGAGCAGCGTGAACGGCATGCCGGGAACGCCGATCAAGGTGGCCGCCACGTACACGAGCACGAAGGCGGCGGGGGCCAGGACGCCGAGCGTTTCCGTCCAGCCCTGCGCGGCCTCCAGGTGCCGCCCCACGTCGATGGCGCGCCCCATCACGACCATGGCGAGCAACAGCGCGCCCATGACGGCCAACGGCCAGATCCGGCGCCGCCAGGCGCCGATACGGCCGGGCGGCGCGACAATCTTCAGCGGAGAGGCGGGCCTCAGCGCACAGGCGGGGCGCAGTGAAGAGGCGGGACGCAGCGGCGAGGCGGCCATCGCGGGCGCCCTAGGCCGGCGGCTCGGCCAGCGCGTCCGCGCCGATCGGCCGGCTCGCCGCCTCGTCGATCGCGGCCGTCCAGATCGAAGCGTCCTCCTCGCTCATGCTCCCGTGGGGCAGGAGCCGCGCGTCCTCGTAGCCCCACAGCTGCACGTCCACGAGGTACTGCGCGCGCGAGGTCAGCGGACCCCGGCAGATCCGCCGCGCGGGGGCCTGGCGCATCTCCTGCTCGAGGATCTCGAGGCAGCGCCGCATCAGCGGCTCCGGGACGCGCCGCCGCTCGGACGGGTAGACGAAGCCGAACAGGATCAGGTGGCTCAGCAGCACGCGCCAGTGCTGGCCGAAGCGCCGGGCCAGACGGCTCCAGTCGATCTGCTCGGCGCGCGCGTGGATGAGGTGCGCGATGTCGGCGCCGTCATAGCGCTCGCGCTCCATCACGTACGCCTTGGACCAGATCGTCTCCTCGACCGGGCACAGGCGCACGGGCTGGCCCATCACGGTCGCGGGGACCGCGTGGCGGAACCAGTCGTCGTCCACCGGGCAGGCCGAGTTGCCCGAGCTCCAGATGACGTCGATGTGGTCGTGCTCGTCGCGCTTGACCTTGCCGAGCCAGTGCGGAAACGTGAGCTCGGTGCGGTAGCCGAGGCGCCGCTCGAGATGCGCGAGCGCGTCCGGCGCGTCGCGCGCGAGCATGAAGAGGTCGAGATCCTTCACCGAGCGCCCGATGCCGAGGTAGTGCTCGAGCGCGTGGCCGCCTCCCACGAGGAACGGGAACCCGCCCTCGTGCAGCGCCGCGAGCACGCGCCGGTAGAAGCGGCGCGTGGCCACCGGCAGGGCCCGGCTCCGGGCGGGCGCGCGACGCGGGGCCGCGGCCGTCGCGGGGGTCACGCGCGGGCTCCCATCGCCGGCACTTCCGCGCCGTAGGCGGACGGCTCGTCCCCGATCGGGATCTCGATCACCCGGAACGGCTGCTCGGGAAACCGCCGACGCAGCAGCGGCAGGGCCACGTTGTAGACCGGCACGCCCGCCGAGGTGGCGCCCTCGAGCTGCCCACGGTGGGCGTGCCCGTGGAAGACCGCGTCGGGCCGGTAGCGATTGATCGGCTCCTCGAGCCGGCTCGAGCCGAGGAACGGATAGATCTCGACCGGCTCGCCGTCCACGGTGGCGCCGATGGGGGCGTAGTGCAGCACCGCGACGCGGCCGCGCGTGCGCAGGCGAGCCAGCGCGGACTCGAGCTTCATCGTCTCCTCGACCGCGGCGGCCACGAACGCCTTCACCGGCCCCTCGCCCCACGACTGCAGCGCGCGCGCCCCGAAGCCGCCCGCGAAGCCCTTGGCGCCCGCGAAGCCGACGCCGTGCAGCTCCGTCGCGGTCCCGTCCAGCACCGTCACGCCGGCCCCGTCGGCGAGGATCCGGGACACCTCGTCGGCGGCGCCCGACTCGAAGTCGTGATTGCCCAGCACCGCGACCTTCGGCAGCTTCGTGGCGCCGAGCTCCTTGGCGAGGACGCGGGCCTCCTCCGGCGTGCCGTAGTCGGTGAGATCGCCACAGAGGACGAGCACGTCGGCGCTCTCGCCGATCTTCGCGAAGAGCGACTGGAACGCACCCTCGCAGGTGCGGGTGCAGTGCAGGTCCCCGACGGCCGCCACACGCAGGGAGGTGATCATGAGGGGGTAGGCTGCAACCCCCATGCCCGTCCCTCGGGGAGGGAAAGGCCGTGAAACCCACACCCTGCGGGCGCGCGGGACGCGGGGTCGGAACCTCTTACCCGGTAGTTCCGCCCCGACGGCTCCCGCCCAGGTCGGGCGCGACCCGGCCCCGCGCCTGGAGCGCCGACGCCAGGAGCCCGCAGAAGCCCATCAGGAACAGGCCGGCGCGAACGGCATGCGTGAACTCCCACTGATCGCGGAGCCGGGTCCAGTTCGCGGGCACCACGGTGGGCGTCCAGGTCGCGAACTGCTGATTCACCGGGTTGACGAGAAGCCAGAACAGCGCGTGCGCCAGCACCAGGCACGCGGCTCCCGTCACCGCCCAGCCCCGTCCGGATGCGGGCGATGTCCGCGACCTTCCGAGCCCGGCGGCCCAGAACACCGCGGCCAGAACCGCGCCGACCTCGATCACCGCGCCCACGCTGCCGAAGTAGCGGTACAGGGTGTGCGTCACTGTCACGTAGAGCGCGGGGTCATAGGCGCGCCGCACCGGCATCTCGAGCACGTGCGCGAACGGCGCCCCGATCGCCAGCGCGGCGAGGACCAGCGCGATGAACATCCAGGCGTTCATGCCGATCGTTCGAGCAATTGCGATGCCACCCCGGATCCACGCCGATCCCCCTGGCAGCGCGCTTGCAGGCCAAGACGGCATGCGACGCGGACGCGGGTGGCTCGGGTCGGTCGCGCTGGTCCTCGTCCTGTCCATCACGTCCGTCCCGGCGGAAGTCCTGGCCGGCGCGGTGGCGGTGCGCTTCACGGAGGGCGTCACTCACGGCTTCCTCAGCCTCCGCTCGACCGCCGGGGACCTTCTGGCCGAAGGCGATCTGCTCCAGGTCGTCCGCCCCGAAGGGGTGGATTCGCGCCTCGTGTTCCGCTTCAAGGACGGCTCGCTCTACGACGAGACGGTGGTATTCGGGCAGAGCAAGGTCTTCACCATGCTGAGCTATCGTCTGGTGCAGCGCGGGCCGACCTTCCCCGAGGAGATGGAGATCTCGGTCGACCGCGAGGGCGACCGAGGCCGCTACAAGGTGAAGTCGCGGCGCGCGGGCGGCGAGGCGGAGACCGCAACCGGCGAGATGGAGCTGCCCCGCGACGTCTACAACGGCATGTTCATCATGCTGCTCAAGAACCTGCCGAAGGGCGCGGCGGAAACGGTGCACGTGTTGGCGTTCATGCCGAAGCCGACGCTCATCCAGGTCGGACTGGCGCCCGCGGGCGACACGGTGGCGACCGGCGAGCGCCGGGTCCCGGTCACCCACTTCGTGCTCAAGCCGAAGCTCGGGCTGCTCCGCGGCGCGGCGGCCGCGCTCTTCGGCAAGACTCCGCCCGACTATCACTGCTGGCTCGTCACCGCCGACCTTCCCGCCTTCGTGGCGATCGACGGTCCGCTCTACACCGGCGGTCCCATCTGGCGCATCGAGACGATCAGCCCGCGGGGCCCCACGCATCCGGCGGCGCGCCGCTGAGTGGACCGGCGTCTCAGGGGATCCCGTGGTGTCCGCCCGCCAGCCCCGCCGCGATGTCGATCAGGCGGGCCGGGTCCACCGGCTTCGAGAGGTGCGCGTCGAAGCCGGCGGTGAGCGCGCGGCGGGTGTCCTCCTCGCTCGCATAGGCGGTCAGGGCGATCGCGGGCAGCCGCCGGCCGAGACCTTCCTCCATCGCCCGCAGGCGGCGCACCAGCACGTAGCCGTCCTCGACCGGCATGCCGATGTCGCTGATGAGGAGATCGGGCCGCGCCTCACGGATCGCGTCGAGCGCCTGGGCCGCCGAGTCCGCGGTCCGGACCTGCGCGCCGCCGCGCTCGAGCATGAAACGCATCACCTCGCGGGCATCCGCCTCGTCGTCCACGATGAGCAGGCGGAGGCCGGTGAGGCTCTGGCCCACCGGCCCCTCGGTGGTGACCGCGGCGGGCGCGCGCTCGGCGGCCCGGGTCGCCGCCGCCACCGGCAGGCGCACGCTGAAGGTGGCGCCCTGGCCTTCCCCCTCGCTCTGCACCGCCACGCTGCCTCCGTGCAGCTCGACCAGGTGTCGTACGATGGCCAGGCCGAGACCCAGGCCCCCGTACGCCCGGTTGGTGCTGCTCTCCGCCTGGCGGAAGCGCTCGAAGACGTGGGGCAGGAACTCGTGCTTGATGCCCGCCCCGGTGTCCGCCACCGTGAGCATCACCTCCGAGTTGCGCCCGGCCACCGACACGGTCACCCGCCCGCCCTTCGGAGTGAACTTGATCCCGTTGGAGAGCAGGTTCCAGAGCACCTGCTGCAGCCGGTCCGGATCGCCCATCACCGCGGGCAGCTCGGGCTCGATCCGCACCTCGAGCGTCACCGACCGAGCCAGCGCGGCGGGCTCGACCGCCTCCATCGCGGCCCGCACCACCGCGGGCAGGCGGACCGGCCGCGCCTGCAGCCGCAGCTTGCCGGTGACGATACGCGAGACGTCGAGGAGGTCCTCGATGAGCTGCCCGAGCGTCTTGGTGCTCCGCTCGATGGCGTCCAGCGCGCGCTCCGCGCTGGCCGGATCGAGATTGGGCGACCGCAGCAGGTAGGCCCAGTTCAGGAGCGGCTGGAGCGGGCTGCGCAGCTCGTGGGACAGCGTGGCCAGGAACTCGTCCTTGGTCCGGCTCGCCTCTTCCGCCTCCGCGCGCATCTGGTGCTCGTGGGCCAGCAGCCGCATGTTGTGGATGGCGATCGCCGCGTACTCCGCGAGCTGAAGCAGCACGGTCTCGGTGCGGTCGTCGAAGGACTTCGGGGTGCGCCGGTGCACGTAGAGCAGCCCCTCGACGCGCCCCGCCACCATGATCGGCACCACCAGGGTCGCCACCACACCCTCGGCCCGGATGACGTGCGCGTAGTCGTGGGTGATCCGCGGGTCCTCGGTGATGTTGTCGCTGCGGAACGGCCGGCCCGACTCGAGTACGAGCCCGCCCGCTCCCCGGCCCGGCTCGATGACGAGCCGCCCCTGGGCGCCGCGGTACTCGCCGGCGCGGTTGCGCATGACGATGGAGTCGCTCTCCGTCTCCCGCAGCGCGACGCTGGTGAGGTCGCACCGGCAGAGCTCCTTGGCCCCGTCCACCACGCGCTGCAGGACGGTGGACACGTCCTGCGCGGTGTTGAGCGTGCGGGCCAGCTCCGCGAGCACCTCCGCCTCGCGCCGCTGCCGGCCCGCCTCGACGAAGAGGATCGCGTTGTCGAGCGCGACCGCGGCCTGCACCGCCAGGCCCTCGAAGCCGGCGACATCCTCGGATCCGAGCGGCGCGTCCGCGCGGCGGGCGACCACCAGTACCCCCAGGAGCCGGCCGCGGCTGACGAGGGGCTGCGCCATCGCGTGGCGCACCCCGAGGGCGACCACCGCGGGCAGCGCGTAGGGAGAATCGGGATAGTCGTTCACGAGCAGCCCGCGGCGCTCGCGCGCACAGGTCGCCACCATCCCCCCCTCCGCCGGGAACGGGGCGTCCGACTCGGGCTCGGCCCGGCCCCAGGTCCGGCCGTCAAGGGACTGGCTCTCCTCGTCGAACAGGTAGGCGAACCCACCGCCGTCGAACAGGCGGCCCGCCCGCTCCACGATCAGCCCGAGCAGCCGGTCGAGGTCGAGCTCCGCGCTCAGATCGCGCTGCACGCGGGCCAGCGCCTCGAGCTGCTCGCGACGGGAGGTCTCCAGCGCAAAGAGCCGCGCCTTCTCGAGCGCGATGGCGGCCTGGTTCGCGAAATCCTGGAGCCTCCGGATCTCGTCCGCATCGAAGACCCGACCCGTCACGTCGCCCACCGCGAGCACCCCGGTGACCCGGCCGTCGATCATCAACGGCACCGCCAGCACCGAGCCGTGCCCGGACTGCTCGACGAGCGCGCGGGTCGCGGGAGCGAGGATGAGGCGGGAATCGGTCAGGATGTTGGACGTGGAGACCGGACGCCTCTCGCTCACCGCGAAACCGGCGAGCGCTTCGTTCTGGGGGATCCGGGTGCCGCGCTGAAACGGGTTCCCCGCCCCCGAGGTCGCGACCACCGCCAGCCGGTTCGTGGCCGGCTCCAGCTCCCACAGCACGGACAAGGTGCCGCCGAGCAGCGCGCGGATCGCCTCCGCGATGTGCCCGCCCACGCTCTCGGTGTCGATCGACTGCACGAGAGCCTGGCCGACCTCGGAGAGCGCCGCCGCGTCGCGACGGGCCGCCCGCTCGCGCGTGAGGGCCGCCGCCTGATCGCGCTCGATCGCGCGCAGCTCGGTGAGATCGCGGAAGACGAGGATCACCCCCACCGTGCGGCCGGCGCGATCGTGGATGGGATCGGCGCCGCCCGCGATGCTGCGCTCGTCGCCGCCCCGCCCCGCCAGCACGATGCCCGCGGGGAGCGTGGCCACCCGATTCTCCCGGAGCACACGGGCGGCCGGGCTCTCGATGGGCGCCCGCGTGTTCTCGTCGAGGATGCCGAAGATCGCCGAGAGGTCACGTCCCCGCGCCTCGGCCACGCGCCAGCCGGTGAGGTGCTCGGCCGCCCCGTTCATGAACGTCACGCGCCCGGCGCGGTCGGTGACGATGACCGCGTCCCCGATGCTCGCGAGGGTGACCGCCATCTCTTCGCGCTGCGCGTGCGCGCGGTCCTCGGCGCGGCGCCGGCCCGCGGCGAGCGCGCTGATGGACCCCGCCACCAGCACGAAGAAGAGGACGCGGACGAGGTCATCGCCGTACGGTGGCACGATGAAGGCGATGTGCCCCGCGACGGATGCCCCGGTAGCCAGGAGGCCCGGGCCGAGGCCGCCGTACCAGGCGCTCACGATCACGGCGGCCAGCAGCAGGAAAAGCTGCGAGCGCTCGGCCAGCGGGGCCGTCAGGTAGGTGCACGTGAAGGCGAGGGCGACCGCCAGCAGGGCGGCGCCGTACGCCTTCCGGAACTTCACCGAGCGAAGGACCAGCACGTCGAGTGAATCCGCGGCTCGCTGCATCGCGTCAGGCTCCAGGCCACATCATACCCTTCGTCTGACGGCCCGGATCGTGCTGAAGAACGCAATGCCCGTGCCCGGCGCAGCCCGGACGCAAGTGTCCGGTTTCCTGGGGCGTGATCCCCGGTTGACGTCGCGGGAGTGCGCACCGCGGTAAGTTCGACCCGGTAAGGTTCAACCCGGTAAGCTTCAAGCCGGGAGGGAGTGAGGAGACATGGGCGACACCGGCTGGCTGATCGTGGCGATCGTGACCGGAGTGCTGGCGGCCGTCGGCTGGATCGCGCGCGAGCGCTGGATCATACGGCGGCGGCGGCGCTGACGCCCTTGCGCCGGCGCGCGCAAGTCCGGTAGCCTACGCGGGGCCGCGTGGCGGAGGCGATCGAGGCCGCGGGCGGGGAGGAACGCATGGGCGCTCAGAAAGCGCGGATCGGCATCATCGGGGCCGGAGCCATCGGCTGCGTGGTGGGCGGCCTGCTGGCCAAGGCCGGCCACGACGTCACACTGGCCGATCAGTGGCCCGAGCACGTGGAGCAGATGAAGACGGGCGGGCTGCGGCTGTCCGGAAGCTGCGGCGAGCACGTCGTGCCGGTACGGGCGCTGACCCTGGGCGAGTTCGGCCAGGTGCGCGAGCCGTTCGAGGCGGTCTTCGTCGCGGTCAAGTCCTACGACACCGAGTGGGCGACCCAGATGGCGGTGGACCACCTGCGGAAGCCCGACGGCGTGGTGGTGGATTTCCAGAACGGGATCAACGATCATCGGGTCGCCGCGGTGGCGGGGCGGGAGCGCACCCTCGGCTGCGTCATCCTCATCAGCGCGGGCATGTACGAGGCGGCCCACGCCATCCGCACCGACCGGGGCAACGCGGCCTTCAAGATCGGCGAGCACGACGGCACCGACTCGCCGCGCGCCCGCCGGATCGCTCAGATCATGAGCGAGGTCGCGCCCGCGGTGGTGACCACCAACCTGTGGGGCGAGCGCTGGTCGAAGCTCGCGCTCAACTGCAT